>Ga0180017_100202_pt1 | contig 24336 bp, 19 predicted proteins | sample KR46_S_MetaG_FD_129674 | JGI IMG/M metagenome (GOLD analysis project Ga0180017, IMG submission 129674) | Groundwater microbial communities from the Olkiluoto Island deep subsurface site, Finland - KR46_S_MetaG | ecosystem: Environmental > Aquatic > Deep subsurface > Groundwater | place: Finland...
CATCGCCTGGTACGAACAGAAGGCCGTGGCCGTGCTTCTGGCCCTACTGGCCCTGGGCGTGAAGGGCATCCGCCTCGGACCCACGCTGCCGGGCTTTCTGTCTCCGAATGTGGCCAAGGTACTGGTCGAGAACTTCAACATAAAGGCCATCGGCACCGTTCAGGACGACATCGCGGCCATGATGGCCGGAAACTAACAGCATCCAAGGCAGAAAAGAGACCATTGTAAAAAGACCCGAAAGAACCTGAGCGTCATTCCCACGTAAGTGGGAATCCATTCTTTTCAAATAGTTAAAAAGACATGGATCCCCTTTTTCAAGGGGATGACGACTTTTGCAGTGGCACCCAACGCAGGCTTGAAAATAAGCCCCCGCAGGAATCTTCCGGCGGGGGCTTATTTAAGATGTGGATCAGACTGCTGAAGTTCGCAGTGCAGGCAAAACGGACTATTACGCTTCGGTTCCTTCATTTTCGAGTACCAGGGCCAATTCCTCCTGAGAGAAGACCTTGCCGATATCGAGGATCATGATGAACTCCTCGTTCTGCTTGCCCATGCCCCGGATGAAGTCCGTCCTGATGGATGTGCCCATGCGCGGCGGCGGGTTGATCTGGTCGTTTGTCATTTCAAAAACTTCACGCACGGAATCGACTATCGCGCCCATGAAGCAGTTTTCGCCTTCGACCTCGACATCCACGATGATGATGCAGGTGTTCACCGTGTCTTGGGTCCTCGGCATGTCGAACTTGATGCGCAGGTCGACCACGGGCACGGCGTGACCGCGCAGGTTGATGACCCCGCGCATGAAGGGCGGCGTCTTGGGGATGCGGGTCACGGGCACCAGTTCGATGACCTCGCGTACCGATCCCGTCTCCAGGGCAAAGACCTCCTCGCCAAGGCCGAAGGTCAGGTACTGTAGGATAGTGTTGTCACTCATGTATCGTTCCAGCTCGTTGGTTAGAAGCGTTCGAATTCGTCGTCCTCGGCGTCGCGTCCCATATCAAGGGCCAGGCCGGCGGGCCCTTTCTTGGCGGGCAGGGATTTGGGTGCCCTGCGAGCGGGCTGGTGGCTGCCTCTTTGGATGGTCTGACGGGTGACACGGGCCGTGGTCGCGCCCAGATGGAAGTAGGCGATGGAGGACTGCAGTTGCTCGGCCTGGCTGGACAATTCTTCGGAGGTGGAGGCCATCTCCTCGGAGGCCGAGGCATTCTGCTGGATGACCTGGTCAAGCTGTTGCAAAGCCTTGTTGATCTGCTCCGCGCCAGCGTTCTGTTCGTTCGATGCCGCAGAGATCTCCTGTACCAGTTCGGCCGTGCGCTGAATGTCCGGAACCAGCTTGGTCAGCATCTGTCCGGCCTGGTCGGCCACGCTGACCGTGGAGGATGACAGCTCGCGGATCTCGGCTGCGGCTGTACCGCTGCGTTCGGCCAGCTTGCGCACCTCGGCCGCGACTACGGCGAAGCCCTTGCCGTGTTCCCCGGCGCGCGCAGCCTCGATGGCGGCGTTAAGGGCCAGCAGGTTGGTCTGGCGGGCGATCTCCTCGACGATGGAGATCTTCTCGGCGATATTCTTCATCGCGCCCACAGCTTTGACCACGGCCTTGCCCCCGGCTTCGGCGTCTTGGGCGGCCTTGAGGGCGATTTTCTCGGTCTGGGTGGCGTTCTCGGAATTCTGACGGATGTTGGCGCCCATCTCTTCCATGCTGGAAGAGACCTCCTCCACGGAGGCCGCCTGCTCGGTTGCCCCCTGGGAGAGTTGCTCGGATGAGGCGCTCAGCTCCTCGGAACCCGAGGCCACGTTGTCCGAGGCCGACTGCACCTCGCCGACGATCTCGCGCAATTTAGCGACCATGTCACGCAGGGCCTGGGCCAGGATGCCCAGTTCGTCCTTCTGGTGCACGTCCACCTCGGCAGTCAGGTCTCCCTGGGCAATCTTTTTGGCAAAATCCACACCCTTGTGCACCGGTCCGGTGATGGATCTGGTCAGGACGATACCCAGGGTCAAGGCGATGATTACGCCCAGTACGACACCTACGCTGGTCACGGATATGGCTCGCGTCGCCTCTTCCCCGGCAGCGGTGGCGGCCTGCGCGCTGTTGCGGGTGGTCAGGTCCACGGCCTGGAGCATGGTGTGATCGAGCTTCGCCTGGTCTGCCCTTGATTCAACCATCAGCAGCCGTCCCATTTCCTGGAAAGCATCCTGGGCCTCCTGGGCCTGGCCGCGCATGTCGCCGAAGTGCTTGAATACTTCCGTCGCGATGGGCAGGAGCTTTTTGTAAAGGTCCAGCGCCTCTTCGTTTCGCCCTGCGGCGGCAAGTTCCTTGATCTCGGCAATGGTCTGGTGGAACGACTGGTGCACGGGGTAGACGGTTTCAAGGACACTCTTCATTTTGGGATTTGTGGTCGTCAGCTCGCCGGACCACTTACCATAATTGCAACCGTGGTGATCCGTTCCGCCGTCGAAATTCTCGCCGGTGGCCAGAAGTTTACCGACGTTGGACATGAGGTTGTAGTGGTCGCCACGAAACTGCTGCAGCCTGCCCATGAGATCGTCGGGCTTCATGATATCGAGTTCGATGAGATGTTCGTTCAGGCCAATCACCTTGTTGTTGGTTCCGGTCAGACTGGTGATGATGGACTGGATCTCCCTCCACAGCGCCGTCTCTTCCTCACTGTGCGGCAAGGCTGCGTAGGTCTCCGCCGATTTGCGGTAGTCTTGCCGAACACTGTTGATCTGTGTCGGAATTTCTTTGCGGTCCTGAGCGGTCAGTTCCGTGCTGAGCAGGCTGCGCATGTTCGTGGTCAGATCCGCGATGCCTCCCTTGACGCGCAACAGGAGTTCCACAGAAGGCAGGGATTCGGTGCCCATGGATTCGATTTCCCCTGACAGGTCACGCATGGTCAGGACGCTGACCATGCCGATGACTAGGGCGATGATGGCGGTAAGAGTGAACCCGCCGATGAGCTTGGTGCCAAGTTTGATGTTTTTCATGGGCATCTCCGCAGTGAAATGTGACGGTAATTTTTGTCTTGTGCCTTTAGTCACATGGATGCTGAAAATGCAATATGTCTTACAAATTCATGACTTGGTAGCAAAAATTTTGTCCCTCTTTTTTTTAAATATTTTTTGTAATACAAAAATTTAAAATTAAAAATTTCAAGTCATAATTCATCTATTTTGATAAATGGGAATAAAAAATTAGTATAAAATTAAATTTAATAATTTTTGTTATTATGCGAATAATGATCATATTGACCAATAAATTTCGTAATTTATTATAATATAGTCTTGAAAAATTCCTACTTTGGCTCCATATGGCAGATGAACTATTTCTTCTGGTCTTCTGGTGGTGGACTATGCCAAGCACGAACCATCCCTATTCAAGGATGGCCGTGATGCCTGCGCATGGGCCCGGCATATTTAGGACTCGGCAACTGGCCGATTGACGTTTCAGGATTGGCATTTTTCGAAAAGATCTGTACTTGGTTGAATAATTTTAGATCGTTATTCATACAGGCTGAATAAGGAAAAACCTCGCCCGGGCAGGCATGCCGGAATTTGCAGACGGGCGGCCCGTACGGGATTGTCCACGTGCAGCAGCTAAACTAAGGATATGGTGTCCGCATGAGCAGGATGAACGAAAATTCTCGCCGTCCCTGGTTTTTTTTTCCCGGCGTGGCCGTTGTGGTTGTCTGTCTGACTCTCCTGGCGGCGTGCGACAGACCGCCGGAGCGGCAGGTCGAGGCCGTGGAACCCCGGCCCGTGAAGATGGTGACCGTCGGTGTGGCTGCGTCGGTTACGCAGCGTTCGTTTCCGGGCACGGTGCGGGCGGCAAGGAGGGCAGAGCTGGCCTTTCAGGTTTCCGGGACCCTCACCCAACTCTCCGTGGGGGAAGGGCAGGAAGTGCGGGAAGGGGAGGTTCTGGCCCAGTTGGACCAGCGTGACTTCGAGAACAGCCTGCGCAACGCCCAGGGCCAGTTCGGCAATGTCCGCGCCGCCCTTGAGAGCGCCAGGAGCGAGTACGAGCGGATTCTTCGGATCAGGAAACAGGACCCCGGCGCGACCAGCGAGAGCATGGTCGTCAAAAGGCGCGAGGCCATGGACCGGGCTTCGGCCGAACTGGAGTCCGTTCAGGCTGCTGTGGATGGGGCCAAGGACAAGCTTGGCTACACGAGCCTGCGCGCTCCTTTTTCCGGCATCGTCTCCAGGCGGCACGTGGAAAATTTTCAGGAGGTGCAGGCCAAGGAGCCCATCGTCAGCCTGGATGACATTTCGTCTCTTGAAGTTCTGGTCGACCTGCCCGAGAGCGTGGTCGCCCGCATAAACGAGCCGTCCGAAAGAACCGGAAAGCAGGCTCCGGTGCATGCGGAGTTCGCGGCCCTGCCGGACCGGAAATTTCCCCTCATCGTCAAGGAATTCTCCACCAGAGCGGATCCCAAAACCCAGACCTTTCAGGTCGTCTTTGAGATGGAAAAACCGGACGATGTCTCCATCTTGCCCGGCATGACCGCCTTGATCGTCGGCTCCGCGCAACAGGGAGTGCACGACGATGGCAATTTCATCATCCCCGCCGTGGCCGTTTTCGGCGACGAGATGGGCGTCTCCCATGTCTGGGTGGTGCAGCCGGAAACCATGGCGGTAGAGCGCCGCAAGGTCGTCACCGGGGAGCTTACCGGGGATGCGGGCATCCGCGTGGTCGAGGGGCTCGCGGCCGGGGAAACCGTGGCGGTGAGCGGGGCCGGTCAGCTGCGCGATGGCATGCGGGTCAAGCCGTTTGATGGAACCTTCTGAGAACGGCCGGGGGAAATTTCATGAACATCGCCGAATGGAGCATCAAAAAGAGCGTCATCAGCTGGGTGATGACGGCCGTCCTGCTTGTGGTCGGCTGGCATTCCTTCAATAACCTGAGCAGGCTCGAAGACCCCGAGTTCACCATCAAGGAGGCGGTGATCATCACCCCGTATGCGGGGGCCTCGGCGGCGCAGGTGGAGGAAGAGGTCACCAACGTGATCGAGAAGGCCTGCCAGGAGATGGGCCAACTGGAGCGGGTGGAATCGCGGTCCTCCCCGGATCTGTCCATCGTGCAGGTCTCGATGAAGGACAACTTCGACAAGGCCACCTTGCCCCAGGTGTGGGACGAACTGCGGCGCAAGGTCTCCGACGCCCAGCGCAGTCTCCCCCCCGGGGCCGGGCCGTCCATCGTCAACGATGATTTTGGTGACGTTTACGGCGTGTTCCTGGCCATCACCGGAGAGGGCTATACGCCGCGCGAAATCTACGAATACGCCAAGTTTTTACAGCGCGAACTCCTGAAGGCCAAGGATGTGAAGCGGATCATGCTCTACGGCGTGCAGAAGGAGGCCATCTTCATCGAGATGCGCCGCGAAAAGATGTCCCAGTTCGGGGTTGCTCCGTCCGATATCGCAGGTGCTCTGAAGGCCAAGAACATTCCGGCCAGCGGGGGGCATCTGCCGCTGGGGGTCGAATACATCCCCATCAGCCCCACCGGTGAATTTTCCTCCGAGCAGGATATCGGCGGACTGCTCATCAAGGGTACGGGCTCGGACAGCACCGTGTACCTGCGTGATGTGGCCGATATCAAGCGTGACTACATCGACCCGCCGGACACCATCCTGCGCTACGACGGCAAACCTGCCATCGGACTGGCCGTTTCCACGGTCCAGGGCGGCAACGTGGTCAACATGGGCGAATCCTTGGATCAGCATTTCCGCGAGCTTGAATCCATGCGTCCCGTGGGCATGGAACTGCACGTCATCTCGCATCAGAGCCGGGCCGTGACCGAGGCCATCAACGGTTTTCTGATCAACCTGCTGGAAGCCGTGGTCATCGTTGTCGTGGTTCTGCTCATATTCATGGGGCTGCGCAGCGGACTGATCATCGGGGCGGTCCTGGTGATCACCATCATGGCGACTTTTATCGTCATGGATCTGGGCGACATCACCCTGGAGAGGATCTCGCTCGGCGCGCTGGTCATAGCGCTGGGCATGCTGGTGGACAACGCCATCGTGGTCACGGACGGGATGAAGGAGAAGATGAACCGGGGCGTGGACGCCCTGACCGCTGCCCGCGATGTCGTGGGACAGGTCGGGGTGCCGCTGCTGGGCGCGACCTTCGTGGCTGTGGCCGCCTTCGCCGCCATCGGCACATCCCAGGACAGCACGGGCGAATATACCCGTTCCCTCTTTTATGTCATTCTCATTTCCCTGCTCATGAGCTGGGTCACGGCCGTGAACACCACCCCGCTCTTTTGCAAGACATTTCTGAAGGTCAGGCCGCAAAACGCGGACGGATCAAGCAGCTCTCCGGACTCCTATGGCGGGAAATTCTATGGCGCATATCGCGTCTTTTTGGCGTGGTGCATCCGTTGGCGCTGGGCTACGGTGGCGGTCGTGGTTGCCATGTTCATCGCGTCCCTGGTCGGTTTCGGTACCCTCAAGAACAGTTTTTTCCCGGACTCGACCAGGGCTCAGTTCTACGTGGATTTCTGGTTTGCCGAGGGCACGGACATCCGTGAAACCCAGCGGCAACTGGAGCGGGCCGAAGCGGATATCGGCAAGCGCGAGGGCGTGACCCACATGACAACCATGATCGGGGGAGGGCAGGTCCGTTTTCTGCTGACCTACCCGACGGAGAAGAGTTACGACACCTTCGGCCAGATTCTTGTGGATGTTGACGATTACAAAAGCATCCCGGGCCTGACTCAGGAGATTCAACGGGATCTGGACCGCATGTTCCCTGAGGCCCTGGTCAGCGTGCGGCTCTTTGTGCTCGGCCCCTCCGTGGGCGGCAAAATACAGCTGCGCCTTTATGGCCCGGATTCGACGGTCCTAAGGGAACTGGCCGCCAAGGCGGAGCAGGTGCTGCTGGATGACCCCCATGCCAAATCAGTACGCAACGAGTGGCGGCAGAAGGTCAAGGTCGTGCGGCCCCAGATGGCCGAAGTCCCGGCGCTTAAGGCCGGTATCGAGAGACCGCAGATCGCCATGGCTTTCGAGTCTGTTTTCGAGGGAACGCGGGTGGGCGTGTTCAAGGAACGAGACGAACTGCTCCCGATCATCACGCGCGCTCCGGAAGAGGAGCGCGACGACCTGGACAGCATGGAGGCCATCCCCATCTGGAGTCCGGCCGCGCAGTCCATGATTCCCATTGGGCAGGTGCTTGCCGGGATACCGGTGGAGTTCGAGGACGCCTATCTGTGGCGCCGGGACCGTTTCAAGATGCTGCGTATTCACGCCGATCCCAGCAAGGGCTTGCCGAGCGAACTGATGAAGCGCGTGAAGCCCAGGATCGAGCAGGTCCTGAACGTGGACGTGGCGCAGGTCCTCGGAAAAACCCTCGCGCCCGCAGATGATCCTTTTCAAAAGGACTACGACGCCTCGACCCTCAAGGTCGGTTACTCCGACAAATGGCCCATAAAGGACATGCCCGGCTATTACATGGCCTGGGGCGGTGAGTCCGAAGACTCGGCCAAGGCCAATGCGCGCCTTTCGAGCACCATTCCCGTGTTCTTCGGCCTCATGGTCCTTATTGTCATCGTGCTCTTCAACTCCATCAAGAAGACCCTGGTCATCTGGCTCACGGTGCCCCTGTCCGTCATCGGCGTGACCGCGGGCCTGCTTCTTTTCAATCAGCCCTTCGGGTTTATGTCTCTTTTGGGGCTCATGAGCCTCTCGGGCATGCTGATCAAGAACGCCATCGTTCTGATCGATCAGATCGATGTAGAATTCGAGAGTGGCAAATCGCCCTTCAGTGCTGTCCTCGATTCCGGCGTAAGTCGCCTCATTCCCGTGTCCATGGCCGCCCTGACCACGATCCTTGGCATGCTCCCTCTGGTTCAGGACGCCTTTTTCGTGTCCATGGCGGTGACCATCATGTTCGGTCTCGGTTTCGCCACGGTTCTGACCCTTGTTGTCGTGCCCGTGCTGTACGCCATCTTTTTCAACGTGAAGAGCGAGGAGTAGCGCCATGCAGGATATCAGGCGGACGGCGGGCGGCAGGACGCTCCGGTTTGTGACTCTCGGTTTCGTCCTTTTTTTCATGGCCGGTTGCGCCGTGGGCCCGGACTACGTGCGTCCCCAGGCTCCGCAGATGCAGGAGTGGCTGGACCAAGGCGGCGCAGGGGTAAATGATGGCCCGGCCGAGCTTGCGGACTGGTGGAAGCGCTTGAATGATCCTGTGCTGGACCGACTGGTGGAGCTGGCCGGGGAGCGCAACCCGTCCCTGCACGTTGCGGCGCTGCGCATTCTGGAGGCCCGGGCCAGGCTTGGCATCGCCACCGGGAATCAGTTTCCGCAGCTGCAGCAGCTCAAGGGCAATGTCTCCGAAACGGGTTTGAGCCAGCACAACCCCAACACCACCCCGGCCATCGACAGATACTACGCCACGGCTTCCGTAGCCCTGGACGCGGCCTGGGAACTGGATTTCTGGGGCAGGTTCCGGCGCGCCGTGGAATCCGGGGCGTGGAGCGTGGACGCGGCCACGGCTGGATACGATGACCTGCTGGTCACGCTCACGGCGGAAGTGGCGCGGGTCTACGTGACCTTGCGCACTCTGGAGGAGAGGCTTGGCATTGCGCGTGAAAACGTGGCGGTGCAGGAGCGGTCTTCGCAGATCGCCCGGGCGCTGCACGAGGGTGGGGACGTGACCGAACTCGACGTGACCCAGGCCGGGGCACTGCTGGCTGGTACGCAGGCCTCCATCCCGCGTCTTGAGGCGCAGCTGCGGCAGGCCAAAAACGGGCTCTCGGCCTTGCTCGGGATGCTGCCCGGCGAAGCGGATCGGCTGCTTGGCGGGCCGGGCGGCATTCCCCAGGTGCCGTCCGACGTGGCCGTGGGTGTTCCCGCCGAACTGTTGCGGCGGCGTCCGGACATCCGCGCCGCCGAGGCGCAGATGGCCGCTCAGTGTGCCCTGATCGGGGTGGCCAAAGCAGATCTCTATCCACGCTTCACCCTGTTCGGGAACATAGGCCTCTCGGCCAGCAATGCGGCTCTGACCTATGCCGGGCAGCCGGGGGGGAGCAGCCTTGGCGACCTTTGGAGCTCGGAGAGCCTGCAGTATTCGGGTGGCATGGGCTTTGGATGGGACATCCTCAATTACGGACGAATCACAAACAACGTCCGCGTTCAGGACGCCCGTTTTCAGCAACTCGTGGAGCAGTACAAGAACACAGTGCTGACCGCCGCGCGCGAAACCGAGGATGCGCTGTCCGCGTTTTCACGCTCCCGGGAGGAAGTGGCGTTTCTGGAGCAGGGGGTGGCCTCCGCCAAACGTTCGGTGGAGATTTCCATGATTCAGTATCGCGAGGGGCTGGCCGATTTTCAGCGCGTTCTGGACACGCAGCGCTCCAAGGTCCAGGCCCAGGACCAGCTGACCGCGACGCAGGGTTCGGTGCTCATCAATCTGATCGCCACCTACAAGGCCCTGGGCGGCGGTTGGGAAGCCCGGTCCGGCAAGGACTTTCTGCCGCAGGAGATCCTGCGCGAGATGAGCGGCCGCACGGACTGGGGCGCATTGCTCGATCCGCCCGTTTCAGATGCGACAGGTGGCGGCTCGTGGGAATAAGAGGCTTTTTATAGGAGATGGGTCGGCGGCGAAGAATGTCGTGCATGGGGTCTCGGGCCGGGAGAAGCTTTGGCGCGAGCCCGCAAAAGTCTCGGGCAGGGCTATTCCCGAAAAACATCCTCCAGGGTCCTGGCGTCGAGGATGCGCTCCGCCCAGAGGTCGAGCTGTTCGGCGGTGGCGCAGCGCAGGCGTTCCTGCATGCGGATGTCCAGAATGTCCTTTCCGAAACGCTTGTCGAGTTGACGCTTCAGAACGGCGTGACGGCCCAGGACTTCCCCTTCCCTCTTGCCTTCCGTTCGGCCTTCCATCTTGCCTTCCATTCGGCCTTCTTTGCGCAGTCGCTCAGCCAGAGTCATGATCGTTTCCTCCTTGTTCACGTCCAGTTGCAGGCTTGCAATATTGTGCATGGCCGGATTCATGCGGACGCAGTACGTCAGACCTTCGCGGGGTAACAACTCCCCTTGTTATTTTTGAGCGGTACGCGTTACTGTGTATGCGATCTGCTTGGGTATGGTGAATTTTTGGGCGGAAAATCCGTCGCAAGGGGTGGACAGCGAAAGGGATCGGTTCACGGCTTAAATACTTTTCTGCACAGGAGACACGCGATGCTCACGATCATTCATGAACCCGATACGGACCTGCTACTGCGGCAGGCCGCCCGGCACATGGGCCGCAAGATCCGGGAGGCTCTCGCCGCGCGCGACAGCGTGAACATCGCGGTGCCGGGAGGCAGGAGCGTTGCGAAGGTTTTTGAGGCCATGTGCGAGGAAAAGGCCGATTGGTCCCGTACGCATTTCTTCGTCCTCGACGAGCGGCTTGTGTCCGTGGACCATCCCGACAGCAATTACAGGCTCCTGCAGGAGCATTTCATCATCCCGCTGACGCGGGAGGGCCGGATTTCGCCTGACAACGCCCACCCCTTCCTCCTTGACGCTTCTGTCCCGGATCAGGGAACGCGAGCCTACGAACAGGTGCTCGCACGGTATGGCTTCCGCTTCGACATCATCCTGCTGAGTTCCGGAGAGGACGGCCACGTCGGGGCCCTGTTCCCGGACCACCACTCCGTGACCGATCCCCGCTACGGCTTCATCGTCATGCACGATTCCCCCAAGCCGCCGCCCGCACGCATGACCTCGTCCTTTTCGCTCATGCAAAGCGCCGAAGCCGGGATTCTTCTTTTTGCGGGCGAATCCAAACGGCGCGCCTTCAAGAGGTTCAAAGACGCCGCGACCCCCGTGTCCGCCTGCCCGGCCAAGCTGGCACTCGCTCTGAAGGACGCGGCGGTGTTCACGGACCTGGGCTGAAAAGTAATTTTTTTGATGCAAGACCTGGGGCATGTGGTCATCCTGGGAAAGCGGTCCAAGCGGCGTGCTATTGGACGAGCAGAGGCATAGTGTGTTGACAAGAGGAGTTTGTGTGGGTTAATTATTAGTTGCGGATAATAATTTTCGTATAGAAAAATTATTAACTTCGTGAATTAAAATAACAATAAATAAAAATTCTTTTTTTTATTTATGTAGGACTAAATTTCGATGACCGAATGGGTCACTGCTGCTGGTGCCCAAGTTGAAGGCATGGCGGTTGAAGTGGGATCGATAAAACATGCTCAGACGGAGGGTTAGGATGAACAAGTCAGTTGAACAGTACGACACGGGAAAGCATCGGCGGCATTTGCGCAAAGGATCATCATTAAAACCGAATATGGATGAACTGATGTGTACGACTTGCCAAAGCGGTGATTGTGATCCGCAGTGCCCGTCCTATGACCTGTGCAAGAAGCGGGTGCTCATCGTCGGCGGCATCGAGCGCATGGAGAAGGCCTACCGGAAGCTGGTCGAGGATCGCGGCGGGATTTTCGAATACCATGCCGGGCACATGAAATCCGGTGGCAAGGGTCTTGAAAACAGCGTGCAGCGGGCGGACTTCGTCCTGTGTCCGGTCAACTGCAACAGCCATGGCGCGTGTCTGAAGGTCAAGAGTCTGGGCAAGAAGTTCAAGAAACCCGTACATATGCTCAGTAACTTCAGCCTGAGCGCCGTGGCCCGGACCATGGAGCAGCTGCATGCTGCGAATTGAGGGATCACGTCATCGCAGACAGGAAAATCCGCCCCCGGACCAGGGGCAGATTCCGCACGGGACGGCAGCTCCGTAGCAGTCCTTTGAAAAAGGAGCCGGAACTCCCTGGACATAGTCGCAGGGGGTCACGCTGCAGTCTCCGCAGCGGGCGTATTCCTCCTGCGCAGCTTCTTCCCTAAAGCGGACGAATTCTTCGGAGTTCCAGGCCGCGAGGGGATCGTCCTGCGGAACCTTGCCAAAGGCGCGCTGCCGGACCCGCACTTCGGTTCCGGCTTGCCAGTTCGAATAGCTGTGCCACAGATAGTAGCATGGGGTCAGGGTCCCATCGGCGGCGACAAAAAGGCTCGGGCTTTGGACAAAATGGCACTGCCTCGGCTCCCGCGCCGTGAGTTCCGGCAATTCCAGGCGTACCCCCAGGCTGGCGGCGATTTCGGCGCTGCGGGCAAAGGATTCGCGCGCCCGCTCCAGGCGTGCAAAATCCACCTGCATGACTCCAGGCAGGCTGAACTCAAGATTGCGCCTGCGCGCTTCCTCGAGCATGGCCAGCATGATCTCCACCTGCTTTTTTTGTCCGGACGTGCGAAAGACCGTGTAATAGGCGCGGTATGAGTCGCGGATGTTCATCCCTTCGGCCCGGAACACCTTTTCCCACTCTTCATAAAAATCGAGACAGCGCTGCGATACGGCCTCAAACAGGCTGTGCGCGGCGTCTCCTGCGCTATAGGGCAGGACGTTGGAGACGATGACAAACTGCGCGCCGTGGTCCGCGCACCAGGAAATCATGTCCGGCAGACGGGAATGGTTCTGCGAATTGACCACCGTTTCGGCCCCCAGGCTCAAGGGCCTGGCGGAGGGCCGCCCAGCCGCTTTGCGCATCATGGTGAAAGCTTCTCCCACGGTGCTGAGTTCCGCTCCGGCGCGGTACCTGCGCAATTGCTCGGCATCGGGGGAATCCACGGAAAAGCAGATGCGGTCCAGGCCTGCCTTGGAAAGTTCCCGGGCCAGGGACGGGGTGAGGAGCATGCCGTTTGATTGAAAGCCGATGACGCATGTCTGCGGAACGCGAGCCCTGGCAAACGCAATGAACGCGGGCAGCTCCGGATGCATCAGGGATTCGCCGACGCCGTTCAGGTTGAGCGTATCCAGGCTTTTGAAGAGTGGCGTCAGGGATTGGAAAGTCTGTCGCGGCATGAGGTCGTCAGGGCAGTCCCAGCCTGGGGATTGCTTGACGCACATGGAGCAGTTCAGATTACACAGCGTGGTCAGTTCCACGTAGAGTTTGCGGGGTGAGTCAGGGCTATTGGTGAGCATGGGTATATCGTGCCGAGATCGTCGTGACTGCGCGGGGAGACAGAGGACGATGCGATGTGGTTGAGGTGGAAAAGCGCCGGGAACCGTTATGACGGGTGTTCCCGGCGCATGCAGGATGGTCTTTGGATGCGGATGAATTCTGCCGGTTGGCCGGATTATTCAAGACTTCCGGGCAAGCTTTCAACGAATGCGCGGATTTCATCGCGGACCCGGCGATAAACGGACAGAATCTCTTCCTCTTCCGTCATCTGGGCGCAAAGGCTCGGCGGATCGTCAAAACCCTTGTGTACTCTGCGGACCGGTCCGGGAAAGAACGGGCAGGTTTCGCTTGCGTGCCCGCAGAGCGTGACCACGGCGTCAAATTCCAGGCTTGGCAGGTCGTCCAGGGTCTTGGAAGTGTGGGCGCTCATGTCCACCCCCGCCTCCTGCATGACCTTGACCGCATAGGGGTTCATGCCGTGTCGTTCGATACCGGCGGAAACTGCCTCGATTTCGCCCTTTTTCAGATGCTTGGCCCAACCTTCAGCCATTTGACTGCGGCAGGAGTTGCCTGTGCAGAGGAAGAGTATTTTCATGGGAACTCCTTGTTACGTGATGCGTGATGCGTAATGCGTGAAGCGTAATGCGTGATCCGGGCCGGGGGCTGCTTGTGCTTTTTCTCAAAAGCAAGATCAGCTTGTCAGTTTCGCTGGTCCGGGAACCAGCTTGCGGTGCGGTTGGCGTATTTGACCAGGGCCAGCATGACCGGGACTTCTACCAGCACGCCGACGATGGTGGCAAGGACCACCGGGGAAGAGGCCCCGAACAGGGTGATGGCCACGGCCACGGACAGTTCGAAGAAATTGGACGCGCCGATCATGCCCGCCGGAGCGGCGATGCTGTGGCACAGCTTCAATTTTCTGGCCGTCAGGTAGGCGAGGAAGAAGATGAGCACGGTCTGGATAATGAGCGGGATGGCGATGAGCACGATGTGCAGCGGGTTGCCGAGAATGACCTCGCCCTGGAAGGAGAAGATGAGCACCAGGGTCAGCAGCAGGCCGACGATGGTGGCGTTGTTGAACTTGGGGATGAAAGTGTTGTTGAAATAGTCCAGCCCCTTGCTTTTTATGACGTGCTTGCGGGTCAACACGCCTCCGACCAGGGGGATGACCACGAACAGGACCACCGAAATGAACAGGGTGTTCCAGGGGATGCTCACGCCGCTGACGCCAAGCAGGAAGGCTACGATGGGGGTGAAGGCGACCAGGATGATGAGATCATTGGTGGCCACCTGGACCACGGTGTAGGCCGGGTTGCCCCTGGTCAGGTGGCTCCAGACGAAGACCATGGCCGTGCACGGCGCGGCCCCGAGCAGGATGGCCCCGGCCAGATAATCCCTGGCCAGCTCGGGCTCGATGAAGGGCGCGAAGACCACGAAAAAGAAAAAGCCCGCGATGGCGAACATGGTGAAGGGCTTGATCAGCCAGTTGACGATCCAGGTCAGGTACAGGCCGGTGGGGTTCCTGCCAACGTTCTTCACGCTGGCGAAATCAACCTTCATCATCATCGGGTAAATCATGAACCAGATCAGCACCGCGATGGGAATGGAGACCTTGGCGTATTCGAACTTGCTGAGGAATTCCGGAACGAAGGGCAGGAACTTGCCGATCAGCACGCCCGCGACCATGCACAGGGCGACCCAGAGCGTCAGGTTCTTCTCAAAAAAGCTGATTCCGGCGGTATTTTCTTTGGTCATGGGCGGATGTCTCCTTTATGCGATGGGGTCCGGGTTGTTTCAGGGCGCCGTGTCCCGTTTCCGGGACTGTGGGCTCAGTCAGTCACAGGAATGCGACGGCTTGGCGTCGCGGTACAAAAAAAATCGTTGGTCGTCATCCGCGCAGACACTGTTGAGCGGAAGTTCCGTCTTGAGAACCTCAAGCATGTGTTTGTGCAGGGAGGACTCCTCCTCGGCCAGGGAGTAATGCGTCCACTTGCCGCTTCTTTCCGAGGCGACCCAGCCCGCATTCTTCAGAAAGGCGAGGTGTCGCGAAATTTTCGATTGCGGTGTCTGCAGTGCTTCCACCAGATCGCAAACGCACATCGCCCCATGCCGGAGCAGGGAGACGATGCGCAGCCGGGTCGGATCGGACAGGGCTTTGAGCGTAGCAGCGGTGCGTTCCATGCCATGAACATATCCGCATGAACGAATATGTCAATATCTTCTTTTGCCAAGTACCAATGACTGAAGTCTGATGTGGCGGCCCGGATTGCGCTCCGGCGTTTGTATCACCGGATGTTCGTCAAAAAGGAAAAGCGGCCGCTCTGTTGAAAGGGGGCCGCTTTCCTGCCTGATCGGGCGTCTGTCTCATTTGAGGAGCACAAGTACCAAAAGTCCTACCGGAACGATCCACGCCAGGGCCAGGGCCGGAAGGAGATACTTCTGCATTTTGAGCAGTTGTCTGGCCTGGCGCAGCAGGCCGGGGTCGGCCAGATCCGACATGAGGCCGACGATCTCCGGGGCCGAGGCCTCCAGGCGGTCCAACGTGTCCCGGGGCATGGACTCGTGCATCCGGGCCAAAATCTCCACGGCTTTGGAGGCGGACTGAAAATATCCTTTTTGTTCCCAGACCGTGGCATGCTCGATGTAGTCCATGAGCATCCCGCGCATAGCGCCGTAAGACTCCTGGCCGAGCTCCGCCAGGGCCTCGAACTGGCGCAGGGCGTAGTTGAAATTGTGCAGGTTTTTAAGGAACAGGATCATGAGCTGCCGCAGTTCCCGGCCGTCCACATGCACGTTCTCCAGTTCCAGCTCTTCCTGCAGGGAGAACATGGCGGCATTGCCGACGATGTTCAGGTCCTTGAACAGATCCTGGGTCATCTCGTGACTGCGCGCCATTTCCCGCGTCATGGCTGTCACGGCGTCGAGTTTGTGCTCCAGGGCGGCCAGTTTTTCCAGATGTTGTTCCGCGTTCATGGTTCACCTCCGCTCAAGGTTTGGCCGGATAGGGCACTTCCTTGCCGGCCATGGTCATAAACGGGGAGACGGGCAGATCCTTGCCTTTTAAGAGCAGGTGCCAGTAGGCCCAGCGGAACATCATCTTCCCGTAGTGGTTCATCTTGGTTTCCTTGAGCAACGTGAAGGGGCCTGTGCCGGGCAGCGGGAATTTACCGGGCAACGGCTCGGTCGTGTAGTTGAAGTCGATGAGCAGAGCCTTGCCGAAGCCGGACTCGATGAAGCAGTTGGAGTGTCCGTCGAACTTGGGCAGGGGTTCGAGGCCGTCAAGGTGGCGCAGGATGTTTTCGATGAGGATCTCGCTCTCGAAGTGCGCCACCGATCCGGCCTTGGAGGTGGGCACGTTGGTGGCGTCGCCGATGACATAGATATCCGGGTGGTTCTTGCTGCGCAGGGTGTGGTTGTCCGTGGGCACCCAGCCCAGGGGGTCGCCCATCTCCGAGTCGATGATGAACTGCGCGCCCTTCATGGTCGGGATGGAGACCAGCAGGTCGAAGTTCTCTTCGCGGCCGTCGTGGGCCACGATGCGTTTGTGCTCGTTGTCCACGTGGCTCAGGACGAAGTCGGGCACGATCTTGATGTTCTTTTCTTCGCACACGTACTTGAGGGTCTGGGAGGCCAGGGGCTTGGTGAAAGGGCCGCTCAAGGGCGTCGCGAAGACGATCTCGACCTTGTCGCGCATGCCGCGCTCGTGGAAGAACCAGTCCGCGAGCATGACGAACTCCGGCGGCGCGACGGGGCATTTGACGGGCATTTCGGCGACATTGAGGACCAGGCGGCCGCCTTTGAAGGAACGCAGGGCGCGCTGGAGTTTCATGGCCCCATCGAGGGTGTAGAAGTCGAAAATGGATTTCTGCCAGTTGGGTCCGAGGAGTCCTTCATTTTCCGTGGGGTCGAGGCGCGAGCCGCTGGCGATGATAAGCAGGTCGTAGTCGAGGGTGCCGGTGCGCAAAACGACCTTCTTTGCGTCGGGATCGACCTTCTCGATTTTAGAGACGATGAATTTGGCCTCAAGGGGGAGGAACACGTCCCGGGGTTTGAGCACATCCTCCTTGGAACGGTACACTCCAAAGGGCAGGAAGAGCAGGCCCGGCTGGTAGATGTGGACGCGGTCCTCATCCACGATGGTCACGCTGATTCTGTTCTGCTCGATGTCTGTCCGCAGATTTTCACAGAGCCTGTTGGCCATCATGGTGCCGGCGGTTCCCGCGCCGAGGATGACGATCTTTTGCATACGCTGCCTCCGGAGTGTTCGCCTGTCATGGCGACGTGTAGGGATTTGTTGTTGAATTGCTGCTGCGAGGCTCCTGGTCGAAGGTGAGAGGTTGGCGGCGGAAGCAAGACTTCGCTTCCGCCGCCGGGAGGGGGAGGCAGAGAGTTACGCCTTAACCAGTTTGACCTGGCTCTGGTAGAAGACGGCGCTGCCGCCGACCACGTCGCTCAAGGTCGTGTTGCCGAGGATGGGATCCACGCGCATGGCCGCGTTGGCGTGGAAGCCCTTGGAACGGCGCGAGTCCATGGTGATGGTTTTGCCGTCGATTTCAAAGGGCATGGAGCCCTGGGCCCAGTGCCCATGGCCAAGGGAGAAGGCGACCACGCCGGGGCGGATACCTTCCATGGCCTTGACCTTGCCGATCATGGGCACCTTGGTGCCGTTGCCAAGATCCCAGACGCCTTCGGGATTGGTGGCGGAAACAATGCGCACCATGTCGCCGTTTTGAAGGCTCATGCGCCGGGCATCACTGGTGGAGATTTCCACGAAGTTCTCCGGATAGACGGCGTTGAGCCAATAGTTGCCGATGGTTCGGCTCTTGGTCTGGGTGATGAACTTGTAGGTGATGAGCGTCATGTCAAAGCCCGCCGCCCGGTCGTCGATGAGGTTGCCCGCGCAATCCGTGGGGCCGGGCATGTAGGTCGCATACGGCACGTAGGGCTTGCCGGTCATGGAGTGCTTGGTGGTGACCATGTTTTCGAAGTAGAGGCCGAGCATCTTGTTGTAGGCGTTGACCAGCTGCTCGTTCTTGTAAGCCTCGGCGTAGCCCTGGAAGCGGCCCCCGCGGTTCAGCACGTAGACCACGTGCGGCCAGAGTTCTTCGCCGACGATGGCCTTCCAGCGGTCCGCGTCGAACATGGTCTTGGGCAGGTGCCGCCTGGATTCGATGAAGATGCGGATCTCTTCGGCATCGGCCGCAGGCACCTTGTCCGACCCGTCCTCCTTGTCACCAAAGGCCGCATTGGCGACCATACGCAGATACATGTCCTCCTCGCGCTTCATGTGTTTGCCCGGCCCGAAGACGTTGTCCCCGTAGCCCGGCACCCCCAGTTTTTCGGCAAAGGCCAGGATCATGGACTCCATGTTCATGGGCATTTCTTCACCAAAGACCGTGACGTTTGGTGTCAGCGGGGCGACCACGGGCTGGCGGATGGGGAAGATCTTGGGCGCCACCGAAGGGTGCGCGCCGGGGAATTCCCAGCGTTCCAGGTAGGTGGTGTCGGGGAAGATGTAGTCTGCGTACATGCTCGTCTCGCCGATGATGATGTCCGAGGCGATGAAGAGAGGCAGCTTCTTGGTGTCGGTCAGGATTTCCGCCAGGGTGTGCCCCGAGGGCAGGGAATAGTTGGGCGCACCCATGTACAGGAGCAGGGCCTTGACCTGGTAGGGGTACATATCCCCGATGCTGGGGATGACCTCCTGGTAGATGTCTGTGGCGAAGGGGTACCAGGTGCGTTTGGCCGGGAAGCCCTCGAACAGGGTGGTCTTGTCGTAGACCGCGCTGTGGCGGATGATGTTGACGCCAAAGTTCTTGATCCCGCCCTTGTACTGCTTGGTCATGTCAAAGGGCTTGCCTGGGCGGTTGCCGGTATGATTGTAGGCCGTGTTCTTGCAAAGTCCGCCCTGCCAGCCGGTGTTGCCGATGAGGGCGTTGACCACGTACCAGGCGCAGACGTTGTAGAAACCGCCCGTGTGCTGGGACACGCCGCGGTGCAGGTCGGCCACGGCCTTCTTGCCATGACTGGTGAATTCCTTGGCGATCTCGACAACATCGTCGGCAGGCACGCCCGCAATGGTACACCATTCCTCGATGGATTTGGCCTTGGCCTCTTCCATGATGATCTGCAGCACGCTCTTCACCCGCATGCCGTTCTCCAGCACCGTGTCGACGAACAGTTCGCCCTCCACGGGGTTGGCCTCGTCATTGGGGTCGAAGAATACGGGCTGGCCTTCAAACAGGGTCGCGAAGGCGTCGAACTCCCACTCCCCTTCTTTTTTGGCCGGCCGGATCTCCTTCTCCAGGCCAAGGTCCGAGCCGCGCAAGTATTTTCCGGGCTGTCCGTAGTCGTCGATCTTGACCAGCCAGGCGGCCTGGCTCCAGGTTGGCTCGTTGTCCTTTTTTGAAGCGGCCTTGTTGGCGTTGGCCAGGTAGCGGGCGTCATGGCGCTTGTTGTCGATGATCCACTGAATCAGGGCCATGGCGATGGCCGGGACGCCGTTGACCGGTTCCACGGGGAGCCATTTCCAGGCCCGTGACGCGGTCTTGGAGCAGCGCGGGTCGATGACCGCGATCTTCATGCGGCCGTCGACGGTCCCTTCCGTGATTTTCTGCACGCGCAGGGGCGGCCCGTAGTTGGCCTCGAAGGGATTGGCACCGACGAAGATGCAGAACTCGGCGTTGCCCGTGTCCGCCTGCCAGTAGAACTTGCTGCCGCCCGTGAACTTGCCCTCGTCGAACTGGTCGCTCATGGCCTTTCCGGCGAAGTACAGGGAGCCCTGGCAGACCGTGGTGTGGCCGTGGTAGTTCACGGAGCCGCAGGCCTTGCTGAAGAAGTCCTTGATCATGTCGCCGCGGCCGTTCTTGATGCGGCCCCAGTTGAAGCAGAACTGGTTGTTTTTGGGCCCCAGGTCCGGGTGGTCGGGGTCGATGAGGTAGTGCAGGTTGTCTGCGTGCTTGGCCTTGAAATCCTCGATGGGCATCTTTTTGCCGGCTACGAGCTTGGCGTCGTCGGCCAGGGCCGTGGCGATTTTCGGGTCGCGCAGGGTCACGATATCCTTCAAACCTTCCACCTGGCCTTCGCCGAAGAGGTCCCCGCCCTCGACGATCTCCTGCACTGCCTGGTCAAAGGGGACCGTCTTCCACTTGTTTGCGCCGCGTTTGTCCGTGCGTTTCAAAACCTGCACGATACGATAGGGGTCGTACAGGGTCTGGATGCCAGCGTGTCCTTTGGGGCAGAGAGACCCTTCGACCAGGGCCGCTTCGGCGATGGGCGTGTTCTCCGGAATCTGCGGCGTCATGTTGAAGGGGTTGTAGGGGTTGCCCTCGATTTTTTCTATCACGCCGTCGCGCAGCTTGACCTTGATGCCGCAGTTGGTGTTGCACTGCTGGCAGCAGGAATAGAGCTGGTTCTCGGGCTTGTGGTGGACAAACGCCGAATTGCCCAGGATGGCGGCGTTGGCTTCTTTCGCCGTGCCGAGGAAGGGGCCCATGGCTCCGCAGGCGGCCACGGAACCTCCGATGAGGGCCGAGTATTTGAGGAAGTCTCTGCGATCCACCCCTCCGGCAGCCGGGGCGGCGGTTTTATTGATGGCCTTGCTAGGCATGGTCGGTACCTCCGTTCTCGGTGACGATGGGCAGAAAGCGCGTGCCCAGGAGCATGACCACCAGGCCGGTGGAGATGATCCACAGACTGACCAGCCATTCGTTCAGGTTGGGCACATAGTCGGTGCGCAGGCGCGGGTGGGCGAAGGTGGCCTCCAGGCCTTCGAGCTTGTACACGGCCAAATCCGGGATGACGAAGTTGTAGCGCACGGCAGCGAAGGTGATGAAGATCAGGAAACAGGCCAGGGCTACGGATTTCACGTCGCCTGCGCGGAAGATGAGGAGCAGCATCGGGATAAGGCTGCCGATCAGGATGTGTACGATCCAGAACACCCACCAGTGCGGGCCCTTGACGATGAGATCGAGGCTGGTGACCACGGCGATGGTGGCGGTCTGATAGCCGACGAAGAACTGCATGCCTTCAAGCGCGAGGAAGACGACCAGGAGGAAGAGGATGACCTTGCCCAGATCCAGGCAGATGCGGTCCTCGTAGCACAGGCCGTCAGGGTTCAGCGGGTCCTTCTGACGGAAGATGTAGGTCAGAAAGGCGATGAGCGCGCCGCCGGAGAGCAGGGCGGCGACCACGAACAAGAGCGGGGTCATGGCGCTGTTCCAGACTGGCCTGCTGAGCAGTACCGCGAAAAACGCGCCGTTGGTGCCGTAGAAGATGAGCCCTACGGGTAGGCTGATCTTGGCCAGGATGTGCACCTTGTGCATGTCTTTTTCACGGTCGGTGCTGGTATATTCCGTCTTGCCGAAAGCCAGCAGTCCGTAGAGCCCGCGCAGGCCGCCCTTTTCTGGATCCTTGGACCAGCGCACCAGATCGCCGCGGATGAGGAAGAATGTTTTCAGGGCATAAATGACGAGCATGGCGTTGAAGAGGATAAACATCCAGGTCAACAGCGAGGTGAAGCTGGGGGTGAGGAAGAACTGGTACAGGGCGCGGTGCCACTGGCCCAGATCGAGCAGGATGAACTGCACCTCGCAGATCAGCGCCACCAGCACCACGAAGGCCGAGAGCGGACCGATGTGTTCGAACTGTTTCATGCCCAGGACATAGGTCATGATGGTCACCAGGAACGCCCCGGCGGAAAGACCCAGAAAGAGCAGGTAAAAAGCGACCCACAGCCCCCAGGGGATGTAGGAACCAAGGGCCGTGGGGTTCAGGCCGTGCTGAAGTCTGTCCACCAGTCCGAAGGCCCCGACGGCCAGGCCGGCCAGGGCCAGGATGAGCAGCGGTATGAAGTATTTGTATTTCATGGGGCCTCCTTACTTCAGGTAGTACACGGCCGGTTTGGTGGTCAGTTCCGGCTTGAGGACAAAGACCCGCGGGTCGGCCAGGAGTTCCGAGATGAGGCTTTCCGGGTCGTTGCGGTTGCCGAAAAAGGTGGCGCGGCCGATACAGGTGGTCACACAGGCCGGGAGCATGCCCTCAGCCAGGCGGTGCTTGCAGAAATGGCATTTTCGGGCGTTGCCGACGGGCGAGCTGCGTCCCCTTTCGGGCCATTCTTTGCCGTATTCCATGGCCGGTTGCCGCTCATAGCTGTCGGCGCAGGCGTTTCTGCCGACGATCTTGCCCGGTTCTTCGGGCGTGCCCTTGGTGTACCACTCGCCGAAATCCGAGGTCCTGGCCGCGTAGGGACAGGCCACCAGACAGTAGCGGCAGCCGATGCAGCGGTCGTAGTCCATGACGGTGATGCCTTGGGCGTCCTTGTAGGTGGCCGTCACCGGACAGACCTTGACGCAGGGTGGGTTCTGGCACTGCAGGCAGGGCCGGGGCACGAACCGACGACGAACGTTGGGGTAGGTGCCGATTTCTTCTTCCGTCACCGGGCGGTAGACCACGCCGGGCGGAAGTTTGTTCTCGGCCACGCAGGCCACGGTGCAGGCATGGCAGCCGACGCATTTGGCCAGGTCGATGACCATGGCCCATTTGATGGACGCATGATCGCCGGCCAGGGAGCGGGCGAGATCGCGCTGCATGCGCACCAGCAAGTCTTCCTTGGGCAGGATCCTCATTGTATTCTCCTCCGTTGAGTTGCGCTGGGATTCGATGGCGGGAGATTATGTTTGTGGCGCTGTGAAAACCCTCCTTTGATTTGGTCGATGGGGGATAGTAAGGTCCATATCCAAAAAAAATGGATTCAGGAACTGCTTATTGATTTTGTATTTTTGAAGAGTGTTTTGCTTTGTGTGCGCTAACGACAATGCGTTGCGAGGAGGTGTGGCTGATGTATAGGAGGGGTTATCTTTTTGAGAAAAAAAGGTAACTTTCTTGGACGCCAACGTGTTGGCGGAGATGGAAATCCGGCGTTTAGCCGAAGGTTCGAATCCAAACATTATTCTTTCATATCCGTATAGGTGGATATGTCAATGCGAAAAAAAATCTTGTCCAATGAAAGACAAGATCTTTTCAGGTCGGGATGTTCAGGCCAGGATGTTCAGGCCAGGATGTTCAGGCCAGGATGTTCAGGCCAGGATGTTCAGGCCAGGATGTTCAGGCCGGGATGTTCAGGCCAGGCTGTTCAGACGGGCAGGAACGGGCGGGCGATGAAGTAGACGCCCATGAGACCAATGAGGATTCCGGCAATGCGGCGGAAAGCCGTGCCGCCGCGCTGCCAGGAGGCGTTGGCCATGAGGCGGCGCACCAGGGCGGTGGAGCTGCCAGCGATGACGATGGGGATGCAGTGCCCAAGGCCGAAGAGGACGATGAGCATGATGCCGGTCATGATCTTTTCCTGCACCGTGATGATGGCCAGGATGGGCGCGATGAAGCCAAAAGTGCAGGAGCCCGACAGGATTCCGTAGGCCAGGCCGAGCAAAAAGGCCCCGCTCATGCCGCGCAGTTTGAAGCGGCCCATGAGGTTGCCGCCCATGGAGCACTTGGACACCCCCAGCATGTCCATGGCCACCCACAACAGGATGAGCCCGACGACGATGGTCCAGTAGGGGCCCACGTCTCCGAGCATCCGGCCAAGCAGGGCGCAGATCACGCCGATGGCGGCGATGGTCAGGAACAGGCCAAAGGTGAAGAGGCCCGCGTAGAGCGCGGCCTGCCGTCCTTCCACCAGTTTGTCCTGCCCGGCCACATAGCCCACGATCAGGGGGATGGAGGCCAGGTGACAGGGGCTGAAGAGCACGCTGACCATCCCCCACAAGAAGCAGCCCAGAGCCGCCAAGGCCAGTCCGGACCCCATCCACTGGTGGATGAGGATCAGAAACTGGTCCATCACTCAACTCCCAGCTTGGTCAGAATTTTGATGATGTCTTCTTTGGAAATATAGCCTTCATGGCGCATGACCTCTTTGCCATCCTTGTCATAGAAGATCTGGGTCGGGATGACCCTGACGCCGAATTTTTCAGTTTCATTCGGGTTTTTCCAGACATCAATGAATACGATGCCGGCCCGGCCCTCGTATTCTTCGGACAGAGATTCAATGATCGGGATCATCATCTTGCAGGGGAGGCAGGCCTTGGCCCCGATATCAACCATGGTGACCATGCCCTTGAGGGGGACTTCCTGGGGGTCACCGGAAATGAGCGGTGAAGGCGCGGCCAGGGCCTGCGAAGCCGTGGCCAGGAACGCAATGGTGAGGAGAAGGCGAAGGATTTTCATGCAACAAACCTCGGTGAAAGGGACCATTTGGGATCGGGTTGTTCAAGGCGGCGCATCCTGGTCGGAATCGGGCCGGAATCAGTCCGGAAAACAAAGATGCGCGGTGATCGGGAGGTGCTAGGCGGTCAGCCAGGCCACTACGTCGGCCTTCTTGGGCACCTTGCCCA
>Ga0180017_100203_pt1 | contig 24320 bp, 21 predicted proteins | sample KR46_S_MetaG_FD_129674 | JGI IMG/M metagenome (GOLD analysis project Ga0180017, IMG submission 129674) | Groundwater microbial communities from the Olkiluoto Island deep subsurface site, Finland - KR46_S_MetaG | ecosystem: Environmental > Aquatic > Deep subsurface > Groundwater | place: Finland...
CCCGTCGTTGTCCATGTCCGCCAGGGCGTAATCCGTGACCGTGCCCTTGATGCGAGCCGTCTTCCATTGCAGGCTCATGCCGACACCATCCCAGTACATGGAATGGATTTCGCCCTGGGGATAGTCCCTGTAGTTTGAAAAGAACTGGGCCGAGACGGAAATGTTGCGGCTGATTATGGGCTCGTGGCGGTTGTCCTTGTCCAGGTTGCAGGGGATGCCGCGCAGGGGGAAGTAGACGGTGTACTGCGGGGATTGTAACGCGTCGGGCGCTTTCAGGCCAAGGGCCGCAGGGTGATATTCGACACTGATGTTCGACCCCGCATAGGTCTCTTCGGTCACGGTAAGCAACGATTCGGTGGAACTAAATACGCGCATGCGGTCATAATCGTCGATCATGACAATCTGGTGGCTGTCTTCAAAGGGCAGGAATGTCACGTTGAATACGTTGCCACCCTGCGGCAGGCCGATAGCGGGGCCAAGCTCCAATTTTCCATCAGATTTGACCATCTGGTGGATGCTGCTCTGCATATATTTGGCTTTGCCCACGCCCTGACCGACCAGCATCGGCATGAAGGATGGGGGCATGTTCAGCACTCCCAGAAAATAGGGGATATGGTCTTCCGTGATGGAAAACTTGCCGTTGTATTCCACGATTATGGAGGAAGGATTCTGGTCGATGGCGCTGGCGATAACCAGTTCGTGGCGTCCGTCGCGGTTAATGTCGATGCTGTTCAGGCGCACGTAATTACGGTTTTTGGGAAGCTCCATCTCCGCCAGTTGGCGCATCTCGCCGTTGGTGACCCTGTAGGCAATGAGAGACGTGTCCGTCATCAGGAACACTTCATTCTGCCCATCCCCGTCCCCATCACACACCACCATCCCGCGCGAGGAGAAAGGCAGGGTTTGGCTGCGCCAGCGGCCCATGGAGGTGTCGGCGTCTTCGTATTTGAGGGAGGGGTTGGCGTAGGCCGCGCCGGACGTGGTTTCGTTGACGATGAGGCCCTGGTTCATGGGCGTGATCACGGGCTGGGCCTTGGCCGTGACCGTTTCGGGCCTGCCGAAGACCTGGGCGTTGATACTGGCGGCCACGGTTTCAAGGCTGGGGATGACCTGGCTCAGTTGGGTCTGCACGGGCCGGGGCAGGTTCGCGCCTTGGGGGTCGATGGTGTTGACGTCCAGGCTGCATTCCTGGCCCATGACGGTCAGCGATCCCCAGACCAGGTAGTCCGCGCCCAGGGCCTGGCGGATCTTGTCGGCGGAGGCGGCGTCCGTGGGCAGGGCGGTGACGGCTTTCTTGACCGCTGCGGAATCCATGGGCGTGAAATTCTCGGGCCAGGTCAGACGCGTGGTCAGCATGCTCTGAATACCCTGGCTCAAGTATTGATACTCCTGCGGTCCGTGCACCCCGAAAGGCAGCACCGCAAAGGTCTTGGCCTCCTGGGCCAGGGCCGGAGCGGCGCAGAGCAGCAGGACGGCGAGGGTGGTGAGAAGTCTCTTGAACATTGTCTCCTCCGGGAATACAGATTTCGGACTTTGCCGGTTGGTTGTCGCACAATAAAGTGGTTCTTCATGGTAAGGAATCCGGGGAATGTCAACAACTGCCGTGGATGCGGCCGGTTGGGCTCGCCATATTTTCATCGCATCATAACAATAGAGGTAACCCATGATCTCCAGACGCGATCTTCTCTTCGGTATGGCCCGGCGCCTGCGCGAGTCGGGCGGGGACAAGCCTGTTTCCGGCATCGGGGCGGACATCGGGGCCGCAGACGCGGCCTATGTACGCAAAGACTACGCCGCTGCCCGCGACCTGTATAAAGATGTGCTCAAGGGTAATCGCGCCCACAAGGAGGCCCGCACGCGGCAGGGCATGTGCCACTATCACCTCGGCGAATTCGTGCAGGCCAAAGACGCCCTGCTTCTGGTCTACAAGCAGCATCCCGGCGAATACCTGGCCTGCCTGTACCTGGGCCTGGCCTATGCCCGGCGCGAACAGCTCGACAAGTGCATGGAGGTCTGGAAGGGCTTTGTGGATCGCGACCATATCGCGGTCATGCGTGAGATCAACGTGCACCGCGCCCTGTTCGAGGCCGGCGAACCCCTGACCGGAGCCGAGGTGGCCGAGGCAGTGGAAAGGGCCCTGACCCAAGCCTAGCAGGCCGCCCCAAAACGGCAATCTGCCGCGTCAGCGAAAAAATCCAGACCGCTTATGTATGCTGAATACACCGCGCGCCCTGGATTTTATCGCTTCCTTGCATCTCACCATTTTGGAACGCCCTGCGAATTTTGAATTTTTGAGCAGTCAGCCAGGGCTTCGTTCTTGCCGCGTGAATCGTCTTTGCCCCAGGCGTTATGCACAAAGCCATCGGCGCCATGCCCAGCGGCGCTTCCAGAGACGGGGCGAAATGCCCCGCTAAAGTTCTTTCTGGCATTTATGCTGCATAATTTCAGGCTATTACATTCGCTTCGAGCCTCCTTGGGGAGAAATGATCCTGTGGGGCGAAACGCCCCGATTATGACCTGTCCTGTTTCTTCGATCACCTCTCCGTCCACCGCCAGGGCTCGAATCATCATCCGGTTCCAGTCTGTGCTATCAATAAAATCAATATGTTGAAATTGGTGTCGTCGTTCTTCGCACGGCAAACCGATAAAATGTCTTGCGCCTTTTGGCACACGCGTTGCTCTACCGGTTTTGACCGGAAGGGGGCCTGTTCCCGGCCCGAGCGGGTAGGCCAGTCAAGGAGGACGGAGTGACGGACGCCAATATTTTGCTTGTCGATGACGATGCCCAGTTCATCGACATCATGAAAAAGCGCCTGACCATGCGCAGCATGGAGGTCTTTCACGCCGGATGCGGCGACGAGGCCATGCAGAAGCTTGCGGCGCACGCCGAAATCGAGGTCGTCATCCTTGACGTGAAGCTGCCGGGCAAGAGCGGCATCGAGATGCTGCAGCTCATCAAGCAGCAATACCCTCTGGTGGAGGTTATCATGCTGACCGGACACGCCACCGTGGAATCGGCCATCGACGGCATGCGGCTGGGGGCTGCGGATTATCTGATGAAGCCCTGCAGCATCGAGATGCTGGTCGAAAAGGTCAGGGAAGCGGTGGAGAAGAAACGCAGGCATGAAGAAAAGATAGTCGACGCACGGGTCCGAGAGATCGCCGGCCGCCGGGCTTAGGCGGTCAGGGAGCGCACATGACGAGCATCCTTCTTATCGATGACGAGCAGCAGTTTGTGGTCACCATGGCCAAGCGTCTGCGCAAGCGGGGCTTTCTCGTCACCGAGGCGGGCGGCGGGTTGGAGGGGTTAGGCATCCTTGAGGATGGCCCGGTCGACGTGGTTGTGCTCGATGTCGGCATGCCGGACATGGACGGCATCCAGGTCCTGCGGGAGATCAAGATGCGTTTTCCGCAGGTACAGGTGCTCATGCTGACCGGGCACGCCGACATGGAGGTCGCTATTTCGGGCATGGCCATGGGCGCTTTCGATTATCTGATGAAGCCGGTGGAGCTCGAGGTGCTGGTCGGCAAGATCCGGGAGGCCTGTTCCCGGAGCAGGAATGCGGGTGAGGGTCGCGGGTTGGATTAACCACCTGCAAACGGAACATGGTCCTGTATACACACGATTACGAGGAGGCGGAAACGCGTATGGGATTCTTTAAAGAATGGGGATCATACATGGTAGAGGGCTCTCGGTCCTTTGCCCGGTGGGAAGTGGAAAACGCCCGGATTATCATGGGCGACAAGAAACGGATGTGGTTGCTCGGTCTGCTGCTCATACCCGCCTTGCTTGGCGGATGGGCCTGGGCGGACGAAATCGGGCAGGCCCTGCCGACCGTCATCGGCGGCAAGGAGGCCTACAGTCCGTCCTTCTACAGTCTGTACATTTTCTTTGTGTCGATTTTCGTCGGCGTGGGCGCGGGCCTGATCTCAGGCTGCATCGGTGCGGGCGGCGGATTCATCATCGCCCCGGCCCTCATGAGCGCGGGCGTCAAAGGCATTCTCGCTGTCGGCACGGACCTTTTTCATATTTTTGCCAAGGCCATCATGGGCAGCGTCCTGCACCGCAAGATGGGCAACGTGTCAGCGCCCCTGGCTTTCGTTTTCCTCATCGGTGCCATCATCGGCACGACCGTGGGTGCAGGCGTCAACCGTGCACTCTACAATATCAATCCGGTCTTAAGCGATGCCTTCATCACCACCGTGTACACGGTCATGCTCGGATTCCTGGGTTTCTACGGCATGTACGACTACTTCAGCGCCAAGAAGGCCGGTCATTCAGGCGGCGCACATGATACCAGCGAAGGCACGAGCATGACGGGCATCGCCAAGAAACTGCAGTCCGTGAACCTGCCGCCCATGGTCTCCTTTGACCAGGGCCTCGTCCCCGGCGGCCGCAAGATCTCCTGGCTGTTCCTGGTCCTCTCCGGCATCCTGGTCGGTATGGCTGCGGGCATCATGGGTGTCGGCGGCGGCTTCCTGACCTTCCCGATCTTCGTCTACATCCTGGGCGTCTCGTCCCTGACCACCGTCGGCACGGACATCTTCCAGATCGTCTTCACCGCCGGTTACGGCGCCATCACCCAGTACGCCATCTACGGCTTCATCTTCTACACCCTGGCCATGGGCATGCTGCTCGGTTCCCTGATCGGCATCCAGGTCGGCGCGCTGGTGACCAAAGTCGTGCCAGGCATCACCATCCGTGGCTTCTTCGCCCTCTCGGTCATGGCTGGTTTTGTCAACCGGTTCTTCGCCCTGCCCAAGAAGATGGTCGCCATGGGTTATATGCCCGAATCCTGGTACGGTTTCACCAAAGGCATGGACACATTTGGCATGTATCTGTTCTTCATCGTCATCGCCCTGTTCACCGTCTGGGTATTCGGAACCTTCTTCAAGAACATCAAGACACTGAAGTACGAGGACTGATCTATGATTCACAATAAAAAGGAATTCACCGGGGGACTGGCCCTGCTCGTGGTCTTCTTCATTGTCCTCTTCGCCATGTTCCAGCCCCTGTTCGACGGGCATAACTCCATGTCGTACCTGGACAACCTGTACAACTCCATCTCCAAAGGATCTGCCTACTACGTGGACAATCTGAGGGATGAGGCCAAGAGCGTGTCCGGCTATCAGGTCAACGTCACCATGAAGATGGAGAGCGAGTTCCAGGCCGCCGACAGCGTGGCCCTGATCGCCGCCTCCGGGGCCACGGCCACGGCTGAAGGGAACGCGCTGACCGTCAGCGGCGACTACCTCGCCATCCTGAATACCATTCTCGATGACGCGGACCGCATGTACCACAACGACGGCGCGGCCCTGAAGGCCAAGTACCCCGCCTTCAACTCCAAGGACGATCGCCAGGTACTTTACAACTGGAACACGATCCTGTCCGGGTTCGACAAGGAGCTGAAGGATCAGGAAGCCTTCGCCGAAGCCAAGGTCGCCTTCAACATCAACTCCAAGGTCGTTGAGACCGCATTCAACTACTACAACATCGTGCCCGAAAAGATCCGCGACAAGGCCGGGATCGTCATCTTTTCCCTGGTCTTTTACGTCTTCTACACCATGTGGTACGGATTCGCCATCCTCTTCATGTTCGAGGGATGGGGACTGAAGATCAGCGGCCACTAAGAGGCCGTCCCAAAACGGCAATCTGCTGCGTCAGCAAAAAAATCCAGGCCGCTCATCTGCGCAATACACTTCGCGGCCTGGATTTTTTCGTTTCCTTGCATCTCACCATTTTGGAACGGCCTGTGAATGACGACACTGCAAAAAGTCGTGAATGATCCTAGAAGTCATTCCCGCGAAGGCGGGCCAAGTCGGGCAATGGCGCGAAATCCATTCTTTTCAGCTAGTTAAAAAGGAGTGGATCCCCTTTTCCAAGGGGATGCCGACTTTTTGCAGTGACGCTTGTGAATTTCGAATTTCGCAACCGTAAGTTAAGCTCCTGGGCGACGGGAGTATGAGTCACTTTCGGCGCGGTCTCTCTGGAGGCCGCGCCGAATTTTTTGCGCCCATTGCCCTTTGCCAGGCGGACCCGCGCAATGTACGGGAGGTGGCATGAATCTGTCCGAATACTACAACACAGTCATGGAGCTCAGCCACGGCATTGTCATCACCCTGGACGCGCAGGGGCGGATAATCCACGGCAACTCGCGCTTCGAGGCGGTTTCCGGCTTTGAGATCGGCCTTGTCGCCGGGCGGGACTGGTTCGACCTCTGCGTGGACGAAAGGGGACGTGACCAGGCCCGGGCGGTCTTCTCCGGTATTGCCGAGGCCGGACTCCTGTCCTTCATGAAAGGCTCGCTGCGTTCCCGGGACGGGCGCAAGGTGTACATCGACTGGAACATGAAGCCCCTTTTTGATTCGCGGCACACGCTGGTCAGCGTGCTCTGCGTGGGGCAGGACGTCACCGCCCATGTCGTGCGCCAGCGCGAGCTGCTGCATGAACACGCCCGGCTGGTGGCCCTGAACAAGGAGCTCTCCTGTCTGCACGCCATGAACCGCATCGTCTCGGACATGGACAGCCCCCTGCCCGACATACTGCGCGAGATCCTGGCCATCATCCCGCCCTCCTTCCAGTATCCTGAATCCACCGGGGTGCGCCTGGTCCTCGACGGCCAATCCTTGGTCTGCGGGATGTTTTCGCCCGACGCCCCCTGCCGTCTGGAGCAGGATGTCTTTGTGCACCGGGTCAAGCGCGGGCACCTGAGCGTGACCCTGTGCGGCACGGTCAAGGATGGCTCGACCCGCTCCTTTCTGCCCACGGAGTCCGAGCTGCTGCGCGCCCTGGCCAAACATGTGGGCTGGATCATCGCCAAGCGCGAGGCTCTGTCCACCAAGCGCAACCTGGAGCGCCAGCTGCAGCATGCCGACCGCCTGGCCAAGATCGGGCAGTTCGCGGCTGGCGTGGCGCACGAGCTCAACGAGCCTCTGGCCAATATCCTCGGTTTCGCCCAACTGGCTGAGCAGACCCCGGAGCTTCCCGCCCAGGCCACGAAGGATCTGGACAACATCATCAAGGCCGCCCTGCACAGCCGGGAAATCATCAAGAAACTGATGATTTTCGGCCGCCAGGTGCCCCTGCAGAAGGCGGCGGTGGACCTGAATCAGATCATCCGCGACACCCTGTATTTCATCGAGATGAGCGCCTCCCGAGGCCGGGTTGAGGTGCGCATGACCCTGGCGGACAACCTGCCGACCATCATGGCCGACGCGCAGCATTTGAGGCAGGTCATTGTCAATCTGGTGGTCAACGGCATTCAAGCCATGCCCGGCGGCGGGGTCTTGACCATAGAGACCCAGTCCTTCAAGGATGACGTCTATCTGCTGGTCGGCGACACCGGGATAGGCATGACCCCGGAGGTGTTGCGCCAGATTTTCAACCCCTTTTTCACCACCAAGGACGTGGACCAGGGCACGGGCCTGGGGTTGGCTGTGGTTCACGGGATCGTGCACGCCCACGGCGGGGTCATCGAAGTGGAGAGCGAAGCCGGCCGGGGCACGCGTTTTGAGATCACATTTTCGTGCAGCGAAGGCGATGGCGGCGAGTAGACCGCCCCGGGGCGGGATGCGCCCCGGTATGCACGGACACAAGGACTGACTATGCAGGACAAGGCAGCGACTATTCTGGCCGTGGACGACAGCGTCGCCACCCTCGAGGTCATCTCGCGCAACCTGACCGCGGCGGGCTATGTGGTCCATGCCTGCGGCAGCGTCGAAGAGGCCGGGGCCTTTCTCGACGAAACGCCGGTGGACCTGATCATCACCGACTACAAGATGCCCAGATCGAGCGGCCTGGAACTCATCAAGTACGTGCGGGACAATTTCAGGGACACGGAGATCATGATGATCACCGGCTATCCGTCCATCAGCGGGGCCGTTGAAGCCATGCGCGACGGGGCCGGAGAGTATCTGGCCAAGCCATTCACGGGCGAGGAGCTTCTGGCCGTGGTGCGCCGGATTCTGGAAAAACAGGCCCGAAGGCGTGCGGCCCATGCCGAAAACCAGGAACTCAGCGCCTTCGGCATCATCGGGAACTGCCCGGAGATGCAGGCCGTTTACGCGCTGATCCGCAAGGCCGCGCAGACCAGCGCCAATGTGTTCATTTCCGGGGATTCGGGCACGGGCAAGGAGCTTGTGGCCAGGGCCGTGCATTACAACAGCGACCGTCGGGCCTCGGCTTTTGTGCCGGTCAACTGTTCGGCCATCCCCGACAGCCTGCTGGAGAGCGAGCTTTTCGGGCACGTCAAGGGCGCGTTTACCGGAGCCAAGGATAGCCGGGCCGGTTTTTTCGAGATCGCCAACGGCGGGACCATCTTTCTGGACGAGATCGGTGACGCGAGCCCGAGCCTCCAGGCCAAGCTGCTGCGGGTCATGCAGAGCAAGGAATTCTGCATGGTCGGGTCGTCACGCACCCGCACCGTGGACACCCGCATCATCGCCGCCACGCACAAGGATTTGAAGCGCTTGGTGGAGCAGGGGCTTTTTCGCGAAGATCTTTTCTATCGCATCCATGTCGTGGAGATCCATCTGCCATCCCTGGCCGAGCGCGGGGACGACATCCTCATGCTGGCCAACCACTTTCTGCGCAAGTTCGCCGAAGACATGAACCGCGAGACCTCGCGCATGACCGACGAGGTCCTCGACGCTCTGTCCCACTACTCCTGGCCGGGCAATGTGCGGGAACTGGAGAACCTGCTGCAGCGCCTGGTCATCGTTGGGGACGACCCGGTCATCGACATCACGGACTTGCCCGAGTCCATGCGCTTTTCCATCAGCCGCAGCCGCCACGGGAACAAGACCCTGGCCGAGGTCGAAGCGGAACACATCCGCGCGATCCTGGCCCGCACCGGCGACAACAAGACCCGCGCCGCAGAAATCCTGGGCATCGATCGCAAGACGCTCAGGGAGAAGTTGAAGCGGCTGGGGTTGGGGTGATTCTTTCTTAAGGCACCTTGGCGTGGCCGCGCACCGGGGTGGTCCGGGCAAGGGCCGCCGAAACTCCATCGCCGGCCTCGTAGAGTTGAATCGTTGCGTGCAGGACGGGAAATTTGGACGGGCGCGCCAGGCAACGATTCAACAAACGATGCCTGGCTCAGTCAGACAGTCGGCGACCCTCGCCCGGACCACCCCGACCCGCTCGGGGGTGCAGGGCAGATTGCCTGAAAATTACAGCTGCCCAGGTTGTCGAAAATGGCGGGATGCGAAGTATAGGTCACTGCATAAAGCCGTCATCCCCGTGTAGGCGGGGATCCATCTTCTGTTTTTTTCTTGAAGACATCTCAGCGCGGCCGCGCACCGGGGTGGTCCGGGCAAGGGCCGCCGAAACTCCATCGCCGGCCTCGTAGAGTTGAATCGTTGCGTGCAGGACGTGAGATTTGGTCGGGCGCGCCAGGCAACGATTCAACAAACGATGCCTGGCTCAGTCAAACAGTCGGCGACCCTTGCCCGGACCAACCCGGCCCGCTCGGATGGCGTCAGGAAGGGATTTTGAATTTTCCAAACTGAATTGACTCATACCTCCACGTCATTGCGAGCATAGCGCGGCCACGATCCGGACTTTCTACAAAAACTTCTTGAATACCTCTTCCAGACTCTGGGCCGTGAAGGGCTTGCGCAGGATGTCGTTGACACCGGCCTCCAGGGCGGCCTTGTTGTCGTTGGCTTCGTCCTGGGTTGTGACCATGATCACGGGCAGTTCCTTCTTGGAGAAGGACTTGCGGATCTCGCGGGTCAGGTCGATGCCGGTGATGTCGGGCATGTTCAGGTCGGTGAGCACCATCTCCGGGGTGTTCGACTGCAGCCACTCCAGGGCGCTGGCCGGGAATTCGAAGAGCACTGGCTCGTAGCCGAGTTCGTGCAGGGTGGATTTGTAGATGCTTAAGATCATGCGCGAATCGTCCACCGCACAGATGAGCTTGCGCTGGGTCTTCTTTTCTTCCGGTGCCAAAAGCTTCAAAGCCAGGCCCGAGTAGCCGTGTTCCTTCAAAATGGAGTAGAAGAAATCGCGAATGTCCTGGTGGGCGCGGCCAAGGTGGCTCAGGGCCACGGGCTGGAACCGCTCCTCTTCCATGAGGCTCAGGAAAATATGTTTGGCCTGGGCCTGGATGGCCGTCTTGATGATGCGGTGACCGTCTTCCTCCCGTTCGCTGGCCAGATTCTTGATCCCCGCGGCCATAATCTCGTTGAAATTGCGGTCAATGGCCTTGGCCGCCGCGATGCAGACATGATCCACCGGGTCACTGAGGCCCTGGGTCAGGACGTAGGCGCCCCGGTCCAGAGGCAGAAGGCCGAGGGCCTCGTAGGCCGCGAAACGCACGTTGGGGTTGGCGGGATGGCTGTGCAGCAGCTTGCGGATTGGCGCAATGGCGGCCGGGTCGCCGATGTCGCCCAATACATTTAATGTGTGGATGCGCAGATCGGCGTCATCGAAGAGCAGGTTTTCGGTCAGGATAGGCACGGCCTTGGGGCCGATGCCGACCAGGGTCTTCTTGGCGTAGGTGCGCAGATGGGCGTAGTGGGAGCGCATGGCCTCATTGAGTTTGTCCAGGGAGATTGAGTCCTGAACCTTGGCGAAGATGTCGAGGATGAGCAGGTCGAGCTGATTGTCCGTGCCCATGCGCTCGGCCAGTCGCATCATGGCGGTGGGCGTGCCCAGTTTGCCCAGGGCTTTGGTGGCGGCGATGATCAGGGTCCGGTTGCCGGAATAAAGGAACTCGCTGACGGAGTTGGTGGCCTGGGGATCGCCGATTTCACCGAGGGTGTCGAGGATCTGATGGAGTTCGTCGACGTCCGTGGCGGTGAGCAGCGCCTCGGTCAGGTTGTCCACCACTTCCTCCAGGCGCAGCTCCCCGGCCATGGAAATATATACGCTGCGGCAGGGAGTCTGCTCGTCGCCGATGGCCTTGGCGACCAGTTCGGGCCGGGCAAGGATCTTCACGGCCAGAATTTCCCGAACCAGCGGCAGGCCAGCGACCATGTCCCGGTGCTCGCAGATGAATCTGCTCAGTACCGGCACCGCGAATTCAGGCGCGGCGTCCCGGAATGCGCCGATGACCTGTTCGCGGGTGTTTTTGTCGATGTTTTCCATGTACCCCAGCACAAGCCGGGCCTTGATGGCGTCCTGGTTTGTGATGTTCTCCTTGATTTCGGCAAGCAGATGGGCGCGTTCAGGCATGTGGGCCTCCCAGTTCGGGGATAAGGGCGGACAGCAGCGATCCCAGGGCCTCGGCGGATGCATTGGCCTGGGCGAGGATTTCCTGGTGGGATGTCGCGGTCATGCAATCGGGCAGGTTTTTGTTGGTCAGACAGGAGATGCCAAGCACCTTCATGCCCATGTGATGGGCGGTGATGGCTTCGGGCACCGTGGACATTCCGATGGCGTCGGCCCCCATGATGCGGTACATGCGCGTTTCGGCCGGGGTTTCAAGGCTTGGGCCCGGCACGGCCACGTAGACTCCCTGCTCCAGGCGTTGTCCGCAATCCAGAGCGGCCTGCATGGCCTGCTTGCGCAGGGACGGGCAGTACACCTGGGACATGTCTGGAAATCTCGGTCCCCAGGCATCCACATTGGGTCCGGTCAGGGGGTTGTGCCCGGTCATGTTGATGTGATCGGTCAGCAGCATGAGCCCGCCGGTGGCGAAAAGGGGGTTGAGGGCCCCGGCGGCATTGGTCAGGACCAGGTTCTCCACCCCGAGCAGCGCCATGCAGACGACGGGCAGGGTCACTTCCTGCGCCCGGTATCCTTCGTAAAGATGAAAGCGGCCGGAGAAGACGAAGACCGGCGTGCCCTGTATTTCGGCCACGAGCAGGGCTCCGGCGTGTCCTTCCACGGTGGAGACCGGAAAGCCGGGAATGTCCGTGTAGGGGATGGTCTGCCTGACCGCTTCGAGCCCGATCCATTTTCCCAGCCCGCTGCCAAGAACCAGTGCGGTTTTTGGGAGACTCGGGCAGTTCTTCTTGATCCAGTCGGTGGCGGTGCGGACTCTGTGCTGTATATCGGACATGATTTTTCCTTGTGTTTTTGGGGGGAAAGAGCGTGCCTTCCCGCAATCTGGACAGCGCTGAACAGGCTGGTATAGGGTTGTCTCCAGCCGGTTTTCAAAAAAGCTTTTTTGGAAGGCACCGACCGGCAGAAAAATTCGGACTTATCATCTATAGTTATTGCGAATTGTTTTGGTTTTGGCAAGAATTCCGAAGCGTTTATTTCGTTTTCAGGCTGGGAGGGCCGCGCTGGCCGGGCTTGCCCCGATGCGATTATGGATATAAGCGTGTCCGGCTTTGTGAAGGAATTTCATTTTTATAACCGCCCAACAGTTCATACAAGGAAAGGCTCTTTTAGACATGAAGAACCCCAGCGAATCCAAGAAACATAAAGTTCTCATCGCCAAACGGGGTGAGATCGCCATTCGCATCATGCAGGCCTGCCGCAAGCTCGGCCTGGCGTTTGTGGCGCTTTTCACCGAGCCGGACAAGCACAGCGAGCACTGTGTCCTGGCGCGCAAGCTTGGCGGAGACGAGTCCCTGTTCAGGGTCAGTTCCTACCTCGATGCCAACGAAATCTTCGCCGTGGCCGACCAGGCCGGAGCCACGGCCATCCATCCCGGTTACGGCTTCTTTGCCGAGGATTACCGCTTCGCCAGGCGTGTGGCCCAGCGTGAGCGCAAGCTCATCTTCATTGGCCCCTCCTGGCAGGTCATCCGCGAACTCGGGGACAAAATCAACACCAAACGCCTGGCCCGCAAGCTCGGCGTGCCCACGGTGCCGGGGTCGGACAAGCCCGTGACCGACGACCTCGAAGCCGAGAACATCGCCAAATCCCTGTTCGAGTTCCAGAAGGAGCTGGGTGTGGGCAATCCGGTCATCCTTGTCAAGGCCTCCGCTGGCGGCGGCGGCATGGGCATCGAGGAAGTGCCTGATCTGGACAAGTTCCGCAGCGTCCTGCGCCGCATCAAGAGCTACTCCAAGCGCCAGTTCCGCGACGAGGGCGTGCTCATCGAGCAGCGCATTTTTGACTTCAACCACCTCGAAGTGCAGATCCTGTCCGACCGCACGGGCCAGAATCCGGTCCACTTCGGCACCCGCAATTGCTCGGTGCAGTCCCCCGGACACCAGAAGCGCATCGAGGTCGCGCCCGGTTTCGACCCCTCCTCCCTGCGCTACGCCTTCGACGCGAAAAAAGTGATTGAAGACATCACCGAGTATTCCCTGCGCATGGCCCGGGAGGCCGGGTACGACAGCGTCGGGACCTGGGAATGGATCGTCAGCCCCACGGGGCAGCCGTTTCTGATGGAGGTCAACACCCGCATCCAGGTCGAGAACGGGGTTTCGGCCCGCATCGCCGCCATCAAGGGCAAGGGCGACGTGGACCTCATCGCGGAACAGATCCGCGTGGGCCTGGGCGCGCCGATGGGATACACCCAGAAGGACATCACCCTGAACGGCGTTGGCATCGAATACCGCATCATTGCCGAAGACACGGACAACAAGTTCGCCCCCTGGGTAGGCCGCATCACCTCCTTCGGCTGGCCCGAGCAGGATTGGCTCAAGATGCACAGCCAGGTGCCCACGGACCGCGAGTACGAAATCCCTACGGATTTCGATCCGAACCTGGCCCTGGCGATCATCTGGGGCAAGGATCTGGCCCAGGCCAAAGAGCGGGGCGTGGAGTTTCTGAATTCCCTGACCCTGCAGGGCGTCAACGCGTCCGGTGAGGCCATGAAATCCAATGTCGAATTCCTGAAGCGCAAGACCGAGGGCATCCTGGCTTTCTAGAAATCCCCATTCATGCGGGAATTTGTCCGTCCTCGATATTGATTAAGCGCTCAAGCGACGCCGGAACACCCGGCATAACCCAAGCCTGCGAGGCAATCGCGAACTCATTATGGATATTGAAAAACGCATACAAGAACTGCGGGATCGTCTGAAATACATCCTTGATATTTTCGGCCCCGATGAGAATACGAACGTGATCATGCTGGAGGCCAAGCTCGGCGAATACGTCGCCCGTGAGCCGGGCCTGCCCAAGCAGGAAGCCATCCGGCAACTGGAAACCCTTGAAGAGCTGTTCCGTTTTCTGGAGAAGAAGCTTGAACGCGAGCTGACTCCCATGAACAAGGTGCGCATCGTGCGGCACCCGCAGCGCATCTGCCTCAAGGACATCCTCGAAAACGTGTACGACAACTACACCGAGATCGGTGGTCAGGACGACTACAGCATCGACCCGAGCATGCTCATCGCCCGGGCCTACATCACCCGCAGGCAGGGCAAGAAGGTCCACAACCAGGCGGTCATGGTCATCGGCCAGGAGAAAGGGCACGGGCAGGAGTTCCGCAACGGCGGGTCGGTCAAGCCCTGGGGCAACGCCAAGGCCCTGCACTACATGAAGGTCGCCGAGACCGAGAACATCCCCATCCATACCTACATATTCACTCCCGGTTCCTATCCCATCGAGGATTATCCGGGCGCGGCACAGCAGATCGCCAAGAATCTCTATGAGATGGGCGGACTCAAGGTGCCCATTGTGGCTGTCATCTCCGAGGGCGGGTCCGGCGGGGCCGAGGCCATTGGCCTTGCCGACACGCGCATCATGATGTCGCACGGCTATTACTCGGTCATCTCCCCCGAGGGCGCGGCCGCCATCGAAGGCCGCCTGCGCGGCGGGCAGCGTGCCGAACCCAGGCTCATCGAGCACTGCGCCAAACAGCTCAAAATGACGGCCGACGACAACCGTGCCATGGGCTTCGTGGACTGGAAAATCAATGAACCGGAGCTTGGCGCCAGGCCCGAGCACTACGACTTCTTCCGCAAGCTGCGTAAATCCGTGATTTCGTCCACCGACGAGATTGTTTTGAACGTCCGGGGCATGCGCCTTTTCCGGTCGCTTGCGCTGCGGCGTCACAAGGGTGCGGACGTGTATGTGCGCTGGAGTCTCGACAGCCGGGCCAAGGAGCGCCTGCTCTGGGCCCGGTACATGAAGTTCCGCCGCATGGCCCAGGACGCGTACCTCGACAAGCGGCACTGGTTCAGTCGCAGCAGCGAATGGACAGGAGAGTTCTTTTCCTCCCTGTACTCCTATTTCCGCTACGACCTGTTCGGCAAGCAGCACAAGAAGGTCGCGGAGTTGGCCGAAGACATGCACGCGGAGATTCAGGTCGTGGTTGGCCGTTCTTCCAGGTACTGCAAAAACGTCATGTCCAAGCTGTTCTTCGGCAAGGACAAGAAGGACGTGGACCAGGCCGGGCTGACCTCGCTCTCGGCCTGGGACGAAGGTGGCCAGAACAGCGGCAAATGGCAGTACGTCAGCCCCCAGGCCAAGGCGGACCGGGCCGTGATCTGCCCGAACACATCCGTGCACGGCTGTCTGGACCAGTGGGCCCCGGACCTGTTCGGGGAATGGGCCGGGGTGTGCAGCTTCTGCGGGCATCATTTCCCCATGGAATACCAGTGGTACCTGCATAACATCTTTGACCCGGGCTCCATCTACGAGGTCTTCACCGAGATCGAGTCCACCAACCCCCTCAAGTTCGAGGGGTTCGACCTCAAGCTCGACGAGGCCAAGCGCAAGACCGGGCATAAATGCGGGTGCATGACCTTCGAGGCCCGCATCGAGGGCACCTCCGTCATGGTCGCCATGTTCATGGGCGCCTTTCGCGGCGGCAGCGTGGGCGCGGCCGAGGGCGAGAAGTTCATCCGCGCCATGGAACGGGCGCGCAAGAAGCAGCTGCCTTTCCTGTCCTATGTGCATGGCACTGCGGGCATCCGCATCCAGGAAGGCGTCAACGGCGTCATCCAGATGCCGCGCTGCACCATGGCCGTGCGTCGCTACACGGAAGCGGGCGGTCTGTATCTGGTCCTCTACGACACCAACTCCTACGCCGGGCCGGTGGCCAGTTTTCTGGGTTGCTCGCCGTACCAGTTCTCGGTGCGTTCGGCCAATATCGGTTTCGCCGGTCCCGGAGTCATCAAGGAGACCACGGGCATGGATATCCCGCCCAACTACCACAACGCCTATCAGGCGCTGTCGCGCGGGCATATCCAGGGCATCTGGGACCGCCGGGAAGTTCGGGGGAACCTGTTCCAGTCCCTGCAGACCATGGGCGGCCGCAACCTTTATTATCGTTAGCAGACCGTTGAAAAATGGCGATCTGCCGCGTCAGCTAAAAAATCCAGACCGCTTATCTGCGCATGACCGCGCGTCCTGGATTTTTTCGCTTCCTTGCATCTCACCATTTTTGAACGGTCTGCGAATTTTGAATTTTTCAGTCAGTTAGGAGGCACCAGTGATCGACGTTAAAGAACTGTTGCGGGAGCTGCGCGAGGAGCCGTACGAGAAAATCTCCATCCGGGCTCCCCATAGCGGAAAAGTTGAATTCGTGGCCAAAGAGCCGGGAGTGCGCGTAGTCGGCCCCAGCGGCACCTGGAAGGAGGTGCCCGGGACCCTGCTTGCGCGTCTGGAGCGTGAGAATGTCAAAAAGCCTTTGCACGCCCCGCAGAAGGGTGAGGTCATGTCCCTGGGCGAGATCGCGAACGGCCAGTTCGCGCAGGCCGGTCAGGAGCTCATGACCATCCGCCATTACCTGACCCGCGAAGAGGTCATCTCCCGCATCCTGCGACGCTCTCTGTCCCTGTTTTTGGCACCGGAAAAGGGGAAGTATTATTTTTTCCCCGACGTGGACATCAAGATCAAGACCAAGGGCAGCCAGAGCGTGCATATTGAGGACGGGATGGAACTTTTCATCCTCTCGCGCATGAAGCGCGAAGCCTCCATTCGGTACAGCGGCCCGTCCGGCATCATTTACGCGGTCTATTTTGACACCAACGATTCCGTGGAACGGAACAGCCCGCTTATCGGCGTCTGCCCCGAGGACCAGCTTGGCCAGATCCAGGAAGTTGTCAGCCGCGTGCAAAGCGACTGGGAGGAGAGAGACTGATGGGCAAGGTTCTGCAAGTTCGAGTGTATGCTTACACCTACAGTGAGGAAGATGTCCGCAAGGCATGGCCTAGGCTCTGGAGCCTGGCTTTCGAGGAGACCAAACCCGGATTTCCGTACGAGATGGCCGGGGTGCTCGAGCTTGTCAGGGCGCTTGATGACCTGTATCAGTTCGGTGTTGTGCCAGAGGCCGTCAGCACGACCCTGGCCACAGGCCTTCCCAAGGTCGTGAAGGCGGTGGAGGATTTGCAGCGGCACCTTGCTGACTGGAATCCCCAGGCCGCCAACCAGGCCTCCGACCGGATCGAAGAGGGGCTTGGCGAGCTGGAAAAACTGGTGGCCAATCCATGACCGAATCAACATACACGAGGAGACGACATGGCAGGTAGTCTGAATAAAGCAATCTTGATCGGTCGCTTGGGCCGTGATCCGGAGATGCGCTACACTCCGTCCGGGCAGCCGGTGGCCAATTTTTCCATCGCCACGGATGAGACATACACGGGCAAGGACGGGCAGAAGGTCGAAAAGACTGAATGGCACCGCATCGTGGTCTGGGGCAAGCAGGCTGAATTCTGTGGGAATTATCTCGCCAAGGGCCGTCTTGTTTACATCGAGGGCAAGATCGAGACCCGCAAGTGGACAGACAAGGACGGCGCGGAGAAATACACCACGGAAATCAAGGCCGATCGAGTGCAGGGTCTGGATTCCCGCCCGTCCGAAGGCGGCTACGCCCCGGCTCCGCAGCAGCACAAGAACCAGGCCGCACCTCAGGGCGCAGGCTCGAACTACGAAGACGACCTGGGCCCCGCGTTCCCTTCTGAAGCCAGCGGGATGGATGACGCGCCGTTCTGAGTTGGAACGGTTTTATTTTTGTTAACAATGAAAGCGAAGCTATTGAGATAGCTTCGCTTTTTTGTTGTGCGCCCGGCAGGGCGCACCCACTTGGAGGTGAAAGTCCTCTGCGCACCCGACAGGGGGAAGCGCTAGCCGGACGGCAAGGGTGTCCATCGCGAGGTGGAATCTGAAGGAAGCCGCAGGCAAAACCCTGGCTCGACGAACAGAAATCGCATGTGAGGCGGTCGCGTCGGATGAGAAGGCGATTATCTTCAAAGTCCAATACCTGTACGGAAGGCTCGGACGTATATGCGGCGGGCATAAGGGGGAAGGTGGGTGTGCATTACCCGGGGAGGTCTGGGTGTTTGCCATGTGCTACCCGCGTCGAGAGGCGCGGGGATGAGCGCCCAGAAGTCAGCAGAGGTCATAGTAGGTCCCTCGACCGGACCGAAGGACCGAACATGTAACATGGGACAGGAGCCGGAATTTCGATGACCAGCAGTAACGCAGAAGGGCAGAGACATTCTGCCGCCATGACCGAGGGTAGGGGACGGAATCCCCGAGAGCAGGTGCGCGGTGCGGATGAAAAAAGGGGTCAAGTCGTCTTTTGACGAACCTGGGCAAAATTTACAGCTATCGCAACTTCAGCCTTCACCATCCGAAAAGCCTATTTTTCCGCATCACCAATAACCCACCGGATCTCGGGTGGTTTACATGACTCCATTTGGTTGAGTGCCCGGGAGTGGCGTTTCAGAATGTGGAAGGCTGCGGGCCATAACTCATTCTGTAGGAAGGGTGCGAGCAGTGGAAATGTTGACATGATGTTGACAAAAGTTGACATGATGGGTATTTTCCAAGGCTATGAATAAGCGCCTAAACATCGAACTCGTCAAGAGTGCCATGGATTCCCTGGGGTTCAACAACAGTCAGTTGTCCGAGCGGCTTGCCGTTTCTAGGACCATCGTGGGGGAGTGGTTGGCCGGGAGGAAGTTTCCCAGGCCTGACAAACTCGTGCGGCTTGGAATGTTGCTCAGACTGCCGCATTCCGACCTTGTCGTGGACGATACGCCCTTGGCGGCGGTGGTTAGCTTTCGCAAGAAGGCGCGCAGGGCCCTGACCGATGCGCATTTTGTGGATGCCCTGAAAAAGGCGATGCTCCTTGATTTGATTGCCGACTACCTTCCGGATGGGGCTTTAGAGGTTCCGCCGGTCCTCAAGCGTCCGTCGATGGACTATGCGTATATCCAAAAGGCTGCTGCCATGGTCAGGGGCCTGGCCAGTAAGTCTGTGACGGACTTGATTCACTATTCTGACCTTGTCGAAATCATCCATGTGTACGACGTTGTTCCCGTTCCGGTTTTCTGGGGCGTGACATCCAGCAGGGATAATGACGCTCACGGACTTTATATCCAATCTCCGCGAAGCAAGAAAGAGTGGATGTACATCAACCTGGACTCTTATCTTCTGGATTTCAAGTTTTGGATCGCTCATGAAATTGGGCACATCATTACAAATTACACCTGCGATGCGGATTTTTCAGAAAATTTCGCAGAGCTTTTCGCCCAATCTTTTCTTTTTCCCGAAGAAATGGCTGCAAAAGCGTACGGAAAACTTGCCGGGCTCAATTCAAGCCAGCTTGTCGTGGAAATGATCGCCTTGGCCGAACCTCTTTTCATATCTCCTTATACGATATATAAATCCGTAAATTCTTATGCTTCCGAAAACGGATTGGATCAATTGGAAAAATTGAACAGCGCCTATGTTGCCATCAAAAAATACGTCGAAAAGAAATCGACATTGATTGAAAAGCTCAGAAGTGATTCTGAGCGTCCCTTTGCGGGAGAAGACGAAGAATATCTGTCTCCGGAAGAATATGTTTATCTTGCAGAGACATATTTCAAAACGCCGATTTTCGATTCCCTGACGAAATTCCTCGGCGAGACATCAAGGGGGGATGGATTCCTGCAATCGCTTTTCGACATTCAGGCAGTCGAAGCAAAAGAACTGCATTATTTCCTGACCCACTGATACCAACATGGCGCAATCCAAGATCCTTGTTGATACGAATATATATTTGCGTTTCGCGCAATCCCTTCACCCGCTTCTTTTCCGTCCCTTTTGTCCTGATGAATTTACGCTTTACATAACGCATCGGTTTCAAAAGGAGTATGACAGACAGCCTCGGTTGCGTGAAAAGTTTTGTTGGGTGAACGAGGACATGTATTCTGAAAACAGATCTCAGCGGGTCAACATATCGCGTGCTCAGCAAAGGGAAGCCGCTCTGGCAAATGGTTATATTGCTGACCACAATTTGGCCCAGTCTTTAGGTGTGCAGGAAGTCGACATCGACATTCTTGCCCACGCCCTTGTCCTGGACGTGCCTGTTGTCACGGATGACAGGGACATGAATCAACTCGCCGATGTATTCAGCATTGACGTCTGGAACAGCCTGAGTCTCATGAAGACGATGCTAAATTGCAATCATGTATCGCAAAAAGACCTCGATGCCGTCGTGGGATACATGAAGTACATGGAAGATCTTCCGTGGCGCAGATATATCCAAGATTATGCACGGATGTTCCCGCAATCCAAATTCAACACGTAGTTTCGTAAGCCATCCTGAATTGACCCTGTATCAACTTTAAGGTTAATTTAACCACTCCAAAAGACGGCGTGACATCTTGACCTACTTGGCTCTTTTCAGACCAGTCGAACCCTGACGTATGTGGCCATCCCGATCAGGGCAATGTTCCATGGCTCAAATGCGTAAGATAGTTTATGTCATCAGTTCAGCCTGAGTCGGTTTCAGCACATCTGTTCCTCTGCCAGCATTACCAGAATCCGCAAATCGCGATATTTCATCCAGCATTACGGGCGTATCCGTTACAAGTAAACGCTCGTGCTGGCTGAATCTGTTTTGATGGCAGGCTGCAGTCGTCCCAGGTAGGTTCTCCGTATAGATATGTATAAAATTTTAAATAATATATAAATTAATATGTATTTTTAGTTTAAATTATTTTTTTGCTGCATTGATACGCCACTAAGGATATAATGATTTTTTCTGAGTTTGATAATATAAATTATGAATTTATCCTGATATTTACTTGTTTAAAAATGAACAGTTTATGTAAAAAAACAATTATTCTGTGATGATTTACAATTATTCTTTGGTTTAGGCGAGTATTCATTCCTGCTGTATTTTTGAAAGATTCGGTGTTATGTTGAGGAAATCCATGTCTCTGGTCCGTTGCTCTGCTTGCTGCGCGCACATCTTCGCCGAAGCCTCTTTTTGTCCTAAATGCGGAAAGCTCAAACCCAAGAATGGATGGAAAAGATCGAAGTATTTTTTATGGAGCATTGTGGCCGGAACATGTATGCTTATTATCATGGCTCATATTTATATATCAGTACATGCGCCATAATCGGTGAATTTTCCAAGCCCAAGCGAAGTGTTATTCTTCGAGACCGATGCGCGTGCATTGATGCCCGAGTCGTGTCGCCTCCGGAATGCATACGCAAGCGGACTTGGCTGGCATGAAACGTCGGCTCTGGGCACCGGCCAGGAGTTTGTGTGCACACTTGCGGTGATGCGTTTTCACGCCGGGGCTTTTGGGGATGATCACGCAGTAGGACCCGCCGGCATAGAGGCGTCGCTCCAACAATGGGTTCGAAGAGCAAGGCATTTCAAGGCATGGAGGTTGTGTGCGTATTCTGTTTGTTCATATGAATTTCCCGGCCCAGTTCCGGCATACGGCAACCGTTCTTGGGCGGGATCCTGGCAATGAAGTTGTTTTTCTCACGATGAACGAGAATCCTGGCTGGAACATTTCAGGAGTGCGCAAGGCCGTGTTTGTTCCGGACGGGGAGGCATTTCCCGAAGGGTGTGTGATGAGCACGAAATTCTGGGAAGCTTCCCGAAAGGCATACGGTGCGCTGCGGGCGGCCGTGGAGTTACGCAGGCAGGGCTTCGTGCCCGATGTGATCTGCGGGCATTCCGGCTGGGGGCCGACCATGTATCTGCGCGATGTCTTTCCCGAGTCGGCCTTTGTTGGGTATTTTGAGTGGTTTTATGATGCCGCGAGCGCGGATATGCGTTTCTCCGGCATTCCTCTGAGCCTTGACGCGCGGATGGAAGTGCGGAGCAATAATATCCCGATCCTGGCGGACCTGCAAAGCTGTGCGCGCGGAATTTGTCCCACCCGCTGGCAGCTTGAGCAATTCCCTGCGCAGTTTTGCTCGAAAATTTCCGTGATTCACGATGGCGTGGATACGGATTATTTTTCCCCCGATCCTGACGCGAAAATGGTACTGCCGGGTCTTGACCTCTCCGGCGCCACGGAGATCGTGACCTACGCCACCCGAGGGATGGAGCCATACCGGGGCTTCCCGCAGTTTCTCGAAGCCGCCGTCGAGGTGGTTAAGCGGCGGCCCGATTGTCATGTGGTCATCGGCGGAGAGGACCGCGTGTGTTATGGTTTGCCGCCGGAACCGGGAAAAACCTGGAAGCAGGTCCTTGTGGAGCGCCTGCAGCCCGATCCGGAGCGGATTCATTTCGTGGGCAGCCTGCCTTACGGGCAGTACCGGACGCTCTTGCAAGCTTCCTCGGCGCATGTCTACCTGACCCGCCCCTTTGTTCTGTCCTGGTCGTTCCTGGAGGCGCTGTCCTGTGGCTGTCTGGTGGTGGCTTCCGACACCGAACCCGTGCGCGAAGTGGCCAGCGATGGGCACAACGCCCTGCTCACGGATATGCGTTCGCCCGGCGCCATCGCCGGGCGGATAATTGAAGCCCTGGAGAATCGCGGCCATCTGGACGGGGTGCGCAGGCAGGCCAGACAGACCGTGCTGGACCGCTATGACGTACGGAAAGTCCTCCCCCTGCAGCTGGAAGTGTTGCGGTCCGTGACGAGGAAGTGATGATGGATGTCGCCCGGGAGACAAGAGTTCAGCCCGATTCCCTCGGCGTATCCGTGACAACCGGCTTTGGAGCGCTCTGTCCATTATTGCCATGACCGCCAACGCAATGAAAGGCGACCGGGAGAAATGCCTGGAGGCGGGCATGAACGACTATCTGACAAACCCATTGACGCCCCTGCCAATGTTCAAAGTCCTGGTTCATTGGACCAAAGAGAAATGATGCCACATTGCGACATGTCGGTCAGCCCCTGGTCTCTCTAGATTCCCAAAATAATTTTGTGTCGATTCAAGTTTGACTAATTGCTATTTTTGTCTCTGTTTGTTATGAATGATACATATATTATACGTTTGATTTATAAATATTGATGACTATATGCATAGCGTTCCACTTAAGAATATGTTGTCATCTTTTGTTCAATTCTTTTTAAGATTTTTTGATAGATTTTAAAATTTTTATTATAAATAAAAGCGATTAAAATTAAATATTTTTATGTAAATTCATTATTTTTCTAAGATTATTTCATGGAGGTTCGAATGATGAGTCAATCACAAACACTTGATGTTGAAGAAGCTTTGCGCAGATTCAACGGTAATATGGCAATGTTTTCCAAATTGCTGAAACGGTTTGTTGAAATAAATTCCAATATTGAAGAAAAGACTGCGCAGATCGTGAGTTCAGGTAAATCTGAGGAGATTTTTATTTTTTTCCATTCAATCAAGGGGGGATTTGGAAATCTATCCGCAAAAAATTTGTATGAAAAAACCATAGTTCTGGAAAGTTTTGCGCGAAGCGGAGATTTGGAATCAATCAAAAAAGAATTGCCGTCTTTTTATGATCTCTACGATCAACTCAAGATTGCTGTTGCCGATCTTGAAAAATCCAATTCGTGAAGAATGCGTGTTGAAAAGCATTCTTCAATCAGGGTCCGGGAAAAATGTTTTGATGCATAGGTGAAATGCAGATGAGTCTGGCTGCCATCCAATCAAGCCGGGCCAGAATAGACATCACTGCAAAAAGTCGTCATCCCCTTGAAGAAGGGGATCCATTCTTTTTTCAACCATTTGAAAAAAATGGATTTTACGCATAGCCTGACATGGCTCGCCTTCGCGGGAATGACTTTAAATGGTGCGGCGCGACTTTTTGCAGTGAGGCCAGGATACGTCAATGCCTCCATGCGGGCAGGAAAATTCTGCAAGAATTTCCATGCAGATTGCCCAGTTCGCAAAAAGAGCAGCGGCCAGCAGGTGCGAATTTCGTGTTTCAACCGGAAAAGGCACATCTTGGTGAATAGTCTGAGCTCAGCTTATTCAGTTATTCCCGGAGGAATCAAATTGAAGCAATACTGTTTCTCCATGGCGCAAGCCATATTGGCCTTCCTTGTATTGCTTCCCTCGTGTTTCATCGGTCTGAATCCGGTTTGGGCAGCCGAGGTGTGTGTTCTTGGTGCTGACGTGGAGGAGTATGATCTGCGGCCCTTCATGGAGTATCTGGAGGACAAGGGTAAGATTCTTGCCATAGAGCAGGCGGCGTCACCGGACATGGCCTCCAGGTTCGGCCCTCCTCCCAAAGGGCATTTCAATTTTGGCTTCACCTCTTCGGCCCTCTGGTTCCGGTTCACCATCACCGGCAAGCAGGGAG
>Ga0180017_100204_pt1 | contig 24285 bp, 21 predicted proteins | sample KR46_S_MetaG_FD_129674 | JGI IMG/M metagenome (GOLD analysis project Ga0180017, IMG submission 129674) | Groundwater microbial communities from the Olkiluoto Island deep subsurface site, Finland - KR46_S_MetaG | ecosystem: Environmental > Aquatic > Deep subsurface > Groundwater | place: Finland...
ACAAGCGTTCGGGAATTATGGATTTATGTGCAGAGACCGGAATCAATCCGACGCAGATTTTGGCCATTGGAGACAGTGCCAATGACCTGTCCATGCTGGAGACGGTAGGTCTCCCCACCTGCCCCGCCAATGCCCAGGAAGAGGTCAAGGCCCGCTGCCGATACGTTTCCCCTTACCCTCACACCACCGGCGTTTGGGACATTATTCAGCGCTATGTTCGCTAGGTTGGGTTTGACTGCTTACGCATCCGCAAACTCTTCGGCGTCACTTCCATGTACTCGTCGGCGGCAATGAACTCCAAGCACTGCTCAAGACTCATCGGCCGAGGTGGAGTGAGCTTGGTGGCCATGTCCGAAGTGGAACTGCGGATATTGGTCAGTTGCTTTTTCTTGCAGACATTCATGGCCAGATCCCCCGGACGGGCGTGCTCACCAACCACCATTCCCCGGTAAACCGGGACTCCCACACCTACAAACAGTTCGCCGCGCTCCTGGGCGTTCTCCAAACCGTAAGCGGTGGTTTCCCCGGTTTCAAAGGCAACCACCGAGCCTTTCTGCCGGGAGACGATCTCCCCGCCGGTCGGCGCATGATGGTGAAAGGAATGAAACACCGTACCCAATCCCTTAGTGTCCGTCAGCAACTCCGAACGGAATCCGAACAGGCCCCGGGTTGGGACGTGGAATTTCAGATTAACCTGCCCGTCTCCTTTGTGGATCATATTCACAAGTTCGCTCTGTCGAGGTCCCAGTCGCTCCATAACCACCCCGACATAGGCCTCGGGGATTTCCACGACCAGTTCTTCGATCGGCTCGTGACTCACCCCGTCAATCACCTTTTCGATCACCTGCGGTCTGGAAAGCTCAAACTCATAACCCTCACGACGCATCGTCTCGATCAGAATCGACAGGTGCAGTTCTCCCCGGCCAGACACTAAAAAGGTATCCGGGGTAAGGGTTTGGACCCGGAGACTGACGTCTGACTCCAACTCCCGCACCAACCGTTCACCCAGCTTGCGCGAGGTAACGTACGTACCTTCACGGCCGGCAAAGGGGCTTTTGTTAACCCGGAAGGTGACGGCCACAGTTGGTTCATCAATACGAACAAAGTCAAGAGCGACTGGAGCTTCGACATCGGCAACGGTGTCCCCGACGTTAAAATCATCCAGACCCGCGATGACCACGATCTCGCCGGGACCGGCCTCCTTAGCCGCCACCTTCTTCAGGCCTTCGAAGACGTACAGTTCGGCGATGCGCTGGCGAAGGGCCGTACCGCCCTTTCTGAGTACTACGACATCCTTCCGAGACTCGATGCGGCCGGTATGGACACGACCGACTGCCTGCCGGCCCAGATACGGGTCGTAGTCGGTCATGGTTATCCCGAGCTGAAGAAGGTCATCCGGGCTCCCGGAAGGAGCGGGAATCCTCTTTATAATCATCTCAAACAAGGGTTTTAGGTCTACCCCCGGAGTTCCTGATTTGAGAGATGCCACTCCGGCACGGGCATTGGTGTAAACAACTGAAAAGTCCAGCTGTTCGTCGTTCGCCTCAAGCTCTATGAATAAGTCCAAAACCTCGTCCAGCACTTCGTCGGGTCTGGCATTCGGGCGGTCGATCTTGTTAATGACCACGATCGGGGCCAGTCCGGCCGAGAAGGCTTTGCGCAGTACAAAACGGGTCTGGGGCATCGGGCCTTCAAAGGCATCAACCAAAAGCAGTACCCCATCCACCATCTGGACGATACGTTCTACTTCCCCGCCAAAATCGGAATGCCCGGGTGTATCCACAATGTTGAGTTTGTAATCACCATAGAAAACAGCGGTGTTCTTAGCCATAATCGTGATTCCGCGTTCTCGCTCCAAGTCGTTGCGATCCATAACGCGTTCCTCGATCACCTGCTTTTCGTGAAAGACGCCGCTCTGTTTGAGCATCCCGTCGACCAGAGTGGTTTTGCCGTGATCCACATGGGCGATAATCGCCAGGTTACGAATCCGTTCCGGTGTCATGCTGTATTCCTTTCCCGATACTGATAATAGGCCACAATTGTCATTATAACTCTTACTACGCTAAGGTGCGAGACAAATTTTCCGCTCCGGATTAGTTTTCCCGGTTTAATACAATGCCTTCCGTAGAACACGGAAGGCAGGTGGGTTGCATTTGATTTCGAGCTCTAGAAACAAAGAGAACTTCAGTTTAGACGGCTGATACTGTTCTGCAGGCTTATCTGCGGTGTTAGTCCGGAATATTCGTAGCTCGCCTTGATCATTGTAAAACCGTAAAGGAGTCCGATATGGGTCTGGTCAAGGCGCCCGAAATAGTCCTCACCTGCGGTGTCTCCCCAGGTTGGGTCGACCGGAGCCCACCCGCAGCCTTCCAAGTAGAACTCTGCCCATCCATGGTTCTCCCATTTCCCCTCACTCTCGCTTAAGCCGGCGACCACCCGGGCCGGGATGCCCGCAGCGCGACACAGGGCCACAAACAGAGCCGCGTACTCACCGCAGTCCACATATCGTTGGTCCAGGGCGTACAGGGCCCCGTAATTGTCGTTGTTTATTCGGTATTCCAAGTGCTGCACCACAAAGTCATAGACAGCCCTCGCCCGGTCCAGAGGGTTGGTTAAATCCCGAATTATTTCGTCCGCCTTGGAGCGAATACGCACATGGTCAGACTCAATGGCGGGTTCGGGCCTGGTGTACTTCTCGAAAGTCGATGACCCGAGGTCATAAGGAATGACGATTTCGGGATTCAGATTGAACCTGATGTCGTGGCTGGTTAAGTCCAGCCGGTCCTTGATTACAACCTTCTCGCCTCCGGAAAGAGACGGGGCATCCATCCTTCGAATCTTGAGCCCCGGGTCAAAGGATACATCGTCATTATCGGTAAGAGATGACGGTGTCAGTCCCGGCTTTTCTGTAAGAGCGGGGTCGGTTTCGGACTGCATTACCGTCTTCTGTCTGGGATCCTGATCATAATGGGCACGAACACCAAGGTAAAACGGAGTATAAACCCTGAGATCGCTGATTCTAGAAGCACTCTGATTCCAGATGGTATAGATGACCTCAACCGTATGGCTACGGGCATCCCCCAAGACGGTGAAGTCCGCATGGGAAACCGGGCGTTTAGCCGGTAACGCAGTGGCGGTCAAAGAACCGGTGAATATGGATACTTTCTGTAACCCGGCTTCCCAGCCCACCTTATATCCGAAGGTTTCTGCTACAAGCCTAAGAGGAACATAAACGTGGTCATTAACGATTATAGCTGGCTCATCCAGCAGATGTTTCTGCCCATTGATAAGCATACTGTGTGCGCCTACCTCGAGTTCTACGGAAAGATCCTGGCGCTTAAATTCAACCCGTCTCAAGGTACTGTCCCAATGCACAGACAGGCCCACAGCTTCTATGATGGAACGGGCAGGAACAAACACCCGCCCGTTCTGAATCAGGGGCTGCACTACCGTCTCCAGGCGCCGACCGTCCACATCCACTGTCGGGACTGCCCACACCTGTGATGTACAGGCAAAACAGATGATTACAAACAGAACCAACACCAAAGGCATCCTGGTCAACTTGCCATCCTCCGAGCCGTATTTTGGCAACATATGATAATGATACCTCTAGATTACCATATCATAGGTACCCTTGTGTTAAAATTATACGGAAGCTCTTTTCTAGGAGCAAACGGGAAGGCGGTGTGAATTTTATGGTTGTCGAGACACTTAGTATGGTTGGGTTATTACTGATCATCCATGTGGCCTTTGACGCCTACCTGCGCCCCGATAAGTGGTTGGGGCTTCATCGCACTTTCCCCGGGCTGGTAATACACAGTATAACGTGGGGCGGGGCACTTAGCTTCGCTCTATTTTGGTTAGCCAAATTCGGCTTCTTCGATTTCTTCTTTCTGGCTGTTACTCATTTCCTGATTGACGCCCAGAAACGGTCTCTGCAGCAACGTTTCGGCCGAAACACCCACCTTGTCGACCAGTTTCTGCACACCGTTACGGTTATCGTCGTCCTTGTATGGTAGAGGCGCAAGGCTCTGCGCATACCGTCTATCAAGGCCGGATAACCTATCGCCAAGGAGGATGAGCAACGTGGACCAGAAACGTCAACCGTCGGTTCCCGACACCGATCCCCACATTCCAGTGGACGCCATCACAGAGATCGGGACGGAACAAGCCGAAGAGACCGTGACCGAGCAAATATTCCGGTCACCGCACGAAGAGGAAGAAATGCCGGCCTTCTTTGAAGGAAACCCGGGCGGATGCCCCTGCCGCACTAGATAACACCCCCGGAGTTACCGGGGGTTTCTTAGTCATTTATCTTAATTCCTTAAGAAAGAAGGTATCGACATGAGCAAGAAAAAGCAGCGCGTGGTCAGTGTGTCTTCTGATGACCTGATTAGGCAGCTAGATCCTTCTTCCCAGGCGAGGATCACTTCTGTCGGGGCCGAACCGACGGTCGCAGAGCCTCTCGGTGCTGGCGATCCCGCCGTCAAGCCGGGCAATCTTGATGATCTTAATGGGAAGTTCGTAGAACGCCGACAACAGGAGCAGGGGTTGCTGGGAGAGTAAGCAATGAGAACAGAGTTCAGTCTTCCACCTCCTGTACATAATCCAGTTCGTTTTCGCTCTTGAGGTCGATAAACAGATGTCCGTTGGTGTCCAAAGCTGCATAAAGAACCCCGGAAATGTCCGGGACTCCCCTGCGCTTCAGTTCCGTGAACAGCCATTCCCGCGTTAGGTGGTTCTGACCGAGGTTCTGGTCCAATACCCGGCCGTCCTTGATCAGGGCTGAAACCATTCCCTGATAGGGAGTGGCCAGGTTTATCCGGCTCGGGGTCAGGGGCTGGTGCTGAGTCTTGGGAAGAACTGAGAGTTCCCCGTTCGGCTCTAATACTGCAAATTCAACTTGGCTCGGATCGAAGATGTTCCTCTCGCGCAACTGTTGCATTAAGTCATCAATGTTGTACCGGTTTCGAGCCATGTTCCTTTCTAGCAGTTTTCCATTTTGAATAATAATCGTAGGCTCACCATCGATGATTTTCCGTACCGGAACGCTTTTGAGGATCGTAAGATCAACCAGTATGGTCAGGACGGTCCACACAATGAGTGCCGTAGCGGCGTGGATTACCGGTACCCCAAGTCGTATCGACATCGCCGCAGCGAGCGCCCCGATGGTGATACCGGTGGCGAAGTCAAAGAAGGTCAGATGGCTGATCAATTTCTTGCCCATCAACCGGCAGACAAACAGCAACAGAAAGAACGCCGCCGCCGATCTGAGAATCACTGTCGCAATATCGATCACGAGTTTACGCCTCCCGGTTCCGATGCTGGACCGTTCCGATAAGGCTATTCTAATCCTTCCGCCTCTTCCTTACTCTTAAGCAGCCGGTAATACTCATTAAGGGCGGCGTCCAGTACCCGGCTCGCCGCCAGGACCTCGGGATCGGCCAAATCCCGGTTGTTAAGTGACTCCAATTCACGTCGCAGTTCTTCGATCTTGCTGATAATCTTGTTGAGTTCACTTGACAGCATGGTTTTACCTCCCGCCCTGTAGTCACCCAGTTGTTAGCCTATTCCTTAGTGAGAGGGATAATACGTTGTTAACCGCTAATTTTCTGAGCATCGTCACACAATTCCTATGCACCCATTAGGGGCACTTGTTCCTTCTCTGTTTATTGTTAAGTTAGTGTCCTGACCCCCTAACTTAACAAAGTGAAAACCTCCACTAACCTGTTGGTTGACGAAGGTTTTTCTTTTAATTATGGTGACCCTACGGGGACTCGAACCCCGGTTTCCGCCGTGAGAGGGCGGCGTCCTAGGCCGCTAGACGATAGGGCCCTATTTATTGGCTGCGGGACTAGGATTCGAACCTAGACTACATGATCCAGAATCACGCGTGCTACCGTTACACCATCCCGCACCGATTTTTAGCTGCGTTTTCAATTATAGCACAAGCGATCTACGCTTTGCAAGCATTCACAAAGGCGATGGCCCGATCGAGTCGAGCCAGGCATTTCTCCTTGCCCAAGATCACGATGATATCAAAAAGGCCGGGGCCAACCGTACGCCCGGACAGGGCCAAACGGGTCGGATGAATCAGCGCTCCGCCGGAAATCTCCATTCCCCCAATCACTTCACGGTAGGCTTTTTCGGTTTCCTCGAGGGTGAAGGGCTCAACCCGGGCTAAGGCCTCCCGCCCCCGAGTCAGTACTTGGGCCACACCTTCCTTGGTGAAGTGTTTGCGCACTCCCTTTTCGTCGTACGAGAAATCCGCGCTAAAGAAGTAGGCCGAGGCATCAGCCAATTCCACCAGCGTGTGGATCCGGGATCGCACGGCATCAATCACCCGGATCGCATACTCCATCTCCTGAGTAGCAGGTTGATCGCTAACCAGGTTTCTGGCCTGGAAGAACGGCAACACAGTCTCCACAACCCGTTCGATCGGCAAATTACTCAGGTACTGGGCGTTGATCCAGGTTAGTTTCTTTACATCATAGATTGCCGCATGTTTCGATACTGAATCCAGGGAAAACATTGAAACGATCTCTTCGATTCCCATCACCTCGCGCTCATCACCGGGCGACCAGCCAAGCAAAGCCAGGTAATTCAAGATCGCTTCGGGCAGATAACCCTGTTCGCGGAACTCCTCCACGGCGGTAGCCCCATGGCGTTTGGAGAGTTTGGAGCGGTCGGGGGCCAGAATCATGGGTACGTGGGCAAACCGGGGCAACGGGTAGCCCAGGGCGTGATAGACGATGATTTGCTTGGGAGTGTTTGACAGGTGCTCCTCGGCCCTGATCACATCAGTAATCCCCATCGTATGGTCGTCCACTACACAGGCAAAATTGTAGGTCGGCATCCCGTTGGACTTCATTATGATGTAGTCGTCAAAGCTGGCTCGGTTATCAAATGAAACTTCCCCCCGCACCAGATCCGTAACGACGGTGGTACCCTCGGCAGGAGCCGCGATGCGGAGAGCGGGCCGGATACCCTGTTCTTCCTTGGCCCTGCGTTCGTCTTCAGTGAGATGGCGGCACCGTCCGCTGTACCGAGCGACTTCTCCCCTTTTCCGGACTTCTTCCCGGTGCTGCGCCAGTTCATCCGGGGTGCAATAGCAGCGGAAAGCACTGCCAGCTTCCAGTAGCCGCTGGGCCTCAGCCGTATACAGAGGCTTACGCTCTGACTGCGCATAAGGTCCGAAGGGACCACCCTTGTCAGGGCCTTCATCCCAGCCCAGGGCCAGCCAACGCAGCGTCGAAAAGATCCCCTCGGCAGCGGCCGCGATGAAGCGTTCGGTGTCGGTATCTTCCAGGCGGAGTACAAACACGCCGCCGGTCTTGCGGGCGTACAGCCAGTTAAAAAGCGCCGTCCGGGCCCCACCGATATGAAGGCTCCCCGTGGGACTTGGCGCAAAACGTACTCGAATAGCATCCATTGGTACAATCTCCTTTTGTGTCAAATACGACTACTATTATATTGCCACTTTTCCGTTACTGTAAAGCCGGACACCCTCTGTGGCCAACAGGCGCTCTTTCCACCCTTCTCCCCCGCTGAAGCCGCCGACACGGCCATCGGCCCGCACCGCGCGGTGACAAGGAATCAGAATCGGGGTGCGGTTGATGCCGACAGCAATGTATGCAACCAGCATTGCATCAATCCCCCATTATCTATAATGATTGGTTATAGAACCAGTATTAAGTAGTTTTAGATCTCGGTACAGTGCTAAAATAAGAGTAGCATTTGTTGGGGCGTGACTTCACCAGTATTGTACCACTACCCAAGCGAGGGGAGACGTTGCTTTTTGTCTAAGTGTTTGACCGCACTCACCGCAGGCGGCGGGTGAGCCGCAAAAATTGGGCCGGGAACCCTGGCGCAGGTCTTGTGCCATCTTCCCGATATGAAAGACGCCCGTTTGCTCGTCGGGCTGGAAACTTCCGATGACGCCGGTGTCTACCTGTTGAATGAGGATATCGCTCTGATTCAAACGCTGGATTTCTTTACACCGATTGTAGACGACCCTTACCGCTTTGGGCAGATCGCTGCGGCCAATGCCTTGAGTGACGTCTATGCTATGGGTGGACGCCCGCTGACGGCGTTGAACATCATCGCCTATCCCACCAAGGACGGCGACCTGGAGACACTGGCACGGATTCTGACCGGTGGAGCGGACAAGGTCAAGGAGGCCGGTGCCCTGATTGTCGGAGGACACAGCATCGAGGATAAAGAACCCAAATACGGGTTGTCAATATCCGGTGTGGTTCATCCAGACCGGATTACCAGAAACTCTACGGCCCGTCCCGGAAACCGACTGGTGCTCACCAAGCCTCTGGGTACCGGTGTAGTGGCCACCGCCGTCAAGGCGAAGCTGGCACCGCCCGAGCTTCAGGAACAGGCCGCAGTCCAGATGGCTACCCTGAACCAGGCGGCATCGGTGGCGATGCAGGAGGTCGGGGCGGACGCGTGCACTGATATCACAGGATTCGGACTCCTGGGTCATACCTATGAAATGGCTAAGGGGAGCGGTGTCGCGATCATCATTGAGGCGCACCGTGTGCCGATACTGCCTCTAACCCTGGAGTTCGCCGCGATGGGCTTGTTGCCGGGCGGAGCACACGCCAACCGTTCGTACCTCGGCAACGCGGTCTCCTTTGACCAGGACGTTCCACTGTCGGTGCAGGATCTGATGTTTGACCCCCAGACTTCCGGTGGGCTATTGATTGCTGTGGCCGCAGAAAAGGTGACTGATCTCTTGGAACGACTGCGCCAACAGGGTGTATCGGCCGCAGACATTGGACGGGTCGAGGGTGGGATTAATCCCGGTACGATCCACGTTGAACCATAGGCCTAATCAGGATTCAGTCGTCAGAATTCAGTAGTCAGAAGCGGGAAGCAGAGAGAAGCGAAAGCAGGATTGAGGATTCAGTAGTCAGAAGACGGCAGTTGGAATCAGGGAGAAGTTGGCAGCGCCGACCGGGACAATGCAATGATGAAACAAAAACCCCGCCAGGCGATGCCAGACGGGGGGTTTTTGTCCTTGAGCCATCTGGTACCCGAGGGTCTGGCGGCAAAAGGGCATACCGGGTGAACCAGTATGCCTGCGCTGCTTGCTAGTAACGAATCTATCACCACCACTCAAAAATGACAATGATCATTTAAAAATCTACCCGCGCCCGTGTCCGCATTCTTTGGATGGTGCCTCTTCCGGGTTGTGGCCGGAACCCTTCGAGAGGAGTTCCAGGCGTGCCTCTACAGCAGCGTTTACAGTGCCTGCTTCAAACCGGCCGTCGTCCAACCTTCGGCCTGCCGGTACACCGGTCAATACCTCGATCCCCTCGTCAATGGTACGAACCGGGTAAATATGGAACAGCCCGTTGCGCGCAGCCTCCACCACATCGTCCCGGAGTACCAGGTGGCGTAGATTGGAGTAGGGAATTAGGACGCCCTGATCTCCGGTCAGCCCCTTAATGCTACAGGTATCAAAGAAACCCTCGACCTTTTCGTTTACGCCTCCAATGGCCTGGACCCCGCCCTTTTGGTTAACAGAACCGGTGACAGCCAGCCCCTGGCGGATGCCAAAGCCGGAGAGCGCCGAGAGGAGCGCGTAGAGTTCCGCACTGGAGGCGCTGTCCCCATCTACCTCACCATAACTCTGTTCGAAAACCAGCCGCGCGGAAATGTTTATGGCATTTAGCTGGGCAAACCGATCAGCCAGAAAACCACCCAGGATCATTACGCCTTTGGTGTGAAAGCGCCCGCCCAGTCTGGACTCGCGTTCAATATCAATCAAACCCCCGCGCCCGCAGCCTACAACCGCTGTGATCCGGGTGGGTCGGCCGAAAGCCATTTCGCCCAGACTGAACACAGAAAGAGCGTTGACCTGCCCTGTTATTACACCGTCTACATCAATCAGCAAGGTTTCCTCGCGGGTCAGGTCAGCCATTCGCTCCTGAGGCAAGTTAGACCGGTAAAGCCGCTGCGCGATGGCCTCGGCAATATGCTTTTTGGAAATCTGGGTTTCTCCACCGACCCCCGCGTAGTAGTTGGCCTCGCGCACGATATCGGCGAGGTCGGCAAACCGCGTGGAGAGCTTTTCCTGATCGGCGGTCAGCCGGGAGCCATGCTCTACCAATCGGGCGACAGCCTTGGCGTCCAGGTGTCGGAGGTCTTCCTTGCGACAGAGTGCCGCTGCGAACAGTCCGTAGCTTTGGATATTATCCGGGGTACGGTCCATACGAGTATCAAACTCCACTTTGACCTTGAACAGCTCTTGAAACTCCGCGTCCAAGGCATAGAGGACTTGGTAAAGACCCGGATCACCCATGAGAATGACCTTTACATCCAGAGGGATCGGCTCGGGTTGCATACTCTTTGTAGACAGGATGCCGAGACGATCGGTGGGCTCATCGATGGTAATTTTTCCGTCCCGCAGCGCCCTCTTCAAAGACTCCCAGGCAAACGGGCTGGAGAGCAGTTCGTGAACGGGCAGGGTCAGGTAGCCCCCGTTGGCCCGGTGCAAAGATCCGGCTCTAATCATCGTGAAGTCAGTGACCAACGTCCCATAGCAGGCTTCCCGCTCAATCCGGCCGACCAACCGGTTATACAGTGGACTTTCCTCAAAGACTACCGCCGCTCCCTGACTCTCCCCATTGTCAACCAAAACATTCACTGAATACCGCCGGGAGTAATCCTTAGTGCTCTGAGCTGAGGGGCCGTCTCCCCCGTCGCCCTTTTCTCCTTTGAAAACACTCAGATTATCCAGGATGTCCGTCTTAACCTCTTCCAGGTAGTGCTGCACATCTACAAGGTCCTCGTAGCTGCTCTGCAACTGACTGATTAGGTTACTTAGAACATATCGCGCCACCTCCCGGTCGAGCCCCTCCATGCAATCCCGGGCCGTGCGCTCCAGAACCTGCAACTGTTGCAGGGTGGTATTGATTTCCGACTCGACCTGTTCCCGTCTGGCGGTGATCGCCTGCTTGTTCTCTTCAGGCAGTTCCAGGTAGTTGGCCTCTTTCACCGGTTGGCCATCGATCACCGGAACGATGTAAAAACCGACCGGAGTGGTCTGTAAGACGAATCCCTCCTGCTCGGCTTTGTCATTCAGTGCGCCCAGTAGCCTGGCTTTTTGCTCACCGATGTTCTCCAGCGTCTGAGAGCGGCGCTTGGTGTACTCTTCACTCTCGAAAACTACTTTGATCTCCTGTTGTACCGCCTCTACGAAATCTTTCATTTCACGGGCAAAACCTGCGGCCCGGCCCGGCGGAAACCGTAGCGCCCGCGGACTGTAGTTGTCCTTAAAACAATTAACATAACACCAGTCGGAGGCCGGTTCCTTTGGTTGGGCCAGTTCAGTCAGGAAACTCATTACCGCAGTGTTCTTCCCTGTCCCCGGCTCACCGGCGACATACAGGTTAAAACCCTTGTTACGAATTTCCAGACCGAAGTGAAGTGCCTTTACCGCTCTATCCTGTCCGATGATGCCCTTTAGCGGGCCGAGTTCATCAGTATGCATAAATCCCAGCTCATCCGGATTACAGGCGGCACGGAGCTTTTCCTCAGACGCCCGTTCAACCAATGCCCTCTCCCCTTTCGACGCCTGTTGTGTACCAACTGTGATGCGTCACTGTTTTAGATATTTCCCCGTCTGGTGTCGATTCTCCTGCCCGGCTACCTCCTCTTAGCCGGGGCGGTGGCACGGTTCAACGCTACCTGACGGCGCAGGGCCTTTTCCATTTCCACTACCACCAGCACCGTCGTTGCTACCCCAATGACCACCACCCAGTCTTCGAGCGTCAGCGGAACTGTCCGGAAGACAAACTGGAGTGCCGGTACGTAGATCACCGCAATCTGTGCTGCGATGGAAGCGACGACACTGTAGAACAGGAGCTTATTAGACATCAGGTTTTGCTTCAGGATGGACTCCGTTTCAGAACGTACGTTAAAGACGTTAAAGAGTTGGAACAGCACCAGGGTCGTCAACGCCACCGTACGAGCCTTGTCCACGTCGTTCACCAGTCCGAGTTGCCAGATGAAGGTGAACAGGGTTCCAGCGGCCATTACCACCCCCAGAAGGGCCATTCTTTCCGCCATCAGGCGGGATATGATCGGCTCTTCCCTGCGGCGCGGGGATCGGTCCAGAACACCTTTTTCCTCGGGTTCAAAGGCCAGCGCCACGTCCTGCAGTCCGTTGGTAACCAGGTTTAACCAGAGGATTTGGGCCGGGAGCAATGGTAGCGGGAGGAACAATACCAGAGACACCAGAATCAAAAGCACCTGTCCGACACCTGCGGACAGCAGAAAGAGGATCACCTTCCGAATGTTGTCGAAGACCACCCGACCTTCCCGTACCGCGGCAAAGATGCTGGCAAAGTTGTCGTCGGTGACAATCATGTCTGAGGTTTCCTTGGCCGCATCCGTACCCGTACGGCCCATGGCCACGCCGATGTGGGCCGCCTTTAAGGCCGGGGTATCGTTCACGCCGTCGCCGGTCACCGCCACGACCTCGCCGCGCTTAATCAGCTGCTGCACTATCCGAAGTTTGTGCAGCGGAGCCACCCGGGCATAAATGGACACCTTTGGTACTTGCCGGTACAGTTCCTCATCCGACATAGCCTCAATATCCCGACCGGTGAGCACTGCCACATTTTCTCCCTTGATGATCCCCAGGCTGCGGGCGATAGCCGTTGCCGTGATCTGGTGGTCTCCGGTGACCATTATCACCCGAATGCCGGCCTTGTTAGCCTTGGAAATGGCTGCAGACGCCTCGGACCGCGGTGGGTCGATCATCCCCTGCAGGCCCAGAAAGACCACTTCTTGCGCGATTAATTCCTTGGTCAGGTTAACGGTGTCGGCCGGGACACGCTTACAGGCCACGGCCAATACGCGCAGGCCGGCAAGTCCCATCCGGCGGTACTCGGCCATCACCCGGTCGTATTCAAGCGGGCCTTCCCCGTCAGTGTCAGCGGCGTGGCTACACATCTCAAGCACCCTTTCCGGTGCTCCTTTGATAAAGACGATGTTGCCGTCCCGCCCGGCCTCACGGTGCAGGGTGGCCATATACATCAGATCCGACTCAAACGGAATCTCATCAATTTTCGGATACTGTTTCTCCTCTACCTCGGGGTCGAGACCAGCCTTGATCCCCCCGACGATTAACGCCACCTCCGTCGGATCGCCCTCCGGCTTGTGACCCTGCTCTTCATCAAACCCAAGCCTGGACTCATTGGCCAGTATCCCGCCTTGGAGACAAAGCTCAAGAATCCGGTTTTCCGAGAGGTGAACGGGTTCCTCAGACACCGGATCGACGACGTCCCCCTTGGGTTCGAAGCCCACACCGCTGACATTGTAACGGCGTCCGGCAGCAAAGATCTCCTGTACGGTCATTTCATTCTTGGTCAGGGTACCGGTCTTGTCGGAGGCGATGACCGTGGTCCCACCCAAGGTCTCCACTGCGGGGAGTTGGCGAATGATGGCGTTGCGCCGGGCCATCTGCTTGACTCCTACAGCCAGGGTAATCGTAACCACGATCGGCAGACCTTCAGGAATGGCACCCACCGCCAGGGCGATACCGGTAAGCAACATCTCCACAAAGGGGATGCCCATAGCCATCCCCAGCAGCACCGCAAAGGCGGAGATGACCAGAATGGCATAACCGATCCAGCGTCCAAATGCGCCGAGTTGCACCTGTAGGGGGGTCGGTGCGGACTGCACCTTGGCCACCTGCTCGGAGATCTTACCCAATTCGGTCTCACGCCCGATGGTGGCCACAATTCCACGTCCTCTTCCCGAGAGGACCAGCGTACCCATGAAAGCGATGTTGCGACGGTCGCCCAACGCCGGGAACTCGTCGTACACCGGCGTAATATCTTTCCGCACCCCCAGAGACTCTCCGGTCAGGGCGGACTCGTTGACTTCAAGCCGGGTGACCTCAAATAGACGTAGATCGGCGGGTATTTTTGTGCCCGATCCGATCAGTACCACATCACCGGGAACCAGGTCTTTGCTGTCGATCTCCACCGTCACTCCGTCACGGATGACCCGCGCCCGGGGTGCCGAGAGGGTTGCCAGGGAACGGATGGCCTGTTCGGCCTTAAGCTCCTGGGTCAAGCCGATTACGGCGTTGATGACCACTACAGCCATGATCACCCAGGTGTCGATGAAATGGCCAAGTACCGCTGTGAGGGCGGCAGCCACCAACAGGATGAAGATCAGGGGATCCCGGAACTGATCCAGGATCACCTTCAGAGCGTTGAACTGCTCGGCTTCCTGTAAGGTATTTGTTCCGAACCGGGCCTGCCGCTGGGCAGCCTCAGCCGAACTTAGCCCGCTGGATCCGGTATTCAGCGCCTGAAAGACTTCTTCGACCTCTTTGTTGTAATACAGAGCCTGTTCCCCCCAACGGTAGCATTATCGGTGACCGGCCGAAGCGAAGCCGTTCAGCAGTCCTGACTTTTTTAGCCTCCCAGACCGATCCCAAATTATGCGCGGGCGCTGCGTCAAAAAGGTGGTCTGTTAAGGCTTGTCAGGCCATAAATTCTACATTGACGGAGCCTTTTGTTCAGGACAATCCCCCACAGCCCCCTGGCGGGGTGGGGTTGATCCGTATTGGAGTTGAATGCCATGCGTCGAGTTGTACTGCTCACCAAAGGGCGCATCCTCGGTATTGCGGCGCTTTGCCTGCTGGGTTTGACCGGGCTGGTGCTAAGCCTTTGGGTGCCCTACGAGGTCGAGTACACCGGTGAAGAGTCGGTGGTTCGGATCTCATTTCTCGTTCCAATGCAGAAGTCGAACACCGAGCAGAAGTTGCGCGTAATTCCGGAAAATCCCAGGGTGGAGCCGCAGGTAGACATCAACTGGTGCGGGTCGTCCACGATGGTATTGAGGATTCGGGAGAACGAAGAGTTGGAGGGTCAGCGGATCCGGGTGAGACTGACCGGTGCCCGAACCCTGATCAGTGCCCTGATCAAATCCGTAAATATTGTGGTCCAGCGTCCGGTCGAGCCTGAATTGCGTGACCTGACCCCGACCGTAGCCAGTCGCGGGTCGGTGGTCCTGCGGTTTAACACCCCTTTGGATCCGTCCACTGTGCCCGGTAACATTGTGCTCATGCATAACGGTGTTCCGGTGGCGGGCCGATGGGAACCTTCCGGTGCGGACGGCCAATCCCGAACAGTCGACACCAGCGTCTGGCTTTTTGAACCCCGTCACTCCCTGCCCCACGATGAGACCTACGCGGTCGTGGTCAAGACAGCAGTTGCCAGCCAGACCGGGGTCAGGCCGAAGAGTGAAATCAGGGGAAACGTCCGTTCCGCTCCAGCACTGGCCATGTTGTCCTTAAAGCCGACGGATAAAGCCAAGGAGGTAGACCTGCATCCGGAAATTACGGTTGAATACAATCAGCCCCTCTTACGGGCCGAGGTACGGGTGGAGAGTGTGCGCGGAAAAACTGATGTTTGGGCGAACCAAGTGCAGTTCACCCCACTGGAGGTATTGATACCGGATGAAACCTATAAGGTGAAGATCAGGGCTACCTCGCGACACGGTGAGGAGGTCACTACCGCCTTTCAGTTCACGACCAGAGACGTGCAAAACCGGATGTGGGTGGCCGTGGACCTCGAAGGGACCCACAACGTGACGGTGTACAAGGGGCGTGAACCGTACAAAACCTTCAAGGCCTCGGGCGGTAAGGTTACCTCACCCACCCCCCTGGGCACCTATTACGTCTACAACCGGGGCTACTGCTTCTACAACGCCCGTTTGCATGAAGGAGCCTACTACTGGGTACAGTTTTCAGGGCCCTTCCTCTTCCACTCCATACCCTTCGACACCAGTGGCAAAATCAAAGATCAGGAGGCTGAAAAGCTTGGTCAGCCAGCCAGTCACGGGTGTGTGCGCTTAAGCCTCGAAGACGCCCGGTGGTTCTACGAAAACGTACCGAACGGAACGATGATCGTCATCTACAACAAACACTGAAGAGCTAAAATACATCCGAGGCGGTCGAAAAGAAAAAACTGGTTGCGCTGGCGATTCAATGGCAGTAAAACTATAGATAGGAATAGTACTAATTAGGAGGCAACCAGATGGACGTGGAAGAAATCACGCAGCAACTAAAGGAACACGCTTGCCGCCTGACTCCCCAGCGCCGCATGATCGTCCAGGCCCTGTTGGCATCATCGGAGCCGCTCACCGCACAGCAGGTCCATAGCAGCGTCAGCCGTACCTTTCCGAATATCAGCTTTGACACGGTGTATCGTAACCTAGGACTCTTAAGCCGGCTCGGTATCGTCAACCGGATCAACCTGAAAGTGAAGTTTAACTGCCGCTTTGAACTCGCCCAGGAGCACAGACACCATTTCATCTGTCTGAGCTGCGGCTCATCTTTCCCGGTGAGTTACTGCCCGTTCGAGCACTACTCGTCCAAGGCCCAGACCGATACCGGGTTTCGGGTCGTCGATCACGCCTTTGAAGTTTATGGGTACTGCGCGGGGTGCAATGTCGGGAACCACGTAGATCTTGCGTCGGCAGTGAATCCGTAAAGTCTGGAGTGGGGTAACAAGAATGGAATTGGAGCATAAACAGCCGCCAGTCGAGGTTGCCGACCTGACCGTGCAACTAGGTGACAAGTTAGTTCTCGACAACCTCAATTTCACCGTAAAAGAAGGGTCCTTTACCAGCATTATCGGTCCCAATGGGGCCGGGAAGACGACGCTGGTGCGGGTTCTTTTGGGACTGATCCGACCCGGCAAAGGCAGCGTGCACCTGTTCGGGAGCATCCCGCTCCGATCCAGAAACCGCCGCCACGGAATTGGCTACCTCCCCCAGCGGAAAGAGTTTGACCGTCGGTTTCCGGTCTCCGCTCTGGACGTGGCGATGATGGGCCGGGTCGCCTGTATGGGCCTGTTCCGCTTCCCCAAGCCAAAAGACCGGGACGCAGCACTGGAAACCCTGCGCAGAGTCGGTTTGAAGGACGACCAGACGCACCGCCCGATCGGTGAGTTATCCGGCGGCCAACAGCAACTGGTCTTTTTGGCGCGGGCGCTGTGCAGCCACACCCGTCTGCTGCTCCTGGACGAACCGACCACCGGGCTGGATCCGGCCGGGCAGGAACGCTTCTACGATGTAGTACAGACCCTAAGGCGCAACCTCGGCCTGACCATTCTGGTCGTCTCCCACGATGTCGATACCATCAGCCGGTTTGCGGACCGGTTTATTTGCTTAGACCGCAGCGTCCTAGTACAGGGAAATCCGGCTGAAGTCCTCGCCAGCAGCCACCTGAAGGAAGCTTACTGGGGCCGGAGTGAACAAATTCCGCTTTCTACCGGATGCCTGGGGGTTTTGTAGAGTATGGAAATGTTCGCCTACGAGTTTATGCAGCGGGCCTTCATCGCCGGGGTTATGGCCGGGCTCCCCTGCTCTTTCGTCTCCCTGTTTGTGGTGATGCAACGGTTGGCCTTTGCCGGAGTGGGTATTTCGCATTCGGCACTCGGTGGGGTAGCCGTAGGCCTTTTGGCGGGTGTCAACCCGGTACTCTCAGCCGGTCTATTCTGTACGGCGGTCGCCTGGCTCATCGGGTTTATCAGTAAAAAGGGCGACATTCACGCCGATACGGTCATCGGCGTCCTTTTCAGTGCGACCATGGCTCTGGGGATCATCTTGATCAGCCTCACCCAGGGCTACTATCCGGATCTCATGGGGTTCCTGTTCGGCAACATCCTGGCCGTCACTCGCCAGGATCTGTGGATCCTTGGAATCGTCGGAACCGCCATCGCCCTTTTCCTGATGCTGTTCTTTAAAGAACTCTTGTTCGTCTGCTTTGATGAGGAAACGGCAAAGGCAGCCGGTCTACCGACTACCTTTCTTTACTATGCCCTGCTCACTGTGATCGCGGTAACGATTGTGATCTGCGTAAAAATCCTCGGCATTGTCCTGGCCTCGGCCCTGTTGGTCATTCCCGCCATCACCGGTTACGAACTGGCCCGGAACTTCCGCGGCGTGCTGGTGGTCTCGCTGGTCAGCGGCGTGTCAACGGCAATGGCTGGATTAGTGCTCTCGTACCACCTGAACCTGCCGTCCGGGGCCACAATCGTGCTCTGTGCCACCCTGCTGTTCTTTGCGGCAATGCTGCTTTCCCCGCGTCGCCGCTGGATCCACGCCCTCAAGGGGCGGGAAACGGGGACAGGCAACTTTTCCACGACGTAATCTACCTGTCCCCGATTCCCAACTCAGTGGAGGTGTAGCGGGGTGGTGGGCTCCGCATCCGGTTGGGGGTAGCCTTTCCGGGCTGTGTAGGTGGTGTGTAGCAACCGTTTGGCACGCTCACTTCCCGGATGGCCTAGGTACTCCTCATAGAGTCGCTTCACCGCCGGGTTTTCGTGCGCCCGACGGAGTTCCCGGCCGAGGTCAATGGCGAAAAGGGCCTCTACCCGCTTCCGCCGGTGCTCTTCGGACACCTCGGCCCCAGCTGTGCCGTGAATGGGCTGTCCCCCGCCGCCGATACAGCCGCCCGGGCAACCCATGATTTCCAGGAAGTGAAACTCTTCCCCCTGTTTAATTCGCTCCATCAGACGCTTGGCGTTGCGTGTGCCGTGAGCCACCGCGATGCGCAGTGTTCGACCCTTCAGGATCACATCCGCTTCACGGACACCCTGCAGACCGCGTACAGCGTCGAATTCCAGCCGGGCCATTTCTTCGTCTTCGACCAAGGCGTAGGCAGTTCGAATGGCTGCTTCCATGACCCCGCCTGTGGCGGCAAAGATGGTACCGGCACCGGTGGAAATCCCCAACGGGTTGTCGAAGCCCTCGTCTTGCAGGTTCCTAAAATCCACCCCCGCCTGGCGAATCATTCTGGCTAATTCCCGAGTAGTTAGAACATAGTCCACGTCGCGGCGGCCCTCGCTGACCATCTCCGGCCTGGCGGCTTCAAACTTCTTCGCGGTACAGGGCATCACGGCCACGGTCACGATCACGTCCGGATCGAGCCCGGCTTTCTCCGCAAAATAGGTTTTAGTAAGCGCCCCGAGCATCTCCTGGGGGGATTTACATGTGGAGAGATTGTCCAGAAATTCAGGGTAGAAATGTTCACAGAACTTCACCCATCCTGGGCTACACGAGGAAATCAGGGGGAGCTTACCGTGCCCTTCAAGGCGCTCCAGCAGTTCGTGCGCTTCCTCCATAATGGTTAGGTCCGCCGCAAATTCGGTTGAGAAGACGGACTCAAATCCGATCCGGCGCAGGGCTGCGGCCAGCTTTCCGCTGACCACCGTACCCACCGGCATCCCGAAGGACTCGCCAAGAGTGACCTGGATGGCGGGTGCGGTCTGTACCACAGCGTGCTGCGCCGAGTCTTCCACGGCGGCCCAGACCTCATTGATGTACTCCCGTTCCGTAATCGCCCCCGTGGGGCAGGACATCGCACACTGGCCGCAGGAGATGCAGGCCGCCTCTCCCGGATCGGTTTCAAAGGCCGGCGCGATCACCGTTTCCGCTCCCCGGTGCAGGGCAGTCAGAGCACTGACGTCTTGCGTTTTTCGGCAGACGGCCTCGCAGCGGCGGCACTTGATGCATTTGTTGTAATCACGAATCATAAAGGGGTTTTGATCGTGGATCTTGTACTTACGGCGTCCAACGGGCAGTTTGGTGCGGCGCAGACCGACGTCGGAGGCCACCTTGCGCAGTTCACAGGTTTCGCTTCGGGGGCAGACGGGACATTCCTGATTGTGTTCAGTGAGCAGCAGTTCGATTACCCGGCGGCGTGCTCGGCGCACCCGGGGAGTATTGGTCTGCACCTTCATTCCCTCACGCACGGGGGTGACACAGGAGGCCTGCAGCGTGCGGGCACCCTCAACCTCCACCAGGCAGACGCGGCAGCAGCCCGGCTCACTGACACCCTTCAGATAGCATAGCGTTGGGATCTCAATCCCGTTTTCCCGGGCAACGTCAACAACCTTGGTTCCTTTGGGTGCCTGCAGTTCCCGCCCGTCTATCCAGATGCTGACCAGGTCGGGAGTTGCCTCCCTGGTTGGGTGGGCTGACTTGTCCTGTTTGTCCTGTTGATGTGTTTCCTTCTGCACGCCGCGACACCTCCGTCAAAAACCAACATACAGCGTTAGCTTTTGATGAGGTACCGGAATTAATACTGCTTGCTTTCTCTAATCGGGCTCGGCAGGACCGGAGCTGCGGTCGGAAGCAATCCCGTACAATATCAGGCTGAACAGTTGGTCGATGGTCGCGCTCATCGTCAGGCCATGGCTAATCACGAAATCAGGGGTGGCGGTAGCCCGCACCGCGGCCACGATCGCATTGACCACGATCCGGGGGTCGATCGGCCTGAATTCGCCCCTTTTCTGGCCCTCGGCAATGAGTTCGCCCATGTAGTGGATGCGCTGCATCCGAAAACGGTCAATGCGGTCCCAGGCTGTAGGATAGTAGCGCTGGATGTCCGCAATGATCACTGGACGCAATACGAGTACCCGTTCGGCAATAATACTGATAATGAATCGGATCTTCTCGATGGGACTTAAGGGCCCCTCCAGCATGGTCTCAATCTCTCTGCCAAAGCCAGTTAACAGATCATCGACCAGGGCCTCGACCAGAGCCTGCTTGCTGGGAAAGTACCGGTAAAGCGTGCGTTTGCTGACCCCCGCGTGCGCCGCCAGTTCATCCATGGTGACTGCCTTCAGGCCTTTGTCCATCGATAATTCACGAAAAGAGGTCAAGACTCTGGTCGCTATTTCACGGTTCACCCACTCACCCCTACTCTACCCGTTTAACGAAACGCTTCGAAGCCAGGAAGATGATGCCCAGACCGAAAATGGTCAGGGTCAGCACCTGGCTCCACAGGTGTTCCAGTCCCGCACCCTTTAGGATGATCCCGCGCAGGATCTCCAGGAAATAGGTCAAGGGGATTAGGTTACCCAGCCACTGAATAACCAGCGGCATCGACTCCCGCGGGAAGAGGAACCCGGAGAGAAGTACACTCGGGAGGATCACCACCATGGTCATCTGCATCGCCTGGAGCTGGGTCTTGGCCACGGTAGAGAAGAAAATCCCTAGTCCGAGGGCAAAGATCAGGAACAGCAGGGTCAGGCTTAGCAGCAGAGGGATGCTGCCGGCGACCGGCACACCGAACCACCAGATTCCGATGCTGAGCACAATGGCTACGTCGATAAAGGCGATGACCACATACGGGGCGAGCTTGCCGATCATCAGTTCAAAACCCTGAATCGGAGTGACCATCAACTGCTCCAGGGTTCCCCGTTCCCGTTCGCGGACCAGGGCAAAGGCGGTCAGCATCACGGTTATGTTCTGCATGATCAAGCCGATCAATCCCGGGATGTTAAACTTCAGGCTTTCCATCCCCGGGTTGTACCAGACCCTCGCCCTCAAGTCCAGGGACGGACCCTCGGATACGGTTTCCACACCCTGAAGGCGGAGATGCTCCAACTGCAGTTTTTGGGTGTAAGCCCGCGCCGTAAGCTCAGCGGTGGACATTGCCGTTCTGGCCACCAAGGGGTCTGAGCCGTCGACCAAAAACTGAACCGCCGCAGGCTCGCCGCGGCGCAGATTTCGCGTGTAGTCACCGGGGATCACCAGTCCTGCCTTGACTTCACCGGCGTCGAGCAGCCACTCCAGTTCCGACAGGTTTTCGATATGGTGAGATACCGTGAAGTAACCCGTCTGCTCCAAGGTCGCCACGAGTTCCCTCCCCGGCTGCTGCCGGTCCTGGTTGAGCACGGCCAAAGACATATTGTTGACGTCGGTGGTCACCGCATAACCGAACAGGAGCAGCATCAAGACCGGCATCATAAAGGCCATCATCAGGCTCGGCCGATCGCGCTTGATGTGGATGAACTCCTTCTTAATAATCGCGATAATCCTACGCCCCGACATTGCCCCTGACCCCCGTTTCAAACATGTCGATAAATACGTCCTCCAGCGACTCCCGGCCTGCCTCCCGCATCAGGACGTCTGGTGGTCCAAAGGACGACAGGGTTCCATCAAACAATAGGGCAACCGTGTCGCAGCGTTCGGCCTCGTCCATGTAATGGGTGGTTACCAGGACGGTAATGCCCCCGGCCGCCAACTCGGCCAGGATGTCCCAGAACATCCGCCTGGAAACAGGGTCAACACCGGCGGTCGGTTCATCCAGGATGAGTAAACGGGGACGGTGGACACAGGCACAGGCCAGGGACACGCGCTGCTTCCACCCGCCTGACAAGTGCGCCACCAGCTTGTGATCATTACCCTCCAGGCGCATCTCGGAACGCAGTTCGGACCGGCGATTTTCGATCTCCGGCCTGGACAGGCCATAAATTTGCCCGAAGAAAGCAATGTTCTCCAGAATCGTCAGATCCTCATACAGGCTGAACTTCTGGGACATGTACCCGATATTCAGCTTGATGGGCTCAGACTGGGTGGCGATATCAAAACCGAGCACACTACCGCCACCCTGCGTGGGACGCATCAGTCCGCAGATCATCCTGATCAGGGTCGACTTGCCCGACCCGTTGGGCCCCAAAAGACCGAAGATCCGGCCGGGCGGCACCGAAAAGCTGACACCCTTAACCGCCTGTACCGGCCCGAAAGACTTATACAGGTTATCAACCTGAATGGCATACTCCAACAAACTCACCCGCTGTCTGTGTGTTAGTCCCCAATAAAGAAGACTTCGGCCGACATCCCCGGCTTGAGCCGGTCAAAGCCGCTTTCTAACTCCACCTTCACCTTGAAAACCAGCTTCGCCCGTTCCTCACTGGTGTGCAGGTTCCGTGGCGTGAACTCCGCCTGAGGAGAGATGTAAGTGACTCTTCCCGTGTACCCCTCTTCGGCACCGGAATCAGGCCGTACCTCGACCATCCCGCCCAACCGTACCTCGCCAAGCCGCTGCTGCGGAACATAGGTGTAGATCCACAGGCTGTCCAGAACCCGTAGGGTGGCCACCTCCGCCCCCGGACGGATCAGTTCACCCTCCGTATAGTTGAGGCTCTGCACGGTGCCTGCCACCGGTGCCGTAACCACGGTCTTGGATAAACTAAGGCGTGCGGCATCCACTCCGCCCTGCACCTGCCCGACCTGGGCCGCAAGACGGTCCAGGCTTTCCGAACGGGTTCCCGCTTCCAGGAGACGCACCCTGGAGCGGGCGGCTTCGGCCGCCGCCAATGCGGAAGCGAACTGGTTCTCCAAAACCGCACGACGAGTCTCTTTCTCAGCCAGCTCCTGGTCACTCACGCCTCCCTGCTCGTGAAGCAGGTAAAAACGTTCCTGAACGTCAGTGGCCAGGGTCAGTTCACTTTCAAGCGCACCAGCCTGCCGGGCCAAGCGTTCAGCGTCCTGACGAGCCGCCTCAATTTCTTGGCTTCGGACTCCCGCCTCCGCCTCAGCCAGAGCTGCGGTTGCGGCTTTCACCCCGGCCTCCGCCGCCTGGAGGCTGATCCTGTATTGCTCCGATTCCAGGTGGGCTAACTCCTGCCCCTTCTCTACCGGAGCCCCCTCGACAACCAGAACTGCCTCCAGCACCCCGCCGACCTCGGCCAGCACCCTAACCTCGGCGGCCTCCACCGTTCCGGTGGCGCGTAATACCCCTTGGCTCTGCCGATCCCCGTGACTCCATCCAAACCAGCCGAACAACCCGATCAGGCTTACTGTCAGTACCGCAACCACCACACGCTTTTTCTTGGATAGCGTCTTCAAACCTTCATCCCTCCCGGTAAACTAATGAAACTAATGGAGTTTACCTGGCATCATTGTATCACTAGCCAATTAACTTGCCAACAAGCATCTACCGCCAGACAAACAACTTTCCGAATAAGCCAGAGGAACCAGCCCCCTATCTCAGAAGCTCCGTGGAAGCTGTTGTTTAACGCTTGATAGCGCCTGTTTGCCGCTCCTGACCGATCCTGTTAGAATACAGTTAACTGGTGAAAGGACGAACGGTAATGCCCACTATCCTCGTTGTTGATGATGAACAGCTCTTGGTCAAGGGGCTGAAGCGGAGCCTCGAGCAAGAAGGATACAGGGTCTTGACGGCCCATGACGGAGTGGAGGCTCTGCAGGTTTTCCAGAGCGAAGCCATTGACCTGGTGGTACTGGACGTTATGCTGCCCGGCCTTGGGGGTCTGGAGGTCTGTGCCCGCATCCGCCGGGAGAAAATGACCCCGATCATTATGCTCACCGCCAAGGGTGAGGACGTCGACCGCATCGTCGGCCTTGAACTGGGAGCCGACGACTACGTGGTTAAGCCCTTTAACACCAGAGAACTGGTCGCCCGGATCCGCGCTGTCCTGCGGCGGG
>Ga0180017_100206_pt1 | contig 23576 bp, 15 predicted proteins | sample KR46_S_MetaG_FD_129674 | JGI IMG/M metagenome (GOLD analysis project Ga0180017, IMG submission 129674) | Groundwater microbial communities from the Olkiluoto Island deep subsurface site, Finland - KR46_S_MetaG | ecosystem: Environmental > Aquatic > Deep subsurface > Groundwater | place: Finland...
CCTGCCGCTCTTCGGGCTGAACTGCGGTTTCCTGCACGGCAGCCGGAAGAGCGGAAGAGGTTTCCACGCGCTTGGACGAGCATCCACCCATGGAAAACAGAACACAAAAAATTATGACGTATCGCAGCTGTCCTGAAAACTTTCGTCGAGGGCCTTGCCCACTCTGCGGAAAATCCATACTTTTTCCTCCTGTGCCTGTTTTTTCAGCGCCACCTCTACACCAAAAATTACCCTGCGTCAAAACGCGTGTCGCCGGGATTCCTCGCCGGCTCCAATACGCCGGCGCTCCCGCAAACAATCGTCAGGCCGGACCGAAAAAAGACGCTACAAAACAAGGAGATAGGTCATGAAATACTCAACAGCCCGCCAGGGCCGCATTTTCGTCATCCGCCTCGAAGATGGGGACATCGTGCACGAAGAGATCGAACGTCTGGCGCTGGAGGAAAAAGTCAGGGCGGGGTTTCTGGTCATTCTCGGCGGTGCGGACAGCGGAAGCTCACTGGTGGTCGGCCCCGAAAAAAGCCGGGGCGTCTCACCTGCCACGCCCATGATGCATGTCCTGGATGACACCCATGAAGTGGCGGGAACCGGGACGATCTTTCCGGATGACACGGGCCGCCCGGTGCTGCACATGCACATGGCCTGTGGCCGCAAAACTGACACTGTGACCGGCTGCATCAGGGGCGGGGTCAAGGTCTGGCACGTCATGGAGGCCGTGCTGGTCGAACTGCTCGACACAGCCGCCGTAAGGGTTCTCGACCCCGCGACCGGCTTCAAGCTTCTGCGGCCCTGATCCACGGCAGCCCGGAAGCCGGATTCACGCCAAACCAGGGAACCGATGTAGCAGCCTCGGCTCAATCGACGTATGTGCGCGGGTTTTGCCCGAGAAGGCAGAACACCTCGTAGGTGATGGTCCCCCACCAGGCGGCGAGTTCATCGGCGCTGATGGATTGGGGGCCCGCGCCGCCAAGCAGGAATACCTCGTCTCCCACCGCCGCCTCCGGCACGCCGGTCAGGTCCACGGCCGTGAGCTGCATGCATACCCGGCCAAGCACCGGCACGCGCCGGCCATGAAGAAGCATTTGCGCCTTGGCCGAAAGCCCGCGCGAATAGTTGTCCGCATACCCGACAGCGACGATCCCGACGCGCATCCCGGCGGGGGCGGTGAAGGTGCGCCCGTAGCTGACACTCTGCCCGGCCGCGATGGTCCGCACCTGCACCAGCCTGCTCGAAACCTGCATGGCCTGCCGCAAACCACGCCCTTTTTCTTCCCAGGCTGTGCCAAAAAAGGGATTGCCGCCGTAGAGGGCGATGCCCGGGCGCTGCAGGTCGTGATGCAGCCCGGGGTGGCCGAAGATGGCTCCGGAGTTGGCCAGGCTGGCCCGCACGTCCAGCCCCCGTGCGTGCAGGGTGCCCACGATGCGCTCAAATTTTTCTCCCTGCTCGCGTGCATATCCGGCCTGCTCCGGATCATCGGCCGTGGCCAGGTGGGAACAGACCATCGTCGCCCGGACATGCTCCAGCCCGTCCAGGGTGTCGGCCACCCCGGCCGCTTCGACCGCGTCAAACCCCAGGCGAGCCATGCCCGTGTCGAACTTGAGGGCGACCCGGACCGTAGTCCCGACCCGGCCCGCCGCCTCTTCGAGGAGGAGGAGTTGCTCGGTGCTGCCCACGAAGGCCACGATGTCGCGCTCGCACACGCACTCATAATCCGCTGCATCAAGGGGCCCGAGCAGGGAGATGACCTCGGCCTCGGGCACGGTGTCCTTCAGGACCGCGGCCTCCCCGACGGTCCCGGCAGCCAGGGTCCGCGCTCCGGCCTCGAAAAGGGCCCGGGCCACCTGAGGAAGCCCGTGCCCATAGGCATCGGACTTGATGATCGGCGCAGGATTGGCGGCTCGCGCGCGGATCAGCCTGAAATTATCGACCAACGCGTGCAGGCGAATGCCTGCACGCACGTGATTGTACCAGATGCTCATGAAATCTCCTTGAGGATAGCCGCTTCAGACCCGCAGACGCACATGGTAGCCACGCCCGTCGCGGCCCACGAGCAGAAGCACGGTGTTGGCCATGCGATAGCGCTTGAAAGCCCGGGCGTAGTCATCCAGAGAGACTTGTGCGTCTCCGGCCACCTTGAACAGAAGGTCTCCATTCTTGAGCCCCAGCTTCTGGGCAGGGCTGCCCGGCCGCACTTCGCTGATGACCAGATTTCGTCCCCGGGGCGCCACGATCATGCCCCAGCGCCGTCCGGCCATGTCCAGGGCCTTTTCATTGGTAAAGGATTGCAGTTTGACGGTGACGTTGCGCCTGCCCCCCTGCCCGGCCACCTCCAGCCGCACATCCTGACCCAGAGTGAAGTTTCTGAGGATGCGCTGGTAATGGTTGCGGTCTTCCACTCCCACCCCGTTCACGGTCCTGATCACGTCCCCGGTCTCAAGGCCCGCCTTTTGCGTGGCCGCCTCGTGAATCTGGGTCACGAGCATCCCCCGCGTGGTATCAAGACCCAGATACCGGGCGATGCGCTCGTCCACGTCCTGCCCTTCAAGCCCCAGCCACACGGCCTGCACACGGCCAAAACTGACCAGTTCGTCCACAACCCGCTTGGCCTTGTTGATGGGGATGGCAAAACCGATGCCTTCCGCCTCGGCATAAATGGCCGTGTTGATGCCGACCAGTTCGCCGGCCAGGTTCATGAGCGGCCCGCCGCTGTTGCCGGGGTTGATGGCCGCGTCGGTCTGGATGAAATCCGTGAAGGTGCCCTGCCGGGTCTCGATGGTCCGCTCCAGGGCGGAGACCACGCCCGTGGTCACGGTATTGCCGAACCCGAAGGGGTTGCCGATGGCGATGACCGTTTCGCCGATCATCATGTCCGAGGAGTCGCCCATGGTGGCCTGAGGCAGGTTCTGTGCATCTTTGAGGTGCAGGATGGCCAGATCGAAATCCGGGTCGGAACCGACCAGTTCACCGTCAAACTCGCGCCCGTCAAGCAGGCGCACCCGGATGGAGGATGCGCCCTCGATGACGTGGGCATTGGTCAGCACCAGATTCTTGCTGCCGTCGATGATCACCCCCGACCCCAGACTGCGCTGCTCGAAGCGCCGCGTCAGGTCCTGGGAACCGAAAAAATGGCGGAACAGGGTATCGTCGAACATGGATCCAAAAGGGTTGAGCTCCTGTTCGACGATGCGCGCGGTGTGGATGTTGACCACCGCGGGGGCGACGCTTTGCACGGTGCGCACCACCGGCGTCATGCGGATGCCCTTGTCGGAGGCGTAAGAAAAATGGGCGCTCAGGAGCGCCCAGAAAAACACTGCAAAAACCATCTTGTAAAATTTCACGCACATCTCCTTCACACATCCTGTCCGGTCGCCCCGGTCACCTGTGCAACGCGGACGCGTCCGAGACGTCAATCATTCATCGACAGTTACGGGGATGGTTCTGTTCTGATTTCGCCGGGCGCGCTTGGGAACCCGCACATGCAGAAGTCCCGATTTCATGCTCGCGGTCACGGCCAGGGGATCGATGTCTTCCGGTAACTCGAAGCGGCGGGAAAAGCATCCGTAGGAACGCTCCATGGCCTGAAAGACCGTGCCTTCGAGATTCACAGGCGGCTTGCGTTCACCGAAAACAGCCAGTTCGTTGCCATGCGCCTCAAGCCGGACATCATCACGCTCGAGTCCCGGCAATTCCACGAGAACAAAGAACGCATCCTCGGCCTCAATGACATCGGCCACGGGCCTGAACCGTGCAATCCTTCGCCCGCTGTCCACAAACGGGGACGGACAGGACGAATCCTCGATCAAGCGCTGCATCTCTTCCGTAAAATCTTCCATTTTCGTCCAGGAATTCCAGGGAAAAAGCTTTGCCATACACCACCAATCTTCACATGTTTTGAAACCAGCGGCAGCCCTCCCGCCGCATCGACAAAGCGGGCCGCGCCGAAGCTTATAATAGCAGGTACGCGCCAAGGGCCGCAAGCACGACCAGGATCAGCGCAATCCATATCTTGCTCTGTTCTTTGTCCACGAACATGGCGCTGCCAATCTGCGAACTGCGGATGTCCTCATCCTGAATCTGGGCCAGGCGGCGCATCTCCTCCGCCTCGGCTTCGGCCTGCAACTCCTGACCCCGGCCTTTGCGGCGAATCTCCTCCATGGCCAGGGCGTAGACAACACCGCACTTGGGACATTCGAAGGGTGAGGCGTATTTATCGTCTCCGGATTGTCTTTCGTACAGGCATTTGGGGCACTTATCCAGCCGCAGTTTGAGATTTGCCGGAATGACCACGGGCTCGTCCGCCAGCGGACCTCCGGGCGCATGTGTGTCGTCGCCGGGTTCGGACGGTTTCGCCTGTTCGCCCAGTTCTTCAAAAATCTCTTTCTTCTCGATTTTGTCTTCCATTCAGATCACTCGGATGTCGTCACTTTTTGCAGTTGCAGGATATCGATATCCCCCTTGAATATTTTCGCAATTCCATCCTGATAAAGGGTACGCATGCCTTGCTCGATGCCCATAAGGGCCACATCTTCCGAGGGCTGCTTTCGTGCGATGGCCTTACGGATTTCCGGTGTCGCCACCAGCAACTCGTGAATCCCCGTCCGCCCCCTGTAGCCGGTTTGCGAACAGCGCCCGCAACCCTTGGCCCTGTATATTTTCGCATCGGAGCGACCGATGCCCAGTTCCGGAAAAAACCGCTCCCCGTATTGGTTCAGAAGATAGCCCCACTCCTCGTCGGAAGGGGCGTAGGCTTCACGACACTGCGCGCAAAGGGTCTTGACCAGACGCTGGGCCAAAACTCCATGCAAAGCTTCTGAGAAGTTAAGAGATTCTATGCCCATGTCCAGAAGGCGGGTCACAGTTTCCGCTGCGGAATTTGTGTGCAGGGTCGAAAAAACCATGTGGCCGGTCAGGGAGGCCTCCACGCCGATCTGCGCGGTCTGGAGATCGCGCATCTCGCCGACAAGGATGACGTCGGGGTCCGCACGCAGAAAAGCACGCATGATGCGGGGAAAATCGAGCCCGATGGAGCTCTCGACCTGAACCTGCTGCAATCCGGGCTGCGTGATCTCGACCGGATCCTCGACAGTCCAGATTTTCTTATCCGGCGTGTTGATGCGTGCCAGGATGGAGTGCAGGGTCGTGGTCTTGCCGGAACCCGTGGGGCCGACAACCAGAAAAATCCCGTGAGGTTTTAACATGAGCCGCTCGATCTGCTCTTTGTTGGCCTCGCTCAAGTTGAGCTTGTCAAAGGGCAGGGCCTTGCCGGAAGTGAGCATGCGCAGCACCGCGCTTTCCCCGTGCACCGTAGGCAGCGTGGCCACGCGAAGCTCAAGCTCGCGCCCCTTGAAACGCACCTTGGCCTTGCCGTCCTGGGGCAGGCGCCTTTCAGAAATGTTCAGGTTGGAGAGAATCTTGATACGGGAAACCACCGGTTTGATGATGCTCTCCGGAACAGCCAGAACCCTTTCGCAGGTCCCGTCAATGCGCATGCGCACCACTCCCGGACGCCCTGGGCGGGACGGCTCGATGTGAATGTCCGAAGCACCACTCTTGTGGGCGTGCATGATGATCTTGTTCACAAAACGCACCGCGAGCTGCCGGCTCTCCTGGGAGATGTCCTCCTCTTCGATCTGCGAGACTTCGAAACCTTCTTCCGTCGCCTCTTCGAGATCGGCCAGGGCCTCGGAAAGATCCTCCCCGGAATCGTAGCCGTCGAATTCCTCGTGTTCCGCTTCGTCCGCCTCGTGGAAGGCTTCGGCCATTCCCTTGCCGCCACCGGAGCCCTTGGGCAACTGGCTGCGGTCCCCAAGGAAGGCCAGAATCTCCTCGGGCAGCCCCACCCGGAACTCGTATTCCTGTGCGTTCAAAATCCGCCTGATCTCCTCAATCTTCTCCGAATCGTGGGGATTGTGGAGCAGGACCACGATCTTTTCGCCCCTGGCCTGGATGGGCACCCACAGATTGTTGATCAGGTACTGGCGATTGATCCCTTTGAGCATCTGCTCGGATACCGGATTCTCCTGAAAACGGACAAACGGGGTCTGGTAATAGATCTCTAAGGATCCGCCGATATCGTCCGGGCTCACCCCGTAATCGAGCTGCAACAGGCGCGACGTGGAAACCCCTCTCTTGGCCGACCGCGATGTGGCGTCGTCAAGCTGCTGCCGGGTCAGGACGCCCTGGAAAACAAGATTCTCATACGGCCCCTTGGGCAGACTGCGTTCCTCGAACATCCTTTGCCCCATGATGCTCACGATCAGGCGGCAGAAGGCCTCGTCCTCGCGGGAGAAAACACCCTGCTGTTTGTTCAGGAGCTGCAGCACGCCAAGCAGCTCGTTATCATGCTGAATGGGCATGGAGATGGCGTTTTTCGTTTCGAAACCGACAAGCTGGTCATACTGTCGATCAAAACGCAAATTCGGGTGAATGGCCGCAAGCTCCCCCGCGTCCAGACTCTTCAGAATAAACGGTAGCTGCGACATGGCCGTATAACCGGCAAGGCTCGATGACGAAACGGGCATACGCACTTCCCGCGGCCTGCCGTCCTTTAGCACCAGGGCAAAGAGCTCGGCATGCTGGGTGTCGTATTTGTAGAGCCGGATCTGCTCGACCTCAAAAAGCGCCTTCAGATCCGGCAGGCACTTGTTCCAGGCCATTTCAAAGGCCTGCGCCTCCTGAAAAATATTCTTGATATCGATGAGCTTGGACTTGAGCATACACCCTCGCTTTCCTGGCCTTTCAGTGCGTTGTGAACAAGAAACGGGACCGGGAAATTTCCGGCCCCGTCAAGCTAAAGCCTTTTGCCATGCGATCAGTCCAGATACGGGGAGGAATAGCCGTCGCCGTTCTGGCCGGACATGGCTCTGAGCTTCATGATCAGTTCATCGCGCTGCTGCTTGAAGATGTAGCGTTCTGAGTGGCAACGGATGCGGGCGATAAGATCGATCTTGTCCGGCAATTTGACCATGTAGTCATTGGCCCCCAGGGCAATGGCCTTTTTCTTCAATTCCGGCTCTTCACGGGCCGAGAGAACGATGAGCGGCACCTCTCGAAAATCCTCGCTGCTCTTGAAAAATTTGACCATGGTCAATCCGTTCACGCCGGGCATGACAAGATCGAGCATGATCACCGTGGGCTGGACGCCAATGGCAGTCTCCAGGGCCTTGTCGGGCTCCTTGCAGTAGTTGAAGATGATATCCGTTTCCGCGGAGAGCTTGATGCGCATGGCCTCCCCGATCAGAAACTCATCGTCGATCAGCAGCACCGAGATCGGCATCCTTGTCACATATTGATCCGCAATGGACTCGACGTCTTGATTGAACATGCTCATCCTTTCCGCTCCACGATATGAACTTTTTCGAGATACGAGTTCATGATTTTCAGCAATTTCCCCACTTCATCCACATCTTTCTGCATGCCTGCCGTTTCGATCCTGTATCCGATATGGCTCAGGTAATCAAAGCCGTAAGTCCTGCCGAGACCCTTTTGACTGTGTCCGTGACGGCAGATCACATCAAAATTTTTCTCCGGCAATGCCTCCTGCATCTCAACGACATTCGAGCGCATGGTGTCCATAAAGAGAGGCACAAGCTCATACAACTCCGCATCGACCTCCACCGTATAGTCCTGCACTTCTTCGGGGATTTCCTCGGGAACCGTGGAAGCCGGAACGGGAGGCTCGGCCTCCTGCTCCATCAGGTCGGCTTTTATGTCGTAAACGATGTCCACCCGTTCCAGGTAATTGCCCAGCGCCAGCAGCAGATCGGCGAGCTTTTCGGGCTCGCGGGCCTCGGCGACAGTCTGGATCTTCCGCCCGACCACGCTGATGAAGTCGAACCCGTACGTGCTGCCGAAGCCCTTGTGGCTGTGTCCGAAACGGCGCAGGGTCGGATAGTCCTTCTGGGCCAGGGCCTTGCCCATGAGCTCCAGGTCTTTCTGCATGGCGTCCATGAGAAATGGGATGAGTTCGGACATTTCCGGCGCAACGTGAACCACGTAGCGCCCCCCCACCGGTTCGGGCAGGGTTTCTCCGTCCTCCGTTTCATGGGACTCAAGGGTGGTCTGGATCTTCTGAGTCGTCCCCGTATTCATGAACACGGCCAGGTGATTGGCCGCTTCGACAATGACCGGCAAATGCCTGCTCTTGGCCGCGCTTTCGATGATCTTGCCGGACTGGCTGATCTCGTCCACGGCATAGGTACTGCCCAGACCTTTGAGGCTGTGGCCGCAACGCTGCATGGTGCCAAAATCCTGGGAGGTGATGGCGTCGGCGATCTGAGCCTGAAAATCGCGGACCGTGCGCAGGAAGAGAGGCCGCAGGTCCTGCAACTCGGGATCGATTTGCACCGGGGAATCCTGTTCTTCGTAGACGGGCGTCACTTCGGTCACGAGCAGGGGCTCGGGCTGCGCGACCAGCGATTCACGCTGACCTGCGAAGAGATCAATGATGTTGATGAGCGCCTGCTTTTTGATGGGCTTGGCCAGGAACTCCGTGCATCCGGCATCCATGGTCTTCTGCCTGTGCTCCTGGAAGGCGTGGGCGGTGAGGGCGATGATGGGAGTCTTGAACTCCCGCTTGTCCTGCTCCCAGGCGCGGATGCGGCGTGTGGCCTCCAGCCCGTCCATGACCGGCATCTCCATGTCCATGAGCACCAGATCGAAATGTTCGTCCGTGAATTTCTCCCCCGCTATCTTGCCGTTCTCGGCGTGAACTATGGAGACGTTGCTGCTCTTGAGGAACAGTTCCACAACCCGCCTGTTGGCCTCCACATCGTCGACCAGCAGAATCTTCCAGCCCTTGTGCTGAAAATCCGTCATGCGCTGGCGCTGCGACTCGGACACGACCTCGTGGATCTTGTCGTGCAGCACCGCGTCCCGCTCACTCTTGAGGATGTAGGACAGCGGGCCGAAGTCCGATGCCTTGGGCAGCAGCACAAGCTCTTCGGCGGTATCCACCGCCAGGACCAGGTTGGCCACGGGAATGCCCTGGCCGACCAGCAACTGAACGATCTCGATGCCCGGCAGCCTGTCGACAACGGAATCAATGAGGATGGCCTGGAAGGCGAAATCCTTCTTGTGGGCATTCAAGGCGTCCACCGCCTTGGCCGCCGATGTGCATGAGATGGGAACAAGCCCCCAGCCGCGCACCAGGGAAGAAATGCTGCGCCGGTTCTCGGGCTGGTCCTCGACGATCAGCAAATGCGTGTCAGATGGAATTTTCAGGCGGAATTCAGGGACCTGGGTCTGCAGATCCGCAGTGAGGGGCAGTTTGAACAAAAAGGTCGTGCCCTGCCCAGGCTCGCTCTCGACCCAGATCCGCCCGCCCATGAGTTCGACAAGCTTCTTGGAAATGGCCAGGCCAAGTCCGGTGCCCCCGAATTCGCGGGTCGTGGAGGAATCGGCCTGGGCGAAGCTCTCAAACACGGCGTCCAGCTTGGACTTTGGAATCCCAATGCCCGTATCCTTGACCGCAAAAATGCAGCAGGGCGCCCCGTCATCCATGACCGACTCGTTCACGGACATGGTCACGCCACCGGTGCTGGTAAATTTGAGCGCGTTGCCGACCAGATTGATGATGATCTGCCGGATTCGGGTCGGATCACCGATGTAGCGCTGCGCCAATCCTTCGGAAACCTGCTGCTCCAGCTTGAGCGATTTTTCCTCCGCCCGATAGACAAAGAGCTTGTTAACATCGTCCACAAGCTCCCGCAGGTTGAACGGGATGGATTCGAGCTTGATCTGCCCGACCTCGATCTTGGAAAAGTCGAGGATGTCGTTGATGATGCCGAGCAGAAGCTCGCCGGCTGAACTGAAGGTCTTGACGTATTCCTGCTGATCCTCGTTGAGGCTCGTCTCCTGCAGCATCTCGGCCATGCCGAGGATCGCGTTCATGGGGGTGCGGATCTCATGGCTCATCCTGGCCAGAAATTCGCTCTTGGAACGGGTGGCCTTGTCGGCCTGGTCCTTGGCCACGCGCAGGTCCTCGGCGTGCTGCCGCAACAGTTCACTGGCCTTCTTGCGATCGGAGATGTCCTCGATGACAAAAATGACGCCCCGGTTCAGGTCCTGCGGGTCGATGGCCTTGGCCGAGACCTGGCTCCAGAACACGCTGCCGTCCTTTCTGCGAAACTGGTATTCGAGCTGGGTTATTTCCCGCTCGCCCATACGGCCAAAGAACTTATCCATGAAATCGTCGAAATTCCTGGCCGTGACGTGCAGCTTGTCGGGTCCGACCAGCGGCATTTCTTCGGGCCGGTACCCGAAAATGGTCGCAAAGCGCCTGTTTGCCCTGATCACTTTATGATCGGAACTCAGGACCGATATGCCGACAAGGGAGTTATCGAAAATGGCTTGCAACTCATGGTAGGCGTTGTTCAGATCTTCCGTGCGGGCGTCGACCTTTTCCTCAAGGCTCTTGTAGAGTTCTTTGAGGCTGTGGCTCATGATGTTGAAACCGTGGGCCAACACCCCGAGCTCGTCCCGACGACGGTCCAGATTCGTGGTTACGAACTCGCCGCGAGAAAGGCTTTGCGTGAGCACGGACAGATTGACCACGGGAAGAATGAGCAGGCGGTTCAAAAAGACATACAGGAAAAGCGCGATCAGGCCGAGCACCACGGCAAAGGCCGCAATGAGACGGATGGTCGTCGCCTGCACCTGCTGCCGCGCCTTGTCGATGAACAGGCCGAGCTTGACCTGACCGATGGTCCTTCCGCCTGCCGTGATGTCGCGGGTGACCACGGTCACATCCCTGGCGCTGTACGCGCTCATGAGATCGTCCCTGGTCAGCCCGATCCGGACTTCGCCCTTTAAGAACGATTTTCCAACCGGGTCGACGATTTGGCAATAGGCCACAAGGGGCGAATATTCAGCCTTGGTCGCCAGCTCCTCAAGCAGGTAGATGCTTTCACGCTGGATGGGGTTCACGCTCGCGTCAGCCACCATCCCCGCCTGCTCCGCCCCTTGCCTGCGGATGTCGTTGATGAGGAAGTCGAGCTGGGTGACATAGATGAAATAGCCCAGCGCAAAAAAACAGATGGCCAGAATGAACTGGATCCCCAGATGAATCTTGAACTGAAGCAGATTGAAAAACGATTTTTTTCTTTCCATATCCTACTCGTGCAGCGGCCGGTGGCGGCAAGGGTTCATGTGATGTTACAGGAAGGAAGACGTTACGGCAGGGCCAGCACAGCCTGGACCGCGGCAAGCAGATCCTCGCGCTTGATGGGCTTGCTCAGACACTGCTTGGCGCCCATGAGCCGCGCCCACTTCAAATAATCCGTCGCACCGCCTCTGCCCCCGGCGGACATGGCGATAATGCGAATCTGGCTGTTTTCCTTGCGCAGTTCGCGGATGATCTGAATTCCTTCCTTGTCCGGCATGATGAGGTCGGTGATGACCAGGTCGAAATGCTGAGTCCGGTACAATTTGAGCCCCTCCTCACCGTCGCAGGCCTGAACGACATTGTAGCCTGCGGAAGCCAGAATCTTGGCCAATGCCAGACACATGAGCTTGTCATCGTCGATGACGAGGATATTCTGCTGGACGCCGTCGTGTCCGGCACCGGAATTATGGGAATGGATTTGCGTCATTTGAGCCAGATCTCCACACGCCGGTTCTTTTCCCGGCCGGTACGTATATCGTTGCGTTCGATGGCACCCTCTTCGCCTGCGGCCAGAATGAGGACATCCTGTACTCCTCTCTTTCTGAGCGTTTCGGCTACAGCCTCCGCCCTCTTGCGGGACACGGCCAGATTGGACGCATAGGGTCCGACCGAGTCCGAAAATCCGGCCACAACGACCATCTTTCCTGAATGTTTCGGCTCCCGCATCAGGGCCGCGATTCGGGCCACATCCCTGAGCGCCTGCTCGTCCAAATCCAGGCTTCCGGATTCGAATCGAAACACCAAAGGCAGCTTCTCCGCCCCGTAAACGCCGTCGTGGTACTCCTGTAAAACCTCTCTGCGTACAGCCTCGGGCACCGCCTCCCCGTCGTACTGGACCAAGGGGGGCAAGACGCCAAGGGCTGGTGCCTTAAGCACGGGAGGCGCCTCCTGGTCGAACACGGAGGCGGAAGAAGCAGCCATGTCACCAAACGATGCGTCACCGCTCGCGTCCTCCGCCACCGCCAGGATCTCGCTGTTTTTCACAAATCCGAATTTCCTGACGACCTCCTGCCCCGGACCGCCCAGGGCGACGCGAACAAAGTCTCGTGCGTACACGTTGTCGGTCGTGGCCTTGAGGTACAAGTAAAGATTGCGGCTGGCTGGATAGGTTTGCGCGGCGATGGACTGGGGCGAAGGCAAAACAGCCTCGGAATCGGGGCTGACCTTGAGCGGCACCTCCCGACACTGGTTGGCCATGGTCAGACTGCAAAAGCCGATGGCCCAGGGATCCTGGGAAACAAGTTCCGGCAGCAGGTCATGCGCATCAACAACTTGGGCCGAGGCGGCAAAGCTTTTGCCGCGCATGAAAAAATCCTCGACAAAGCGGCGGGTCCCGAAATTTTCATGCAGGATAAAAATCTTGATGGGCGCGGACGGTCCCCCGACCTGATCCCAGTTGGAAATCTCCCCGGCAAAAATGCCGCCAACCTGTTCCAGGGTCAGGGCGGGCACGGGATTGTCCTTGTGCACCACCACCGAAACGGCGTCCATTCCCAGCCTGAGCTCGCTCTGAGCAGTGATCACACCGGGGCCGAAAATCTTGGCGTCAGCCATGGAGAGCCGCTGCGTGGCCATGGCCACATCACTGGTTCCGTCCTTGAGGGCTGAAAATCCGGAGGCGGTGCCCCGGCCCTCTATCTGGATCGACCGGATCTCCATGGCGGCATAAAAAATACCCTCCACGGAATATTCGTCAGCAGTGCTTCCTGGAACTGTCCTGACCTCGTTGGCGCCGATGCTGGTCAGATAAAGGGCGGCCAGCTCGGGAGCAAGACGGTTGGCCACGGTGCTCGCCCCGGCCAGAGTCAGGATGGTCTGCATGGAAAACTGCGCGGGTTTGTACACGCCCTCCACCGCGACATTCATCTGATCCTTGCCGATCACCACCGGGGACGGAGTCTCCCAGCCGGGAACGGGCTTGAATTCGACGCGAAAGAGATTCGCCGCCTCGCGAAACTCGCCGGATCCCTGCCATTGCCCGACCATCCGCCACTGCGCCCCTTCGGAAGCGGCCTCCTGCGGCAGAATTCTCACGCTCTGCACCGGTGTTGGCGAAAAGAGGGAAAGGGGAATCAGATCCGGCCGAAAAAAGAACGTTGCCGCCGCACCCACGGCGGCAACAAACAGCAGGGCCAGAAAAAAAACGAAAAACTTGCCCGACGACCCAGATTCATCCATGTCAGCCATGCAAACCGCTCCTCTTCTCCATCACATTGATTTGAAACTATTGAGGAAGAATGTACTTACCGAGAATTTTGTCAAAACCTTTCTCGTCCAGAAAAACAGCGCCTACCCTTGACCCGCGAATAGATTCGATCGAAATTTTTTTCTCGATCCTGGAGTTCGCTTCATCGTCCAAAATAAATCGTACAACCAAAATTGAACCGACATTAAAATCGCATTTATTGCATTCGAACCCAATACCTGTCAAAGATATATCATTTATAATCACATCTCCAACTGGATCAATCGACTCAAAAGAATCAAAAAGAAGCCCATGAAAGTACGTTTCTTTTCTATAATATTTTCGAAAATTGAATGATACTTTAAATTTATGAGCACAGCGACGGCATGTCGCATTTACATTCCAATGATAGACATCTTTAATCCGCTCCACGCCAATCTCTTTTTCCAACTTACACAGCGGACACGCAAAAGAAACCACCATCTTGTTATGCACAAAAACTTCAACATCTGATGTTTTTTCGTCGCTCATGTTTTTTACTTTTGTTAAAATTATTGCACTATAAAAAACGGTCTCTTGTTCAGAGCCATGTCATACCCGTCCAAGGTCCGAAAGAAAACACAAAACAAAACATGACCCGAACTGTTCGTGCGAAATGACACGCACAGCCGCTTGTTTCAAGTGAAAATTCTCATTTAAAGCATCACGAATGAAAATTGATTCAGGGGTCCGTGGAAGGATTTCCGCAAACAAAGTTCCCTGTTCACCGGTCCGAACGCGTCATCCTGTGCCTGACCGATTTTCGCCCCGCGGGAATCACGGACCGTCGGCACTGAACTGTTGCGCGACCGGCAATTGAAAAAACAGAAAAAACATTGTTATTTTTCAAATATCATTACAAATTCGAGTTGATAATGCAATCCATATGATTAAATTGGCTCTGCCAATCATGGACTGCATGGAGTGGACATCCTGCTGACAAAACATGCGTCCCAGGCACGAAGCAATGACCCGTCGTTATAGTCGAGACAGCCGGACCGGACACGCAGCTGAATCAACGAGTGACTCCGGTTCGTGAAGGGAAGCCCCGCCAGGCGCGGCGGCCGGGACAGGCGATACCAACCTTTTTTACCAAGGAAACGCAGTTATGAACCCCCAACGTGTGCACATCCTCAGAAACGCCGAAACCACCCCAGGGCCTGTTCTATATTGGATGCACCGGGATTTTCGCGCCCGGGACAACTGGGGCCTGACCCACGCCCGGCTGCAGGCCCTGAGCAGCGGGCAACCCCTGGCCGTGGTCTCCTGCCTGGCACCCGCCTTTGCAGAAGCGACGTCGGTTCATTTCGAATTTTTAATCCAGGGACTCAAGGAGACGGCGCGGGCGCTCAAGCGGGAAAACATCCCCCTCTTCGTTCTGCACGGGGAACCGGGAACCCGGGTGGCCCGCTTTGCCCGCGACCACAAGATCGCCCTTGTGGTCACGGACTTCGATCCATTGCGCATAAAAATCCGCTGGATTCATGACTTGCTGCAGTCCTGCGACCAGCCCGTGCATGAAGTCGATTCGCGCAACATCGCGCCCGCGCGGATCGTTTCCAGCAAGCGCGAGTTTATGGCCCGGACCATTCGGCCCAAAATCAAGCGGCTGCTGCCCGAATTCCTCGACGAGTTCCCGGTTTTTTCGCCGCACCCGCACCCATGGCCCACGGTCTGCCCACCACCGGATTTTTCGGTCCCAAAGGCCGCCCAGGGTGACAACGCAAGGCCGCAGGCCCTGATCGTCGAACCGGGAGAACAGGCAGCCAGGGCTGTACTCGAAAAATTTCTCCGCGATAAACTGCCCCGCTACATGGATCGCAACGACCCCAATGAGGATGTCTGCTCAAACCTTTCCGCCCACCTGCATTTCGGCATGATCTCCGCGCAGCGCGTGGCGCTTGAAATCCTGGCCCACGGCCACTCCGGGGAGCAGGCCGACTCCTTTTTAGAAGAGCTCATCATCCGACGCGAGCTTGCCGACAATTTCTGCCTCCACACCCCGGACTACGACAGCGTGGCGGGCTTCTCGGCCTGGGCCGAGGAGAGTCTGCACAAACACCTGAGCGATCCGCGCCCGGCCATCTACTCCCCGGAAGAATTCGAAAATGCACAAACCCATGATCCGCTCTGGAACGCCGCCCAGATGCAGATGCTGCGCACCGGCAGGATGCACGGCTACCTGCGCATGTACTGGGCCAAAAAAATCCTGGAATGGTCACCAAGCGCCGCCGACGCGCTGCGCACCGCCATTCGCCTCAATGATCGCTACAGTCTCGATGGCCGTGACAGCAATGGTTACGCAGGCATTGCCTGGTCCATTGGCGGAGTACACGACCGTGGCTGGACCGAACGCCCGATTTTCGGCAAGATCAGGTACATGAACCTAGCGGGCGCACGGCGCAAGTTCGATGTGGACCGCTACGTCCGGCGCTGGACCGCCGCCCCGGACGACGAATCAACCTGACCCAGGAACCGCAGATGCCCGTTTTACAGACCCGTATCCCACTCATTATATTGCTTGCCCTGGCCGTGTTCATCCTCCCGGCTCAAGGCCACGGAGCTGCCATTGAATATGTGGTGGAAATTCCGGCTCTGCCTGACGGTCTCACGCCCCTGCTCTCTTCCGTCTCGGACAGTGTCGGTCTCAAGAACAATCCCCCCGACAGCCCCGGCTTGCTGCGCAGACGCATGGCGGGCGATATTGAGACCTTTGTCGATGCGCTCAAGGCCAGAGGCTATTTCAAGGCTGAAGTCGCCGGCGAAGTGGACACCACTGTCACCCCACAGACCGTTCGGTTCATGATCGAGCCGGGCCCGCGCTTTGTGTTCGACAGACCCCGACTCATCCTGAAACCCGATGACCCCATGTTGCAAGACCGCTTGCGTGACACCCTCGGCAGCTTGAAATCAGGCGATAAATATTCGTCGAGCACGATTCTGGACGTGGAGACGGCCCTGCTGGAACGCTTGAAGGAACAAGGGCGTCCCTCGCCCGCCACTCTCGAAAGAAAGGTCGTCGCCGATCATGCCACGGAAAGGGTCGAGGTGGAATTCACCATTAGTCCCGGTCCTGCGGCCACATTTGGCGCCACCGAAATTCTGGGGCTTGAAGATGTCTCCGAAGAAGCCGTCAACCCGGAATTGGCCTGGAAGAATGGTACCCCCTATGACCGGCGCCAAGTTGACAAAACCCGCGAACAACTCATCCGCACCGGGCTCTTCCGCTCGGTGCGCATAGACATGGACCATGCAGACGGTTCGGACACCGTGAATATGCGCATCAGCCTGCTCGAAGCCCCTCACCGCAGCGTGCGTGCGGGGCTGTGGTTCTTTTCCGACCTGGGGCTTGGAGTCACCGCAGGCTGGACCCATCGCAACATCTTGGGCGCGGGCCAGGAACTGCGGCTGGACACGGAGGTCTCAGAAAACCTGCAGCGCGCCAATTCCGAACTGATCCTGCCGCGCATGTGGCATCCCCGTCAAAACCTCGGTCTGTCAGCCCAGTACGTACACGATCTCACCGACAGTTACGAAGCCACCAACCTGTCCCTGTCGGCCATAGCACGCAGACCCGTCTCCGACGTGCAGGTGGGTTATGGGCTGGCCTATCGCCTGTCAGAAGTGGACAAGGATGACTCACGCCGGTTCAACCTCTTTTCCGTCCCCCTCCTCGCCGAGTATTCGAATGCCGACCACCTGTTGGACCCCTCCAGCGGAATAGCCCTCACCTCGCGCATTGAGCCCTTCACCGACATTGGAAACAGGGAGACATCCTTTGTGCTGTGGAGCCTCACGGGCCGCCACTATCTGCCCCTCAACAGGGACAAAACCATGGTCCTGGCTACACGCGGGCGATACAGCCTGCTGGCCGGGTCAAGCCGGGAAAGCATCCCCGAAGACATGCTCCTTTACGCCGGCGGCGGAGGCTCGGTGCGCGGCTACGCTCACCAGTACGCGGGCGAACTCGACGAGGACGACGATCCCCTGGGCGGCGTGAGCGCGGTGGATTTTTCCGCAGAATTGCGTTTCCGGATAAACAGGGAGTACGGATTCGTCCTTTTCGCGGACGGCGGGGGCGCGTTCTCCGGCAGGAATCCATCGGAAAGGGAGGAATATTTCTGGGGCGTTGGCACTGGGCTGCGCTATTTCACCCCCATCGGCCCCATCCGGCTGGATGTGGCCGTCCCGCTTGACCGGCGCAGCGGCGTGGATGACCTTTTCCAGGTGTATGTCAGCCTGGGGCAGGCTTTCTGATGGACCATCCCACGAAGAGACGCATACGGCTCACCCTCCTTATTCTCCTTGCCGGTCTGACCCTTGCCGCGACATGCCTGGGCCTGATCCTGGGCACGGAAAAAGGTCGGCAAGGCCTTCTGGACACCATCGTCTGGGCGACCGCCGGTCCCGACTTCGCGCTACGGATGGAAGGGCTGCACCTTGGCAAAACGTGGAGCCTCGAACGTGTCACGGTCAGCGACGCTTCCGGGCCCTGGCTTGACGCCGAGAACCTGCGCGTGCGGCCCGTGCTTGCGGACCTGCTGCGCGGCAGGCTCTCGCTGCTGCACGCGAGTGTCGCACGTCTTGAAATCACGCGCCTGCCCGAGTCCCCCGAGGAACCGCAAGACACGCAAAGTTCCGCTTTGCCGCCCTTGCGCATCCAGGCCCTGGACATCGACCATCTGCTTATCGGCCCGAACGTCGTGGGACACGAAGCCCTGCTCTCCCTGCACGGCAGTCTGGCCATGGACTCGCACGAACCCCGCGCCACCTTGCGCGTGGCCCGGCTGGACAGGACCGAAGACGTGCTGGAGCTCGACGCCCGTCTGCGCATTTCCGAGAACACCCTGGACCTGCGCCTGGATCTCCACGAGGGGCCACAGGGATTGCTCCATGCCGCCCTCGGCGTGAATGGCACCCAGGGAATCTCGGTCACAGCCTTGGGGCATGGGCCGCTGGAGGCGTGGGACCTTGAAATCCAGTCTTCGCTTTCCGATGTCGCGAACCTGACCGGCAACGCGACCCTTGCCCTGAACGAAAACCCGGGCGCACAACTGCACGCGCTGATCACTCCCGGACCCGCCTGGAGCCTTTTCACGGGACTGCCACAGGCCGAAACGGCCATCCTGGCCCAGGGCCAGTGGCGCGAATCCGTTCTGCACATCAGCCGTCTGGACCTGCGCAGCCCCCTCGGAACCCTGGAAGGCAACGCCACCTGGGATTTCGCGAATAACTTCCTGGAATCCGAAGCCCGCGCAGAGGACGTCGATCTGGCCTGGCTCATGCCCGAAGACGTGAAAACCGGCCTGCTCAATGCTTCCGCTTCCCTGCGCCGGGACGCCGAGGGCCTGCACACCAAGGGAATGGTCCAACTGCGCGACACGATTGTTTCCGGATACTCCGTGCCCGAGGCCGAGGCGATGCTGGTCCTGGACATACCCGCTGAAGCGGACTCGTGGCGGGCCCGGGCGCAGCTGGAAACGCGCCTCCCGGACCTGCCCGAAGGATTGCGGTCGTGGACGGCAAACGCCACCCTGAGCCAGGACGGGGATTCTTTCGTCGTGGACACGCTGCGTCTTGAATCAGAGCGCCTTGGATTGGCAGCCAACGGCACGCTGGGCTCCCTCGTGAACGTGGATGCGCGATTTGATGTCCGCGAATTCCCCCTTGACGCAGCGCAACAGCCCCTGTCCGCAACTGTGGACACCACGGTCAGGGGACGACTGGACCTCGCGGCATCGAGCTTGAACGCCAGCCTTGAGGCGACCGCAGTGCGCATCGACGGTCTCCCGGCCGTGGTCATGGAGCTGCTCGGTCAGCAGGCTCGGGTGCTGGCCGAACTCAGCCTTTCCCCGGAACTCATACGCATCCACGAGGCGTCGCTGCTCTCCCGCACCACGGCAAACGCCGAAGCGGAGTTCGACCTGCGCAAAAACTCGTTCGCAGGACGCCTGGACGCCACTTTCCCGCAAATCAGCGTCGACGCCATGGACGTGGGTGAGGGTGCCACATTGCAGGCTTCGGCCGCGGGCACCCCGGAATCTTTCGACCTCGATTTGACTGCCGCCGCTGGAAAAATCAGCTGGCAGGACATGGCCCTTGACACATTCACCGCGACAATCACGGCCAAAGGCCTGCCCGGCGGCCCGGTCGCCACCGTGCGAGCCGGGGCCATGGCCGGACAGGAACCGGTCAGTCTGGACCTGCGGGTCGAGCCGGTACAAAGCAAGCTGCGCTTTGCTGAAGCACTCCTGCAACTCCCTGACACGTCCCTGAGTTTCTCCGGAGATCTGGACCTGGACACGCTGCTTCTTGTCGGCGACGCCAATTTCCAGAGCACTGACCTTGGCACTCTCGGCCGGATCCTTGAAATGGAACTTGGCGGGGAATTTTCCCTGCAAGCCCGACTGGATGCCATGCAGGGAAGGCAACGGGCCAGCCTCAAGGGCCAGGGAAAGTCGCTGCTTGCCGAAAACATCGGCGTCGGCGCGGCAACCATTGGCGGCACCCTGGCTGACCCTGGCCTGCCGGGCGGGACTGATGTCGAGATTGAACTGCGCGCGGTGGGCTTTGCGGGCATTTTGGCTGATCAGGTCACTGCACGCCTTCGGGGCGTGGAGACAGGCTTGGGGTTCACGGTCGGCCTCGCCCACAGCCCGTCCCAAACCCGCCTCACCACCAGCGGGACGCTTTCCTCAGACCTGGCCCGCCTGGTGATCGAAGATCTTGAAGGCACGCTCCTGCAACAGGACGTGCGCCTGCTGTCCCCCATCGACGTGACCACCTCCTCTGCCGGCGCGACGTGGCGGGAAACAGGGCTGAGCTTTGGACCAGCCACATTGCAGACCCGGGGGGACGTGTCCCGCGAACGCGCCGACATCAGCGCCGATCTGGTCGATTTCGACCTGGCCCTGCTGCGGCCGTTGCTGCCAAATCTGCCCGACGCCAACGTAAGCGCCCAGCTCAACGTCCAGGGCGCACCCACGGAACCGGACGCGCATCTGCGGGTACAGGCTCAGGCGATCCGCCTGGACACCGCGGACATCGATCAACTTCCGCCCCTTGACGCCACGGCCGACCTGCGTCTGCGCCGGGGCGTCCTGGAAGCACAGGCAAATCTGACCTCGAAAAGCGGAATCGAACTGGACGCACGCCTTTTCAGCCCCATGCCCATGAACCTCCTTTCGCCTCAGCTCCAGACCGACGCGCCACTTTCGGGGCAGCTCACAGGCAGTGCGAAGCTCCTGCTGCTGCCCCGCCTGCTGCGTCTTGACGACCAGTCCCTCGACGGAGATTACGATCTTGATTTCCGCTTCTCAGGAACCTGGGAAAAACCGGCGCTCATGGGCACGGCCCAGGTTCGCGATGCGCGCTACGAAAACTTTCGCAGCGGCACCATCCTCCAGCGGGTGAACATGGATGCAACGGCTGATGGCTCAACCCTGACACTGAAACTGAGCGCCACAGATGGGGGCGCGGGTAAGGCCGAAGCCGTGGGCCAGGTCTACCTGCTCACCTTCAGGTACATTTTCGACGTGCTCTTCGACAAATTCCAGCTGCTGCGCCAGGATCTGGTCCAAAGCACAGCCAAAGGCGGCCTGCGCCTGGAGGGCAACCTGGAGGGGAGCGAGCTGCGCGGCAACATTACCCTCGACCCAACCACGATCAGGCTTCCCAAGAAAGTCTCCGCTGATCTGGCCCAGATCGAGGTCCATGAGATCAACACCAAAAGACCTCCCCCAAGCCAGGATGATGACAAGACCCCAAACTTCCTCCTCGACCTTGACCTGAAGGTGGCGATTCCGGCCCGCATGACGGTGGAGGGCCGGGGCCTTGAATCGGAATGGACCGGCAACCTCCACATCGGCGGCAATCACGTCCAGCCCGTCATCAGTGGCGAGATGAACCTGCTGCGCGGCAAGTTCGAGTTCCTGGATCGCACCTTCGACCTGGCCAAGGGCACTGTCTCGCTAAACGGCGAGAATCCCCCCAACCCCTTTCTGGAGGTGCTGGGCGAAACCCATATTCAGGAAAACCTCATCCAGGTCCGCATCAGCGGTCCGCTCAGGGATTTTCGGCTCAGCCTGAACTCTGTCCCGGCGCTGCCTCAGGATGAACTCCTGTCCATGATCCTGTTCGGCCGTTCCCTGCGCCAGATATCCCCTCTGCAGGCCGTGCGTCTGGCCCAGGCGGCCGCCGAAATGACCGGCCTCGGCGGCGCGACGCCGGACTTTCTGGACTCCATCAAGTCAAGCCTCGGGCTGCAGGAAGTAGACGTGACCAGAGATGACCAGGACAATACAGCCGTGGGCATCGGCGGCTACGTCGGGGGAAAATATTACATCCGCACGCAAAGCAGCGTTTCCGGACAGGACCGGACCAGAGTCGAGATTCAGATCACGCCCAAGATCAGCGTGGAAACCGAGGTCGGAAGCGACTCCAGACAGGGCGGGGGAGTGATGTGGAAACACGACTACTGAGCTGTGAGGGGACAGTGCTACGAGCGCGTCGGACGAAAAGTCCTGCGGGGAAAGGCTAAAATTCCTCTTCGCCGTCGGAAGAGGTCGGCGCGGCCTTGATGGTCAGGGTCAGGACATCATGGAGCACTTTGCCGCGCTCCTGGGCCAGCTGCTTCCATTTCTTCTTTTCCTTTTTCACGGCCTCGATGGTTTGCAGCAGATCCTGGATGGTGTGGGCGGGGTATCCGTACTTGCCATGCTTGCCCTTGCGCAGTTCTTCGTCGTTGCGCTCCTTGAGGGCCCGGAGTTGGCTGGAAGAAAGTATCATCGGCTAACCGCTCGCGGCCCGGACCTGGTCCATGTCGGTCAGGCCCATCATGACCTTCATCATGCCGTCCTGCTTGAGGCTGAGCATGCCTTCAGTCACGGCCTGGGCCCGGATCTCTTCGGTGGGCTTGCGGCGCTTGATCTGGTTCTTGATGCCAGGGGAGTTCACCATGAGCTCATGCACGCCGACCCGGCCCTTGTAGCCACCAACGCACTGCCCGCAGCCGACCTTGCGGTAAAGGGTCGGCTTGCCCTGCAGAAATTCCTTGGCCTGAACTTCCCAGCCCGGCCCAAACTCGATGCCCATCTCCTCCAGTTCCTTGGCGTCGGGAGTGTAGGCCTGCTTGCAGTTCGGGCACAGGGTCTTGACCAGCCTCTGGGCCAGAACGCACAGCAGCGAATCGGCGAAGTTGAAGGGGTCCAGATCCATGTCCAGCAGGCGGGTCACTGTTTCGGGGGCGGAGTTGGTGTGTAGAGTTGAAAAGACCAGATGGCCGGTCAGGGATGACTCAACACCTATGTGCGCGGTTTCCTTGTCGCGCATCTCGCCGATCATAATGACGTCGGGGTCAGCGCGCAGGAACGAACGCAGGGCCGAGGCAAAAGTCAGACCGATCTTGGGGTTGACCTGCACCTGGCGCAGTCCTTCCTGGGTGATCTCTACCGGATCCTCGGCGGTCCAGATCTTGCGCTCGGGAGTGTTGATGTAGCTGACCGCCGAGTGCAGGGTCGTGGTCTTGCCCGACCCCGTGGGGCCAACCACGAGAATCAGGCCGTAGGGCTTGTAAATGAGCTTCTCGAAGGCCGCCTTGCTCTGCGCCAGCAGCCCAAGCTTGTCCAGCGGCAGGGGCTTGCCCGAGGCCAGCACGCGCAGGACCACATCTTCCATGCCCTCCAGGGTGGGAATGGTGGCCATGCGGTATTCCACAACCTTGTTGCGGTCGGGCAGCTTGATCTTGATCTTGCCGTCCTGAGGCAGGCGGCGTTCGGCAATGTCCAGGCTGGCCATGATCTTGAGGCGCGAGACGATGGGCCGGGCCAGGGGCAGGCGAACCTTGCGAAATTCGTAGCAGGTCCCGTCCAGACGGAAGCGGAACATGCAGTAGCGGGAGGCCGGGTTGGGCTCGATGTGGATGTCGGACACGTTCTTGCGCCAGGCCTCGACCAGCAGGGCGTTGACCATGCGCACGACCTCGCTGTCCGTGTCGCTCAACTCGGAGTCGGTCTCCTCGTTCGCGGAGACGACGTCCGCCGACTCCACGTCCTCGTCAAAGGCCGCAGCCAGATCCTCCCCCCCACCGAACTGCTTGTAGAATTGTTCGATGTACTGCTCGATGTCCCCGGCCAGCGTGACCTTGGCCTCGACACTAGACGTGCCGTAGATGAAACGGATCTCGTCCAG
>Ga0180017_100207_pt1 | contig 23559 bp, 19 predicted proteins | sample KR46_S_MetaG_FD_129674 | JGI IMG/M metagenome (GOLD analysis project Ga0180017, IMG submission 129674) | Groundwater microbial communities from the Olkiluoto Island deep subsurface site, Finland - KR46_S_MetaG | ecosystem: Environmental > Aquatic > Deep subsurface > Groundwater | place: Finland...
AAAAAGCTTTCGCAAATGATGCAAACATTATCATCGAAATTTTAAAAAAAAGATAGATCAATTCTTGTGACTTTATGTTATAATGCTATGGGTAAAAATGATCCGAATGTGTAAAGATTAAAAGAGAATTTGAGTCATAGTATAGATAAGAAATACAATTGTTCTGATTGTGTTTTCTGATCTGAGGTTGATGGAAGGAATGAGAATAAATGTCGATTTCTGTATTAGTTGGCGCACAATGGGGCGATGAAGGCAAAGGCAAAATGGTGGATTATTTCGCCAAACAGTCTGATTTAATTGTTCGGTTTCAAGGGGGCGACAACGCAGGTCATACTGTTATTAATGATTATGGTATTTTCAAACTTCATTTAATTCCCTGTGGTGTTTTCAACAAAGATTGTCAATGTTTAATCGGAACAGGCATGGTTGTTAATCCGGATGTTTTACTTGAAGAAATGCAACAGATCATTGAAGCAAAGTTAAGCCTGGCAGGACTTAAAATATCGGCTAAAGCTCATATCCTGATGCCCTTTCATCAAAAACTCGACGAACTGATGGAAGCCACCGGCGGCATCGGCACTACCAAAAGAGGAATCGGCCAGGCTTATGCCTATAAAGCGATGCGAAAAAGCCTCCGTTTTGAAGATTTGTTAAATCTTGATAACGCTAAAAAGAAACTCGAAACGATTGTGCCGGTAGTCAATGACCACATGGCATCCTATCAGATAGAACCCTATACAGTCGAAGCACTGTTTGCCAAATGTCAGTTCTGGGCTCAAACCTTTGGCCATATGATTGTTAATCCGGTTGGCTACTTACATGACATGATTGATGCCGATAAACGGATTCTTTTCGAAGGTCAATTAGGTGCAATGAAAGATATTGACCTGGGGATTTTTCCCTATGTTACCTCATCCAACCCGATTGCCGCCTATGCCGCCGTCAGCGGTGGCTTTCCGGCCAAGAAAATCGATACCGTGATTGGGGTGGCCAAAGCTTTTTCTAGTGCCGTTGGCGCCGGTCCCTTTCCGACCGAAGAATTTGGTGGCACGATTGATATCCTCCGCGGTACCGGCGAAAAACCGGACGATGAGTTTGGCGCCCGCACTGGCCGGTCTCGTCGATTAGGCTGGATTGACATTCCGGTGCTGAAGTATACCCATGCGATTAACGGATACGATGAACTGGCCTTATGTAAAATTGATAAGCTTGATAATCTGCCGGAGATTAAAATTTGTGTCGATTATAAATTAGATGGAGAACTGGTAAAAAGTTTTCCGAGCACCGAAGATTTAGGACGGGTTGAAGCGGTTTACATCACCCTTCCTGGCTGGATGAGTGACACCACAAAAATTCGACGACTGGAAGATTTGCCAGAGAATGCCAAAAAATACATTAAAACAATTGAAGACTTGGTTGGAACGACCATCGCCTATGTTGGTGTTGGCCCGAACCGAGAGGACTTAGCAATTCGATAAATGTGCTAATTTGAAATACCTGGTTGCCTGCAATCAGGTATTTTTTGAAAATATTTAAAATGGAGGTAAACAATGTCTTATTACAAGCGAGATAAGCGAGCCTGGTTGGTGCTGTCAGATGGCAGTGTTTTTGAGGGCTACAATTTTGGGTGCGAAGGCACCACCATTGGCGAAATCGTCTTTACCACCGGGATGACCGGTTATCAGGAGGTGCTCACAGATCCCTCTTATTATGGACAGATTGTCCTGCAAACCTACCCCTTAATTGGAAACTATGGGATTAACAGTGACGACATGGAGTCAGAACGGAGCTGGATTAACGGTTATATCACCAAAGAATGGTGTGAAGAACCGTCAAATTTCAGGAATACCCACAATATTAATGAGTTTATGATTGAGCAGGATAAGATCGGGATCTGGGATGTTGATACCCGCGCCATTACCCGGGTAATTCGTGAACACGGCACCATGAACGGTGCCATTACTACCGAAGACATTGAAACCACCAAAGCTGCCCTGATGGAAAAAATCCGCGATTTTAAGGTGGTTAATCCGGTTCAGGCGGTTAGCCGCAAAAACAAGGGCTGGTATTACAGCCAGGTTAATCGCGCTAATCATGTAGCACTAATTGATTATGGCTACAAACATAATATCCTGCGGATGCTGCTGCGTTTAGGCTGCAACGTCACGGTGATGCCGGCCAATACCACTGTCGAGGAAATAAAGATGTTAAATCCCGATGGCATCATGCTGACCAATGGACCCGGTGATCCGGCTGAGAATGTTGAAATTATTGAAAACCTCAAAGAATTTATCAAATATGGCAAGCCCATTTTTGGGATCTGTCTGGGACACCAGTTGCTGGCACTGGCCATGGGTGGTCAAACCTTTAAGCTTAAATACGGCCACCGGGGGATGAATCAGCCGGTTAAAGACGTCACTAAGGATCGGGTTTTTATCACCAGCCAGAACCATGGCTATGCGGTGGTGCCAGAAAGCATTTCCGCCGAAGTCGGTCGGGTGACGCATTTTAACCTAAACGACGGCACCTGCGAAGGGATTGAATATCCCGACATCCATGCCTTTACCGTGCAATTCCATCCGGAAGCTAGCGCCGGCCCCAATGATACCGGCTATTTATTTGAACAATTTACTGATCTTATGGAAAGGGGGCAACAAGGATGCCTTTAAGAAGCGATATTAAACGAGTCCTGGTGATTGGGTCTGGCCCGATTGTCATCGGACAGGCGGCTGAATTTGATTATGCCGGCACCCAGGCCTGCAAAGCCTTAAAAAATTACGGCCTCGAAGTGATCCTGATTAATTCCAATCCAGCCACCATCATGACCGATAAGGCGATGGCTGATAAGATTTATATTGAACCCCTGACCCTGGAAGTCGTAAAACGGGTGATCCTACTGGAAAAGCCCGATAGTGTGCTGTCGACCCTGGGCGGCCAAACCGGCCTAACCCTGTCGATGCAGCTGGCCAAGGAAGGCTTTTTAGCAGCCCATGACGTTAAGCTGCTAGGCGCCAATCTGGAAACCATTGAGAAAGCCGAAGACCGTCAGGCCTTTAAGGATATGATGCGAGAAATCGGCGAACCCTGTATTCCCTCTGAAGTGGTCGTAACGGTTGAAGATGCGGTGCGTATTGCCGCCGCCATCGGCTACCCGGTGATTGTCCGACCGGCCTTTACCTTAGGCGGAACCGGCGGCGGGATTGCCGCCAACCAGCAGGAATTAGAAGAAATTGCCACCCACGGGATTCGCTTGTCGCCGATCCATCAAATTTTGGTTGAGAAAGGCATCGCCGGCTGGAAAGAAATCGAATTTGAAGTGATCCGCGATGCCAAAGGCAATGTCATCACCGTTTGTAGTATGGAAAACTTTGACCCGGTCGGGATCCATACCGGCGACTCGATTGTCGTGGCACCCTGTCAGACCCTGAGCGATAAAGAATACCAGATGCTGAGGACTTCGGCACTGCGAATTATTTCCGCGCTGAAGGTTGAAGGCGGCTGTAATTGTCAGTTTGCCCTGAATCCGGAAAACTTTAACTATGCCGTGATCGAGGTTAACCCCCGGGTGTCGCGGTCGTCGGCACTGGCGTCAAAGGCGACCGGCTATCCGATTGCCAAGGTGGCCACTCAGATCGCCGTTGGTTTCTCGCTTGATGAGATCACCAATGAGGTCACCGGCACCACCACCGCCTGTTTTGAACCGGCACTCGATTACATTGTCGTTAAGTTCCCGCGGTGGCCATTTGATAAATTTGTCTATGCTAAACGGACGCTGGGCACCCAGATGAAGGCTACCGGGGAAATCATGTCGATTGGCTCCAGCTTTGAACATGCCATGATGAAGGCGATCCGTTCGATTGAATTGGGAATGGAAACCTTAACCACCGAAAAGTTGGTCGAAGCCAGCGATGCTGAGATCATGAAGATGCTCGGAGATTCCGATGATGAACGTTGCTTTGTTGTTTATGAAGCGATCAAGCGCGGCGTTTCGCTTGATGCCATCTTTGCGATTACCAAAATTGACAAGTGGTTTTTAGATAAGCTCCGTCATCTGGCGGTGATGGAAAAAGACCTGGCGACTCTTGGCTTAACCGAGGAACGCGTCCGGGTAGCCCGGGAAATCGGTTTTCTTGATAAAACGATTGAAGAATTATCCGGCGAAACGATCAATGAAGCCCTTAAAACCTATGCTTCTTATAAAATGGTTGATACCTGTGCCGGCGAATTTGCGGCTAAGACCCCCTATTTTTATTCAACCCGCGACAAAGAAAATGAAGCGGCCCTATTTATTGCGGAACACCCCACCGGCAAGGAACGGGTTTTAGTGCTTGGTTCCGGCCCGATTCGGATTGGCCAGGGGATCGAGTTTGACTATTGTTCGGTGCATTGTGCCTGGGCGCTGCGGGAAAAAGGCTATGAAGCAATTTTTATTAACAACAACCCGGAAACCGTCTCGACCGACTATGACACCTCAGACCGCCTCTATTTTGAACCGCTGACCAAAGAAGATGTCCGCTCGGTGGTCGAAACCGAAAAACCAATCGGTGCGATTGTTCAGTTTGGCGGCCAGACTGCCATCAAACTGACCCGTTATTTAGAAGAAATGGGGGTGCCGGTACTGGGTACCTCACCAGCGAATATTGATGCCGCTGAAGACCGCGAAGTCTTTGATCAGCTGCTCGAATCCTGCCAGATCCGAAGGCCCCAAGGCGAAACCGTTTATACCACCGCCGAAGCGGTCGAAGTAGCCGAACGCTTAGGCTTCCCAGTCCTGCTAAGACCTTCTTATGTACTGGGGGGGCAGAACATGATCATCGCCTACGAAAGTGAAGATGTGGTTGAGTATATGGATATTATCACCACTATCGCCCTGGAAAATCCAGTCCTGATTGATAAATATCTGATGGGCAAAGAAGTCGAAGTCGATGCCATCAGCGACGGTGAAAACTACCTGATCCCGGGAATCATGGAGCATATCGAACGGGCTGGGGTTCATTCCGGCGATTCGATTTCGGTTTATCCGCCGCAAACGCTTGATCAACGGACCCGCGATACCATCATCGACTACACCGGCCGCCTGGTCAAGGCACTTGATATTGTCGGGATGGTCAATATTCAATATGTTATTTATGAAGAGGAAGTCTACGTCATCGAAGTCAATCCCCGTTCATCGCGAACGGTACCCTATATTTCTAAGGTGACCGATATTCCGATGGTCAACATTGCCACTAAAATGATGCTCGGCGACAAGCTGGCCGACTTGGGTTACAAGCCAGGGCTCCACCCCGAAGGCGACTATGTGGCCGTTAAGGTGCCGGTCTTTAGCTTCTCCAAGCTGCAGGATGTCGACACCCAGTTAGGACCAGAAATGAAATCGACCGGCGAAGTTTTAGGCGTCGCCAAAACCTTTGCCGATGCCCTCTATAAAGGCCTGGTCGCGTCCGGCCGCAGCATGGAACGGTCTGGCGGAGTCCTGCTGACCGTTAAAGATCGCGATAAAGAAGCGATTGTCGAAATCGGTCGCCAATTCCATAAAATGGGCTTTGTTATTTACGGCACAGTCGGAACCGCGCTGATTCTCAACGCCAATAATATACCCACCAAGGTGGTTCGCCGGCTGGCTGAAAGCAAGCCAAACATCGGTGATTTAATCGAAAGCGGCAAGCTCAACTACGTCATTTCGACCTCCAGCAAGGGTCGAATGCCCCATCATGACGATGTCCGGATGCGCCGAAAATGCGTGGAAACCTCGATTGCCCTGCTGACCTCCTTAGACACCGCCCAGGCCTTGTTGGATTGCTTAAAATCCAACCGTACCATGGCGGAGATCGAATTGGTTGACATTAAAGAAATTCAATAAATTTTTTAAAAGTAATTTCCGAGCGCTTTTAACAGAAGAACTTATTCAAGACCATTGAATAAGTTCTTTTTATTTGGTAGAATGAAAACAACTGTAAAAAGGTCAACGAATAAGTGAAGGGATAACAGAGAGATGAACATAAAGTCCAGAAAAGTCAAAGCCAGCTTTATAGCCCTTTTAACTGTTATTCTTTTTTTTATGCTGAGCTGGTACTATGTAGTATTGATCAACAACGCCTTAAAAAAGCAGACCTTATTATATTTGTCAGAGGTAGCCAACCAGGGAGCTAATCTGGTTCAAGGCAAGGTTGATAATGAGCTGGAAAACTTAATCACCGCCAGTAAGTTGATTGAAGCCAGCGGCAATTTTGATCAGACTCAGATGCTGCGCCTCGTTACCATGGCAGCCACAGAAAATCATTACAAGCGGATGGGGGTGGCACTGCTTAATGGCGATACGGTCACAACTGACGGGATGTTCTTAAACGTCTCAGAGCGAACCTATTTTCAGGAAGCCAGCAAAGGGAAAGCAACGGTATCTGATACCATCATTGACTACACCGATGGAAAACTGATTAATGTCTATGCAGTCCCGATCTTTCGCGAAAACCAGGTGGTGGCAGTGCTGTTGGCTTCGGTGGAAACCGAAAATTTTAAAAAGTACCTGGAAGTCGGCAGCTTCGCCAACCAGGGTTATTCCTATATTGTTAAGGCCAATGGCGATCAGGTGGTATCATCCTTGCATGTAAACAGCCCCGGCGAGTTCGATAATATCCTAGAAAGTCTGAAAAGGGCAGAGATCAGCGATGGTGACCGCTTAGAAACGATCACTGAAAACATGAAAACCGGCAAGCGTGGCAGCTATACCAGTTTTTATAGGGGGATGGAACGGCATGTGATTTACAAACCGCTGGCCATTAATGACTGGTACATGATGACAGTGGTGCCGACTAAAGTGGTTAGCGTTCAAACCAGGCAGATCAGCTGGTATTCGCTGATGCTGATTGTCGCCGACCTGCTGGCGATTACGCTGCTCTTTATGATTATTCTCTTTTACCAGAATCGCGCCAAAAAAAGGTTGGAGCGGATTGCCTATGTTGATGATGTCACCGGCGGCAATAACTGGCAGAAATTTAAGCAGGAAGCCAGGGAGATCCTGGAGGTAAAAAATCACGGACAGTGTGCGATGTTGACCTTTGATATTGACCGCTTTCGCTTTATTAATGAAGAATATGGCCATGAAAAGGGCGATCAGGTGCTCCAGCTGGTGGTTAGGATCTTACAAGAGCGGATGATCAAAGAAGAAACCTATGCCCGAGTCTCTGGCGATCATTTTGCGGTTCTCTGTCTGTGTGAGGATCAGGATAAAATCACTCGGCGGATTAATGAATTTATGGGCGTCTTAAATAGTGAAAGAGAAGCCATTGGCATTAAAGAACGGCTTTCCTGTCGCTTCGGTATTTATATTATTGAGGATCGCAAGGGGAATCTCGATACAATCAGAGAAAAGGCTAATATGGCGCGGATTGCCGCGAAAACCGCTGATAATCAGCTGTGGTTTTTCTATTCCGATGCCTTTCGCAAGAAAATCGGGGATGAAAAAGAAATTATCGATCAGATGGAAGATGCCCTGGTAAACAATCAGTTTGAGATGTATCTGCAACCCAAGTATAATCTGCATCTCAATGCCTATTGCGGCTGTGAAGCGCTGGTGCGTTGGCGGCATCCTGAAAAGGGGTTGATCTCGCCAGGGGAATTTATTCCTATTTTTGAACAAACCGGCTTTATCAAAAAGCTGGATATGTTTATGTTAGAAGAGGTCTGTAAACTACTTAAAAGCTGGGAAGCAAAAAAATATCCGGAAATATCGGTGTCGGTCAATCTGTCGCGAAAAAACCTCAAGCAGAGTGATTTTGTTGAGCGGGTTTTATGCATTACCAATCAGTACCGCATCCATCGCGGCAGCCTGGAAATTGAGCTGACTGAATCGAGTATCTTTGAGGATGTCGAGCGGATGATCGAAATTGGTGCGGCCTTTCGGAATTATGGCTTTAAAATGGCCATGGACGACTTTGGTTCGGGTTATTCTTCGATTAACCTGCTGGGCAGCCTGCCCCTCGATGTGATTAAGATGGATCAGGGCTTTTTTAACAGCCATCTCAAACGCCAAAAAAATTATATCGTCATCGAAGCGACCATCAATTTGATCAAAAAACTGGGCATGGGGGTCGTTGCCGAAGGCATTGAAACCGAAGCAGAGGTCGAGATGCTAAGAACCCTCGGCTGTGATATTATCCAGGGTTACTATTTTGGTAAGCCGATGCCGGTTGCAGAATTTGAGCAGCAGATTTTTAATAATGCTTGATCTTTGGGGAAGAGGAAAATAATGGAAACTAAAAATATTCGTATCGGTGATATCTTAATTAACGCCGGCTTTATTAAGGAAGAACAGCTCCAGGAAGCACTGGCCTATCAAAAGGTCGACAAAAGCAAGCGGCTGGGGGCGATTCTGGTTGACTATGGCTACGTTACCGAGGCGCAATTGCTGGAGGCCCTGTCCAAACGACTCAATGTGCTGGTGCTGGATTTAAATGACACCGCCATCGATTTGGATGCGGCCGGAAAGATCCCCCAAAATATTGCCTTTAAATATACCCTGCTGCCGATTGCTCAAGAAAATAATCATCTGGTCGTGGCCATGAATGATCCGCTGGATTTCTATGCGATTGAAGATCTGCGGCTAATTACCAATATGAACATCGATGTGGTGCTCTCAACAAGAGAAGTAATCCTTGAAGCGATCCGTAAATCCTATACTGAAATCGAAGCGAGAAAGGCCGCCTCGGCGGCCAATAAAACCGTCGAGGGCAGCAGCTTGTCCTTTGTTGAGGATATTCTGACCAACGAGGGCGATGCGCCGATTGTCAATCTGGTCAATTCAGTGCTGTTAAAAGGCCATAATGCCGGCGCCAGCGATATTCATATCGAGCCCTTTGAAAAAGAAACGATTATCCGGCTGCGGATCGATGGCCTGATTGTTGATTATCTGACCCTGGCCAATAATCTCCATCAGTCGCTGATTGCCCGGATTAAGATCCTGTCAAACCTCGATATCGCCGAACGGCGGGTGCCCCAGGATGGCCACTTTCGGATCCGCATCGATGGGGTTGAAATGAATGTCCGAAGCTCCAGTATGCCGACGGTGTACGGCGAAAAAATGGTGATGCGTTTTTTAAGCATGAACGTACCACTTGATCATGCCGGTCAATTTGGGATGAATGATAGCGATTATCAAAAAATCCTGCAGATGCTGCAAAGCCCCCATGGGGTAGTTTATATTACCGGCCCGACCGGTAGCGGCAAAACCACCACCCTCTATATGATTCTGGAAATGCTCAGCCAACGGAATGTCAATATTGCCACCATCGAAGACCCGGTCGAGCGGAATCTGGCCAAAATTAACCAGACCCAGGTTAATATTCTAGCCGGCCTGACCTTTGACGTTGGCCTCCGTTCGATTCTGCGGCAGGACCCGGATATCATCATGGTTGGTGAAACCCGGGATTCCGAAACCGCCTCGATTGCGGTGCGCTCGGCCATTACCGGCCATCTGGTGCTGTCGACCCTCCATACCAACGACGCTGTTTCAGCGGTAGTCCGCCTCCAGGATATGGGGGTCGAACCCTATATGGTCGCCAACTCCTTAACCGGGGTAGTCGCCCAGCGCCTGGTTAAAAAAATCTGTCCCAATTGCCGCCAAGCTTATCCTGCCTCTGAGATTGAAAAAGGGATGCTCGAAGAACCACGGCTGACCACCCTCTACCGCGGCCGCGGTTGCCATATTTGTAATAATACCGGCTACAAAGGCCGAACCGCCATCCATGAAATTCTGGCCATCGACAAAACCATTCGAACCCTGATTTCCCGCAAGGAACCGATCGAGGACATTTACAGCTATGTGGAAGAAACCGGTAAGCTGATTCCGCTGCGAAAAAGCGTCTCCAACCTGACCATTAGTGGGATCACCTCGATGGAAGAGTTTCTTAAGTTATCATATTATGTGGAATAGGGAGAATGAAAAATGACAAGTTTTTTAGATCTGGTCAATTACGGCCGCCGCAACGATTGTTCGGATATTCATTTATCCCGGGAGCTGCCGCCGGTTTTCCGGAAAAACGGCAAGCTTTATCAAAGTGATTTTGAACACAACCCGCAGATTATTGAAAACCTGATTTTTAGCCTGCTGACCCCCGATGAACAGCAGACCCTGGCCTCCGGTACCGATCTGGATTTTTGCCATGTCACGCCCGAAGGGCTGAGGCAGCGGGTTAACGTCTATAAACAACAGGGCAGCTATGCCGCTGCCATCCGGCTGCTCAATGATACCATCCCCAGCTTCGAAGACCTCAAGCTGCCGCCGATTATCCGCAAGCTGGCGTCGGAGCCCCGGGGCCTGATCTTGATCACCGGCCCCACCGGCAGCGGGAAATCCACCACCCTGGCCTCGATGATTGATTATATCAACACCAACCGGGCGGTCCATATCCTAACCATTGAAGACCCGGTGGAGTATAAGCACGAACATAAGCGCAGCATTGTTCATCAGCGCGAAATTGGCGTCGATGCCAGCTCTTTTGCTCAGGCCCTGCGGTCGTCCCTGCGGGAAGATCCGGACGTCATTCTGGTGGGCGAAATGCGGGACTACGAAACCGTTTCCGCCGCCGTTACCGCCGCTGAAACCGGCCATCTGGTGCTATCTACTCTTCACACCATTGGTGCCGCCAATACCATTGACCGCATCATCGACGTCTTCCCGCCCCACAGCCAGCAGCAGATCCGCACCCAGCTGTCCAGTATTTTAAAAGGAGTTGTCACTCAGCAGCTGGTACCCCTGGCTTCCGGCGAGGGCCGGATGGCCGCCCTGGAGGTGCTGATCGGCACCGATGCAGTGCTCAACCTGATTCGCGAAAATAAAACCCACCAGCTGGCCTCGGTGATGCAAACCGGCGGCCGGGATGGTATGAAAACCCTGAATGCTGACCTGGCGATGCTGGTCCGGGACCAGAAAATCAGCTATGAAGTCGGCCTCGAATGGGCCAGCGACAAGCAGGAGTTTAACCAGTATTTTGGAAGATAGCCGGGTTATCACAATAACGTTTATTTGAATTCGTAGGGGCGGTCCGTGACCGCCCGAACGCAGTAAAAGTTCACAAAATGAGCAATTCATAATGGTTTGTCAAAAAAATCTCCCCCAGGCCATTAAAAATTTATAAAAAGATTAACTTGACTTTTAATTGAAAAACAATTAAGATTAAGGAGCGAATAGCAAATCAGGCGAAAGTCTGTGACGCAAAGCTTCAGGGTCTAAGTTATGAGTAGCGATTCAAATCGCAACATAATACGACAGCCAGCTGCCACACATTGAGGTGGCTTTTTTTGTTTCAAATTAAATGTAGGGTAAGATGATTCTATAGGCAAAACCCGGAAGTTGTAACGATCTTGTAAACTTTTAACTTGACTTTTATCAAGCTTTACCATAAGATTAGATTACAAACAGTATAGAAAAGCCAAACTGATAAAAGCCTGTGCGGCAAAGCTAAAGGGTCTAAGCAGGTAAATTTGCAAAAAGACTAAAGTAAAAACCATCAGCGACGATATTACTGTTAAGAACCGCATCCCCTTGTTAACAGAAGGGAAAAAAAGGGTGCCAGAAAATTTTGCTGGCTTTCAGACAAATCAATCTAAGATTAAACACAAATGTGAACATAAGGGCAAAGCAGGGGAAAACCCTGTGACGCAAAGCTAGAGGGTCTAAGTCAGATAACCGAAAAAAGTTATCAGGATATGACAGCCAGTTGCCACACGGTGAAGTGTGGCTTTTTTTGACCCTAAAAACTGATGAAACTAATTATTAAGACGAAATAGTGGATACTATGATAAAATAAAACCGTCTTAATAATAAATCCAATTTATAAATCATCTTCAGGCGCAGATGATCATATAGAGCTTAAAAATAAGAACCATAAGGAGCGAAAAATGGAATTAATTAACAGGATACGGAAAAGTAGAAAAGGGTTTACCCTGGTGGAAATTATTGTGGTGTTGGTTATTTTGGCGATTTTAGCGGCGTTTACAATTCCGACGATGTTGGGGTTTGTTAAGGATGCTAAAGCCAAAGCTATGATCGCTGAAGCCCGAGAAGTGTATGTGGCAGCGCAATCAACCGCAACGGAATACTCGCTTGCAACAACTTCGACACTATTGAATTCAAATGGAATTAAGACTAGGACTGACGATACAAGTAAACAAATGGTGAAGTACATAGGAACAGATCTATCATATGGTGAGGCAACATCATCACAGACTATGGCTGTCTGGACAGTAACACTATCAGATGTTGGTAAGGTAGATACTGTAACATATACAAGAGATAGCCGTACTATTGTCATTACAGCTGGTGGGACAACAACCGTAAGCTAATTTTCATTGATATTTTGTCACCCCATGCGCCATGGGGTATCTCTTCCCTATCCAAGGCGCAAACCCGTCATTGGGTTTGCGCTTTGATAGGGATTTTTTTATCCGCGTAATAACGGCAAAGATGATAATTCAATCCCTTCATCAGCCTTGACTTTTACAGACAAAGGAGCAAGACTTGAACGCACAGACAGAAACCATCGATTATCTGCAATTAAAACAGGCAAAAAGTCTGGCGGAGTTGCTCTACTATATTCCAGACCGCTATTTCCAGAAGGTGCTGCTTTTTTTGCTGGGCTTTTTTACCCTTTCACCGGTGCTGATGGTAGCGCTTTTAAACTGCGGAGTCACTTTTTTTAACCCCTACTATCTGCTACTGCAAATGGGGTATGTGGGCATGGTTGTTTCCGGATTGCTTTTTTACAAACGGGCACATGAACAAACCAGATCCCTAATAAAAAGCTTAAAGAAATCAGAGATTAAGCAATGGTTATGGCAGCATTGCAGCTACCTTTGCCTGACCGCAGTGCTGCTGCTGGCTATTTTGGCAACAGCATTTTCAACAGATATCAGGCTTTCTTTTTTTGGCGACTACTACCGCAAAGAAGGTCTGCTGACCATCGGGGCGTATCTCGGAATCTTTATGGCGACGTCAGGTCTTCGCAATGAAAAGCTAAGAAAAAGACTGGTCGAGATTTTTGTTTTATCGGCCCTGTTTCTTGGTATCGTCGTAATCCTTCAGTGGCTGGGGCTGCCGATCAAATCGGTGGTATACCAATTTGGCGTCAACGACGGTAAGGCTTTTGTCCCCTGGGCCGCGATTTTTCACAATATCAACCATTATGGCTATTATTTGACGATGGCGATTATAGCAACAGCGGGGCTCTTTGTTTTCGATGAACGCAAGGTCAAAAGGTTTTTCTGGTGTCTGTTTTTTTCCTTGCTGACCTGGGTTTTAATTAAAAACAATACCTTCGGCGCCTATTTGGGTGTCAGTGCCGGTTTACTGTTACTAACGGTCATCTGTCTCAATCGAAAAGAAGGGTTCCGAAAAACACTGATACTCCTTGCCGTTTTTTTTGGAATCAGTATTGTGGCAAATGGAATAATGGGTCAGGTTAAATCAAACTTTGTCGTGCTCGTGGAAGATACAAAAAAATTGTGCAAGTCACCGTAGCAACGGCCGAAAACAAAGAAGATGCAGGTGTTTCAGCTGATATGGCTGGCAATGGACGTTGGATACTTTGGAAAGGTGCCATCGAAATAATAAAAGAATATCCCTTTTTGGGAGTGGGACCGGATAATTTGGCCGTATTTTATGAAAAGAAAGGTATCTCCTGGGACCGGCCTCATAATGAATTTCTTCAAATTGCGGCAAGTCTCGGAGTTCCGGCCGTGCTCTTCTATTTAAGTGCTCTCGGGCTCGGCTTTTTTCAGCTTTTCAGGAATCTGAAAAAAATGTCAATAATAGAAATAAGTGCATTTGTTGTCGTCGTCGGTTATTTGGTTTCGGCCATGTTTGGAAATACCATGTACTATACCTATCCTTATTTTTTAATCTTTCTGGCGATATCATTAACAGGCGCCCAAAAACCGGTTGGGGAGGTGTCCCATGCATCCGATCAAAGATTATCAATATCATCCGATAAGTAATCAACCGGTTGCTTTCAGTCGGGGATTTTCGCTGGCGGTCGTAATCATCCTGGCTTTTGCAGCGCTGATCATCGGCGGGCTGGTTTTAAGCATCCAGAACACCACCGACGCCGCCAATGCCCGGCTGGTATATCTGGCCGCCCAGGCCAGGGCCATTGAATTTGCGGCTTCCGGCAGCTACCATGTGCCGGTTCAGGCAGATCTGCTTGATTATATCGGCCCCGAGGTCAATCAGGATGCCGTCATCACCGTTGTCGATGAGAACCGGGACGCGATCATTGATTCGATTATCTATATCCGCAGCGGGCTGGTAACCAGGTATTCCCCTGGGAATCTGGAAGCAGAAAAAGAAAAGTAATTCAGAAAGGATATTCGTTTTATGGTCGAATTCATCAACTTCATCCTTTATGTTTATATCTTTGTCATCGGTATTGTCATCGGCAGCTTTCTTAACGTCGTTATCTACCGGGTGCCCCTGGAGATTTCGGTGGCCAAAGGCCGGTCTTTTTGCCCTCGATGTCATGCCCAGATCAAAGGCTACCATAATATTCCGGTGTTGAGTTATTTCTGGCTGCGGGGGAAATGCGCCGATTGCGGTGAGTCCATATCCATTCGCTATCCCTTGGTCGAACTGTTTACCGGGCTGATCGCGATCTTGATTTTTGCTGTGTATGGCTTTTCGTTTCAGTGGCTGGTAGTTTTCTCAGCCGGCGCCATTTTAATTGGCATCACAATGATCGATTTTGATACCATGATCATTCCCAACGGTCTGGTTATTGCCCTGATGGCTCCGGCCCTGCTGAGCTTTTTCTTTTTCCCTCAACTGGGGATTTTATCCCGGGTGATTGGCATTTTTGCCATCAGCCTGCCAATGCTGATCCTGGCGCTGTTTATTCCCGATGCCTTTGGCGGCGGCGATATTAAGCTGATGGCGGTGGCCGGGTTTATGCTGGGCTGGGGCAATACCCTGCTGGCCGCCTTTATTGGCCTGTTGCTTGGCGGTGCGGTGGCGGTGGTGTTGCTTGCTAAAAAAACGCCGGATAAACACATGGCCTTCGGCCCATATTTATGCATCGGAATCATGACAGCATTACTATTTGGTGATATAATAATACAGTGGTATCTTAACCTGTTTGGGTTATAATACCGTTAAGTTAAAGTCAATTATGGAGGCCATATGCCGGTTTATAAATATACTGCCAAAAACTTACAGTCTCAGCTGGTAAAGGGCACCATGGAGGCGGCATCTGCGGACACTGTCCGACGCACGCTGCGACAGAATAATGAATTTGCCCTGAAAATTAATGAGCTTCAGGAACACCATAAGGTCTATAAATTAAAACCGATGGAAATATCCGACTTCTCCCGTCAGATTGCCAGCATGCTGGCGTCGGGAATTACGATGATCCGGGCCATCAAGATCATGGAAGAACGGGACATCAAACCAGTGATCAAAAAGGTTTATGGCGTCCTTTATCAGGAAATCCAACGGGGAAATACCTTATCTTACGCCATGGAAGCAACTGGGGGCTCTTTTCCGGAGCTTTTGATCAACATGTATAAATCTGGCGAGGCCAGCGGGCAGATGGAGGGAACGGCCCGGAAAATGGCCGATCACTACGAAAAGGAGCATAAGCTCCGGGGCAAAATAAAAAGCGCGATGACCTATCCGGTGATCCTTTTTGTGATTACCATTATGGTGGTGGTGTTGATCTTTACCCTGATCTTACCCCAGTTTTTCACCCTGTTTGAAGGGATCGAACTGCCGGCGATTACCCAGTTGATGATTACTATCAGCACTTCGATGACCACTTACTGGTATATCTATATTATTGGCTTATTGATTCTGATTGTCCTAGGAGGCTTTCTGATAACTGTCCCCAGTGTTAAAAAAGCCCTGGATCAGTTTAAACTGAAAATCCCCAAGATCGGTAAGCTGATGAAGATTATTTATACCGCTCGTTTTGCCAGAACCTTAAGTTCACTGTATTCCAGCGGTCTGGCGATGATCAATGCCTTAACGATCAGCGGTTCCACCATTGGCAATACCTATTTGCAGTCCCAGTTTCCCCATGCCATTGAGCAGGTGCGCAACGGCGAACCGCTTTCAGCCTCGATCCAGACCATTAAGGGCTTTGATGCCAAACTGGTATCGACTATTTATATCGGCGAAGAATCAGGGAATCTTGATAGTATGCTGGAATCAGTGGCCGATTCCTTCGACTACGAGGCCGAAATGGCCACCACTCGGCTGGTCACCTTTATTGAACCGATCATGATTATTATTATGGCCGTGATTGTCGGTGGCATCATGTTATCGGTTATGCTCCCGATTATGACCTTGTACCAAAATATCGGATAGGAAGGCTTTATATGCAGACACTCGTCTATTTTTCAAATGATGGCATCCAGGTCCTTCAGGGGATCATTAAGAAAGGTCATCTTAACATATCTAATTTTAAAACCCTGCCGGTGGAGGCCGGGGCGCTGATCAATGGGGTTATTACCAATGAAGAAGCAATAAAACAGACCATTACCGAAGCGCTGAAAGAAAGCCCCCATCTTTTCAAAAATATGAAACTGGTCATCGACAGCAGTCTGATCGCCACCAAAAATGTGGAAGTACCCCAGCTGAAGCCGAAGGAACTGGCAATTGTGGCGGCCACCGAGTTTGAGGATACAGCGGGAAATTATGACGCCCTGGTGGTGGATTATGCCCATATTCCCGGACCGGCTGGTAATAATCTGTTTTGTTGCGGCGTTGAAAAACGGGTGCTGGAATCATATGTCACCTTGTTTGCCAGCCTCAAAATTCAGATCAAAAGCATCGATGTGGGGCTCAATACCCTGATTCAATATGTCACGGCAACCAAAGACTATAAGGGGATGACCTTTGCTCTTAATATTCTGGACGGCAAAAATCTGATCTCCGTCTTATTTGAAAACGGCCTTTATATTTTTTCCAACCGTTCCCGGCTGCTTTCGGAAAGAGGCACCGATGCCTTTGCCGATGAACTCTCCGGAAAGTTGTCGTCGCTAATCCAGTTTAATAAATCGCAGAAGTCCGAGCATACCCTGAATATGAGCCTGTATGCCGGCTTGGATGAGTTTGAACTGAATGGGCTGCGGGCGCTGAATTTTGACCCGGATCTCAATTTGTTTAATATTCCCCAAACCCCCAATATTAAAAATGGCTTTGTGATGGACGAGTCCTTTGATTTTGGGAGTTTTATTTATCCGATTGCCGGTTTTTTTGCCGGAATCAAACCGATCAATCTTTTTGCGGCCTTTAAAAAGAGTAATGTGGAAAAAAAAGAACTACCTTTTGAATACAAGGCCTTGATCCTACCAGTCGCGCTGATTTTGATCTGTCTGATCGTTTTTGGGGTTTTCTTTGGCCTGAAATACAGTGCTCAAAAAAAGTTGGAAGATATGAATGCCTATATCAGTGATGAAAGTAATCAGGCTCAATATATGCAGGCCAAGCAACTGACGGATGAGGTCAGTGCGATTCAAGCGGAAGTGACAAATGTTGAAGCGATCAATGCGGCGATTACCAGCAATCCGAAGCTGACTTCGGATAAACTGGCCCATATGGCAACCCTCGGCAATGGGGTGATTGCCGTAAACGCCATGGATTATGACGGTACGACGGGTGCTATTAATATATCAGCCATCGCCAATAACGAGAAAGAAGCGGCTCAATATATTGGCAGATTAAAAGATACCCAGTACTTTACCCAGATCGATTATACCGGATATTCCCAGGTGAGTTCATCGAGTACGTCAACAACCACCACAGGAACGACGACCGGTTCAACATCAACGAGTGTCAGCTTTAGCGCAATAGCCTACCTGAAAGCAGGTGGCACCCAATGAAAAAACTGACCAAACGGGAAAAGTTATTAATTTATGTGCTGGGATGTGCGTTGATTGGTTTTTTTGGACTCTATTTCGTAATCTTACCAAGCTTCAATAGTTTCCAGGTGGTTAATGATCAGGCAGCAGAAGCTCAGTTGACCCGGGAATCGATAGCCATGGCGATTGATAGTATCCCATCGACAATGCAGACCCGGGACGAAACCATGGCCAATTTGGCCAGTTTAAAAACACCGTTTCAGCAGAAGCAGACCAATGAAGGAGTGGACAAACTGTTGACCCAATTGTGTCTGGACTACAGTTTATCCCCCAAGATGTTGTCAATAGAGAGTAACGGGATGGCCGGAGTGGGGACATTTACCGCATACACAAGTGATGAACAGGCATCGGCAACGGACAGCACCACGACAGCAGAGACTGGTGCCGAAACAACCGTTGATCCCAATAGCACCGCACCAACCGACACAACGTCGTCGACTGGAAGTGCGGAACCTACGACAACCACCGGCAGTGCCGAGACCTGGATCGGGGTGGTGAATATGGAACTTACCGGAACCCAGCCGAACTTTTATCGGCTCCTGGATGCCGTGGCAGCCCGGCCGGATATGATTATTTCAGCGTTTGCAATTGCACCGGCCGCCGCAACCACTTCGGGATCGACCACAACCAGTACGCCAACTGTGGCGAAGTTGGATGGCGGTAATATTACCATTAGTGTGACCTTTACGGTTTATATGATGGAGAAATGATTAACACCTTAAGCAGCTTGTGATTATCGGCTTTGCAAATGAGAAACCGCTATAATTTGAGAAGGAGGAATGACCATGCGAATTAAAGTAAGTGAGAAACTGAGCAATAAAAGAGGCAGTTCCCTGGCATTTGTTTTAATTATCGGGATGGTTATTATGATTTTGGTTTCGGCCCTTCTTCTTGTCGCTAATGGTCAATTTACGTTTACCCAGGAGACGTTAGAAAGCCGTCAGGCGTATATTGATGCGAAATCGGTGATTGAGTATGGGAAAATCGAGATAAACAGCAGGACGACGGCGTTAAATAATATAAATACTCTATTGACCGGTTTGTATAGGGAGTATAAGACGGAAATGGAAAAGCCCACCCCGAATCCTGGCATAATAAATCCTTTAAAAACTAAAATTGCTGCGGCTGAGACCCGAAGAATTGAATTGATAAATGCGCTGAGTTCAGAATTTGTAATTTATGGAAATGTGAAAATGCGACGGAGACATTAACGGCCGTAAAGCCCACGGTGGCAAATGAAGGAAATCTTGTAAAATTAGGGGAATTAAAATTTGACTCTGCAAAAAATCAATTTAGAATCGAAACCGATAGTAAAAATATCAGTCGTAAACTGGATTATAAGGTTGGTTTTAATTATGTAGCTTCCACCAAAACTGAAACGACTGCGGGTGGTCCGCTTGTTACACCAACTAAGCCAACGTATAATGGTAATATTTCTACGAATTTTAGTCCGTGGATCGTGGGTGAAATAGACCGTAATGGCAATTATAAAGTTTATGGTGATTTTCCGGGATTGCCTGGAGATCAACCAAGGTATGAGAATGCTAATCAGGTGCTGACCCTTAATTATCCAACCGCAAATTTGCAAGTTGATAATAAAATCGACTGGGCAATAGGAAGGTCATTAGAGTTAACTGCTCATAGTATTTTTTTTAAGTATGAATTTGACCCGAGTGATTGTAGTAGCGGTGCGGAAAATGGTGGTAGGGTTTCAAATTTTAATATGACAGCGGTGGAAAAACTAGATCCAACAACCAATAAGTTGGTGCCAGGTGATATTTATTTTAAACATGGTTATACACCGGATAATCAAGGGGTTAACACCCTGACTGCAACAGGCGGCAATATTGTAATTAATGGGGATCTTGAATTAGCGGTAAATAGCACGGTAAATATCACGTGTAAAAATCTATTTGTTACCGGCGATATTTATTTAGATCCAAGTAATTCAAAACTTAATATTACCGCGGAAAACATTGTTGTTGAGAAGGATATTACGTTAGAAAGTGGAACATCGCTTTCAACAAATTGTCCAAACATTTGGATTGGTAAAGATCTAGAAACAAAATCATCTGATGTTAGTGTAGAACTTAAAAATGTGAATTATTTAAATGTAAAAAAGAATATCAAGTTAGGGCATACTACTCAGTTTACTGTTACTGGTTCGAGTATCAACAGTAGCCAGGTGGTTGTTGATTCAATACTAAAAAATGATGGTGGTAGCATATGCGACATAAAGATTACTAATTTTGCCTCATTTACGTGTGAGGATTTTAATATGAACGGTTATTCAGATATAACCTTGCAGCTTACTGCCAAGATTATTAATATAACAGATGAGATAAATTTTGAATCGTGTGATTCGATTTCGATAGCAACGCAATATTTTGATTGTGGCGGAAATGTGTCTATTTCGAACCTGAGTGAGCCCTTAAATATAAATCCACTCGATGGTCAGCCACTCAATATACGCTTTGGGAGAAGCTATAGTCAATTTAACTCGACGGTTAATATTAATGGCGCAGATATGGTAATATTTGGCGGAGAATCACGGCAACATAATAATTCTGGAGCAATTAATTTGGACTGTGATTGGTATAACTTGTTTCTTAATGTAAAGGCTAATAATATTTATCTGGACAGTAATAATATCGCTTTTTATGACGGTAGTTCATTTAACTATGGCGGTAAAACTAGTACATCATATGCGAATGTAAACGCCGCATCGAACATATGGTCATCTTACGGAACATTACGAGCAGGTGATCATAGAGCGAGTGCATTGACAGATAAAATTCCCTACAATCTAGATTATCAGTCCGCCTATACTCCGCCAATTTGGGTAAGCCCCCCAAGTGGCACAAGTACATCAGTGGTTGTTACCGATGGATCGGTTGGGTTAAATGGTCCGGAAATTTATTACTAAGGGGTGCATCATGAAAAAGCTAATCAACAATCAAAATGGTGTCACCCTGATAGAAACGGTGGCAGCTACGGCGATTATTGCCATTATTCTGGTGACGGTACTTGGAGCCCTTCTCTTTGGACAAAAGATGGTTGTTTTTAGTGACGCAAAAAACAATGAAGCGGCTCAGGCGCAGGAGTTGATTGATTCAATTATGACCCAATTGTCGGCAAATATAGAACCAGGTGCTTTGTCTGTCGTAGGTGCAAAAAAAATAAATGGTAGTTTTGTGGATCCGAAGACCATAACAGCACCGGAACAATCGAGTGATTATAGAAAACAATATATTGTTGAAGCAGCTACGGTTCCAAAGGTTGTCGATGGGAAGGCAGTAGACTATGTTGTTTATACCATTCGAGTTCGAGTGTATTACAATAATGACGAATCTTATATTGATCTAAAAGCCTTTGCCAAAAAAGGCGGGGTCTGGGCATGAAAAAATTAGATGCTTTAAGATCGAAAAAAGGTTTTACCCTTATTGAACTTTTGGTAGCGCTGCTGATCACGGGGATTTTGCTGGCAACCATCTCTTCGGTTTTTCTAATGTCTCAGAAAATTTATGTGCGTAGCGAGGCCATCAGCAATAAAGAGGGCTCGATCACGAATGTGGAAACGAATCTGCAAAAGGTATTGGCAGTGACAACAGGCGTAGCAATATCCAACACGCCGCAAACGGCATTAAAGGAGAGTTACAGTATTGGGTTTAAAGCGGATGGTACCTGCGAAGAAGTCATCATGACCTTAATTGTTGACAGTGCTGGCAATCCTGTGCTTGATGCATCTGGGGGAAAACAGTATTCACGGATTGACCATGCCATTCCCCAGATATCAAATATAACGGTGCGGGTAACCGGGAGCAGTGAAACGGTAACCCTGAATTATGGGCTGATACCGATAGATACCAGCATGACAACCTTGAGCGGTGGGGTTGTCATGAACAATATCAGACAAAGCAACAATAATTTACCGGCATTTAGCCAGGGAGCGCTTAACGGTTCGGCCAAACAATACCTGGTGTTGACATTGGACGATCAGGTTTAGACTAGATAATATAAATGGTACGTTAATGACATTAAAAGCAGGTATTTGTGAGGTTGTACTACTAAGGGGTTATAAAGTTATAAGGAAAGAGCTGGTGGCGGCTGATGTTTGTAAACGTGGGTATTAATAAAAACAGAGATGGTTTTACGATGATTGAAGTGATTGTGACTTTAGTAATCCTGGCAGTTTTAGCGGCGTTTGCCATACCCACCTATCTGGGATTTGTGAAGGATTCCCAGGCAAAAGAATGTGCCGCCTATACGGCAATGCTTACTCGAGATTGTCAGCAGGCACAAAAAGAGCTAACCGATTCACCAACCAGGAGAGTGCTAATTAACGAGACCCAAAGAAATAAAATTTTTTATGAAGCTATTTTTGATGAATTTAATGTCGATCTTCAATCAGGATCGGCATCTGATATTAAGATAATCGAAAAAGATGGCAAAAAAATGGTTGCCGGTATTTGTCAAGACGGCGGTAACTATTACACCCAGACAGATAATGGCAACATAAATGTCTATTGCGATAAACACGATGGGATGATACCCGATATAAACCCCGATGTGGTCGAAGGCAACAACGTGACCATTAACTATCTGGCAGCAGCTGGGGGTTCAGTTTCGACAAACAGTGAAACGATCGATGCCAGTGCTCTAAGCGTGAGCGGATCAACGGCATCTGCTAACGCTGGTTATACCTTTGTTAACTGGACAAAAAATGGTGCGATTGTGAGTACCGAGGCGACTTTCAAACCAAGTAAAAATGCCGAGAAATATGAATCAGCAACCTACACGGCTAATTTCAGCGAAAATAAAGTTACCATCACCTATAGAGCCGAACCAGATGATCGTGGTAGCGTGAGTCCTGACAGTGAAGAGATCAAGGAACTAGCAGGAACGGTGGTTATGGCGGTTGGCTCAACCGCAACGCCGGCGGCGGGCAACAAGTTCTCAAATTGGGTTGACAGTTCTGGGGCCATCGTGGGGTCAGAAATGACTTTTTATCCGCAACCAGTAAATGGAGTATATAGCCAGGCAACCTACACAGCCAGATTTATTGCAATTGGAAATGTCGGCACGATCGGCGATGTTAATAGTTATTTCTGGAACGCTTATCAAAATTGGGATCCAATGTGGTATCTTTCATGGGATCCAGTTACGTGGAATTTCACATGGTGGAGGGCACGAACGGAAATTGGCGTGGTTTACAGCTATATAAATTGGCCAATACTATGGGGTTGGATGGCAGAGGCTGGTACCTATGTGTCGGTTGGGAAGTTGGATCAGGGTTTTTCTGGTTGGTATGAGTCAACAGATAACTTTTATCGCGCCTTGAGCCCGGAAGAAAAGAAAAAGTTTATTAAAATAACGGACTCGACACCCCTTTATAAAGCCGGGAATGTTGCTAGTTCGGCTTGGTTAGTAGCGCCGCCTACATTTGGCAACCTGTATGAATATGGTAATGCAGTCTATATCTGGACAAGTGAGAATGCTTCAATAACGCCTCCGACGGATCCAACTGCGTCAGGAAGCAATAATTACTGGGTGAGAATTGTTAAATAGTATTTGCTTTTTAATTGTAGATCGAAGAATAGAGATATTATTCAATATAGAGATGCCCGTTAAATTATGCATAGTCAAAGCAAT
>Ga0180017_100208_pt1 | contig 23546 bp, 20 predicted proteins | sample KR46_S_MetaG_FD_129674 | JGI IMG/M metagenome (GOLD analysis project Ga0180017, IMG submission 129674) | Groundwater microbial communities from the Olkiluoto Island deep subsurface site, Finland - KR46_S_MetaG | ecosystem: Environmental > Aquatic > Deep subsurface > Groundwater | place: Finland...
AGCGACAGCACCAAGCCTTTTGCCCCGGCGCGTCCAGTGCGTCCGGCGCGGTGCAGGTAGTCCCGGCTCTGGCTCGGCACGTCGAGGTTGACCACCAGCGCCACTCCGGTGATATCGAGCCCCCGGGCCGCGATGTCCGAAGCAATGAGCGTCTGGGCCTTGCCCTTGCGGAAGTCATCCAGGGCGTCCTGGCGGGAGAACTTGTCGTGCGCGCCGTGCAGGTCGGCCACGGACAGCTGGTGGTGTTCCAGACGTTCGGCCATGCGTTCGGCGCTGGCCCCCCGGTGCACGAAGACCAGGGCGCGCTCGGGGGTGAGGCCGCGCAGCACCTTGCGCAGCCAGTCGATCTTGTCGCGTTCCTCGCAGACCAGATAGCAGTGCCGGATCTGGGGGCTGATGCTGTCTTGCGCACGGACAAATTCGAGATTGGGGGCCAGGCCGCGCGCGATGCGGGTCGTTGCCGGGCCTTCGGTGGCGGAGACGAAGACGAAACGCGTGTCGGGGCCGAGCTGGCCCGTGATCTTGCGGATATGTTCCAGCGCCTCCTCGATCAGCATGCGGTCGGCCTCGTCGAGGACCAGCCAGCGGGTCTCTTTGAGCTTGAGCTTCCCGAGCTCCATCAGGTGCGTCATGCGTCCGGCCGACCCGACCACCAGGTGGGGCTTTTTCTTGAGCCCTTCGATCTGGCGTCCGGCCGCGGCCCCGCCGATAAGGGATTGCACGCGCACGCCAAGTCCGGCCTCACGGGACAGGTCCGTGGCTACGCGGGCGATCTGCATGGCCAGTTCATGGGTCGGGGCCAGAACCATGGCCTGCACATGCGGGCTGCCGGGGTCGATGCCCGCCAGGATCGGCAGCAGGTACGCGAGCGTTTTGCCCGAGCCGGTCCTGGAGACCAGCATGGCCGATTTTCCGGCCATCAGCACGGGCACGGCCGCCGTCTGTATGGGCAGGGGCGCGTCCAGATCATGCGCGTTCAAGGCCTGGACCAGGGCGGGTGGGAGTCCGAAAGAGTCGAAAGTCATATATGTCCTGCTCGTTGCAAGGCCGAGGTGGTCAGATGTTGTGACCGCACCGGAAAATCCGGCACGGCGGGACCGTCATGGGATGGATGGGTCCGGCTGGTCGCCGCTCCAGACCACGACCCGGTCGCGGCCCAAGCGCTTGGCTTGGTACATGGCAAGGTCCGCCCTGCGCAGCAGTTCGGCCATGCCCCCGTCCCCGTCTTCCGGTTGCGGGATAATGGACGCCACGCCAAAGCTCATGGTCACAAAGGATGCGGCTTCGGACAGACCGTGTTCCAGATGCAGCTCCAAAACCGATTGGCGCAGCGACTCGGCCACATGCCTGGCCCCTTCAGCGTCGGTGTCGGCCAGGATGACGGCGAACTCCTCGCCACCGAAGCGCGCCACCAAATCCGCCGGGCGCTGCATCTGCTGTTGCAGCACCGCAGCCACGGCGATGAGGCACTGATCGCCCTGCAGATGCCCGTGGGCGTCATTGTAATTCTTGAAAAAGTCAACATCGCCCAGGATGATCGAGATGGCCGTTTTATCCCGCATGGCCCGGCGCCACTCCTGTTTCAGGCGGTCATCAAACATGCGTCGGTTGGAAATTCCCGTCAGGCCGTCGCGCATGGACAAAAGCGTCAGTTGTTCGTTGGCCCGCTTGAGTTCTTCCGAGCGTTCACGGATGGTCTGCACCATGTTGTCAAAGCTGTCGGCCAGCGCCCCGACCTCGTCATCCCGGCGCAGATCCAGACGCTGCGTATAGTCTTCCTCGTGACGCAGCCTGGCGGCATGGGTGGTCAGTTGTTGCAGGGGTCGAAGGATCACGGCCTGCAGGAGAACGTTCAACATGATCAGCACGATCAGTCCGGACGAGATCACCAGGACCATGGCGTAACGGATGCTGGCGATGCCTTTTTGCGTGATCTCCCGGGGGAAGAGGTACTGGATGCCGAAAATGGGCGTTCCCGAAGGGTCAAGATACGCGCTGCATACTTTGACGAATTTCCCGTCATCCACAGTGAAGTAACGCAGATTGTCGATGCTTGCGGCTGTGACCCCGGACTTGCCGCAGATCATATTTTCATCAACGTAAGGGTAAACGATATCGAATGCGATGCGTGTCTGTTCGGCAAGGGTTTCGACCATCGCCGGGCTCACAATCCGGCCAATGATGAGGAAACCGTTTGCCGGACCGGTTCCGTCCGAACGCAGAATACGCCTGGTGGCGAAAAGCAGGGGGCCGTGCTCGGTGTTGATGACTCCCACCGTGCCATTTTCCTCCGCAGGCAGGTTTATGAGCGGATGGTCCAGGGGGATGCTTCCGGATTGCAGAAGTTCGAGGTTTATCCCGGTTTCCTGAACCGTGTCGCGGGCGTTGCTCCAGAAGATGCTCCCATCCTGGGCGCAAAAGATCATGACGTTGACCGCGATGCTGTCCAGCGCCTCGTCGTAGAGGTTGCTCTTTTTGTAGACTTCCGACCCGGTGGTCATGAAATCGTGGGTGTCGTCCCAGGTCGCCCAATCGCGGCCGATACGCTCCAGGTGATAGTTTTCCCGGTCGATGGCGTGAAAAATGCGTTGCAGGTTCTGACCCGCTTCATGATTTTCGAGTTCAAGAAAACTTGGATAGACGACAAAACGCTGCACAAAAAAATCCGCCACGCCCAGTGAGGCGAACAGGATGAAAATGATAGTGAACACTTTGGCGCGGATGGACATGAAAACTCCTTAAACCGGAGGTGCAATCAATAACGATAAAGATTACCCGAGTTCTTTGACAGGTACAAGCCGCAAGAACCCCGGACTTGCGCTCCGCATGGGCCAGGGCGTAAGGACCTGACGTTCGCCCGCACCGAAGGCCGGGTCATTTCAGGGGAGAGGCATGCTTGAACTTTTCACCGTCGCGACCATCACCATCCTGGCTGTCATCAGTCCGGGCGCGGATTTCGCCATGGTCAGTCGCAACAGCATGATGATGTCGCGACGGGCCGGAATTCTGACCGCCATCGGCATCAGCCTTGGCGTGCTGGTGCACGTAACCTACAGTCTGCTCGGGGTGGGGCTGGTTATCTCCCGTTCGGTTCTGCTCTTCAACCTGATCAAGTATCTGGGCGCAGCGTACCTGATTTATCTTGGAGTATCCATGATCCGAACCGAAGCCGCGCCTTCCGGCATTGCGCCGAGGCCGGTGCTGTCGGACGCTGGGGCGCTTCGAATCGGCTTTCTGACCAACGCCAGCAACCCCAAGACCACCCTCTTTGTGGTCAGCCTTTTCACGCAGGTCATAAACCCGGGCACGCCCCTTGCGGTCCAGCTCGGCTACGGGGCTTTCATGTCCCTGGCGCACCTCGTTTGGTTCGCACTGGTGGCCTGCGCCTTTTCCTCGGCCCCGGCCCAGCGCGCCGTGGGCTCCGTGCGACGCCATGTCGAGCGGGGCATCGGCTGCGTGCTGGTCGCCCTGGGATTGACCCTGGCCCTGGCCTCGCTCAACCAGGCTTGATCCGTTGATCCGCCCCCCATCATTCAAGGAGAATTCTTGTGGCCTCGGAACTCAAATCGATTGTGGACTTTGAAGAATCCCTGGGAATTCTGGACATCCGCGTGGGACGTGTCGTTTCCGCCGAACCCTGCGCCGCGACGCCAAAGCCCACGTACAAGATGGTCATCGATTTTGGAAAATACGGCCGTCGTACAAGCTACGGACGCTTCACGGGGCATCCGGTGGACGAGGTGACCGGGCGACTGGTCCTGGCGGTGCTCAATTTCCCGCCGCGTCCCATGGGCGACGTCGTCTCGGAAGTGCTGGTCCTTGGCGTGCAGTACCCTGGCAGGGACAGCGGCGAGGCGACCTTCGTTTCCCCTGCGGTCAACGCCAAAATAGGCAGCAAGCTCTTTTGATGCCCATGAAACCCTATCTCTATGCACTGGGCGCGGTGCTGTGCTGGGCCAGCCTTCCAGCGGCCACGGGCAGCGGCCTGGATGGGCTGAGCGTCACGGAGCTGCTGTTCTTCAGCTTTGTCCCGGCCGCGCTCTATCTCACCGCGCAGGAAATGATCCTTTCCCGGCAGATGTCCATTCCCTGGCCGGATCTGAAGCTCACGATGCTGGGGCTGGCCGGGATTTTCGGGTACCACGCCCTCTACTATCTGGCCCTTGATCACGCGCCCTTGGTGGAAGGGGCCATCCTGACCACGACCTGGTCGTTCTGGATCGTGGTCTTTTCCTCCATCCTGGCCGCAAAGAGCTTGTCCCTGCCCGTCCTGGCCGTGGCCCTGGTCGGATTGATGGGGGCGGGGCTGGTCGTATCCGGCGGCGAGGGTCTGCAGTTCGAGGCCCGGTATCTGTCCGGCTATCTCATGGCGCTGGGCTGCGGACTGGTCTGGAGCAGCTTCTCCGTGGCCCTGTCGCGGCTGAAGCCCAAACGCGATTACATGCCCGCCTTCACGGTCCTGGCCGCCCTTTTCTCCGCCGTGGTCTACGCCGCAAGCGGACCTCAGACCCTGCCTCCGGCCAAGGCCCTGTTCTCGGCCCTGTATCTGGGCCTGGTGCCGCTGGGATTGTCCTTCACCCTCTGGAACAAGGCCGTGACCACGGGTAACATGACGCTGATCGGCTACCTCTCCTATCTCACCCCGCCCCTGGCCGTACTGCTGGCCGCCCTGACCCGTGGCGCTGCCGTGACCCCGCATGCGGTGGTCGGGATGATCGTCATTCTCGCGGCGGCCTTTGTGGGCAGAAGAATGGGGTGAGCCCGGATGTGTGGCATACCTCTGCCGTGAAGGTATCTTGCGGTGGAATTTGCAGGGGGCGCGGAACTGACCGTTTCGCGAGAAAAAGAAAAAGGCTTAAGAGTTTTGCTCTTAAGCCTTTGATTTCTTTGGTAGCGGGGGCAGGATTTGAACCTACGGCCTTCGGGTTATGAGCCCGACGAGCTACCATGCTGCTCCACCCCGCGCCATGTGAGAAGAGCTTTCTATGTAGGTTTACAATGCTTGTCAAATCCTATATTCACTTTTTTCTTATGAAAAACACAATTAATAAAATTTCTCTAATTATTCCGGTGTATAACGAAGAAGAAAATCTTCAGGATCTCTACTCGGAGATAGCCCGTTGCTTTTCCGGGCTGAGCTGTGCATGGGAGCTTCTGCTTGTCGATGACGGCAGCACGGACTCCAGTCTGGCCGTTATCCGCGCTTTGGCCGGAGCGGACGAACGGGTCCGCTTTTTGTCCTTTGCCGCGAACTGCGGGCAGTCCGCGGCCTTTGCCGCCGGGTTTCGCTACGCAGGCGGCGACGTGGTCGTGACCCTGGACGCCGACCTGCAGAACGATCCTGCCGATATTCCGGCCATGCTCGACGTCTATGTCCAGGGCGTGGACATGGTCATCGGCTGGAGGGCCAAGCGTCAGGACAGCGTGATCAAGCGTTACGCCTCGCGGTTCGCCAACTGGGTGCGCAACGTGATCAGCCGCGAAACTGTCCGTGACACGGGTTGCTCTCTTAAAGTAATGCGTGCGGAGATGGTCAAGCGGATCCCCATGTTCACGGGCATGCACCGCTTTCTGCCCACCCTGATGAAGCTCGAAGGGGCTCTGGTGGCGGAGGTGCGGGTCAACCACCGCCCGCGCAGCAAGGGCGTGTCCAAGTACGGCATCTGGGACCGGGCCTGGGCCTCGGCCTACGACCTGCTCGCGGTGCGCTGGATGCAAAAGCGCCATATCGCGTACAAGGTCGCCGATACGAACGTGAAATGAAATTCGGGATCCTATTCCGCGCCAATGCGGACGCGCCTGGTGATGCGGGCGGCGCGGCGGAGCCGGGAAAAAATTCCTTTATGTGGCGCGGATGCGCCTTGGGCGGAACATGGAATTATCGACGCAGTGGTGGCTCTTGGCCATCGGATTTACGGGCCAGGGTTTTTTCTTCATGCGCTTTTTCTGGCAGTGGATCGTTTCGGAGCGGGAAAAAAAAAGTATCATTCCTATAAGTTTCTGGTATTTCAGCCTTCTTGGCAGCATTTTTCTGCTGACCTACGCCATCCTGCGCCGCGACATCGTGTTCATTGTCGGCCAGTCCACGGGCTCCATCATTTATATACGCAACCTTTACCTGATCCACCGCGAACGCAGTCGGCCCAAGACCGCGGGATAGATCGGCAGCAGTACGGCGGTCACGGCCAGGCCCGTAGCCCAGCCAGCCAGAATGTCCACGGGAAAGTGTTTTCCCAGGTAGATGCGTGAATAGCCGATCACCAAAGGAAGAGCCCAGATAGCCTTCCTGCGGTAGGCGGCGAAAAGGACGAGGGCGGCGGCAGCGGAGTTTGCGGCGTGCGCGGAAGGGAATGACGAACCTCGCAGCTTGGTGGCCGTGAAATCCTCGGGCAGGGTGACCCATGCCCCGGATTGCTGGAAGCGCGTCTCGCCGACGCTCTGGTGCGGGCGCACCCGGCCCACGTTCTCCTTGATCAGAGAGCAGGTCAGGTCGGAAGCCCCGATGCTTATGGCCAGCCCCAGAACGACGGTCATGGGCGCACGGCCCAGCTTGAGGCCGATGGCGGCCAGGACGATAGCCAGTGTCCAGAGCACGGTATGGCTCGAAAAAACGGGCATGAGGATATCGAAAAGCGGATTCTGCCAGGTCTGGTTGATCCACTTAAAAAGGGTCATTTCCCAGTCGGGGGTGTGGAAAAACATCTCTTCCTCCTTGATCGGGGCAGTGTGGTGGAAGCGGGTGGAATTGTCCAGCGGACAAGAGCGCATGACGTCTTGACGCATTGAGTATTTGCGGCTAGTTTCCCAGTTTACTTTTTTTGAAGGAGAAATGAAATGAGCAAGAGAACATATCAGCCGAGCACCACCAAACGCAAAAGAAGCCACGGATTTCTGGTCCGCTCCCGGACCAAGAACGGCCAGGCTGTGCTGCGTCGCAGAAGAGCCAAGGGAAGAAAAAGATTAGCCGTCTAACCTGCCCTCCCTCGTATCGACTGAAGAGACGGCCCCAGTTTTGCAACTGTTATGACCGGGGCCGTCGTTTTTTTTCAAAGAGTTTCACTCTCTTTGTGCTCGAGCGGGAAGATGCCGGGGAATCCTGGCGTCTTGGACTGACGGTGAGCAGAAAAATTGGCAAGTCCGTGCGGCGCAATCGGGTCAAGCGTTTGGTCCGGGAGTTTTTTCGGCTTCATCAGCGTGATTTCAAGCTGCGCTCGGACATTGTTGTGGTGCCCAAGCGGGGCGTTTGCGTGGATTCCATGGACCTTGCGCAGGTGTCCTCGGAGCTTGGCCCGCTGATGACCAAAATCGTGTCCCGGGTTGGAGCGGCCTAGGTCTTTTTCGGAGTTTTTATGCGCCACGCCTTTGTACGTATCCTTTCCCTGTATCAGTATCTGATATCCCCGCTCTATTCTCCCTGTTGCCGTTTCATTCCTTCGTGTTCCGAATATGCCCGGCAGGCCGTTTTGTCTCATGGAGTTTTTCGGGGGATGGGCCTGACCCTGTGGCGGTTGTTACGATGTCATCCCCTGTGTGCCGGTGGTTACGATCCGGTTCCCTCCCCTAACTTGTCAAAGAGAGATTGAAATCAATGGATAGCAATAAGCGCGTCATTCTCGCTGTTTCCTTGTCCCTGCTGGTGCTTCTGGGCTGGAATTTCCTTTTTCCGCCGGTTCCTCCCGTGGAGACGGCGCCCCAGAATCAATCCGCGCCGACCCAGAGCGCTGACCAGGCTTCTTCGTCCATGGCGCAGGCGGTTCCCGCCGCTCCGACAGTGCAGTTCACGCCCGCTGCCGGTGAAAAGCTCACCATAGACACTCCTCTGTATCGCGCCGTGATCAACACCGCGGGCGGCGTGCTGGAGAATTTCGAGCTCAAACGCTACCAGGAAACCATCGAGCCGGGTTCCCGCAACATTGATCTGGTCACTCCGCAATCGGTGACCAAGGCCCCCATGGGCCTGATCTGGAATTCCATGCCGACCTGGGCCCAGGGCGAATGGTCCGTGCAGGGTGGCGATCTCAATCTGGCCGATGGCCAGAGCGGCTCCATCCAGCTCAGCGCGGTGGTCGGCGGCGTACAGATCGACCGCGTGCTGACCTTTACCGCCGGAACCTACGAGGTGAAGGAAGAGGTCAAGGTCACCAACGTCACCGCGGCCCAGGTGCAAGGCCATCTGGCCTTTTCGGTTTCCAGCGTCCCGCTCACAGCTGAGGGCGACAGCTACAACCACACCAAGATCGCCTACATGACGGCAGGCAGCCTGACGGAGGAAAGCAACCAGAAGGATCTGCAGCTCGGCCTGGAATCCCAAGTCCCGGCCCAGTGGGGCGGAATCGAGAGCAATTATTTCCTGCTGGCTATCGTGCCCACCTCTTCGGACATGTTAGCCCGCGCCAAGCTTGAGGATAACGTCTACCGCATGACCGTGGCGGACCAGGTGCTGCTCGATCCGGGCATCACGCAGCTGCGCACCGTGTCCTACTATTTCGGACCCAAGACCGAAAAAGACCTGACCCACATGCCCAAGGACCTGCAGGGCAGCATGCATTACGGCTTTTTCCACATTATCGCCAAGCCGCTCAATCAGTTCCTGAATTTCCTGTACGAGTACGTGGGCAACTACGGCATCGCCATCGTGATCCTGACCATCATCATCAAGATCCTGTTCTGGCCCCTGTCGCACAAGAGCTACAAGTCCATGGAGCAGATGAAGAAGCTGCAGCCCATGATGGCCAAAATCCGCGAGAAGCACGCCGATGATCGCGAAAAGATGAACACCGAAATCATGCAGCTCTACAAGACCTACAAGGTCAACCCGGCGGGCGGTTGCGTGCCCATGCTGTTGCAGATTCCCGTGTTCTTCGCCCTGTACCAGGCCCTGCTCGGGGCCATCGAACTGCGCCACGCGGCCTTCATCCCGACCCTGCCCTTCACCGATCTGGTCTGGCTGGCCGACCTCTCGGCCAAGGACCCTTACTACATCACGCCGCTGATCATGGGAGCGACCATGTTCCTGCAGCAGCGACTGGCCCCGCCCATGGGCGATCCCATGCAGGCCAAGATCATGATGTTCATGCCCGTGATTTTCACCTTCCTTTTCCTGAACTTCCCTTCCGGTCTGGTCGTGTACTGGTTGATCAACAACGTGCTGTCCATCGCGCAGCAGTGGTACATGATCAAACAGTCGAAATAGCATCGTTTCATGGTGTGCGGCGTCCTTCTTGGGGCGCCGACCCATGGCCGTTGCCTTAGATCTTCCAGGAAAGTGAAGGAGAGCTGGATGAATACGTACAAGGATTTTCAGGCCAAGACAGTTGATCAGGCCATCGAAGACGCGTGCCGCTTTTTCGACGTTGAGCGCGACGTGTTGGAGATTGACATTGTCAGTGGCGGGTCGTCGGGAATATTCGGCCTGGGCGCCAAGAAAGCGTCCATCCGGGCCAGGAAGCGTCACCTGGCCGCCGCGGGCGTCGAAGAGCCCGCGCTTGTCGTGGCCGAGCCCGTGGCTGCCGAGCCCAAAAGGGTGCAGGTGCTTGAGGTTGCAGTTCAAGACGAGGCTGATGCCGAGGCCGAGGTGGAAGTCGAGGTGGAAGTCGAGGTGGAAGTCGACGCGGCTGCGGATTTCGAAGATGAGGACGAGCCCCATCAGGTTGCCTCGCTCACTGCCGAGGAAATGGTCCGCTTGGAAGCCGACATTCGCAACATCATGGTCGCCTTGCTCAAACCCATCGCGGCCAACGTGACCCTGGCCATCGACACGTCGGCCAGCCCGGTCACGGTGCATATCGACGACCAGGACAATTCCGGGCTCATCATCGGCCGCGACGGACAGACCATCACCGCTCTGCAATACCTGGCCAACCGCATCATTTCCAAGAGCTGGCCGCAGAGCCCGCGCATCCAACTCGACGCCGGTGACTACCGCCAGAAACAGGAAGAGCAGTTGCAGGGCATCGCCCTCTTCTTGTCGGAAAAAGCCAAGAAATCCGGACGGGTGCAGAGCACTCGCCCTCTCTCCTCTTTTCACCGCCGGGTCGTGCACATGGCCCTGCAGGATGATCGTGGCGTGCAGACCCGCAGCAAGGGCGAAGGCCACATGAAGCGGGTGCTCATTTTGCCGGTCAAACGCGGCAAGCCTGCCGGACGGCCCCCCAGACGTCAGGAAACCGCCCAGGCGCGTCAATCCTAAATCAGCGGCCTCACAGGCCGCCCCAAAACGGCGATCCGCTGCGTCAGCGAAAAAAGCCAGACCGCTTATGTATGCGCAAATACACTGCGCGCCCTGGCTTTTTCCGCTTCCTTGCATCTCACCATTTTTGAACGGCCTGTGACTTTAGAGTTTTTCAGTCAGTTAAGAGCCCGTTTTTTTTCATCATGAAGACACACACCGACACCATCGTGGCCATCGCCACCCCTCCCGGCCAGGGCGCCATCGGCATCGTGCGCCTGAGCGGGCCTGCGGCCAGGGAAATTGCGCAGGGCCTTTTTTATTCCTCACGTTCCGGATTTGCGGGTTTTAAACCCTACCGTCTGCATCACGGACAGTTGCGCGACGGCAGCGGCGGTTTTCTGGATGAAGCGCTGGCGGCTTTCATGCCCGGTCCGGGATCGTTCACCGGGGAAGATGTTGTTGAGCTGCACTGTCACGGCGGCGGGGCCATCCTGCGGCGGGTGGTGGAGGAGTGTCTGCGGTGCGGAGCCCGTCTGGCCGCGCCCGGAGAGTTTTCCAAGCGCGCCTTTTTAAGTGGCCGCATGGACCTGACCCAGGCCGAGGCCATCATGGAGCTGGTGGGCGCGCCGGGCGCAGTGGCAGTCGGGCTTGCCGGGAGCAAGCTTGAAGGGATGCTGGCGCGCCGTGTCGGCGAGCTGCGCGCGGGCCTTGAGGCCTTGCGCGTACAGCTCTGCGTGGCCGTGGATTTTCCGGAGGACGAGGTGGAGTGCCTTGCCCCGGACGCTTTGGCCGGGGCCACAGGCGAGGTGCGCGCAGCCATTGACGAACTGGCCGCCAATTACGATCGTGGCCGCTGCTGGCGCGAGGGAGCGTTGGTGGTCCTGGCGGGGCAGGTCAATGCGGGCAAGTCGAGCCTGATGAACGCGATTCTGGGCGTCAACCGAGCCATTGTAACCGACATTCCGGGCACCACGCGGGACTATCTGGAAGAGTCCGTGCAGATCGACGGCCTGCCCGTGCGTCTGGTGGACACGGCGGGTTTGCGGGCCGCGCTCGATAGCGTGGAGCTGATGGGCATCGAGCGCAGCCGCGAGCTTCTGGCCCGGGCTGACCTGGTGCTGCTGGTCATCGACTCCGAGCTTGGCCCGGGGGCGGAGGATCTGGACCTGACGGCCGGGACGGACAAGCTGCTGGTCGTGGCCAACAAGACGGATCTGCTCACCGGGGAGCCCGCATGGCTTGACGAGAGTCCCTGGCGGGAGAAAGAGGTTTGCCGCCTTTCCGCCAAACATGGCCAGGGAGTATCAGCGCTCATGACCGCGATCCGCCGCATGGTGACCGACACGGGCGCTCCCGAAGAAGGTGCGCTGGTCCCCAACCTGCGTCAGCACACGGCCCTGACCCGCGCGGCCGCCGAACTGGACTTCATGCTGGAAGAACTGGCCGCCAGCCTGCCCTACGACACCCTCTCCGTACGCCTGGACACGGCCTGCGCCATCCTGGCCGAAATCACAGGCGAGATCACCTCCGAAGAGGTGCTGAACTCCGTGTTTGATGGATTTTGCATCGGGAAGTGACGGGTTTGATTGCCAAAAAAAACGCCTGCGTACAGGCTTTTCAAAAATGGTGAGATGCAAGGAACAAAGAAAATCCAGGCCGAAGCGCACGTGTGCCCGCAAGGGTATTGTGCATACGAGAGGCCTGGATTTTCTGCAGTGACGCCGCAGATTGCCCTTTTTGAAAAGCCTGTTACGGCAGCGTGAAGTTGATCTCCACCCGCTCCAGGCTCACGGCTTCAAGCACCACGTCCAGGGTCTGGCCCATGGCGAAGGTTTTGCCGGTGCGCTGGCCCAGGAGATCCTGGCGCTCGGGGTCGAAGACGTAGAAGTCGTCCAGGGTCGCAAGCCGGACCAATCCGTCCACGGGCATGTCGATAAGTTCCACCCAAAATCCGAAATCGGCCACTCCTGAAACCACCCCGCGCATGGTCTCCCCGATCCTGTCTTCCAGGGCCAGGATGGCCGAGCGTTTCTGAATCTCCCGTTCCGCTTCCATGGCTTTTCTTTCCAGGGAGTTCAAACCCGTGCAGATGCCCTGCACATCTTCCACGCTCAGTTTTTCCGCTTCTCCCGCGATCAGCCTTTTCAGAGACCTGTGCACCAAGAGGTCCGCGTAGCGGCGGATGGGCGAGGTGAAGTGGCAATATGCCTCCGACGCGAGCCCGTAATGGCCGTCGTTGTCCGGGGAGTACTGGGCCTGCATCATGGTGCGCAGGATCAGGCGGTTGACCAGGTATTCGATGTCCATGCCCTTGGCCGCGTGAGAGACCTGCTGCAAACCCATCTGGTCCAGAGTCCTGGGCAGGCGGTCCACCAGACTGGTGTGCGAGAGCATGCGCAGGAGGGTTTCGAGCTTCTTCTCGTCGGGCTGGGGATGGATGCGGTACGGGAAGACACGCTTACGCGCGCCCATGTACTCGGCCACCCGTTCGTTGGCCGCGATCATGAACTCCTCGATGAGGCGGTGGCTGAAGAGGCGGATCCCGGCGTGGACGCTGATGATGTCCTCCACTACGCGGACCTGGGCCTCGGGGATGTCGAAGTCCAGGCATCCCCGATCAATGCGGCGCTGCATGAAGATTTTGGCCAGCTCCTCGGCGTCGCGCAGCATGGGCACAAGGGGCGCGGTTTCCTGGTCCGGTTCGCCGTCAAGGGCCGCCTGCACCTGGTTGTAGGTCAGCCGGGCCTGGCTGGTGATCACGGCGTTGTAAAGGCGCGGCGTGCCGGGCACGCCGTCAAGCGAATAGGGCGTGTCCACGACCATGGCCAGTCGCGCCACGTGCGGGCGCAGGCTGCACAGTCCGTTGGACAGGGCCTCGGGGAACATGGGTTCGACGGACAGGGGAAAATAATAGGAGTTGCCGCGTGTCAGGGCCTCCACGTCCAGGGGTGAGCCTTCGGGCACGTAATGGGCCACGTCGGCAATGGCCACGATCAAACGGTAGCCGTTCTCCTGCCGTTCCACATAGACCGCGTCGTCAAAATCCTTGGCTGTCTCGCCGTCGATGGTCACCAGGGCGACTTTGCGCAGATCGCTGCGGCCCTCCCAGTCCTGTGGCGACGGCTCACCTGGCAGGGCTTCGGCCTGGCGCAGGACGTCGGCCGGGAAAATCTCGGGGATGGAGTAGCTGGTCTTGACCAGCAGTTCCTGGGTGGCCAGGTCGCGCTCCTCGCCCAAGCGGCGCAGGGCCGTGCAGCGCCATATACCCTTTTCCTGCTCCTCGATCGGGGTCACACTCAGGATATCCCCCTTCTCCGGGTCCGGGATGGAGCTGGTGTCGACCACGGTGTAGAAGGGCATGCGCGAATCCGTGGGGTGGCAGAAATAGCTATCCTGATGAACGCGGCGGGTGACCCGCACCAGCAGTTCGCGTGTGGCGCGGTCCAGAATCTCGACGATGCGGCCTTCCGGGGAGTCCTTCTTGCGCGCGGTGTCGATGGCGGCGACGACCCTGTCGCCGGGCCACGCACCGCCGAAATTGCTGGGATGGATGAAGAGATCCTTCTGCTTTTTGTCATCGGGCAGAAGGTAGCCCACGCCGGAGCGGCGCACATCAAGGGTGCCGGTCATGCGTGGCAGGTTGTCCATCAGGCCGTAACTCTTGCCCATCTGCACGATCTCGCCGCTCTCGACCATCTGGGCCAGGGTGGATTTGATGACTTTTTTCAGGGAAGCGTCGGCGTCGAAGCGGTCGTAAATGTTCTTGCTGCGCAGGGGCGCACCGGACTGGCGCAAGGCGTCGAGCAGGCTTTTCTTGGAAAATTTGGTTTTAGTCTGTTTTTTCGGGGGCATGTAAGGTCCAGGGTAAGTTGTGAAAAAAATTGCCCAGCCAGTCGCGGAAAGAGACGGACCCGGCAGCTGAAAACGAGGTCGTCAGCTGCGGCGTCCACAGGCGGTCGTCGGCAAAGGGAGCCAGTTTGACGGCGTCTTTGGGCGTACAGACAATGTGCGAGCAGTCGTTGCGCTCGGCGGCCGCGACAATGGCCTGCCAGTCGGCCAGGCTGAACGGGTGGTGATCGGGATAAATCAGGTGACGGACCGGCTTATCGCCGAGGTCGGTCTTGCAGGTCTGGCAGACCTTGTCCGGGTTGGCGATGGCCGTGACGAGCAGGAAGCGCTGATTCTTGAGCGTATCGAGCGTCTCGCCGGTCAGGGCGTTGGCCACGCCGCGCGCCGTGACCCGGAAAAAAAAGATGGGCTTGCCGAGGATCGCCAGCTTGATGTGCGCGATGGTCTCAAGGCACCCGTCGTCGTCGAACATGGTGTTGATCAAAAACGCATCCGCCCTGGTCAGGGCGGAAGTGTCTTCACGCCACGATCCGGCGGGGATGACCCGGTTCCATTCCTCGTCCAGGTCCCGGGGGCACAGGAGACACAGGTTCAGGTCGCGCTCTATGCGCAGGTGCTGATACCCGTCGTCGAGGATGAAAAGATCAGCGGATTTTCGGGCCGCCGTTTTACCGGCGCGCACCCGGTTGGGATCGACCAGGATCTGGGCCTGAGGGTGGGTGCGCTTGAGTAAGAGCGGCTCATCCCCGGCCTCGCGCGGCGGGCTCAGCAGCTGCACCGTGTAGGGCAGATGGGGCGGCTTGCCGCCGTAGCCGCGGGTCAGCACCGTGGGGCGCAGTCCCTCGTCGCGGGCCCAGTCCAGCAGCCAGGACACCACCGGGGTCTTGCCTGTGCCGCCCCACGAGATGTTGCCGACGCTGACGCACGGGGCCGGAGGCCGCCAGGAGACCAGTTTGCCCGACACGTAGAGCCTGGCGCGCAGGCGCATGAGCCTAGCGTAAGCCTTGCTCAAAGGGCCCAGCACGTGCGGCATTTGGCTTTGCAGTCGGGAGATGCGTTCAGGAGTCATGTTTGGCGCCGAAAAAGGAAAAGGGCGGCTCACGCCGCCCCGGGATTAATTTCGGGAAGTTCCCAAGAATCGCAGCAGAAAGAGAAACAGGTTGATAAAATCCAGGTACAGGGTCAGCGCGCCGAGGATGGTGCCGCGGCGAACGGCCAGGGCGTCGTCCATGGGCGCGGATTCGCCCATCACTTTGAGCTTCTGCGTGTCGTAGGCGGTGAGGCCAGTGAAGATGAGCACGCCGATGCCGCTGATGACAAAATCAAGGGCGGAGCTGGCCATGAAGATGTTGACGATGGAGGCAATGATGATGCCGATCAGCCCCATGAACAAAAAGCTGCCCCAGCCGGTCAGGTCCTTCTTGGTGGTTGCTCCGTAAACGCTCATGGCCGCGAACATGCCAGTGCAGACAATGAAGGCCTTGAAGATGGACCCCGGTGTGTAGACCATGAGGATGGACGACAGCGTGGCACCGGTCAAGGCGCTGTAGAGGAGAAAAAGCCCGGTAGCGGTAACGGCGGACATGCGCTGCACGCCCCCGGATATGGCCAGAACCAGGCCGAACTGGGCGATGATCAGGCCCCAGAAAATGATGGGATTGGCAAAGATGACCTGGGCGATGGCGGGCGTGCTCGCCACGGTATAGGCAACCACAGCGGTCAGGCCCAATCCCAGGGTCATCCAGTTGTAGACCCCGCGCAGAAAATAGTTGGTCGCCTGCACATCGGTGCGGGTCCGAGACACGGTCTGAAAGTTCATTGAGTTCCTCCTATGAGTGTTTTTTTCTTGTGTTCAAAGTTAAGCTCAGGGCAGCCGTTTCGAAAGGAGCGCGACGCTCGGAAGTTCGCGAACCAGACTTGCGGCTTGGACCAGAGTGCTTTTCTCATCCCTGCTCAATTCTTGCAAGTCGCCGTCTTCGAAAAAGACCAGGGCCCGCAGGCTTTCGCTGGGCTGAAAATTCGGACCGTAAAAAAGCCGCGCCGACGCCAGCCCCTTGGCCAGACTGACGCCCGATCCGATCATCGCTGCGATATCGTGATAATCCTTGGCTTCGGCGCGTTGCAGAATCACCTTGAGTTTCGTGGCCATCAGGTCGTCCAGGGACGCAAGGCACAGCATCTCGTCTTCGGTCAGATCCGGGACACCGACGCGGCCGAAGCCGATAGCGCCGAAAAATGAAAGCTTGATATGGTCTGACGAAGTATCGGGCACGAGGAAGGTCAGGGCATTTCGTTCATCCTGGATGACTGTCGATCGGGACAGGACAGGAATGCTTTCGGTCAGCTGTGTCCGGTTCAGAGGACAGTCAGAAAAGAAATCGAAATCAACGGAAGATCTGTGTCCGAGGCGTAAGGCGATGGCCGTGCCACCATAGAGGACAAATCCGAGATCTGTCGCCGGGCGCAGCTTTGACCAGAGCCGTTGTTGTGGTTCTGGCAGCACATCCATCCGGCATCGTAAAGCCTTGGTCACGAGAATCTTCTCCGAGGCATTTTTGGTAACCGTTCCAGCTCGGCCAGGCCCAGACGGTAATGCCAATACGCCCAGGACCGGGGACGGAACTGACCTGATTCTGCGCTAACAATGGCGTTTTTCAGAGCCTTTTCCCCGACAATCTGCACGAGGCGTTCAATGTCTTCATGATCGCCAATGTCCATTATCTGCGCGATGACCCGCTGCGGAAATCTGAGTGCTTCTTCGGGGGCCTTCCACCAGACATACTTTCTGGCCAAGGGGATGAGCGGGTTGTCTTGGGCATGAATCACGGGGGTATTTCGATTTATCCAGTAACAGATTTCGTGATTGCAATGACAATGATGCATCGGCTTCAGACCTTATAATTTAGGTCATCTGGGGCGCAAGTCAAGGATGGGCCGCAGGCGGCTCACTGGATTGGTGACAAACTGGCCCAAAAAATGGATCCGAACTGACAAATTTTGTCAGCCTCGGCCTGACTCCCCAGCAATCCGCCCGCCCCGACCACCACGAACACACACAAATATCCCTCCGCATAAAAAAAGCCCCCCCTGCGCCACACCACGGTCATCCCCGCGAAGGCGGGGATCCATGCCTTTCCCAACCACCTAAAAGAACAGTATTTTGCGCCATTGCCTGACATGGCCCGTCTTCGCGGAATGACTTTGCGCGATCCGCCGAGCTATCCTAACGCCCGCCCAGCCAAGACAAAACAAATGACAACTTGGCACGGATAGTGATAGTTGCCCAACACAAGCATGGATACCCCAACCCAACTTTATTGGAGGATTGTATGAACCGGTTCAGAAAGAATGAAAAAGGCTTTACCCTGGTCGAACTTTTGATCGTTGTGGCAATCATCGGCATCTTGGCAGCGATCGCGATTCCGCAGTTTACGAAGTATAAGAGGAATGCGGCAGTGAGTGCATGTAATTCTGATTTAAAAAATTGTATGAATGAGGCTTCCGCTCAGTGGGCATTAAATAATACCCTTGGTATAACGTGTGATAATGCTACTGGCCTGATAGGTAATAAAATTCCCGCAGATGTAAATGCGTCAGCCGACGGATCTGTGTCGATGGATCCTGCAACAATTGCGTCTACGTTGATTTACAGTGCTATTGATATGAGTATTCAAATTTCTGATGGAGCAGCAAACTGCTCGCTCAACTAATTTACGCGCGAGAACACTCTTAAGATCCCCGTCGACAACTTATTCTCGACGGGGATCCAACAATCCGGGGAAAAGCGGGAAAAGGGGTCACCCATCAAAAGGACCGAGGTCAAGAGAAAGTACTCCCTCGGGCCAGAAAATCAGGTTTTCTCGCCTCGGACAAAATTTGGAAAAGGGGTCAAGTCTTCTTTTGACTTTTGTCAAGCTCTTTGATGATCTTCTCGATTCTCCCATCAACCTCGTTGGTGTCGAGTGTGAGACTCTGCGCAGGCGTTACTGCCAACTGATATGGAAAATTTCCTGCCAGAAGCGCTTGACGAGGTGGCGCTCGGGTTACATAAGATCCTTATTGGTTTGTGTGCAATGTGTACAAATCACTAAGGAGGGCAATTATGAGCACAGTCACCGCTCGCTTGTCAGAGGAAACAGCTTTTAAACTGAGCCAACTAGCCCAAACAACAAACCGAAGTAAATCCTTCATTGTGGCCCAGGCATTGGAACATTTTCTTGATGAACAGGCCTGGCAAGTCGCACAGATTCAAGAAAGCCTTGCCCAGGCCGAGGAGGGAAAGTTTGCTTCCTCCATCGAAGTCCAGACCGAAAAGGGGTCAAGTCTTCTTTTGACTTTTGTCAATCTCTTTGACGATCTTCTCAATTCTCTCGGCAATCCTCTGATCCTTTTGGATTTTCGTCTTTACCCGGGCGATGGCGCTGGCGACAGGAGGAAAAGGGGTCAAGTCTTCTTTTGACTTTTGTCAATCTCTTCCTTGATGATCTTCTTCTCAATTCACCCATCAACCTATCCGTTGGTGTCGAGTGTGAGACTCTGCGCAGGCGTTACTGCCAGTTCATATTGAAATATTCCGTCCGAGGCGCTTGACTAGGTTGCGGTCGAGTAAGATAAGATCCTTATTGGTTTGTGTGCAATGTGTACAAAATCACTAAGGGGGCAATTATGAGCACAGTCACCGCTCGCTTGTCAGAGGAAACAGCTCTCAAACTGAGCCAGTTAGCCCAAACAACAAATCGAAGTAAATCCTTCATTGTGGCCCAGGCATTGGAACATTTTCTTGAAGAACAGGCTTGGCAAGTCGCACAGATTCAAGAAAGCCTTGCCCAGGCCGATGAGGGAAAGTTTGCTTCCTCCATCGAAGTCCAAGGGGCATTCGGCAAATGGGGGTTGACCGTTGAGTCTGACTAAAGTTCGCTGGACCCGAAATGCCATCAAAGATTTGGAAAGGATTCGACTCTTCCTGGAAGAAACAGCAGATTCGGAAGTGATGCTTTCCGAGGCTAAAAGAATTTGGGACAGTTGTCAGCGGTTGAGGCAATTTCCAGAAAGCGGACGACCAGGACGGATAGCATTCACCCGCGAGGTTATTGTTTCACCGTATGTGATTCCGTATCGTGTCAAAAAAAGCGTCGTTGAAGTACTGAATATTTTCCACTCTGCTCAGAAGCGTTAAGGTCTCTGAACCACCACCTTCCGCCAAAAGGCGGTCAAACTGTCCTTTTACCTTTATCAATCTCCTTGACGATATTCTCAATTATCTCAGCAACCCTCTGATCATTTTGGATTTTCGTCTTTACCCGGGCGATGGCGCTGGCGACGGTGCTGTACTTTTCGATTTCGAAATATTCCCCGATGTGCTTCAGGCTGTCTCCCCTGAGGGCTCGGGCGAGATAGATGGAGATGTCCCGAGGGGTGTTGGTCACTCCGCGCGCGGACGCGGCCAAGGCGTCTTCGGTGATTCCATAAGCTCGGCAGATGGTTTCCTTGATCGACTCCATCGTGACCGGCGTGAGTTGCTTTGATTCAGGAATTTCCGTGCTGAGTTTTGAGGCAAAGAAACGGTCTTTGATTTTCTGGACGAATTCTGCAGTGCCGAGGATTGCAGGCAGTTTCTTGTGGGAGAAAATCTTTTCGATCACTTCATTGTCATCTTGGGCCATGAAACGGCGGTATTCGGTTCGCGCTTTGACGGGGTCATCGGAAAATTCCGAAAGCAACGGCCTGACGTGCAGCCATTTCCAGGCGTCCCCGCGCTGCAGATAGCCGTGGTGGCTGCTCCAAGGATAATCCTCCAAGGTCTTGACCAGTCCGGCCTTCAGTGGGTTGTGGTGAATGTACCGTACCATTCCTTGGAAATATTCATCTTCGCCAACCAGAATGGCCTTGTATCTGCCTTTAAAAAGTTGCCCGTCCAGGCTGTGACGCCGGTTGAACCACTGCGTGTAGACACCTCCGAGATGCCGCATCGCGCGAGCCAAATTGCCCTCCGACGTCTGCAGCAGCAAGTGATAGTGGTTGGACATCAGGCAGTAAGCTGCGACGCCCACGCGGAACATCTCCGACGTGCTTTTGAGCAGGTCGATGAACGCCTTGTAATCTTGAGCGTCGCGGAAAATGTTCTCCCGCTGCCGCCCGCGGTTCATGACATGATGCCATGCGCCATTGAATTCGATTCGGAGTGGTCGTGCCATGAGGGAGACGATATCAGCGCGGGTTAGTTTAGTCAAAAGAAGATTTGACCCCTTCTGTTTTCCGCAAGGATGCCTTGCTGCGGACGTTACAGGCTGCGGATATCGCGGGGATCAGGGCGATTCTTGTGCATGCTAAGGACGAGGAGGCCCGGGCATGGTACGCTTCCTGGGATTTTGAACCAAGCGTGACGGACCCGTATCATCTTTTTTTGCTTCTGAAGGATCTTAAAGTCCACTCTTGATCGATAATCCTGCTCCGTGCATGATGCGCCGCATCATTCTCTTCAAGGAGCGTTCGTGAATTCATCCGATTATATCGATTTTGCGGCCATCACGGCCCTGTTTCAGCACGCCTGCGACGAATCCCGGAATTTTCTCTACGAATACGAAGTGTACGCCCTGCTCGCTGCGTCCGGGGCCGAGACTCCTCCGCAGGCCAATCTGCTCCTGCGCGGGGCGCGGCCTTCCGATGCGGAGCTATTGGCCATTCCCGGTGAGCGGGCCGTGCTCAAGATTGTTTCCCCGACCATCGTGCACAAGACCGAAGTCGGCGGGGTGCGCATTGTGGCCAAGACGCCCCAGAGCGTGCGTTCGGCCCAGCGGCGCATGCTCTACGAGGTGCCGGAGAGCTACGCGGCCTGGATCGAGCGCAACCCTGACGCTGCGCCGCCCTCCTATCGGAATCTTGGCGGACAGGCGTTGGTGGCCGCCATCAGCCGGGACGTGAAGGGGGTGCTGCAGGTACAGTTCATGCCGCCGGACTCCGACACCTTCGGCCACGAACTCATCGTCGGCCTGCGGCGCACCCGCGAGTTCGGCATGATTTTAAGCGCCGGCCTCGGCGGCACGGACACGGAGCTTTACGCCCAGCGTTTCCGCAAAGGGCAGGCCATTGTGGCTGCGTCCACGGCCATGACCGACGGCCAGACTTTTTTCGAACTTTTTCGCCAGACCATCTCCTATAAAAAGCTGGCCGGACTGACCCGGGGGCAGCGCCGCATTGTCACTGACGAGCAGCTCATCGAGTGCTTCGAAAGTTTCGTGGCCATGGCCAATCATTATTCGCCGGACAATCCGGGCGCGCCATTCATCATCGAGGAACTGGAGGTCAATCCTTTCGCCTTCACCGATTACCTGATGGTGCCCCTCGACGGTATGTGCCGCTTTTCCCCGCCCGAAGATCGCCCCGTGGCGCGCCCGGTGGGCAAGATCCACAACCTGTTGCACCCGGAGCGCATCGGCATCATCGGGGTTTCGTCCACGCGCAGGAATTTTGGGCGCATCATCCTGGAAAACATCCTGGCCCAGGGCTTTGACCCGCACAGCGTTTTGATCCTGCGCGAGGGCGGCACGGATCAATGCGGGGTGCGATGCGCGCCCGATCTGGCCGGACTGCCGCACAAGCTCGACCTGCTGGTGGTGGCTGTGGGCGCGGCTCAGGTGCCCGATCTGGTGGAGGATATCATCAGCCGGGATGCGGCCCACGCGGTCATGCTCATCCCCGGCGGCATGGGCGAGACCGAGGACAGCCGCGAACGCGCCGTCCAGGTAGTGGCGCAGATCAACGCGGCCCACGGCAAGGGTGATGGCGGCCCGGTCTTTCTGGGCGCCAACTGCATGGGCGTGGTTTCGCGGCCCGGCGGTTACGACACCTGGTTCATCCCCGAGGAAAAGCTGCCCCGCGACCGGGGCAAACCTTACCGCCGCGCGGCCCTGGTCAGCCAGAGCGGGGCCTTCATGCTGCACCGTAGCAGCCAGTGCCCGGAGCTGGCCCCGGCGTACATGATCTCCATGGGCAACCAGACGGACCTGACCCTTGGCGATATGGTCAGCTATTTCAAGGATTCGGATCGGGTCGATGTGATCGCGGTCTATGCTGAGGGTTTCAGCGATCTTGACGGGCTGGCCTTTTGCCGCGCCGTGCGCGAGGCGGTCATGGCGGGCAAGGAGGTGGTCTTCTACAAGGCGGGCCGCACGCCGGAAGGCAAGTCCGCCACCAGCGGACACACGGCGTCACTGGCCGGGGATTTCATGGTCTGCGAGAGCTGCGTGCGTCAGGCCGGGGCCATCGTGGCCCAGAATTTCAACCAGTTCCAGGATCTCTTTCTGCTGGCCGAAACCCTGCACGGCAAGAAGATACGCGGCAACCGACTGGCGGCGGTGAGCGGCGCTGGGTTCGAAGCCGTGGGCATGGCCGATTCCATCCAGAGCGACGACTATGCCATGCAGCTTGCGCCCTTCGCGCAGGAGAGCGTGGAAAAGATTGCCGGAGTGCTGCGCGAAAAACGCCTGGACGCACTGGTTAGCATCGTCAATCCCCTGGACATCAACCCGGCGGCCGATGATGACGCCCACGCCCGCATCGCCGCCATCCTGGCCGCCGACCCCGGCGTGGACGCGGTGGTCCTGGGCCTGGACCCCCTTTCCCCGGCCATGCACACCCTGGCCGAAACGGATGTTCCGGCCTTTGACCTTTACGCCGAAGGGGGCATTGCACGCTTGCTGCCGGAAGTGGCCAGAGGGATCGACAAGCCCATCATCGGCGTCATTGACGGCGGCCGCCTCTATGACCCATTGCGCGACGTGCTCATGGCCGAGGGCGTGCCGGTCTTTCCCGTCTGCGACCGAGCCGTGGCGGCCCTGGCGCAGTATATTCAGGCCAGATTGTATGCTGATGTGCTGCGGGGTGGTTCCTAGTCTTCCACGACGGCGTTCAGATCGACCTGCACTCCTGCCTCGCGGGCCTTGAGGACCCGGCGCGCGATCTTGCCGCTGCGGGTGCGGGGCAGGGCCTCCACGAACTCCACGGAGCGGATCACGGCCACGGGCCCCACTTCCTTGCGGATGTGGGTCTTGAGCATGCGGATGATTTCGTTGTGGTCGTCGAGAGCCGCGAATTCCGACTGCAGCACGACGAGGGCCTTGGCTACCTCGCCCTTGATCTTGTCCGGGATGCCGATGACGGCGGCGTCGGCCACGGCCTTGTGGGCCAGGAAGGCGTTTTCCAGTTCGACGTTGCCGATGCGGTGTCCGGCGATGTTCATGACGTCGTCGGAACGGCCGTGGATCCAGACCAGACCGTCTTCGTCGCGGGTGGCGATGTCTCCGGCCCAGTATTTGCCGGGGCCGAGCGGCCAGTAGGTGGCGTCGTGCAGTTCGGGCTTGCCGAAAATGTCGAGCATCATGGACGGCCAGGGTTTGGTCACCATGAGGTTGCCGGCGACCCCGTCCTCCACGCGGTTGCCCTCTTCATCGACGATGTCCACTTCGATGCCGGGCATGGGTCGGTGCACGGAGCCGGGTTTTAACACCGAGACCGGGAAGGGGGTGAT
>Ga0180017_100212_pt1 | contig 23110 bp, 23 predicted proteins | sample KR46_S_MetaG_FD_129674 | JGI IMG/M metagenome (GOLD analysis project Ga0180017, IMG submission 129674) | Groundwater microbial communities from the Olkiluoto Island deep subsurface site, Finland - KR46_S_MetaG | ecosystem: Environmental > Aquatic > Deep subsurface > Groundwater | place: Finland...
ATGAAAAAGCCATCGTCGCAAACCAGCTCGGACGCGGCGGGACTTCCTGCTCGTGCTGAATCTTCCGGTCACGCAGCAGTTTAATCAGATCCGGATCATTGGCCGGACCTTTAGTCTGAAAATCACGTCCGTCACGGAATTTTCCCGTGATCAGGTTTGTGTCGTTATCGGTCTTAACCAAAACCCTCTGTACCTGTCCCTGCTCGACGGCTGAGAAGAACTGCGAGTAATTCAGGTTCTCCACATCGGCACCGTCCGGGGACATAAACCGGAGCAACACCAGGATCACCAGCACGATCAGCAGGTAGATGCTCAGATTCTTTGCGATCTTGTGCAACCAGGCCACTCCTCTCCGGACATTAACTAGTTGGCCCACAACAGAGGTATTTTATCATACTTTAATAATGGATTCAAACAACCCAACCCCCCACGAGCGACATCTCAGGCCCATTCTGGAGGCTGTCCCACGACTTGGAGGTACAGGGCACGTCTGGTCAGACTGGTAATCCGGCAGAAGTCGGCGGGTCGCAGGCCCACCACCCAGATAATCCGGCCCCGGCTGTCAACCACCAGCGGCACATCGTCCCGCTGATCACGGGCCAGACCCAGGTCGTTAAAGTATTTCTTAAGCTTCACCGTTCCGCCCAGCCCAAACGGTTCAAAGATGTCCCCCTGTCGGCGGTTGCGAAGCTCAAGCGGCGATTCCAAGCAATCATAGTCGACATATACCTTGGAACGATCCTCGCTCCGGCGGACGTCCTCCAAGTCAATCTCACCCTCCCAGATCACCGCCCGGATCGACCAGGGGCAATTCGGAACCACGGTCTCACCGGGGATCTCCAATTTAACAGAATAAGGGGCGTTGTCTGTTGAGCCGACCGCCGTTCTGAAACGGAGGGTTCGGTGCATCTTCTCTGCGGTAATGCCGCCCGGAAGTTCCACCAGCTGCCCTCCGGACGGAGTTTGAAGCAGGCTGTACAGGCGCTCGATGTGCCTGTAGTCGGTGGCGACCGGCCCGGCAACAAGCTGCCAGGTCTGTCTGAGCACCCGCCGGCAGATCACCGGAGGCACGTCTCTAAGTGTATCTAGATTCAGAGCGATGCTCCCATCCGCTTTTACAGGTTCCCGAACCAGATCCAGGGCGGTCGCCGCCTCGTCGTCCAGATACTGGTTCTCCGACCGAGCGATCTCTCCGAGCCTAAGCAACACCGTCACCAGGGCCGGGTTATACTCCTTCTCCAGTAAAGGCATCAGCTGGTGGCGCAGGCGATTCCGGGTGTATACCGGCTTAAGGTTGGAACTGTCCTGCCGGGTGATCAGACCCTCTCGCCGGCAGTAGCCCTCGATATCCACCCTTCTCATATCAATCAGCGGGCGAACGTAGCGATCCCGAACCGGAGGAATGCCGCCTAAGCCCGCCAGTCCGGTTCCGCGCAGGAAGTTGAGAATAATGGTCTCGGCCTGGTCGTCCGCGTTATGCCCGAGGGCCACCGCTTGGGCCCCAATCTCGCGGGCGGTCTCCTCAAGAAACCGGTAGCGGATGTCACGTGCCGCAACCTGAGCGGAAAGACCTTGTTCCTGGCGGTAAGCCGGTACATCCTCTGTTTCGCCCACATACGGGAGGCCGTACCGGGCCGCCATGTTGTGCACGTGCAGAGCATCGTCGTCGGCTTCCTGTCCTCTGAACTTGTGGTTCAGATGGGCGACCGTGAGGGACAACCGCAGTTCCGGTGCCAGCCGGAACAGAACATCCAACAAAGCGGTCGAATCAGGACCACCCGAAACCGCCACCAAAACCGAGCCACCCTCACGAAACATCCGGTACCGTTTTACCGTTTGACGAACCAAATCCAGAAATTCCATAGTCAACCTCCAGGGGGTCCAAAGGGGTCGAGGCTTTAATTTTTTTAATTTCTTTTCCAATATGGGGGGTTGCAGCTAAAGTTTATTACATTGCATCCAGGATTACCACATGGGGTCGAGGCTTTAATTTTTTTAATTTCTCCAATCTTAGCCTAGGATCGAGACTTATTTAGGCTGTTTGAAGGATTACAATTATTATTAGAGAATTGGTCATTGATGGCAGATCTGGAGGTGATTCTTGTGTCGCGACTGCCACGGACACACGTCGATGAGGCATTTTACCACGTTCTTGCTCGAGGCAATAATAAGCAAGATATTTTCCTGCAGGAGTCCGACTACTATCTTTATCTATACCTTCTTGACGAATACGCCACCAGAAGTTCTGTAACCGTTCATGCGCACGCCCTTCTACCAAACCACATCCACTTGTTGCTCCAGGTAGATACTATCCCGGTCTCCTCGTTAATGCACGTTTTGCAACAAACCTACACCCAAGCCTTCAACAGGAAGCACGAAAGGGTCGGGCATCTTTTTCAGGGGCGATACAAAGCCATTCTTGTCGAGGATGACGCATACCTTTTATCTTTGGTTAAGTATATCCACATGAACCCGGTGGAGGCCGGTTTCTGCTCGGATCCCTCAGGCTACCTGTGGTCCAGCCACCGCCACTACATGTATGGGCGCGGAGCCGGGAAGGTCGACACCACGTTCGTCAAATCGGTAATGGCTGAATTCGGTGGGCAAGATATTGATGGGTACGTGCTACTACCCTACAAACCTTTAAGAGCCAATACCGACTCGTTAAGATTCGGATCCGTCAGTCCAATTCAAACCCAAGCATCACCTACACTCGACCAGCTACTTGAGGCAGTCTGCGCCGTGAATGATCTTACCCCGTCGGCCATCACCGGATCTAGCAAGGAGCGCGCAATCGTTAGGACTCGCCGATTATTTATGTACTACTCGGTCTATCTCGCCGGCCACCGCATGGTGGATGTCGCTTCTTACCTTGGCAAGTCTAATGGCATCATTACGATCGCAACCAATAGTGTGAAAGAGGCACTCCGTGAAAAACATGGGGAGTGGGAAGCGTCCATTCGCTCGGTAGAGCAAGAGCTGGCATCAAAGAATTTAAAATAATTAAAGCCCCGACCCCGGGGCTTGTTGTTCTTAGCGGAGAAATTAAAAGAATTAAAGCCCCGACCCCAGGGGTTCGAGTTTGCCGATGAGTACGGTGATGTCGTCATTGGACTTCCCGCCGCTCTGCGCCAACACGTACTCCATAATCATGTCGGCTATCTGCTGGGGATCGGTTCGGGGGAGTTCACGCAGAAAGGCCGCAAAATACGCCTCTTTGTCGGCCTCATCCACAAAGGCGTCAATAACGCCGTCGGTAACCATCACCACAATGTCATTCACAACCAAATTCCGAACCACCGAAGAGACCTCTATATCCCGAAGAATCCCGACCGGCAGGGAAGCGCTTTGGATCATGCGCACGGTAGAACCGCTCAGGATATAACCGGACGTTGACCCAATCTTTACGAACTCCGTGCGTCCACTGTAAAGGTCGATCACAGTGATGTCCACGGTGGCAAAACTCTCATCCGGAGCGCGCAGCAATAGGATGGAGTTTACGGTCTTCACAGCCATGTCCTGCCCAAACCCGGACTCGAACATGTGCTCTAACAGCGAAACGGTCGTGCTGCTTTCCAAGGCCGCAGAGGCCCCGACCCCCATGCCATCGCTGAGGAGCATTGCAAATTTCCCGTCGCGCATTTCCAGACACGAATGAGTGTCACCGGACACCTGGTTGCCGCTCTTGCCCATCTTGGAAACCCCTACCGACACCTGAAAACGGACGGCCGGCACCAAGCGGAAGGAACACTCCGGAGCCTCGTCCTCACGCACACAAGTGGTTTGGCAGACAGTAAAGGGCTGCCCCACCACTTTGGAAACCACCGGAGCGACAATGTAGCGGCAGGCCATGTCCCCCCGACACGGGGGACGGGTGATGGTAATCTCGAGTTTGCCATCGTCACGCGGGGTAGCCTCCACGGTGTGGATTGGTATTTCCAACTGCCGCAGTTTCCGGCGCAGCGTCCCGCCAATCCGCCCGGCGTGTTCGACGCTATTCGTCAACTCCGCGGACAGATTGTGCATGATTCCGGACAGGCCCCGCAACTGTTCCGACACAGCCTCCCGGCTCTCCACCAGACGCTTGTACCAGTACTGGTTGATCTTGTGGTTCTCATACAGGCAGGTCAGGGCCAGGGCCAACTCCTTCAGACGTACGCAGCGCTTACGGATGTGTTCCGGGAAATCTTCGGCCCGTACCCGACCTGTACTCTCAATCGTTTCCAGGGCATCGGTGAGGTGCTGGTATGTCCGGTAGAAGTCCCGCTCCCAGCAACTGCGGTAAAGCGGGCATTCCTTACAGATCCGGTTGCCGGCCTCGTCCAGTAGTTCCTGAAAGGACTTGCCTTGACCAGCCTCAGTTTCGACGGGTGAAACTTGATTAAAAGTGCGGGAGAGCTCGGCAAACATTTTCGCCCAACTGCGCATCCGGCTCTTCACAATCTCCTCGACCTGATCCCCTGCCGATGGTGAGAAGGAACTGGTGACTCCGGACGGCAGGGCCGCCACCAGACGGTTGCGCCAATTGTCCGGCAGCAGGAGTAAGACCGCAACTGCAATGCCGCACTCGGCCAAGATTCCGGCTAGGCCGGCTAAGTCATCCATATAGATCGCCAACACAATACTGCCGAGCACAAACCCCCCGGCTACACCCAGTTTGCCGTAGTGCTTTCCGATTCCGGCCAGCAATCCGGCAAAAGCATACACCCCGACCACCGCCGGGGCGACGGTATAGGCCATGCCCGGCACGATCCCCACAATGGCACCGACCGCAGCCCCCATCCCGGCCCCGCCGACAAAGGCGGCGACGAGGATCACAGACTTGCTCAGCACTCCGTTCAGAGTGACCATTTCGTAACCCAAAGTGGCACTCCCGGCCAGCACGCCAGCCAGCAAAACCACGGTGCAAAAAGCCTCTTCCGCCGTCAGGGGACGGTTGCGCACCGAAAAGACCTTAAGAAAAACATAGGCCAGGGTGGAAGCCAGCACCGCCTCAAACAGTACCGCCACATAGTCGTAGAGTGTAGCCGAACCGAAGGCGATAAAAGCGGTCTGTACAATCAGGACGGAGGCGCCCACGATCAGGACCACAGCCGGCCAGGGATTTCGGGATTCACGGGGAATGGAGCGGATCCCCACGGTAATCACCGCAACCACCAGCATGGAACGGCCCAGTTCGGCCGCTGGCAGGACGGTTGCTTGTCCCAGCAGGGAAAAGAAGACCGCGGGCCATGCGCCCGGACCAAATCCAAACAAGGCGGCAGCCGTGAAGGCCGCCGTAAAGGGGGTCAGTTCCCCCAGCAGTACGGCCCTTCCCAGGAAAAATCCCAGGCCGCATAGGGCCAGTTTCTGCCAGCTGATCAACTCCAGGGCTCGTCCCCAACGCATCCCTGCCGAAACCCGTTTTCGTCGGCGCGCGGGACCGACCCCAGCCCAGTGGTTGGCCGATCTACCGTCTGCGTAGATGTTACCGTGCTGAGCCACTGACCCACCTCATTTGCGATTTGCGAAGTGAGAAGCGGGAAGTGGGAGGTCCCGTCATTATTCCCTGCATCCCCTACTTATTTCAAATATGATTATATAGCAGGGATCAGGAAATAATTGTCATAATCCATCGACCGGCGGGGTTGTTCTTTCGACATCACCAGCCACGGTTAGAGCCAATCCGTAAAGAATATCTGTTTCGCTCACGATCAGGTGGCCCCGTCCAAGGCCGTCCATGACGGTAGCTACAATTGAGACTCCGGCTTCGATGATATCCGCCCGCTCCGGCTGCAACCCGGGCGTCTGTCGCAGTTCATCCGGCGTCTTCGACCGGATTTCCGCCAGTAAACGGCTCACGGTGTCGTAGCTCAGGCGGTAACCGTGGACCAGCTCAGGGTTGTACGACACCATCCGCTGCGCCATCGCCGCCAGGCTGGTCACCGTCCCGCCTACCCCCACTAGGCTGGACGCCTGAACGCATTCCAGCTTCCCCAGCACCGGCATCAGGAGCGCTCTGATCCGACGGTCGTCGGCATTCTCCTCCGTCATCCGCACCGCACCGACGTCCAAACTGTAGAAGTGAGGCTCTTTTTCATCAGTCCAGACCAACTCGGTACTCCCGCCGCCCACATCAACCACAATGGTGTCGTCCGGAGCCAATGTAAGCCCTGCCAAAACTCCGCGAAAGCCCAGAACCGCTTCTTCCTCACCGTTTAGTACGGTGACCTCCAGACCGGTCTCCGCGCGCACGGTCTGTACAAACTGCTCCCTGTTAACGGCGTCCCGCACGGCACTCGTCGCGGCCACAACAGCCAGATCCACCCCTTCGTGGTCCAAGACGGACCGGTACTCCCGCAGCACCCTCACCGTCCGGTCTACTGCTTCGGGAAGCAAACAGCCGTTGCCGATGCCCTGTCCGAGCCTGGTAATCTGCATCAAGCGACGCAGTGTTTCCACCCGTCCGCCACCCACCATCGCTACAAGCAGACGCGTGGAGTTAGTGCCGATGTCGATAGCGCCGACCTTGTCCATAGAATTCACCGACCCCTCTCTTGACGGAGCAGCCTTTTTCCGATATACATTAAAGCATGTAATTTTCAAGGAGGCATTTATCCAAATTGAAACTGCGCCTTGGTTTACCTAAAGGAAGTCTTCAGGAAAAAACCTTTCAGCTCTTCCGAAAAGCCGGCTACCAGATTACCGTTAACTCCCGCTCCTATTATCCGGTCGTCAACGACCCTGATTTGGAAATCCTGCTGATGCGCGCCCAGGAGATCCCGCGCTATGTAAACGACGGCGTGCTCGACGCGGGCCTCAGCGGGCTGGACTGGATAATGGAAAACCGGGCAGATGTGGTTGAGGTGGCGGATTTGGTTTATGCCCGTCAATCCCAACGCCCCGTAAAGCTGGTTCTGGCCGTAGCCCAGGACAGTCCGGTCACCTCGGTGTCAGACCTGCAGGGGAAGCGCATCGCGACCGAACTCGTCCAGGTCACCAAGGACTTTCTTAAACAGCACGGCGTCGAGGCTACCGTGGAATACAGCTTCGGAGCCACCGAAGTGAAGGTTCCCGACCTGGTGGATGCCATCGCGGATCTGACCGAGACCGGCAGTTCACTCCGTGCTAACAACCTCCGCGTGATTACCACGATCCTGGAATCCACGACGAAACTGCACGCCAACCGTCGGGCCTGGGACGACCCCTGGAAGCGGGAAAAGCTTGAAGACCTGGCGGTGCTGCTGCTGGGTGCCCTGCGGGCTGAATCACAGGTGGGGCTGAAAATGAACGTACCGGGTGACCGGATTAACGAGGTCTTGGACAACTTGCCATCCATGAAGCACCCCACCGTTTCCCAGCTCTACAACAGCGATTGGGTGGCCGTCGAGACGATCCTCTCCGAGGAGCAGGTACGCGATCTGATTCCGCTCCTGAAAAAGGCCGGCGCCCAAGACATCGTCGAGTACCCGCTGAACAAGGTTATTCCGTGACAATCTCATCCTGTTAATCAAAAAACCTCCGGCATTCACCGGAGGTTTTGCTTTGTTCGAAATTTTCCGGTTAGCCGGGGCCAAATTAAGTAACGGAAATCCAGGAACACCAAGGCCGTGAGTCCCAAAACGAAGCCAATGGTTCGCCGGAACCTGACGATCAGCATCCCTCTTGCCCTACGCTCAGTTCGTACCTTCAACACTAATCCCCGCTCGCTACTTGTTTGTTTTCTAGATTATACCCATACTTTAACAGACCGCTTCCTGATTTTCAACAGCATGTCCGATTAGTCAGTCCGTAATGCTGGTGTCGATTGCCGGCTCGTCGCGTTCCGGAAACACAGTGACAATCCGGGTTTCTCCCGGTTTAATCAGACCCAAGCGTTCGCGGGCCGCATCTTCAATGTAACCCTCGCTTTCCAGTACGGTCAAGCGGTCCCAGAGGACGCTGTTTTTCTCCCGGACGTAAATCACCTGCTGCTCTACCTCCTGAAGAGACGCCTGCATCGCCCACAGGCGATTTATCTGGCCCGCAAAGCAAATAGCAATATAGATCAGCAGTACCGCCAGAAAAAAGTACGGCAGCCTACTCCGCATTAAATTGAACCGGCGTCTTTTAACGACCTCCAATGTCGTCACCGTCCCCCTCGTCGTTTCCACCAAACAGCCCCAGAGGGTCCCCCGCGATTAGGATGACCACCTGGTACCCCTTCGTCCGTGCTCGGTTGTAGAGCGTGCCAACCGTGCTGGCACTCAAGCCTAGCTGCTTGGCAATCGCATCGGTGGAATGGTTCATTTCCTTGAGTACAACTACTTGGCGTTCTCGGAAACTCAGTCTTTCCGCGCCTCTGATCTCGATCTGCATTATGTTTATCCCCAGGCCTGTCCACAAGCTGTGTACAAATTTACTACAAATATACTTAGCTGCATTCTACGTACACCGGCCATTTCCTTCCTACTGCCGGATATTTTTTGATAGTAAGAAGGGAAAATACCATAATCGAACTGAGGAGGAAAGGAGAACACCGACGGCGAACCATCAAGTAAAACGATATTTAAGGATGGATTTAACATGGGCAGGGAGAAACCAAAACGCACCAAGCCGACGGTTGCAGACCGGCAAGATGCTCAGTCGCTAAGGCCCGGCAGGCCGGTTGTGAGGAGGAGAAGGCAAAGGCAGGTAAACATATTTCCAACCTTTGTCCCGATCCTGTTATTTAGCGGGGCGCTCCTCTGGGTCGCAACCGAAGGCGACACGCATCCGGTCGTACCGATGGCATTTGCCCTGGCACTGGGATTCATTCTGGCGTTCTTAGCCCCGCGTCATCGGGTTTTAACGGGCAGCCTGCCGGCGATCGGCACTTTTGCGCTGCTGCTGCTTTTGCAGGTGGGTGGCGGGGACGTTCCCTTCAACGACATCGCATTGGTCTGGGCACCAATCAGCCTGACCGCGATCATCGGTGCCCTGCTCGGCTCCCGCCTAAGACGTTTGAAGTGATCCACATCCCCATCCCAGCTCACACATCCTGATCGGGGGGTGGAGGCGGGCGCCGGATGTGCAGCCGTAGTCGCAGGCTCCGGCCGATCCTTCTCACCATTAAGACCTGGAAACGAACCGGCCAGGTCACACCCTGCCAAAACCACACCAGTGGCTGGCACACGATTTGCAGCGCCCGGAATGAGACGTGCAGATACCCACGCCAAAAGGCATAACCCCGGGTGGTAAACCTCCGCCGGTAGATTAGGGCTCCAGTAGCCAGGCCGGCCACCACGTACCAACGCACGTCCCCCCCGGTACCCAGGAGTAACAAGCCGAAGACGATGAGCGTCAGGAGAAACCAAAACACCAAATCGGCAATACTGCCGCCCAGCCGGCGTAGCCCCAGGGATAACCGCACGGCCCGGTAAAAATCGTAAATAAAAGCGGCAGCCATCCCAATTCCGACAGTGATTAGGAAGGCCCCAAACTGCTCGTACAAAGACAGGGTAAACTCCCCCCTGTTCGTTACTTACCTGAGCAGGCGGTTCAAGATCCGCTTACCCCTTCGTCCCTGACGGGAACCGGCCTCCCGATACTGAATTCCGTTCAGATACCCCTCAACCACCAAAGTTCCGGCATCCAGGTTTAGCTGAGTGATGTGCAGGCCTTCCCCTGCCAGCAGGAGAAAACCCATGTTCGTATCGATCGCAATTTCTTCATCAGTGAAACTTTCGACGTGCTGCACGCCCTCAATCCGGAGCAGTTTCCGTTCCAGCATCTCCATCCGGTGTGTGACTTCGGCTTCCATGTCTTCAGCCCCCTATCATTTTAAGGAAACAATTCTTAATGGATATGCCTTCGTCGAACCCAAATATACCTAGATGGGGATTGATCAGCTAATTCACGGAAACGAAAGACGCCCGCTTTTGCAAGCGAACGTCTTCGATGTACATTGTGAGTTTCGAAAATCGCGTTTCTAGTCGAGGCTTTCGTTGCCCCCGATCAGGCGGTACAGCTCCCTTGCCTCTTTTGCCGGTACATTGTCTGCCAACTTAAGAACCTCAAACTCAACACGACGCGAGCCGAACATCACGCTGACCATATCGCCGGGTTTAACTGTGGTCCCGGCCTTGGCTGGCCGATCGTTAACAACGACCAACCCGCGCTCGCATACTTCCTTGGCAAGTGTTCTCCTTTTAACGATACGTGAAACCTTTAGGAACTTGTCCAGCCGCACAACTATTTTGCGACGGATTCACGCAAGACCTTACCGGCTTTGAATACCGGTACACTGGTCGCAGCGATGTCGATCTCCTGACCGGTCTGGGGGTTTCTACCCTTACGGGCCGCCCGCTGCCGAGTTTCGAAAGTACCAAAACCAACCAACTGCACCTTGTCGCCCTTAGCAAGAGCCTCAGTGACGCTAACGAGCGTCGCTGAGACAGCCTTTTCGACGTCTTTCTTAGTCAGATCGGTTTTTTCGGCAACGCTCGATACGAGTTCCGCTTTGTTCACAACAATCCCTCCTGGAAATTTATGATTTGTGTAGCTTACTATTCTTTGCATTACGCTGGATTCCTGCCTTGTAGAAAAGCTTTCCTACCTTTTTTCCAAGTTTTTTGCCGCCTCCCACCATTTATCCATCTCCTCCAAAGGCACTTTTCCTCGAATTGTGTCTAATGTTGCAATTTTCTCCTCCACATAAGAGAATCTCCGGGAGAATTTTTCCATTGTGTGACGCAACGCCTCTTCTGCGTCAACACCCAGAAGCCGGGCCAGATTTACGGTTGCAAAGAGCAGATCCCCCAGTTCATCCGTAATCCTTTCCTTATTCTGTGTCTGCAATACCTCTTTTAACTCACCAAGCTCTTCTAGAACCTTATCCATAGCCCCGCTGTAGTCGGGCCAGTCAAACCCCACCCTCGAGACCTTGGTTTGGATCAAGTCCGCACGCTGCAGGGCTGGTAAGCTTCTAGGAATTCCCTCGAGGCAGGAACGCCGGGTCTCCTTTTCATCCCTTTTCAGCCGCTCCCAGTTTACCAGTACCTCAGCCGCGTCTTTGACCCGGGTTGACCCAAACACATGGGGGTGACGGTAAATCATCTTATCGCAAATACCCCGAATAACATCGTTTAGGTCAAAGTGCTCTCCTTCACGCGCGATCTGGGCGTGAAAAACGATCTGTAATAATAAGTCTCCCAATTCTTCGCAAAGACTATACATATCAAGGCTTTCAACCGCCTCGACAACCTCGTAGCTTTCCTCAATCAGGTATTTTTTTAGAGAGGCGTGATCCTGTTCCCGATCCCAGGGACAACCATGCTCGGATCTCAGTTCGGCCATTATGTGGGCTAATCGGTCGAGGTCGTATTTGGGACGCTCGTCCAGCGCAGGGGGGATGTAAAGCGAGGTTAAATGGTCAATCCAGTCCAGGCGGTCCAACTCGTAGAGCGGCACCTCAACAATCCGTTCCTCACCAGGTACACCAGCGGCCCGAACCACGGTCACCGACTGATCATCCGGATAGTGCTCCATTAGCGCTAACTTGGTTTCTCCGGCGGTGAGCGCTCCATGGATCTGCATTAGGATGTTTCCCGTCTCTCTCACCGGTGAATGCTTGTCCAGTTGTAGAGCGTCAATGATATTGATGCCTGTCGAAGGATCCAGACGTAAAGCCGCAAACACGGCATCTAGAAAACTCATCGCCGGTATAATGCGCACCTTCCGATTCTGGCCTTGATCGCCCTGGAGGATCAGCCTCGTAACCTCCTCCGCCACCAGCGGATGGCCCGGCACAGCAAAAACCACCGGGGATCTTTGGGAGACTTCGAGTACCAATTTTGCAATCTCCCGGTATACTTCACCGAAATCACGACCCCGCTCGTAGAAATGGTCGCAGCTCACGAACTCGATTCCTTGCTCACGCAACCACGGCACTACCGGATGTCTTTCGGTGCGCAGGATGTTCTTGGTGCCGGACCGGCGGAGCGCCTCCAAAACACCAATCGGGAGCGCATCGACCGCTCCCGGTCCAAGACCGACAATCGTTAGCTCCCTGTTCAACCAAAACCCTCCGTATCCAAAAAAATGGCCTTTCGGCCATTATTGTTCCATTTGTTTGGCGAGAAATCCTGCCGCCGTCTCGGCTAGTTTTAATTCGAGCTGCCCCATCTTCATTCCTGGCTCCTTGGAAATCAAGACCACCGCCCCAATCGGATCGCCATTGGAGATAATCGGCGCGATCACTTCGGCGGTGTAAGTGGGGACCTCGTCGATCATCAGCGGCAACGCTTCCTCACCCGGGATGTTAGCCATAATCGGCTTACGGTCTTCCATTACCTTTTCCACGGCCGGATTGACCATCTTGTTCAGGTACTCCTTCTTCGGAGCGCCAGAGACAGCGATAATCGCGTCGCGGTCGAAGATGCAGGCAATGTGACCCGTCGCTTCATATAAAGAATCGGCATACTCTTTGGCAAACTCCCCGAGTTCCCCGATGGGCGAGTATTTCTTTAGGATGACCTCACCGTCACGGTCTACAAATATCTCGAGGGGATCGCCTTCCCGAATGCGCAGCGTCCGTCTGATTTCTTTGGGGATAACAACTCTTCCTAGATCATCAATGCGGCGTACAATACCGGTGGCTTTCATAAGACTTCCGTCCCTCCTTTTCTACATATCATTGCTCGTTCTTCCTGAGACTAGTATACATCGGATGAAATTCATTTATTCATATTTTTCCAAGGATTGGACGGCCTTCGAAAGCTATTTTGATTCAGCTAATATTGCCAAGAAATTCCTCAACTTCTTGGATTGAAAGCCTCGATTCTTCTTTATTTGCGCTTTTCAACCATATCTCGAAGGCACCATTTTCTTCCTTGAACCGCAGTCTTTTCGGGTGTTTTGAAGCCACACTTACCAGTTTTTCCCCGTCTAAAGGATGCGCGTCGCCGAAAACGAACCGGTAGTATGTGCCCTGACGGCTGATGCTTTTCACACGCAATTGCCGGGCGAGGGCTCTCAGTCTGGCTACGGCCAGCAGGTTGCGAACCGGAGTCGGGTGCTTACCGAAGCGGTCCTCCAGTTCTTCGCTGATTTCGTCCACATCGGCCTTTTGACGGACATTGGCCAGGGCGTGGTACATCCGCACTTTCTGTTCCCCGTCCGGGATATACTCATCAGGAATAAAGGCTGTGATCGGCAGTTCAACGACGGTATCGATCTCTTCGGAGGGATGTTGCTCACCCTTAATATCCCGGACGGCACCTTCCAGCAATCGGCAGTACATCTCAAAACCGACGACCGAGACGTGCCCATGTTGCTCGGTGCCTAGAAGATTACCGGCACCACGGATTTCCAGATCGCGTTTAGCCAGCTTGTAGCCCGAGCCGAACTCGGTGAAGTCCCGGATCGCCCGTAGGCGCTTCTCAGCCGGCTCACCCAGTATCCGGTCTCGGCGGTAGGTAAAGTAAGCAAACGCCAGTCGGTTAGACCGCCCCACCCGGCCACGGAGCTGGTAGAGTTGCGCCAGCCCGAACTGATCGGCGTCTTTTACGATCAGCGTGTTCACGTTCGCAATGTCCAAACCAGTTTCAATAATCGTGGTACACAGTAATATGTCGTATTCGCCGTTCACAAAGTCCAGCATTACCTGCTCCAACCGATCCTCACGTAGCTGTCCGTGACCGATCCCGATCCGGGCGTCGGGGACTAGGCCCTGGAGCCAGACGTACACCCGGTTCAATTCAGCCACCCGGTTGTGGACGAAGTAGATCTGCCCACCGCGAGCCATCTCCCGCGTAATCGCTTCTCGGATTAGAACCGGGTCTTCCTCCACCACGTAGGTCTGAACCGTGAAACGATCCAGCGGCGGTGTCTGCAACTGGCTGGCGTCCCTGACCCCAACCAATGACATATACAAGGTACGGGGAATCGGCGTAGCGGTGAGAGTCAGCGCGTCCACGGTCGGGTGCAGAATCTTCAGCCGTTCCTTATGAGCCACCCCGAAGCGCTGTTCTTCATCTATCACCACCAAGCCCAGATTCTTAAAGGTAACGTCCTCCTGAACGAGACGGTGCGTACCGATGACAATATCGACCTTGCCCAACACCAGGTTTTCGAGCACTTGACGTTGCTCCCGCAGTGAGCGGAAGCGGCTGAGCACGTCGACAGTGATGCCGTAGTTTTGGAACCGCTCGCTGAAATTCTGAAAATGCTGCTGGGCGAGTACCGTGGTGGGCACCAGCACGGCCACCTGCTTGCCTCCGACAACGGCCTTGAAGGCAGCCCGCATCGCTACTTCCGTCTTCCCGTATCCGACATCGCCGCAGAGCAGCCGGTCCATCGGCCGGGGACGTTCCATATCCCTTTTCGCTTCGGTAATGGCCCGCAATTGATCCGGGGTCTCTTCGTGTGGAAAGGCCAGTTCAAACTCCTGCTGCCAGGGTGCATCGGCCGGGAACGCGTATCCGGGTAAGGATTGACGGGCGGCGTAAAGCTTAATTAGGTCTTCGGCCATCTCGCGTACCGCCTCCTGAACCCGTTTCTTGGTTCGGGCCCAGTCGCTGCCACCCAGACGCGAGAGGCGGGGAACCTCGCCCTCGGCTCCGATATATTTTTGCACAAATCCCAGCTGATCGGTAGGCACGTAAAGCTTATCCTCACCGTGGTATTTTAACAGCAGATACTCCCGCTTGATCCCGGTGATCTCCAGAGGGACGATTCCCCGGAAAAGCCCGATCCCGTGGTTCACATGAACCACGTAATCACCCGGTACCAGTTCCAGTTCTTCCAGGGTAGGCGCAGCTTTCCGGTGGGGTTGTTTCCGAGTCGCCAGTTTCTTACCGTAGATCTCAGTCTCGGTGAGAATCACCAGGTTGGCATTCGGCAGTTGAAAACCAACACCAAGGGTTCCCTGCGTGACCGTCACCTGGCCGGGCTCTCCCGGCGCTCCGTCCACGAGTACATTACGGATCCGCCCCCGCTCCAGGGCACCCGTAAGCTTTCGGACTCTATCGGCCGTGCCGACCAGCATCCCGACCGCGTAGTTCTTCTTCTGCCAGCCCTGGACTTCCGCAACCAGGGTTTCGGGACGCCCCATACTCCCGGCAACCTCACGCACCGGGAATTCAAGAGCCTGGCGTGGTGCCTTAAAATCACCATACCGTGAAGTAAATGAAAGATAAGCCGTCGAGAAACCGGAGAGATCTTCACGCATCGCTGCCCAGTCCCGGTATACTTGGAACTGCCGTGGCAATACCTGTCCCTGTTCAATCAGCGAGGCATAACCCTGGTTACGCTGTTTCTGAAAACTGCGTGCCACCTCACTTACCCGCTCCGGGTCCGAAACCAGGACGAGGGTTCGATCCGGCAGATAGTCGCTCAAGGGTACTGCATCGGGGTAGAAGTAATCCAAAAATTCCTCCATACCCGGGAAATAGGCTCCGGCCTCAATTCGGGCCAGCGTTCCGGAAAGACTCTCCTCCAGACGACGGGACGCCTCACCCCGTCCAGCTTGTAATAGACGATTCCGTTGCTCCGTCAAGTCCTTGCGGATTTCTTCATACCCGCGCTGCCATCGCTCGGGCTCCACATACAGTTCGCCTACCGGAGTAATCGTCACCCTACCGTCCAGGCGTTTTTCAGAACGCTGTGTCTCCGGGTCAAACTGCCTGATGGAGTCCAACTCATCTCCAAAGAATTCGATACGCACCGGGGCATCGGACGTGGCGGGAAAGACATCCAGGATTCCGCCGCGTGAACTGAACTGCCCTTCTGACTCGACACGCGCTACGTTTTGGTAGCCGAGTTCCAGAAGCTTCCTGCGCAACGCGCCCAAATCCCAAGTCTCACCAATACCCAGCGCAAATACAGCCGCACGGACCACCTCCATAGGGGGTAGCCGCCGAGCCAAAGCATCAATCGGCGCCACCACGATCTGATCGGTTCCTGTGGTCAGGGCCGAAAGTACCTTAATGCGTTTGACGATTAGGTGTTTGGAGTAGGCCAGCACCTGCACTGGAAGCAATTCCCATGATGGGAACACAAAAATACCCCGGCCCGGCAGCAGGGTACCCAGGTCCTCAGCCAGGGTCACTGCCTCCTTTTCTCCAGGGGTGATAATCAGCATGGGTTTGTCCGGAACACCTAGGGCCGCACTGATCAATCCGTGATGGCCGGCACTTGGCCCGTGAAGGTGCTGGGGGCCGTAGCCCCTGGCAAGTGCCTCCCTAACGGATGGAATCGGTGAGACCCTGCTCACCAGCTCCGCTATGCCATTGTGCATCAAGGGTCTCCTTTATGAGATGCGAGAAACTCCCACTTCACACTTCACCAATTGTTCAAGACATCACTAAGGACTAGCGAGTAAGCAAACAGAACCATACTTCGCTAACCTATCGTAAGTGCATTATACCGGTTCATCGCCCGGTCCAAACCTTCGGATTGGACCATCAAAACTGCATCCGCCGCCGCCGCCAAAACCTCGTTAACCAGCGGTTCCTCTTCTGCTCCAAAGCGGTCAAGTACATAGGACACCACTTCCGGACCGCGGCCGATGCCCACCCGCAAACGTGGAAAGTTACGACTGCCCAGAAGTCCGATGATTGAATCCAAACCTCGGTGACCTCCCGGCCCGCCGCGGGCACGCAAGCGTAGCCGCCCGAAGGGCAGATCCATATCGTCACAGACGACCAGGAACTCTTCGGGGGCCACCTTGTAGTACTCGGTCAGGGCCAAAGTAGCCCGGCCGGAAAGGTTCATAAAGGTCTGGGGCTTGGCGAGGATCAGTTTACTCCCGTCAATGTGGGTGTCGCCCGTCAGGGAGAAACACTGCCTCTTCTTCACACTGACACCCAGCCGGTCCGCCAGACGGTCAACCGTCAGAAAGCCGATGTTGTGCCTGGTATTACGGTACGCCTCTCCCGGATTCCCTAGTCCAATAATCAGTCTCATCGTCAATCTCTGTTTCTGTGGTTACTCGTTCACCTGCTTCTCTTCCTTGGCCGCTTCCGCTCCGGCGGTTTCCCGTTCCTCGGCCGTCTCGGCTTCCTCTACCCTTCTAGGTGCGGTCACAATGACCACCAGCGTATCCGGTTCACTCAGCACTTTGACCCCTTCCGGAACTTTCAGATCGGAGACATGGATGTTGTCCCCGATATCCAACCCGGAAATGTCTACCGTGATACTGTCCGGAATGGCGGTCGCCAGGCAACTGACTTCCAGTTGGCGCAAGGGCTGCGAGAGGTTCCCGCCGGCAGCGGTGCCGGGTGCCTTACCGATCAGATGCAGGTTCACTGTAGTGGAAATCTCGTCCTTCAGGGAAATCTGCTGAAAGTCCACGTGCTGAATGCTGTTTTTCATCAGGTGATACTGTACCTCTTTAATCAGCACGGTGTACTTTCGGGCCTTCTTCCCGTTAGATTGTATACGCATGTTAAGGATGGTATTCCTTCCATGGCGCTTAAGAATCGTCTCCAGGGCACGCCCCTCAAACTCCACACCGACACCGTCCAACTGCTTTCCGTATACCACTCCGGGGACGAACCCCTCGGATCTGATGCGATTTAAGTAGCCCTTAGTACTGCTCTCTCTCGGTTTAACATCAAGTTCAACGCCGGTCATTGCTATCACTCCTTCTGGGGAAATTATTCCCCCTTCGAAGTTATAACAAACCAGCACCCGGCATATTATCCCATAGACATTGTAGCAAAAAGGGGGGTTGCCTGCATGTATAAGAAATCCACGGACCTCCTGGGATTGCCCGTTATCAGTCTGGATGAAGGAGTGAAGCTGGGGCACGTGAAGGGTCTGGTGATCGACCCTCCCAACAAGGCTCTGGCCGCTTTGATCGTAGAATCGTCGGGCTTGTTCCGGGAGCAGCGCTTTATTCCGCTGGCTAAGATCCATTCCATGGGCTTTGATGCGGTGACCATCAGCCGGATCTCCAACGCCGAAAAGGGGGCCAGCCTGCCCAACATCGTACAGCTTTGGAAAGACAAGATAACCCTGATCGGCTCCAGGGTAATCAGTGAAAACGGAACGGTTCTAGGAAAGGTACAGGACTACACGATCAACCTTGAGGACGGGAAGATCGACGGCATCGAACTGGCTGAGTCGAGCCTGAATCGGATGCTCAAAGGCGCCCATCATGTTTCGGCCCATCAGATCCGCACCCTGGGCCGGGAGGCCGTAGTCGTAAGCGACAGCGCCACCGAATCAATGGACCGGGTTGACGGCGGGCTTGAGGAAAGAGTACGCCAGATGCTCCCAAAGAAAAAGGCTAAGCCGGAAGATCCCACGGATGAGATCTAACCTAAACTATCGCCTTTTGATCTAACAGCTTCCTAGTCGAAGAGTTTGCTAACCGAAAGGTTTTCGTGCACCCGGATCACGGCCTCGCCGAGCAGTGGGGCCACCGAAAGCACCTTGACCTTGTCCAACATGCGTTCCCGTGGAATGGGAATGGTATTCGTTACGATAATCTCCTTGATTACGGACTGGCTCAGCCTTTCCACGGCAGGACCGGAAAAAACAGGGTGGGTACAGGCCACCCAGACCTCGTTTGCACCGAATTTCAGGAGCGCTTCGGCACCCTTGGAGATCGTTCCCGCGGTGTCGATGATGTCGTCCAGCACTACCGCAGTCCGTCCCTGGACAGGCCCGATTACGTTCAAAACCTCTGCCACATTGGGCTCAGGACGGCGCTTATCGATAATCGCCAGGGGAGCCCCGATGCGTTCGGCCAAATCCCGGGCTCGGACCACCCCGCCCACATCAGGCGAGATAACAACCACGTTTTCCAGATGACTGCGAATAATGTACTCCGCTAAAATCGGCCCGGCCGGCAGGTGATCCACCGGAATATCAAAGAAACCCTGGATCTGACCGGCGTGCAGATCCATGGTAATCACCCGGTTCGCCCCCGATGCGGTCAGGAGGTTAGCTACCAGTTTGGCAGTGATCGGCTCCCGCGACCTGGTCTTGCGGTCTTGGCGGGCATAGCCGTAATATGGAACCACCGCCGTGATCCGGCGCGCCGAGGCTCTCCTCAGGGCGTCGATCATGATCACCAGTTCCATGATGTTTTCATTGATGGGATGGCAGGTAGGCTGAATTACAAACACATCCGCGCCGCGCACATTTTCGTCGATGCGCACCTTGATCTCGCCATCTGAAAACTGGCTGACGGCTGAGACCCCCAAAGGCACCCCGAGATACTGGCAAATCTCACTGGCCAAAGCCGGGTTGGCGTTTCCCGTAAAAATCTTCAGTTTCTTGTGGCGGCTAAACATCTGCCTAATCCCTCCGTAAGTCCTTCTTCTTCTCTTCCACCCAGCCCTCGATATTGGTCTGTGCCCCACGGGCCACAGCCAGAGATCCTGGTGGAACATCCTGAGTAATCGTGGATCCAGCGCCTACGTAGGCCCCTGCACCGACCCGGACCGGAGCCACCAGGTTGGTGTTACTACCGATGAAAACCCCGTCCTCGATAATCGTGGTCCACTTTTTGGCCCCGTCGTAGTTGCAGGTAATCGTCCCGGCTCCCACGTTTACCCCGGCACCGATCTCCGCGTCACCGATGTAGGACAAGTGGGGTACCTTGCTACCATTTCCGATGCGCGATTTCTTAATCTCCACAAAATCCCCGATTTTGACCCCGTCCCCCACTTCACTGCCCGGACGAATATAGGTGTAAGGCCCAATGTTCGCTTGGCGCCCGACCCTGGAATCGATAATCACAGACTGCTGAACCGTAGACCCGTCTCCAATTATAGCATTTCCGAGGCGTGTGGACGGACCGATGGTGCAGTCCTCACCTACGGTGGTGGATCCTTCCAGAAAGGAGAATGGGTGGATCACGGTATCCATCCCGACCGTGACCCCAGCCTCCACAAAGGTCGTGGCCGGATCTACCACTGTCACCCCGACGTCCATCAAAGAATTCAAAATCCGCTCCCGCATCAGGCGGCCCGCTTCAGCCAGCTGACGCCGGTCGTTTACGCCCAGGACTTCTTTAAAGTCACCGAGCAGGTAAGATGCTACCGGACGTTCCCCGGTCACGTACCGTTCAATAATGTCGGTGAGGTAGAACTCACCCTGTTGGTTCTGAGGGGTGATTCCACGCAGGGCTTCAAAAAGGCCGGCCTGTTTGAAGCAATACACCCCGGTGTTAATCTCCTGCACCGCAAGTTCGCCCGGCGAACCATCCTTCTGTTCTACGATTCGGCGAACCATCCCCGATGTATCCCGCAGGACACGACCGTAGCCGAAGGGGTTATCCAGAGCGGCCGTAAGTACTGTGGCCGCTGCTTCAGTAGCACGGTGATGGGCCACCAGCCCTAACAGTGTCTGCCCAGTAAGAAGGGGAGTGTCCCCGCACAACACGAGGATATCCCCCTCAAAATCCGTAAGTTTTGTTTCGGCCTGCATCACCGCATGGGCTGTGCCTAACTGCTCCGCCTGACAAACGACCTCAGCCTCGGCTTCCACCACCGCGGTAACATCCTCATAGCCGTATCCGGCCACAATAATCAGACGGTCGACCCCCGCCTCCCGGGCCGCCTGGATTACGTGCGCCACCATTGGTTTGCCCGCCACCCGGTGCAGTACTTTGGGTCGGCGTGATTTCATGCGCGTCCCTTTACCAGCAGCAAGCACCACCGCTGCCAATGCCATCCGGTGACCTCCCAGGTAGCTGATTTACTACAGTATAGTGCTATTTCGCCAGAAAATGATCTTTTCCTTGTTCAACTTTCATTGTTTATCCCAAAAACTTGATGCAACAGAAGAGCGATGCCTCAGTGCAGAAAACTCCTACGCCAGATGTGCAATCCTTTCCCGACAGCTGCTTGCTTGCGACCGACAATAATGCGGGCAATGGTAGTGGCATCAATGTTCCCGCCGCTCAGCACAATCACTGTTTTGGTAGCCGGATCACGGACTTTGTCGCTCAGCAGGGCGGCCAGTCCAACCGCCCCCGCTCCTTCAACCAAGGTCTTTGTCCGGCTGAGCAGGAACAGGAGGGACTTGGCGATCGACTCCTCCTCGACCGCTACAATGTCATCCACATAGCGCTGCATCATCTCCAGGGGAAGTTTTCCTGGGCGCTTGATGGCAATGCCGTCTGCGAGCGTGCGACCGACCGGTACTTCCTGCAGTTCTCCTCGGTGCCGGGACAGCAGCGCCGCTGGGGCACTCACCGTGGTCACACCGATCACCCGCACGTCAGGTTTAAGCGTCTTGGCGACAAGGCCGATGCCGCTGATCAGGCCGCCTCCGCCGACCGGTACCAACACTAAATCCACATCCGGCAAGTCCTCAAGAATTTCAAAACCGATGGTCCCCTGCCCGGCAATGATATCTGCATCGTCAAAGGCCGGAATGAAGGTTGCACCTGATTCCTGGGCAATGCGCGAGGCCTCCGCATAGGCTTCATCATAGTTCTGACCAGCCAAGATGACTCGAGCGCCGTAGCCCATCGTGGCCTGAATCTTGCTCCGCGGTGCCTGCTTCGGCATGACCACAGTCGCCGTCAGACCATGCTCCGCGGCAGCTAGAGCCACGCCCTGAGCATGGTTCCCGGCGGATGCCGCTACCACCCCTCGTTCGGTGCAGTTCAATCCGCACATTTTGTAGTAGGCACCTCTTATTTTAAAGGATCCGGTACGCTGCAGGTTCTCGTATTTAAAGTAGACCTTTCGACCCAGAATCTCACTGATCGTGCGGGAGCACGCCAGAGGAGTTCGGCGGACAATCGGTATCAGTTTGTGGCGCGCTTCCTGGACAGCGGCAATCTTCAAAGCGTTCACCCAAGTTTTCACTGTATTTTGGTACATTCTAAGGGTTCCCGGTGGTCAACCCGAAGATTATTTGCATTAATAACTAGGTGTTATATAATTTAGAGAAATTGGTTTTAGATGGGGCAGGTGTCACCCTTTGAACCTTAACTACCTGGAGACTCTGGTCGCCGTAGCCCGTTACCGAAGTTTCTCCCACGCCGCTCACACCCTTAACCTAACCCAACCGGCGGTATCTAAACACATCTCGCTTCTCGAGCAGCACTACGGCATCGAGTTGGTGAGCCGCACCAGCCGGCGGGTGGAACTGACCGATGCTGGACAGGTTCTCTACAACTACTCCGTTCAGTTGTTAGATACTATGGCCCGTGCATATGAGGATGTCCGTTCTTTCGCCGGTGAGATCAAAGGAACATTGAACATCGGTGCCAGTACCATCCCTGGGCATTATGTCCTGCCCCCCTTGCTCGGCCGCTTCGCCTCGGCGTACCCCGATGTTAAGGTCTCCCTGGAGATCGCCAACACTGGGAAGATTACAGCCCGGCTGCGGGAAGAGGCCATCCATATCGGGGCGGTAGGTGCCCCGGTTAAAGAGGATGGCATTGCCTGTCAGGCTTTCGCCGAAGACGAAATCGTTCTGGCCGTTCCCGTAATGCACCCTTTTGCCGACCGAAGGGAAGTGGATCCTTCCGAACTCATCGGCGAACGCATGGTTACACGGGAAAAGCAGTCCGGAACCAGGCGGATCATTGAGGAAAACCTCCGGCTTAGCAAGATCCCACCTGATGCCTTCCGCACTGCCAGCGAGTTTGGGAGCACCGAGGCGGTTCTCGCCGCCGTAGAAGCGGGCCTCGGGCTGTCCTTTGTGTCGCGCTGGTCCGTGCGCCGCGCCGAGGAACTGAACAAGATCAAAACCATCCCCGTAAAGGGCCTCTCCATCAGCCGCAGCCTCTACCTGATCTATGCCCGCGACCGGGTAATAACCCGACCCGCTCAGGCCTTCCTTGATTTCATACTTCAGACGGAAAATGGAGACAGTCCGGAATGATGAAAATTGTTGTGTGGTGCAGTGCGCTTTCCTGAGGGATTGCCTACACAAACACGTACGTGACAGAGGAATCTGCTCAGGGCAGGAATCGGGGACAGGCTACTTTTTCTCGTATGTAAGACACATCCCCGTTCTAAGCCTTCTATGATACAAAACGATAGTTAATAGGGCAGATTATGTCGCGAAAAAGCGTCGAGTAGAAGCGGGACTCTTTGAACCTCTGCGTGTACGAATTGTCCCAGCCCCCCTCACAGAACCGTACTAGCCCAACTAAGGCATACGGCTCTTCACATCACCATTTACATAATATAGC
>Ga0180017_100213_pt1 | contig 22982 bp, 19 predicted proteins | sample KR46_S_MetaG_FD_129674 | JGI IMG/M metagenome (GOLD analysis project Ga0180017, IMG submission 129674) | Groundwater microbial communities from the Olkiluoto Island deep subsurface site, Finland - KR46_S_MetaG | ecosystem: Environmental > Aquatic > Deep subsurface > Groundwater | place: Finland...
CAAGCAACGACAGGTAGAGGTAATAGTCATCCTCGGAGAGAAAGACATCTTGCTTGTTATTCCCTCGGGCTATCGTGTGGTAAATGGCGTTATCGGCGTGAACCCTTGGAAATCGCGGCACTTCGGTTTACCCACCCCACTTCTGTTTTATGTTCTATTCGCCGATAAGGCATCTATTCCTTCAAATCCGAAATCCGAGGGCCTGACCCCTATGAATAGAATTGATGCAGAGCTGCTAGGATATAATTATCATTACAAAAACAATGCGGCGGGGAGGTTGTACTATGAGTTGTCCCAGTCTGAAGCACCGTTTTGAGGAAGAGCACCGTAAGGGTATTAGTTTCGAAAGGGCGGCAGAGATTCACCAGGATGTTGAGGGTTCGGTGGCCGCGCACCGCGCCGAGCTACAAGAACTCAAGAATCAGGGGGCTGAAAAGGAGCGTATTGAACACCTGCAGGAACACATTCGGGAAGGTGAAGAGCTGCTCCAGGAAATCAGAAGGATGAAACTGCATTAGTTTGTGACAACTTGAAACCATTGTGCGATTCGGGTTTACTGTTCGCGCTCACTTTTCTTGGCGGGAAAGAGGCGCTTTTTTCTTCTCTCGTTAACCCTGGGGGGAGAGATGGGGTCAGACACTCGGATTTCGGATTTGAAGGAATAGATGGCTTATTGGTGAATAAGACGTTAACAGAAGTAGGGTGGGTAAACCGAAGTACCACGATTTCCAAGGGTTCAGGACGATAGCCCGAAGGAACAGAAAGATGTCTTTGGATGAAACGCTGATAGGTTCGGCGACCGTGAGCTATTCAAGGCTCTCTAACTGCTAAATCCGAAATCCGAGGGCCTGACCCCAAATGCACCCCAAATGCATGTCCGTAACCGGTAGCCACCTTCCGACCGATAGCGGCCATTTCCCGCTCCCACCAGGCGAACGACGCCACACGTTCCCCCGCGGGACGGCCCCGACCGGGGTAAATGGCGTAATGCTGCCGGTACGGGGCTGGGGTCAGATCGGGCATTACGATGTTGGCGCCCGCCCGAAGGGCCCGGCGCCGCCCGGCTGGGTCGAGGGTAGCCACCGCGGTAGTCGCCGGTATGTGGCTATAAGGCAGTAGGAGGCGGGTAACCGCCAGTGCCTTAAGGGTCATTTCCAGGGAACCGGCCGGGGAGGTTGCCAGAGGGGTGTCCGGATGGGGGATAAAGGGACCGATCCCGGCCATTTCAACGCAGAGGTCTTTAAGCAAAAGGATATCAGAAACCAGTGTTTCCACGGTCTGGCCGGGGAGGCCGATCATATTCCCGGCTCCCACTTGATAACCCAGTTCTTCGAGCCAACGCAGTTCCTGGAGACGTCTTTCAAGGGTGGTGCCGGGGCGCAGGCGCGCAAACAGCGCCGGATCGGCTGTCTCGTGCTTTAGCAGGTAGCGGTCCGCTCCCGCGTCACGCAGTCGTCGATAGTCGTCCCTAGAGCGGTCACCGAGCGAGAGGGTTACGGCCACGTCCAACTTTTCTTTTATCCGCTGGATCAACCCGGCGAGGTCATCTACGGTGTAAGCCGGGTCCTCGCCGGACTGCAGCACGATGCTCCGGTATCCCTCGTCACGTGCCTGCCGGGCGGCGGCCAGGATTTCCTCCGGGGCCATCCGGTAACGGGTAAGAAGACGGTTATCCCGTCGCAGACCGCAGTAGAGGCAATTCCTAACGCAGTAGTTTGAGAACTCGATAATCGCGCGTAGGTGCACCTCTTTTCCCAGGTGCTCGGCTCGCACTTGGTCGGCCGCCCGGTACAGGGCTTCGGCTTGTTCTCCCTCGGTCTGGAGGAGCGCGTCCATTTCTTCCCTGGTCAAGGTATGGGTATTGACAGCTCTGGTCAGGGTAACGGTAAGTTCAACGGGCATACCGGCATCACTCCCGCATGCGGGTCATGGAACGTAACAGGAGGACATCCTCGTCGCCCGCCTCCGTTCCCTCATCCAGAACGGCCAGGGCCGCCGGGAACGGCGATAAAGCCCGGCGAAGGACCCCGTGTATATGGGCCAGCAGGACCCCGTAGTTGACGATGGGCACCCCCGCCTCCTGCGCCTGCATCAGGCGACAGAGCATTTCCCGACGGTTCAGCATACAGGCCCCACAGTGCACGATAAGTTTATAATCCTTCAGGTTTTCCGGCAGCCCGCCACCTCCGCTGGCGATATCGAAATGCAGGTCGCCGCCCACTGTCTGCCTGAGCCAGCGGGGGATTTTCACCCGTCCGATATCGTCTTCGACGGCGTGATGTGTACAGGCTTCGGCGACAAGTACCCTGTCCCCCCGCTGCAGCCCATTGACGGACCTTGCTCCGGCGACCAAGGTATTGAGGTCCCCCTTGTAGCGCGCGAAAAGGATGGAAAAAGAGGTGAACAATACGTCGGGCGGCGTGTCCGCGATGGCCTTTAGATAGGCGGAGGCATCGGTGATGACCAGCTTCGGGCGGGTTACCATGCTGTTAAAGGCGTGGCGGAGCTCTCGTTCCTTGACCATTACGGCGACCGCATCGTGTTCAAGAATGTCACGGATAACCTGCTGCTGCGGCAGGATGAGCCGCCCCTTCGGCGCGGCCTTGTCGATGGGAATTACCAGGACCACGCTATCCCCTGGCGCGATGAGGTCGCCGGCGATGGTGGAAACCGTCCAGTCCTTGGGCGCATGTCGGACGATCAACTGCTTAAGCTGATCAATGCCGTGGCGGGTAAGGGCGCTTACGGTCGTCCATGGGGCCGGCAGGGTGGCCGGCCAGACTGAATTGGCAGCATCCGCATAGAGGTCAGTTTTATTGAGCACCCCAATAACGGGAATGTTTCTTTCTTGAGCCCTGGCAACTACGTCTTGCTCACACTTGCCGAAACCCTGGGCCGGGTCGACGACCAGGAGGATCAGGTCGGTTTTCCGTAGCACCTCCAGGCTCTTCTTAATCCTTAGAGCGCCCAGTTCGCCCGTGTCGTCAAGGCCCGCCGTGTCAATGAGCATTACCGCGCCGAGAGGCAGGATCTCCATGGCTTTCGCCACCGGGTCGGTCGTGGTGCCGGGAACATCGGCTACGATGGCGACCTCCTGGTTGGCCAGTGCGTTGATCAGGCTCGACTTGCCAACGTTGCGCCGCCCGAAAAGGGCAATCTGCAGGCGCTGGCCACGTGGTGTGGTGTTCAAGCTGCTCATTTTTGATCCCCCTTACATTTTGAGGTCGCGTTCCCCGGCCGCCACCCGCTGCAGCAGCGCCTGTAACCGCCCGGCCTGTTGGGGCATTTGCCGCCCGAACTCTTCGGTGTACTGCCGGATGATGTCTTCCCCGGCGGACCGTCTTTCGGGCGCGGCGTAGTCCAGCAGGTACTCTTTGAAAGTGAGCACCGCGTTCGGGATGCAGAAATATTTCACCAGGCCCTTCTTGGCCAAGGCCATGAAATTACACCCGGTGCGGGCGGCACGGTAACAGGAGGTACAAAAAGAAGGGAGGTAGCCGTCCTGGCAGAGTTCGTAAAGATAATCGTCCAGGGAGCGGGTATCGCCCAACTGGAATTGCTCGCGGTCGGGGATATGTTCCCGTTCCATCTCCGCGTAGCCGCCCACGGCGATCCGTGACCCGGCGTCGACCTGCGAGACGCCCAGCGGGATGGCCTCGCGCCGGAAATGGGGCCGTTCGCGACAGGTGAGGATCATGCCGGTGTAAGGCACCGCACAGCGCAGTACGGCGACCGCTTTTTTGAAGTCTTCATCGCTAACCAGGTAAGGAGAGTTGGTGGTAAGCGGGGTATTCAAAGCCGGCTCCAACCGGGGGAAGGAGATGGTGTGTGGGCCCACGCCGAACTCCCGCTCCAGGTCCAGGGCATGGCAGAGAAGCCCCAACACCTCAAACCGCCAGTCGTAGAGCCCGAAAAGAGCACCGATGGCGACGTCGTCGATCCCCGCTTCCTGCGCCCGGTGCAGGGCGAATAGCCGCCAGAGGTATGAGCCCTTGAGGGTGTTCAACGGGTGCATTCTCCGATAGGTATCGTAGTGGTACGTCTCTTGAAACACCTGATAGGTACCAATGTCGACGTCTTTCAACCGCCGGTATTCTTCCACGGTTAAGGGCGCGGCGTTGACGTTGACCCTTCTGATTTCATCCCTGCCGTTTTTGCCGGTGTAAATCTTCTCGATCGTTCGGCACATAAAGTCAACGTCGCTCGCCGGGTGTTCACTATAAACCACGATCAGGCGCTTGTGCCCCTTCGATGTCAGCACCCTTACTTCCTCCTCGAGTTCGGCCATCGAAAGTATTCTCTTAGTAACTTGATCATTGGTCTGGCGGAAACCGCAGTAAGCGCAGTTGTTTACACATGAACTGGAAATGTACAACGGGGCGAACAGGACGATGCGATTCCCATAAATCTCCTGCTTGATCCAGTTCGCCGTTTGAAAGATCTCCGCCCAGAGTTCCGTGTTTCGGTTGTTCAGCAGTACGGCTGCGTCTTCCGGGCTAAGCCCATGAAACTCCCTGGCCTTGCTTAGAACCTCTTCCACTTCCGGTCGCTCGGGATCAGCCTTGTGTTTCAGGACGCCCTGGATTTCCTCCTCGTTAATGAAGTTGCGCCTCTTTTCAGTAGCCTCATAGGCCGCAATCTGTGCCAGGCGCTGCTCCCGCCAGGCCAGTTCCGCTATGGTCAACATGGGGAAAAACCTCCTTAAAAAGACACCTGTCTTTACATTGTTGGTTTACGAATGCCGCTTTCAGTATCTACTTATCGCCCTCCCCCTCTCGGCTTGAAGTAGCGCGCCCCGGCTACGCCGGGGGTGGTGAGTTCCTCGGGGCGCAAGATGGCGTCCACTTCTTCACGGGTGAAAAATCCCTCCTCGACCAGGACCTCGGTCAGCGGCCTCTGCATGCTCACCGCCCGAAGCACTATCTCGGCGGCTTTTTCATAGCCAAGATAGGGCACAAAAGCCGTAATCACGCCCTGGCTGGCGTCCAGGAGTTGCCGGCAGCGCCCGGCGTCGGCCTGAACGCCCCGAATGCATTTCACGGTCAGGATTCCTGTAGCGCCGGTGAGGATGGTGAAGGACTGCAGGAGATTATGAGCGATGAGGGGCAAAAAGGCGTTAAGTTCGAGTTGGCCGGACGCGGCGGCCAGACTGACAGCCAGGTCGTTGGCCATCGTCTGGTAGGCCGCCTGCGTGACCATTTCCGGGATGACCGGATTGAACTTGCCCGGCATTATGGACGAACCGGCCTGTACGGGCGGGAGCTTAATCTCGCCCAGCCCCGCCCGGGGACCCGACGCGAGCAGGCGCAGGTCTCCGGCGATCTTCGCCAGATTAACCGATGCGGCCTTCAAAAACCCCGACACTTCCACAAATACGTCGGCGTTTTGCGTGGCCTCAAAGGTATTCTCGGCACGTGCCAGGCCAAACCCGGTCAACTCGCGGAGGATCTCAATGACACGGTATGTATAGCGCCGGCTGGCGTTCAGCCCCGTGCCCACGGCCGTGCCGCCCAGATTGACCTGCCGCAGCCGCTCTTCCGCTTTATAAAGCCGCCACCAGTCGCGGGCTATGGCCTCCGCCCAGGCGCCGAACTCCTGCCCCAGGGTAACCGGCACGGCCTCCTGCAGCTCGGTGCGCCCGATTTTGAGGATCGCGGCAAATTCTTTCTCTTTGGCCTGCAGCGCTCCCTGCAGCTCCGCCATGGCCTGCGCCAGTCCCCGCCCCTGTTGGATGGCGGCGACCCGCAGGGCGGTAGGATAGACATCGTTCGTGGACTGCCCCAGGTTGACGTGGTCGAGGGGATGAATGACCCTGTAATCTCCCTTTTCCCCGCCAAGAAGCTCAATGGCCCGGTTGGCAAGAACCTCGTTTACGTTCATGTTGGTTGAAGTACCGGCACCGCCCTGGAGGGCGTCGACGATGATCTGGTCGCGCCACCGGCCTTCGGCCAATTCTTCTGCTGCCCGCGTGATGGCCGCCCCCCGGCGGTCATCCAATAGCCCGGCCTCGACATTAGCCATCGCCGCCGCTTTCTTCACCAGGGCCAGCGCCCGGATAAGTCCTGGGTGGACCGCCGTCCCGGAGACGGCAAAGTTTTCCCGTGCCCGCGAGGTATGTACGCCATAATAGGCATCCCGGGGTACAACTACTTCACCCAGTGCGTCTTTCTCGATCCGAGTGTCAGGGGAATCCGTTATGCTGTTTTCCAAGGTCAGGTGCGCCTCCCGGTAAAAGCACTTTTTACCTTCACGCCCGGCAAGGCCCCGAGTTTACCCGTCAAGGCGCCGATGGTGTCGGTGCTCCCGTCAACGATCAGGGCGATCACCGAAAAGCCTTTCTCACGGTAGGGGATACCCATGCGACCGACGATAATGTCGGCATGTACACACAGGATTTCGTTGACCCTGGACGCCATCTCCCGCCGGTTTTCCACTACAATGCCCAGAACACCGATCCGAGTCTCCATCAACATCCCTCCCTAAAAAAGTCAAGGCCCACCGGTAGCAAGGGTGGGCCCGCTATCCCTTGCCTTCAGGTTTAACCCTCCACGCAGGACATCAGTATACGTATGCAAAAAAGACCACAACGAGTATCTGGACCCCATCACCCGGTACCTCAAGGATACCGACACTATGCGGGAGTACCTCCGAAAACGAGGAGTGCAACTGCCTACCATCGGCGCGGCAGACATGCCGGGCGTACATCGAGTAGAGTAGCGCCGCAGTAATTGCTTGCGGCGTTATCCCTTCCACAGAACCGTACGTACGGGCCTCGTATACCCGGCGTTCGACAGTTCATAGGTATTTAGGAGCACATTTTACCCCTTTTTAGAAACAAGAATCCAGCAAATATCAAGGCTTTCCGGGTTTGAGGCGCCGCGGCTACTCCAAGGACTCCCGGTCGGACCTACCCCGGGTGATTATTGGTCTTGCGGTGACCCGGGACGGCATCCCGATACGCTACCGGATCTGACCAGGTAACACCCCGGATATGTCGGTGGTCCAGGAGAATGATCCAACCGCCCTTTAGCGGCCGCGGATCTAACTACACTACACTACGGGACCGCGGTTCACATAAGTGGTGTGAAGCAACTGTTTCGCAAGTGCGCTATACGGCTCTCCCAAGAAATTCTGGTAGAGCGCCAGAACCTCGGAATTCTCATACGATGCGCGCTGAATCTCGGCTGCGTCTTTAACATAGAGAGCATCGATCCGCGCTTGGCGGATAGGATCGGTTGGCGGAACGGCCGTTCTAGGCTGGCCGCCGCCGCCGATACAGCCGCCGGAACAGGACATGAACTCGATGAAATGCCAGCCGTTCGGGTTGCCCGCCAGCACCATGTCGCAAACGGTGCGGGCATTCTTGAGTTCATGGGCAACGGCCACCTTAACCGTCACGCCGTTAATCTGTACAGAGGCTTCCTTAATCCCGACCAGGCCGCGAACCGGCGTGAAATTCAGCAAGTCCTGCGGAGGCTGTGCCCCGGTAAGGAAAAAGTAAGCTGTTCTAAGCGCTGCTTCCATTACGCCGCCCGTAGCACCAAAGATAATAGCTGCACCGGTATCTTCGCCCATCAACGAATCATAGCCCTCGACCGGCAGGTTGGCAAAGTCGATGTTCCGGGCCTTGATCATGCGTGCCAACTCGCGCGTGGTCAAAACCACATCGACATCGCGGCTCACCAGAGAATTATTCCAGTACCGGCTGGCGGCATTCATCTCAGGCCGTTGGGCTTCGAATTTCTTGGCCGTACAAGGCATGATGGATACCGAAAGGATCTTTTCGGGATTCAGTCCTCGGGCCTTAGCGTAGTAAGTTTTGGCCAAAGCTCCGAACATCTGTTGCGGCGACATGCAAGTCGAGACATTCGGAATAAGGGCAGGATAGAAATACTCCATAAACTTAACCCAACCGGGGCTGCAGGAGGTGAACATCGGTAACGGGTACGTGCCCTTAACAACCCGCTTGAGAAATTCTGTGGCCTCCTCCATAATTGTGAGGTCAGCGGTAAAGTTGGTATCAAGGACGGCATCAAAGCCGAGACGGCGCAGCGCCGCCACCTGCTGACCCGCTACCCATGTTCCGGGAGCAAGCCCGAACTCTTCCCCAAGAGCCACCCGGGTGGCTGGTGCAGTCTGAACAACTACATGGTAATCGGGGCTGGCCAAGGCATCGAAAACCACCGCGGTCTCGTCCCGCTCCCGGATGGCGGGGAGGCCATGTTTACCGGGACATACAAGGGCACACTGCCCGCAATTAACACAAACAATCTCTTGCGCCACCTTCTTATCCCAAAATCCTAAAACCGTCTGAACCTCGTTGCAAACACGGACGCACGCATCACAACTACCACGCAAACAAAACTCCTGGTAGTAAACAATAGACGGATTGTCAGGAGCAATCGGTACGACGTCGGCCGATGCCAGAGTTGAGGCATAGCCCACAGCAGGTGCAACAAGACCACCAGCAGGTGCAACAAGACCACCCAAAGTAACACCCGCAAGACTGGCTAACCCCAAACCGCCCATGAGCTTAAAAAAAGACCGCCGGGTCAATTCCTTTCGGGTTTCCTCCTTGGCAAACAGATCTTCAGACATTTAATCAACCCCTCTCCTTAAATCTTAAATAAAGATACCCTGAATCCGTGATCCTGTTTGCTTGAAATACCTAGAAATCGGGCCTTATCTCGCGTATAAACATCGCCGTGGGTGATAAGGGGGGTATTCACCCCAGGGACTTTGGTTTTGTCCAGACGTCGGGCCGGCTCCGTCCGGGCCTTGAGTTCCGGCGTGTTGTTTATCCCTGCGCGACAGCCGGCACGCCTGCGGGTTTCGCTGCGCTCTGGGCGTCGAACCCTCCAGCACCCGGAAGTTCTCCACGAAGAACAGGATGACCAGGAGCGCGCCGATGAGCAAACCGAGGAAGCCCACCCACTCCATGAGAAACTTTGCTTCGGCAAAGCTTGTCTGGCTTGTATTTTCGTTGGTTAAATAAACAAATAATAACAGATGCGCTGTTGTTTTGTAAAGCCCGTGTTGTAATTTTAACCTGAACCTGAATCCGTGACACGCCAAGGTACTCAGCCTATTTTCCTTGCATAAACCGGATATAGTGGTCGTTCCTGTCAGGCCAGTGGCGACGGATGCCGTGCGGAGATATTACTCCCGAGGTCGTCGTACCAGTTACTGGTAAGCAGGCCTAAAGAAGGATAACAAAACTAAGACCTTGCGCAAGGACTCTGGTTTTCCAAATCCAAATCGGTCTTTAGTTCACTGTGAAACTGTTCGCTTGTTCCGTGATCGTGGTAGAGCTTGATGATCGTACTCACTAAAGCTAACCCTGCGACGGGAGTTAATTCTTCTTTGGACTGCTCAATGATGAATTTCACGCGTACACCCCGCTGGTGAAATATTTGGTAGCGAATATGTGCCTATTATCTCTATTATACGCGAGATAAGGCCCGATTTCTAGGTATTTCAAGCAAACAGGATCACGGATTCAGGGTATCTTATTCCAACTTGGCGCGGGGCAATGAAAATGTCGCGGCCGATAATAAACTGATCCAGGAATGATTGGCACGAATCCGGCAGCTGAAGCCGCCGAAACCTGGCGACCCCGATTTGTGGGGAGGTCGTCCGGCGGAATAAATAATAAATTAAGTAAAAATGTTTTTGAAACAGCAGGATATTATCCGTGAACAGCGAACCGATTTATAGATAAAACGGATAACCGGAACAGCAGTAGTACGAAGCTATTGTTTTCCGTGATCACGTAAACCCGAAAAATTAAGAGCGAACAAAAGACCACGAAGGTCGGCCGAAAGGTACCGAAGGCTTTCGTGGTCTTTCTTTTTTGGGGGTGAGGTTGGGAAGACCGAAAGGTTGTTCGCGGGCCGAGGGACAGGTATGGCAGGAAGGAGTGGACAGCGATGGCGGACGGTTTTGAGCCAAAGATTATCGGATTTCTATGTAACTGGTGCAGCTACGGCGGGGCGGACTTGGCCGGGGTAAGCCGGTTGCAGTATCCGCCGAATGTTCGGATTATCAGGGTAATGTGCTCCGGGAGGATCCACCCGAGCTTTATTTTTGAGGCACTATTGCGGGGGGCTGACGGCGTCCTCGTGGCCGGTTGACACCAAGGTGACTGTCACTATGTTAGTGGCAATTATTTCGCGGAACGACGGATCAGGATAATGAGGCGGTTGCTAGAGTGGCTTGGTATTGAGCGCGAACGGCTTTGGCTACGCTGGATATCCGCAGCGGAGGGCACCCGGTTTGCAAGTACCGTGGTTGAGTACACGGCCTTGTTACGGGAACTTGGTCCGAGCACCCGACGTGATTTGGGGGCAGACTACGAGGGCTTGGCACGGGTGGCATCGGCCATGGGTTCGGCTGGCCGGCTCGTGCTGGAAGAGGATGCCTGCATGGTGGACCTGGCGAAGTATTTTCTGGAATACACGCAACGAGAGTCCTGCGCCGAATGCATTCCCTGCCGTATCGGCACCAAGCGTCTTCTGGAGGTTTTGGAGAGGGTGGTGCAAGGAAAGGCGTCCGCAAACGAGTTCTCCCTGCTTGAAGAAGTAGGCGAGGCCATAGGGCTGTCGGCTAAGTGCGATCTGGGACGGATTGCGGGCCGGGCGGTGGCGGACGTAACGAAATACGGCCGTGATGAGCTTGAAGCACATCTCCGGGGTACGTGTCCGGCTACCGTGGAAGCCAATCGGGGTTGGAACATAAACAACTAACTAATTCGAATGTAATAGGACTAACGTTGTTAAGGAGGCGGTCGTATGGAAAAGGTCAGGCTGGTTATAGACCGGCAAGTGATTGAAGTGGAATCCGGAACGACCATCCTGGAAGCTGCGGCCCGGGTGGGGAGTAGGATTCCCACCCTTTGTTACCTGGAAGGTGTCAACGAGGTGGGGGCGTGTCGTATCTGTGTGGTTGAAGTCAAGGGGCAGAAGGAGTTCGCTACGGCCTGCAACACGCCGGTCGAGGACGGGATGGAAGTGTGCACCAACACGCCGGCCTTGCGGGCCGCCCGCCGAGCGACATTGGAGATGATCTTGTCGGATCATCCGATGGAGTGCCTGACCTGTATTCGTAACGGCAACTGTGAGTTGCAGACATTAGCCTCTCGGTTGAACGTACGCACGGTTCGGATGAGCGGGGCCACACATACCGATCTACCGGTGGATGATACAACCTTTGGTATCGTACGTGACCCGCGGAAGTGCGTCTTTTGTCAGCGCTGTGTCAGTGTTTGTTCAGATGTTCAGGGCGTAAGCGCGATAGAACTGCAGGGCCGGGGTTTTGACGCGATCATCGGTCCACCGTCCGGTCTTAGTCTGGATGAAACGCGGTGTGTGCAGTGTGGTCAGTGCGCGCTGGTTTGTCCCACGGGGGCGATTACCGAGAAGGATGAAACCGACGAAGTGTGGGCTGCGCTCTTTGACCGGGAGAAATACGTCGTGGTGCAGACGGCGCCGGCCACCCGTGTAACCATCGGCGATATGTTCGGATTACCTCCCGGTACACCGGTTACCGGTAAGATGGTGGCTGCTCTCCGGAGGTTGGGATTTGATGCTGTTTTCGACACGGACTTTACCGCTGACCTGACTATCATGGAGGAGGGTTCCGAGCTACTTAAGCGTATGACCGAAGGGGGAGCCCTACCCCAGTTGACCTCGTGTAGCCCCGGCTGGATCAAATATATCGAACATTTCTACCCTGACTTATTACCGTACCTTTCTTCCTGTAAATCGCCCCAGCAGATGTTCGGGGCGATCGCCAAGACGTACTTCGCCGAAAAGACCGTCCGAGATCCCGCCGACATCTTCGTGGTATCGGTGATGCCTTGTACCGCCAAGAAATTCGAGGCGGCACGGCCTGAGATGGGTGCGGCGAAGCGCTTCTGGAACAATCCCCGTGTTGGTCGTGATGTTGATGTTGTATTGACGTCACGGGAACTCGGCCGGATGATCAGGCGGGCGGGGATTGATTTCGCAGTTCTGCCGGACGACGAGTACGATGAGCCGTTGGGTATCTCCACAGGAGCAGCGGCGATCTTCGGAGCTACCGGCGGTGTAATGGAGGCTGCGCTGCGCACGGCCTACGAATTGGTCACCGGTAAAACGCTCGAGCAAATCGAATTTCAAGATATGCGCGGTCTTGAGGGGATTAAGGATGCGGTTGTACCGGTAGACGGAATTGACTTGAAGGTAATGGTGGTCCACGGGTTGCGTAACGCCCGCTACGTCATGGAAAAGCTGAAGGCCGGAGAACTCAAGGACTACCACTTTATTGAAATCATGTGCTGTCCGGGCGGGTGTATCGGGGGCGGTGGCCAGCCGATCCCGACAAATACGACATTAAGGCAGAACCGGATCGAGGGACTTTACCGGGTGGATGCGGCGATGAAGTACCGCAAGTCGCACGAAAACCCGGCGGTGAAGACGCTTTATCAGGAATTCCTCGAAAAACCCTTGAGCCACCGGTCGCACGAACTGCTCCATACCCGATATGTGCCTAGAACCTAAACGGGTAAGAGCCATTTCCATTTGAGGAGGTTGAAGAAATGCATAGCAGTGACGCCGATCCAAAAGTAGTGGCGGAGTTGGCCCGATCCTTTTTGGCCCTGGTTCGCGCTGAGTCGTGCGGTGAGTGCCTTCCCTGCTGGCACGGGGTCAGACAGATTGCGGCGGTTTTCGAGAAGGTGGACAACGGGAGCTCGTTAAGTGTAGAGGAGTTGGCTACGGTCGGCGAGTTGGCACGAACCGTAGGCCAAGGTGCTAAATGCGGAGTCGGGCGGATCGGAGGCAGGCTTGTCCAGGACCTCCTGTCGCGCTATCCCACCGTGTTTTAGGCCGGTGCATGATGTCTTCCAAATGAAGGAGGGTTCAACCATGAGTACGTTTGCGCTCACCATTGATGGACAAAGAATCGAGGTGGCACCGGGAACGACAATCCTGGACGCGGCGGCAAAAGTGGGGATCAAGATACCCACCTTGTGCTACCTGAAGGATATCGGTCATGACGTCGGCGCCTGCCGTATCTGTGTGGTCGAGGTCGAAGGAGAAAAGGAATTCCAGACTGCCTGTAACACCCCCGCGGCGGCGGGGATGGTGGTTCGCACCAATACCCCGGCGCTGCGCGAGGCGCGCCGGGTAACGGTGGAACTGATCCTGGCCGATCATCCCGTGGAATGTCCCACGTGCGTAAGGAACGGTTTGTGTGAATTACAGGATCTGGCGGCCACATTCGGCCTCCGGGAAGTCCGCTTTCCGCGGACACGGCCTGCTTACCCCATCGACGACTCTTCGGTGGCGATTATCCGCGATCCGAACAAGTGTATTCTCTGCCGCCGCTGCGTTACGGTGTGCCAGCAGGTGCAGGGTGTGAGCGCCATCGAATTCAAGAAGGTAGACGGCGAGGCCGTGGTTACCCCTGTCCTCAGGGTGCCGCTTGCGGAGACCAACTGTGTAAACTGCGGGCAGTGTGTCTTGGTCTGCCCGGTGGGCGCGATCTACGAGCGTGACGAGACCGCTAGGGTCTGGGCGGCTCTGGCCGACCCGCAAAAACACGTGGTGGTACAGACGGCACCGGCGACTCACGTCTCGATCGGGGATGTGTTCGGCCTGCCGGTGGGTACGGATATCACCGGTAAGATGGTGGCGGCCTTGCGGCGATTCGGGTTCGACGCCGTGTTCGACACCAACTTCACGGCCGACCTGACCATTATGGAGGAGGGTTCCGAACTCCTCGAACGGATCGGCAGCGGCGGCGTCCTGCCGCAGATTACCTCGTGTAGCCCAGGCTGGATCAAGTACATTGAACACTTCTATCCGGATCTTTTGGCACATGTCTCCTCCTGTAAGTCGCCCCAGCAGATGTTGGGGGCGCTGGCGAAGACATTTTATGCGCAGCGGAAGGGGGTCGACCCCGCCGACGTATTTGTTGTCTCGATCATGCCCTGTACGGCCAAAAAGTACGAGGCGGCGCGCCCGGAGATGAACGACAGCGGCTACCGGGACGTGGATGTGGTGCTGACCTCGCGCGAATTGGGCCGGATGATCAAAGAAGCCGGTCTGGACTTTGCCAACCTGCCCGACGAGGACTATGACGAACCGATGGGCATCGGCAGCGGCGCCGCCCAGATTTTCGGCGCCACGGGCGGCGTAATGGAAGCCGCTCTCCGTACGGCGTACGAATTAGTCACGGGCAAGACGTTGGATCAGATTGACTTTGAAGACGTCCGGGGCCTGAAGGGGATCAAGGAGGCGACGGTACCGGTTGACGGCCTTGACGTCAAGGTGCTGGTATCCCATGGACTGGGCAATGCGGGAATTCTAATGGATAAGCTTCGCGCCGGGGAACTAAAGGATTATCACTTTATCGAAGTCATGTGCTGTCCCGGCGGGTGTATCGGGGGCGGCGGTCAGCCGATTCCGACCGGTACCCTGGCCCGTGAGCGGCGCATCGGCGGGACCTACGCGCGCGATAAGGCGTTGCAGCTCCGCAAATCGCACGAGAACCTCCAGGTTAAGAAGCTTTACGAGGAATACCTGGAAAAGCCTTTAGGTCATAGATCGCATGAACTGCTTCACACTACCTATGTTGCCCGAGGGTGGCAGCCACGGGTGGAATAGACTCTGGATAATGACGCCATTCCCGCCCCTGATTATACAGGGGCTCTTGCCGGCAGGAACACCAGCCTGCCGGCTTTTTTACTCAGCCCAACGTTTTATTCCGTTTCCCGTATCTCTTCGCTCAGGAGAGGAATTATTGGCGGTGATGCTCTGGAAACCCTATTGCCCGCCGCATCACCGCCGATTACAACTGAAACACTTTCCGCTGGCTGTATTCGGCCTGCTTTCCTTCGTTCCACTGGCTAACCGGCCGGTAATAACCTACGATACGGGAATAGATCTCGGTAGCGCCGCCACACCTCGGGCATTGCCGGTGTTCACCACTGATGTACCCGTGACTGCCGCATACGGAGTAAGTCGGCGTGACCGAAATGTAGGGCAGGCGGTAGTGGTTGGTTACTTTCTTGACGAGCGCGGCGCAACCCTCCGGATCGGGCAGGGCTTCACCCAGGAAAAGGTGAGCGACTGTTCCGCCTGTATACAACGTTTGTAGTGGCTCCTGGTGTTCGAGCATGGTGAATATATCGTCAGTTTCGTAAACCGGTAGCTGGGTGGAGTTAGTGTAGTAGGGTGCCCCGCCTTTCTTCCATCCCTCTTCGTTCGCTACAAGGATGCCTGGATACTCTTTCTTATCAATGCGCGCCAAACGGTGGGAACAGCCCTCGGCGGGAGTTGCTTCCAAATTATAAAGACTGCCCGTACGTTCCTGGACACCTACCAGAAACTCACGTAAAAAAGTAAGGATACGTCTTGCGAAATCCCTGCCTTCCGGCTCAGAAAAGCTTATGCGGTGGAGGTTTTGTACCGCTTCGGCGGCCCCCAACAATCCGATGGTGGCAAAGTGGTTGGTCCAGTAACCCCCCGTTCTCTCTTTAACCCCCTGTAGGTAATGGTACGAGTATGGGTAGAGTTTGTTATCAGTCAGCCTTTCGAGAATGCGGCGTTTGATTTCCAGGGAGGTGACGGCGATAGAAGCCAAATGTGCCAAACGGGTGAAAAAGTCCTGTTCATCCTGTGCCTGGTAAGCTAAACGTGGGAGATTCAGTGTCACCACCCCGATGGAACCGGTCAGGGGGCTGGCCCCGAACAAGCCTCCGCCCCGTTTCAAAAGCTGTTTGTTGTCGATGCGCAGGCGACAGCACATGGACCGTACGTCCTCCGGTTGGAGATCGGAATTGATAAAATTGGCAAAGTAAGGTGTTCCGTATTTTGCCGTAACGGCAAAAAGTTTTTGGGCCAGAGGACTTTCCCAGGCGAATTCCGGAGAAATATTGTAAGTCGGGATCGGAAAGGCAAACCCTCGCCCGCAGGAGTCACCTTGCATCAGCACGTCGGCGAATGCTTCATTAATCATATTCACTTCTTCCTGATAGTCACCGTAAGAAGTGTTCGATTCCCGACCTCCTGCTACGGCGGGTTCACTTTTCATAAAACCAGGGATGTCCAGGTCCATGGTAATGTTGGTGAACGGTGTCTGGTAGCCGGTCCGGGTTGGTACGTTCAGATTGAAAACGAACTCCTGGACGGCCTGTTTCACTTCCTTGTAGCTTAGATTATCGACGCGAACGAAGGGGGCGAGAAGCGTATCGACGTTGGAAAAAGCCTGTGCGCCCGCTGCTTCGCCCTGCAGGGTATAAAGGAAGTTGACCATTTGGCCCAGGGCCGAGCGGAAGTGTTTGGGCGGCCCGGACGATATCTGGTTAGGCACGCCGCCGAAACCTTCTTCGAGGAGCTGTTTAAGATCCCATCCCACGCAATATACACTCAGGTAACCGAGGTCATGAATATGGAAATCGCCTTCAAGGTGTGTCCGACGTACTTCAGGGGGGTAGATGCGTTCCAGCCAGAAGTGGGCGGCTGCCGTGTTGGAAAGGTAGCTGTTCAATCCCTGCAGGGAAAAGGATGAGTTGGCGTTTTCGGCGATGCGCCAATCCGCCTGATTGAGATAGGACTCTACCAGGTCACAGCTTACCAGGGATTTCATATCGCGCAACTGGCGATGCTGTTCCCGATACAAGATATAGGCCTTGGCGGTCTGATGGTAGCCAAGTTCCATAAGGCTTTTCTCTACCAGATCCTGTACCTCTTCAACGGTGGGAAGGGCAATGCCTCGGTTTGCTAGGGCTTCGATAACACGTTGCGTTACCGCCGGGGCGGCATCGGTGTCTGCCCATCCCGCTTCTCGCGTAGCCTTGAAAGCCTGGGCGATGGCATTGGTAATGCGCATGCTCTCGAAGGCCACGGTGCGCCCATCGCGTTTTGTAACCGATGTAATCATGGTTACCTCCTTAAAAATGAAAAAGACCCCACCCCGGTTGACTCGGGGAGGGTCCCAGCATGCAAAATACCGGCATCTCCTGCCGTGCGCATGCACACTGAAGGCAGGCGCACCGGCGGAGCCCTTGATTTTCGAACACGCTGCTCCCCGCCTCTCGACCGGAGGCAAATAAGGAGCGCTAACAAGCAGGCAGGTCTCCTGGCTCGCGGTCATTGTCACCGTACCCGCCTTCCCGGATTACCGGTGGCGTTCCGGGAGGCGACTCATCGCTTACAGTAGCGGGACTGCTCAGGATTCGCACCTGATTCCCTATTATCCCCTAGGTGAGGGGCACCTGCTTATTCGCTATATGTAGGCCATTCTAGCATAGGCACTGATGGCCGTCAACAACTGCCAGGGTAACTATGGAAACCGTTGCCGCCCTGGAGGGCGTCGACGATGATTTGGTCGTAGCACTGGCCTTCCTTCGCCATTCTTGCGCCGCCCGCGAGGTGCCGGCTTCTCCCGGCGTCATCTAATAACTAAACCTTGACATTGGCCAGCGCCGAAATCCTGCTGAACAAAGAACAAAATTCAACAATGCCGACGCAATGGTACTGCCTTCACACAGGATTAGGACTTTACACACAAAGGTGCATCCTCTATACTGGAATAAGCAAGATAACGGGTGGCTCGAAGCCACCCCGGCAGTTGCCGTTAGACTGAGATACAAGCCACGGAATAAAGACTTTGCTGAAGCAGAGTTACCCCGTGGCTTTTCTGTTGGTAGTTCCCCTATTTAAACCGGGGAAAGGCAGGTAACAGGGCTGGCTGATGCAAGAGACTGGAAACGTAACACGAATTGCGGTAATTGACGGCCAAGGGGGCGGTATCGGGAGACTCCTGGTGGAGAAGCTTTCCCGCGCCCTGAGTAGCAAACAAGCGGAAATACTTGTTTTGGGTACAAACGTCCTGGCCACATCCACGATGCTGAAGGCCGGTGCCAACGAGGGGGCTAGCGGTGAGAATGCGATTGTGCAGAGTGTCGCTAGGGTCGACATCATCGTCGGTACCATCTCTGTGCTTATTGCGCATAGTATGTTAGGCGAGTTTACTCCGGCGATGGCCGAGGCGGTGGCACGAAGCCCCGCAACAAAGGTCCTCCTGCACCTTAACCGGTCGGGAGTCGAGGTAGTCGGTACGGCCGCCGAGCCGTTACCCCACCTGGTAGATATGCTTGTGGAAAGGGTACACGCTCAGGTCAAGAGTAGTGCAGTCTCCTGACGGGGCTGGTATCCAACCCCTTAGGACATTTTAGAATCCTAACGCTTGAGGCAAATGTCGCGAATTCCGGGCACGAAGGCCGGGGGTTCGCGATTTTTTGTCTCAGGGAGAACATGCGAAAGGATGGTACAGTTGAAGAACGCCGTGATTGTGGGTTTGGGAAATGTGACTTCGGGCGATATGGGGGCAGGGTCATATGTGATCGAGGCGCTTTCCCAGGAGAACTTGGGTATGAATGTCGATTTGGCGGATATCGGTTCCGAGGTGTTTAACCTGGAAGTGCACCTCTACCAGCAGGACTATGCGATTTTGGTGTACGCCCTGGCAAGAGGATACCCTGGCGGACACATATCCCAGTTGGCATATCAGGAATTATGCCATGTACGGCAGGGGTGCTCCTGTGGCATGAGGCCGGTGTACGAGAGGCTTCGTCTGGTGGAACGCTTTGGCATCATGCCATCCGAGGTAACGCTTATCGTCATCGAGCCACGGGTGGCGTGTCATCGTCTGGGATTGTCCAAGGAAGTCCGGCCCGCAATCCGGAAGGCGGTCCGCTTAATCAAAAAGAACCTGGAACAGCGCGGGTTTTTGTCTTCATCGCGGGTAACGCCTTTGGTACGGTATCGCTTGGAGCTGCTTCAAATGACTATCTAGGAGACTATTGCAAAACGTACACGATTCGGGTTGCGACCGTTCACTCCCCATTCGTTAGTTGACTGTGGGAAGGATGTGGTAGGTGGAAGGAAGTCCAATACAGGATTTCAATGCTCAGATATCAAACCGCGAAGGAGGAATCGATGTGAAGAGTGACCACGAGCGGGAAAAAGCAGTAACCAGGCGTTCCTTCCTCAAACTAGTGGGCGGGCTTGGTCTGACGGGGTTGTCCGTGAGTTGCGGCGGCTGCTTGCGTTCTCCCGTCCAAGATGCCGGCGGAGAAGGCTGGCTTCCCTATCAGTACGAGGCGGCCGGCACTTGGCCGGTTCAGGTGCGTGGGCGGGTGCCCATTGATCCGGATAGCCCCTCGCTGATCCGTGACGATGAAAAGTGTATTCTGTGCGGACAGTGCTTGGATGTATGCCAGCGTACGCAGACGGTCTTCGGGTACTATGACCTCCCCCTGGTAGATGACATCATCTGTATCAACTGTGGACAATGCGCCATGGCTTGCCCGACGGGAGCGATCAGCGAACGGGACGATACGGCGAAGGTTTGGCAAGCGCTTGATGATCCGGACCGGTTTGTCGTGGTGCAGACGGCGCCGGCGACGAGGGTAGCGTTGGGCGAGGAGTTCGGACTGGCTCCCGGCACCTGGGTCATGGGCCAGCAGGTGGCCGCTCTCAGGCAGCTCGGGTTCGACGCGGTCCTGGACACCAATTTCACGGCCGACCTCACCATTATGGAGGAGGCAACGGAACTTATTAAACGCGTCAAAGGAGACAAGCCGGGTCACCCCTTACCGCAATTCACCTCTTGCAGTCCGGGATGGATTAAGTTCTGCGAGTATTTCTATCCCGACCTGTTGCCGCACGTCTCTAGCTGCAAGTCACCGCAGCAGATGTTTGGGGCACTGGCAAAGACCTACTATGCGAGAAAGAGAAACATTGCGCCTGAGAAAATTGTCTCTGTCTCTGTTATGCCGTGCACGGCGAAGAAGTTTGAAGCGCAGCGTCCCGAGATGGACGACAGCGGCTACCGGGACGTGGACATCGTCCTGACCACCCGCGAGTTGGCTAAGATGCTGAAGCGGAAGGGCATTGATCTGACCACGCTGCCGGATGAAGACTATGATCCTTTCATGGGCAAGTGTACCGGCGGCGCGATTATTTTCGGGGCTACAGGCGGGGTCATGGAAGCGGCTGTCCGTACCGCTTACTTCTTTATCACCGGTCAGGAGCCGCCAGCCGGCTTAATGGAGCTAAAACCGGTGCGCGGTCTTGCAGGCGTAAAGGAAGCGGCGGTGGACGTGCCGGGAGTCGGGACCGTGCGTGTGGCGGTTTGTCACGGGATGGACAACGGTCGCCAGATCCTCGAAGCGGTCCGCCGTGGTCAGGCACCATGGCATTTCGTAGAATTCATGACCTGTCCCGGGGGGTGCGTGGCAGGCGGCGGGCAACCGAGGACGGCGGTGCCTCCCACGGATGAGGTACGGGCTAAGCGCATCGCCAGCCTATATAGCGCTGACGCGCGTTGGGGGTTACGGGAAAGCCACGAGAACCCGGAGGTCTTGGCCCTTTATCAGGAGTTCCTGGAACACCCCCTGAGCGAACGAGCCGAAAAGCTGCTCCATACCGAGTATGTTTCACGGGAGCACCGGCTCCATGCGCTGAAGCCGCTCAATGCGACAAGCCGGAGAAACGGAACGAAGGGGGCTGAATAGTATGAGCAAGGGCGTACTTGTAGATGTAACCAGATGCGTCGGTTGTGGGAGTTGCGCGGTTGCCTGCAAGCTCTATAACGGCCTGGAGTGGAAGGCCGGGACGCCAATCCTCAGTGGAAAAGCGGCGCTTGCTGCCGAAACCTGGACCGATGTCGAGAGGCATGTTGTCGAACACGAAGCTGGAACGGCCTGGCGGTTTGTCAAGACGCAGTGTTTTCATTGTCTTGATCCAGCCTGTGCTTCCGCCTGCTTTGTAAGTGCGTTCAAGAGAACCCCTGAGGGACCGGTCGTCTATAACGAAGACATCTGTGTCGGATGTCGGTATTGTATGCTGGCCTGCCCGTTCCAGATCCCCAAGTACGAGTGGGATCGGCAATTTCCGCGCGTCCGCAAATGTCAGATGTGTTTTTCGCGGATCGAGGAAGGACAGGTTCCGGCGTGTGTAGCAGCCTGTCCGACTGAGGCGATCAAGTTTGGCAAGCGCTCCGAACTGCTGGAGGAAGCACACCGCCGGATCAAGGCCGACCCGAGCAAGTACATCGACCATGTTTATGGGGGAACAGAAGTGGGCGGCACTTCTTGGCTCTACATTTCCGACGTACCGTTCAAGGATCTTGGGTTCCGCACCGATGTGACCCACCGGGGTGTACCACAGTACACATGGGATGTCCTCAAGTGGACCCCGCACATTGCCATCGGCTGGACCGCCGTGCTGACCGCGCTCTACGTTTATACCAAGCGGCGCTCCGAGAACGAGGATGACCATTAGAACCTGGTGCGGGCGATAATAAGGTGATAGGAGGTTACGGGAAATGACGAAAGACAGATGGACCTTTAAGATGACCCCCTACAGACTAGTGCTGTTCGCCATCGTCGCCGTGTTCCTCGGAGTGGCCGCCTACCGTCTCCTTTGCGGCCTGGGTGCGGCAACCAACCTGAGTGACGAATGGCCCTGGGGCCTCTGGATCGGATTCGACGTTCTGACCGGCGTGGCGATCGCCGGTGGCGGTTTCTCGACCGCCTTTATCGTGCACATCCTGCACAAGCACAAGTATGAACCCATTGCGCGGGCGGCCCTGTTGACCTCGCTGATCGGCTACCTCTTGGTCATGGGCGGCCTCTTCTTCGACATCGGTCGTTACTACAACTTCTGGCGTCCCTTCGTGTACTGGGGGCACCACTCGGTACTGTTCGAAGTGTTCTGGTGCGTGTCGCTGTATACCACGGTGCAGGTCCTGGAGTTCGGGAGTATCGCCTTTGAACGGATCAAGGTGGATAAGCTGAAGGCGCTCTTTGATAAGATGCTACCGGCGCTGTTCATCTTCGGGATTATGCTCCCGACGCTCCACCAGTCGTCGCTGGGCTCGCTGTACATCATCACCATCGACCGGCTCTACCCCACCTGGTGGTCCATGCTCATCCCGGTGTTCTTCCTGACCTCGGCGGTGTTCGTGGGACCGGCCATGGTCACCTTTGAGGGCTGGATGTCATCCAGGGCGTACAAGCGGGATTTCGCTGCGGAACTGCCGGTGCTTTCCAGCCTGGTGAAGGTCAGCGCCTACCTGCTCCTGTTCTACTTCGCGCTCAAGGTAGTCGACCTGACCTACCGCCAAGCCTGGCCGTACGTGTTCAACGGAACCTTACAGGGTAACCTCTTCATTGTGGAAATCCTGGTCGGCATCCTGGTACCCATGGTCATGTACTTTATCCCGTCGATCCGGAACTCGGTCGGGGGTATCGTCACCGCTTCCTTCCTCGTGGTCGCCGGCGTCATCTTCAACCGGATGAACGTCGTGTTCACGGGTATGGCTCCCGCCGCCGGCGGGTCCTACTTCCCGCACTGGATGGAGTGGTCGGTCACGATCGGCCTGGTGGCCACAGGTATCCTGGTCTACTGCTTCGTCGTGGAGAACTTCGCGATCTTCCACGAGGACCAGGAGAAACCGGCCTCCATCAACAAGACCCACCGTTACGAAACGGCGCAGGTTCCCACGTAGAAAGACGTTTCTTACAGACGGGGGAGGGCGATAGCCCATCCCCCGTCTAAGCTATTACCGGCTGAAACCTTAGTCAGACGCAGCGGGGCCCGGACGACACCTGGTTGGGCGCCCCGCCAAATGAAAATCGCCTTTAAAAGGTGCACCCGGCGCACTTCGGGAGGGTATATGCATTATTCCCGATTATCCCCTGGCCGAGGGGCCTGCTTATCCATAATATGTTAGGCCATTCCAGCACAGGCGCGAATGACCGTCAACATCGTGGTCGAAATTTTTCTTGACCTGGTATTCCGTTATATCCTGACTTTGACAGCAAAAGAGGAGAAAAAGAGGCCGCAACCCTTGCAAATAAAGGGGTTGCGGCCTTCATATGGTTTCAGAAATATGTAGGGGAATACCTCATTTTTTGCTGTTGGCTA
>Ga0180017_100214_pt1 | contig 22944 bp, 20 predicted proteins | sample KR46_S_MetaG_FD_129674 | JGI IMG/M metagenome (GOLD analysis project Ga0180017, IMG submission 129674) | Groundwater microbial communities from the Olkiluoto Island deep subsurface site, Finland - KR46_S_MetaG | ecosystem: Environmental > Aquatic > Deep subsurface > Groundwater | place: Finland...
CGGGCCTCAGCCGCGCATAGGGGCCGACAATGGCCTCTTCCCGGAGGTGAGATCCTTCAATATGGGAAAAGGATTTAACTTGGCAAGGACCAAGAACCGAATCCTTGATCCAGCAGTGAGAGGCGATGACTGCGCCCCGCTCAATCCGGGACTTGCCGTATATTTCGCATGGCCCGACAATTTCCGCCCCCGGAGCGATGGCAACGTCGGGACCGATGACAATGGAGTCGCGGTTGCGCAGGATCACTCCGGCATCAAGGAGGCCAGAGACGATCTTTACACGCAGAGATTCTTCAAAGCCAACCAGTTCCCTTGGGGAATTGATCCCACGCAGCAGATCGGAACTGCCGAAAGGCACCCCCACGACTGGCAGGTTATGTGCTGCACAGAGGCTGACCATCTGGGTCAGGTAGTATTCCCGCTGCGCATTGTCGCGATCCATGAGTCCAAGCAGGGCAGAGCAACGATTCACATCGAAAACGTACACCCCGGAATTGACCTCGTGGATTTCACCGCCGTGGTCCGCCGCGATGAAATCCTTTTCCTCCACGACGCCCTTGACGCACCCATCCGCACTGCGAATGATCCGCCCGTACCCAAAGGGGTCATCAAGACGTAGCGTCAACATGCCCATGGCGGCCCCGCTTGCGACGCAAGCATCGGCCAGATCGGAAATGGCATCCACTGGCACATGCGGCGTATCGCCGTTGAGCACGCAAACGTGAGACACCCCGCCGTCCGTAATCCTGTCCCAGGCGCACATGAGCGCGTGGCCGGTGCCGAGTTGCTCCGCCTGGTGAACAAAATGCTCCTGCCGTTGCGGAAAAGTCATCTCAACGTCGGCCGCCCGAAAACCTATCACCGTCCAGACTTGCGACATCGGAACATGGCTCAGGGCATCGAACACATAGCCCAGCAGCGTCTTGCCCAAGACCTCTTGCAGCACTTTGGGCAAATCGGAATGCATGCGCGTTCCTTTCCCCGCAGCCAATATCACGTATCCCAATTCAGGTATCATAAGGTCCTCAAAATTTTATCAAGACTTCTTTTCGGCCCCGCTACCTCGGTCAGTCGCAACAGCCTGATCGCCTAACATCGCAGTTCAAAATGGATTTGCGCCGGATGAACTAGCCGCCGCACCCGAAGTTATGACGGTACCGGCTCATCCCATTAATCTCAAGATTCCAGCTTGAAAAAAAAAGCAGGCTCCAGGGAGCCTGCTTTAAAGTACGAGTAACTTCGGCAATCACATGCGGCAAGTGCCTTCACTGACAGCACTCTGTCGGCATTTCATGCGATGAAACGCTCTGGCCAATGCAGCCTGGGCGGCTGCGTGATCCAATTTCTCCTGTTGCTGATTGGCGCGCTGCTCGGCTCTGTCCTGAGCTCTACGAACTCTTTCCAGATCGATGTCTTCGGCTCTTTCCGCAACTTCGGCAAGAACCGTCACCTTCGCAGGGGAGACTTCAGCAAAACCGCCGGCAACAAAAACAAAGTATTTCTTGCCATTGAGTTTATAGTAAAGACTCCCGATACCAAGTGCGGAGAGAAACGGGATATGATTGGGCAGAACACCAAATTCACCGTTGATGCCGGGAGCGCCGACATAATCGACCTCTTCCTTGAGCACCATCTTGTCTGGTGTCACTATTTCAAGCGTAATTGTTTTAGCCATATCAATACCCCAGAGCAAGAATTACTGTTTCTTGGCGTTTTCCAATGCCTCTTCGAGTCCGCCTACCATGTAGAAGCAGGACTCCGGAATGGAATCGTGCTTGCCTTCAATGATTTCCTTGAAGCTCTTGACTGTCTCTTCGAGCTTCACATAGCGGCCTTCCTTGCCCGTAAACTGGGCCGCAACGAAGAAAGGCTGGGACAGGAATCGCTGAACCTTGCGAGCTCTGGAAACAGACAGCTTGTCAACATCCGACAGCTCGTCCATGCCCAGAATCGCGATGATGTCCTGCAGATCCTTGTATTTCTGAAGCAGACGCTGCACTGCACGGGCAGTCATGTAGTGATCCATGCCAATGACGTTGGGATCCAGAATGCGCGAGGTGGAGTCAAGGGGATCCACCGCAGGGTAAATGCCAAGCTCCGCGATCTGACGGGACAGAACGATGGTTCCGTCAAGATGCGAGAAGGTTGTTGCAGGAGCGGGGTCGGTCAAGTCATCGGCAGGAACGTAAACGGCCTGAACCGAGGTGATGGAACCCGTTTTGGTGGAAGTGATGCGTTCCTGCAGTTCGCCAAGGTCGGTACCCAGCGTCGGCTGGTAACCAACCGCGGAAGGCATGCGGCCAAGAAGCGCGGAGACTTCGGAGCCAGCCTGGGTGAAACGGAAGATGTTGTCTACGAAGAGCAACACGTCCTGGTTTTCTTCGTCACGGAAGTATTCCGCGGCAGCCAGAGCGGTCAGCGCAACGCGTGAACGGGCTCCCGGAGGTTCGTTCATCTGACCGTAGACGAGGCAGGCTTTATCCAGAACCCCGGCTTCAATCATTTCATGATAAAGGTCGTTACCTTCACGTGTGCGCTCACCAACACCTGCGAACACGGAAATACCACCGTGGTTCTTGGCGATGTTGTTGATCATTTCCATGAGAATAACGGTCTTGCCGACACCGGCACCACCGAACATGCCCATCTTTCCGCCCTTGGGAAAGGGAACGAGCAGGTCAATAACCTTGACGCCGGTCTCCAGCACTTCAATCTTGGTAGACTGTTCGGTGAAACCAGGAGCGGGACGGTGGATGGGGTACATCTTCTCGGAGGAGATGGGACCCTTTTCATCCACGGGCTTCCCTACGACGTTCAGAATTCGTCCCAGGGAGGCCTTGCCTACGGGTACCTGGATAGGCTTGCCCGTATCCTTGCCGATCTGACCGCGAACCAAACCGTCGGTATTGTCCATGGCGATGCAGCGAACTACGCTGTTGCCAAGATGCTGCGCGACTTCAACAACCAGGTTGTCTTCTTCGGCATCAATTGTCGGGTTGGTAATGAGAAGAGCGTTCAAAATACTCGGAAGGTTGCCTTCGGCAAACTCCAAGTCAACAACAGGTCCAATGACCTGCACTATTTTACCGATATTAACAGCACTCATGCGTTATGCCCCCTTATCCTTTCAGTGCCTCGGCACCGCCTACGATGTCCATTAATTGGGTGGTGATACTTGCCTGGCGAGCCTTGTTATAGACTTTAGTCAGGCTGCCGACCATTTCGTCGCAGTTCTTTGTCGCGTTATTCATGGCCGACATGCGAGCTGCGTGCTCACTGGCCGACGTGTCGAGCAGGCCGCGATACATCTGAACCTTGACGTACCTAGGCAGCAGTTCGGCCAAAAGACCTTCCACTGACGGCTCGAAGATGTATTCACTCGAAGCACCGACCGGAGCCGCCACTTCGGGCGTTTCGGCGGGGAGAATCTGCGACGATGTCGCTTCCTGCTTTGCGATGTTTACGAACTTTCCGTAAACAATGTGCACTTCGTCAAATTGTCCTGAGAGATACCCGTCAATGACGAGATTTCCTGTTTCGCTTGCCAACTGAAAATCAAATTGTGTCATGTTTTCAGCGTAAGCGGTAGTAATTTCGAAACTCGTCTTGCGGATGAAGTCTCGGCCCTTCTTCCCAATGCAGATAAACTTGACCGTCTTGCCTTCTGCTTCCTTCTGCTTGGCCAACCTGTTGGCCGCGTTGCACAAGTTCGCGTTGAAACTGCCGCACAAACCCTTGTCCGAGGTCACCAGAACGATACCTACGTTCTCAATGACTTCGCGCTTTTCAAGCAGGGGATGCGCGCTGGCGTCGGCGCGGGAAGCCAGATCGATAAGAATGTCATTGAACTTATCAGCATAGGGACGAAAGCGCTCGATACGGCTCTGAGCACCGCGCAGCTTTGCGGAAGCGACCATGTTCATCGCTTTCGTAATCTGCTTGGTCTTCTTTACACCGACGATTTTATTCTGAATGTCCCTGAGTGATGCCATTTACGACTCCTTAAACGATCCTAGGCTTTAAAACCGGCTTTGAACTCATTGATCGCATCAGCCAGTTTCTTTTCGGTTTCACTGCCAAGATCCTTGGTCTGAACGATTTCAGCCAGGATGTCGGATTTCTGGTTGCGCATGAACTCAACCAGTTCTTCACCGAAGCGGATGGCGTCTGAAACGGCAATGTCATCAAGGAATCCGCGGGTTCCGGCGTAAAGAACGGAAACCTGCTCTTCGACGACCATAGGCTTGTACTGGGGCTGCTTGAGCAGTTCGACCAGACGCTCGCCTCGGGTCAGCTTGGTCTTGGTGGCCTTGTCCAGGTCGGAACCGAACTGCGCGAAAGCGGCAAGTTCACGATACTGGGCAAGATCGAGACGCAGCGTGCCGGCAACCTTCTTCATGGCCTTGATCTGAGCGGCGCCACCGACTCGGGATACGGACAGACCAACGTTGATGGCGGGACGGATGCCGGCCATGAACAGGTTGGGCTCGAGGTAAACCTGGCCGTCGGTGATGGAGATAACGTTAGTCGGGATGTATGCGGAAACGTCGCCGGCCTGGGTTTCAATAACTGGCAGGGCAGTCAGAGAACCTGCGCCCAACTTGTCATTGACCTTGCAGGAGCGCTCCAGAAGTCTGGAGTGGAGATAGAAAACGTCGCCGGGGAAGGCTTCGCGTCCCGGAGGGCGGCGCAGAAGCAGGGACATCTGGCGATAGGCAACTGCCTGCTTGGACAGATCGTCATAAATAATCAGGGCGTGCTTGCCGTTGTCACGGTAGAATTCCGCCATGGTGCATCCGCAGTAGGCAGCGATGAACTGCAGCGGCGCGGGCTCGGAAGCGGTGGAGGAAATGACGGTTGTGTACTCCAAAGCGCCGTTCTGGCGGAGGGCCTCAACAACCTGGGCAACGGTGGAACGCTTCTGGCCGATGGCGACGTAGAAGCAGTGGATGTCGCTGTTCTTCTGCGCGATGATGGCATCGACGCCTACCGCGGTCTTGCCGACCTGACGGTCGCCGATGATCAGTTCGCGCTGGCCGCGACCGATAGGCGTCATGGCGTCGATGGCCTTCAGGCCGGTGTACATGGGCTCATGTACGGACTTACGGGCGATGATGCCGGGGGCCTTGATTTCAACGTTACGGAACAGATCCGTCTGGATCGGTCCGAGACCGTCGATGGGATTGCCCAGGGGGTCGATGACACGGCCCATGACCGCATCGCCGACGGGAACCTGGAAAATCCGACCCGTACGTTTAACGATGTCGCCTTCCTTGATGTGCACGGTCTCGCCGAGGAGAGCCACACCAACGGAATCTTCTTCGAGGTTAAGGACCATTCCCATGACGTTACCGGGGAACTCGAGGAGTTCCATGGCCATCGCGTTTTCGCAGCCGTAAACGCGGGCGATACCGTCACCCACCGACAGGACCACGCCAGTTTCGCTCATCTCAACCTTTTTCTCGTAATTCTTGATCTGGCCTTCGATGATCTGGCTAATTTCTTCTGCTTTAATCTGCATAGCCTCTACTCACCCCTTTTGATATTTTCTTTCAAAATTTGCAGCTGAGCACGAATACTGGCGTCCAGGATCTTGTCCCCGATCTTGAGCATAAGCCCGCCAATAATCTCCTGATCCACTTCGTAATCAAGGACCACCGTTTGGCCCGACTCGCGTTGCAATTTATCGACAACGTTCTTCTGCACAACATCGGAAAGCCTCACAGCCGTCACCAGCTTTCCGCGAAGAACACCCTGGGCTGAATCCAAAAGCGTACTGTAGGATGCGTTGATCTCGGGGAGAAAAGACAATCTGTTCTTGTCCGCCAGAAGCAGACAAAAATTCTGGACCATGGCGCAGGGTGCGACCTTTTCCAGAATTTTGACGATTACCCCTCTCTTTTCTTCCACGCCAAAAATTGGGTTGCGGAAGATCTTCGTGAGCTCAGGCGCATTCTCCAGGAGTCCAGCCAGCCTCGCCAAGTCGCCACCGTATTGCGCCATGGCATCCTTGTCGGACTGCACCTGCGCAACGGCGAACAAAGCCTTGGCATACCGTCTTGCTACGATATTCCCAGTCAATTGAGCACCACCTTTTTAAGATATTCGTTGACCAAATCTTCGTGATCTTTCTTCTTGAGCTGCTTCTTGACAAGATCTTCAGCTGCAGCGGTAATCTTTTCGGCCAGTTCTTCGCGGATGGCGTCAATGGCCAACTTTGCTTCCTGGGCCGCCGAAACTTCAGCCTGGGCCCTGATCTGCACAGCCTGGACCTCCGCCTTGTCGATAATCGCCTGACGCATGGCTTCGCCCTGAGCCTTCGCATCTTCCAGAATCTTGGTCTTTTCAGCCTCAAGATTGGCGATACTCGCTTCAACTTCGAGCAGACGCTTCTCGGCATCTTCCTTGCGCTCGTCGAGATCGGCAAGGTCCGTCTCGATCTGCTTGCTGCGTCCGGACAACATGTCCGCGATGCGCTTGCCTGCGAACTTATAGACCAAGAACACGACGATGCCGAAGTTGATTACGCGATAGAGTAGGTCGAGCAGCTTGTTATGCCCCCCGCCCTCTCCGTCGCTGGCGAAAGCTATCGCCGCGCAGAGAACCAGTGCTGCCGTCACCAATCCGACAGTCTTGAACTTTTTCAAAATTCCGCCCTCCTTATATGAAAAAGTAAATCTATGACACATAAGAAAACCCCGAACCTGTCATGCCTTGATGAGCACCTTGCCGGCGACATCCTTGGCATAGGCGGAGACTTGTGCGCGCAGGGCCTTAAGGGCGGTCTGCTTCTGACCGTCGATCTCCTTGCGGGCGGCGGCGACCTTTTCGGCGGCTTCGGCTCCGGCCTCGGCCAGAACGGAAGATTCGACAGCGACACCTTCAGCCTTCAAGGTCATGCGCAACTCCTGCCCCTCGACCCGGGCTCCGGTCAACGCAGCCTTGTAGCTCTCAAGTTTGGCCTCCGCCTTGGCGGCGAAGTCCTCAATGGAACCCAGCTTTTCACTCATGATCTCAGCCCGTTTCTTGATGATCCCACGGATGGGACGAAGCAAGATCAGATTCAAAACCGTCAGGATAACCAAAAAGTTCACAAGCTGAACAAAAAAAGTATAATTCAGATCAATCATGCCGCCCCCTAAAAAAGGTTGTGAATTTTTGTTCAAAGTCACAGGGCCTCTATCTGATTCCCATTTTCGTGTCAAAATCTTTTTGGATAAAACACAGGCAAAATGAGTGTCATGGCCTGGGTTTTCGTAGTTTGTTCAGAAATTCACGTGCCTAGTGCTCGCTCTTCCCTGATGGAGAAAAGTGCTGTCACGAAGACAGCAGCTCACCTTCCGACGGACTTGCGGACTCTAAAAAATTCAGGCCGACAAAACTCGATTTAAAAAAGGTCAGCCCTTCTTGAAAACGAAACGGCGCATGGCTACGTTCATAACCAGTCCGATCATGCAAAAATTGACCACCGAAGCGCTTCCGCCATAGCTGATGAAGGGCAATGGGATGCCCACGACGGGCATGATCCCGAGCACCATGCCAATATTGATCAGAATCTGCCAAAAGAAGTAAAAAAAGACTCCCGCCGCGAGATAGCTGCCAAAGTCGTCTTTTGCCTCCATGGTCACGATGTAGACTTGGTAAAGAAAGGAACAAAAGAGAATGAGCAGGACCATGGCCCCGAAAAAGCCCCATTCTTCGCCGAACACGGCGAAAGCGAAATCGGTATGTTTTTCCGGCAAAAACCGCAGCTGGCTCTGCGTGCCTTCAAGGAACCCTTTGCCCCAGAACCCACCCGAACCGATGGCGATCTGAGACTGGATGATGTGGTATCCGGCTCCAAGGGGGTCGTTGCCCGGATCAAGAAAGGTCAAGATGCGCTGCTTCTGGTAATCGTGCAGAAGGAACCAGCCGAAGGGCAGCATGACGGGGATCACCACCGCAAGAACCTTGAACACCGAAGACGTAACGCCCTTGAAAAGGATCATTCCCCCCAGGATGAGCAGGATGTTCAGGGCCGACCCGAGGTCCGGCTGCTTGACCACAAACGCAGCGGGAACCAGCCCGACCAGCAGGATCTTGCCCAGGCTGACCCAGCCCAGCCGACCCTCCATGCGCGTCATGAGCCGAGCTCCGAGAATGAGAACGGCGATCTTTGTCAGTTCCGTGGGTTGCAGATTGAAAAAGCCGAGGTCGAGCCACCTTTTGGCCCCGTATATGGTCTTGCCGGCAACGACGACCCCAAGCAGCAGCAGCAGACAGAGAATGAAAAACGGCCAGGAAACCGACTTCAGGTGCCGGTAATCCACCAGCACGACAGCCGTCATCACGCACAGCCCCACTCCACCCCAGAGCAACTGCTTGTTAAAATAGGCATCGAGTTCCAATCCCGAAGCCATCCGCAGAGTGCTGGCCGAATAGAGATTCATGACCCCCACCAGGAACAGGATCGCTGTCAGGGTCAACAGCCCCCAGTTGATATGGAAAACAAGCCGTCTGTCGAACATTATCCTTCCTGCCCGCCTTCGGTTTGCACGCCTAGAAGCGCGTCCAGCACGGCGCCGGCCACGGGACCCGCATCGGAGCTGCCATGACCGCCATGCTCCACCATGGACACGACCACAAAGCGCTTCCCGTCCTTTTCCCCGAAACTGACCATCCACGCGTGATCCCTGTATTTGTAGGGTATCTCGTGGGTTTTCTTCTTTTCATACTTATCCATGAGCTTCACGACCTGCGCCGTGCCGGTCTTGCCCCCGATCCTCAGGCCCGGGCGACGAAGAATCCGGGCCGTGCCTCTTTCTTCCTCCACCGTGGCCACCATGGCGTCGACAACCAGTTTCCTCACGGCCGGACTCATGGGCAGCTCTCCCTGCACATCCGGTTCCTCGGACAGCAAGAGAGTCGGACGCAATATCTTTCCGCCGTTGACCAGGGCCGCGACAAATCTGGCCGCCTGCAGGGGCGTGGTCAAGGTGAAGCCCTGGCCGATGGAGTAGTTCAGCGTTTCCCCGCGCTGCCATTTTTCGCCGAAGCGTTTGAATTTCCATTCGGGCGTGGGCATGTTGCCCGTCCTCTCGTGCGGGAGTTCGATACCCGTCCGGACCCCGAATCCGCACTTGACTGAAAAATCGGAGATGGCCTCAACGCCCAGTTGCTCGCCAAGCTGGTAATAATACACGTCGCAGGATTCGCGCAGAGACTTCTTGAAATCGACGACACCGTGTCCGCCCTTGTTCCAGCACCGGAAGTCGCGCTGCCCGAGGGTGTACTTGCCCGAGCAGAACACGGTCTTGGCGGGAGTCACTGTCCCGCTCTCAAGTCCCAGGGCCCCCACGGCGAGCTTGAATATGGAACCCGGAGGGTAGGTGCTCTGCACCGGCCGGTTCTGCAGGGGATGCAGGGGGTCGTCGAGCAGTTCTTTCCACTTGGCGTGGCTGATGCCGACAACGAATTCGTTGGGGTCATAGCTGGGCAGGCTGACCAGGGCCAGGACCTCGCCGGTGTCGGCGTCCATGGCCACCACCGAGCCGGCCCGATCGTTCAGGGCCTTGGTCGCGACCTCCTGCAGGGACAGGGAGATGCTCAAATCCAGATCCTCGCCCATGACCGGCGAGGAAACAACCCGCGATGACAGCACCCGGCCGGAAGCGTCGACCTCGAACTCTTCGAGCCCCTTGGTGCCGCGCAGCATGCGCTCGAGCATCAGTTCCACGCCCTGCTTGCCCACGTTGTCGCCGAGCTGCAGGTCGGGGTCGTTGTTGAGTTCCTCTTCATTGGCCCGAGCCACATACCCCAGTACATGCGCAAGGGTTTCGTCGTAAGCGTAGGAGCGTTTGGGACGCACGGCGATGGCAAGACCGGGCCAATCCTGCCGGTGCGCCTCGACCAGGGCCACCAACTCGAACGGGATGTTGGGCACGATGACCTGTTCGTCAAAATGCTTGACCCGCTTGCGACCGATTTCAAAAGCCTTTTGCAGATCGTCCCGGGGCTGACCGGTCCAGCGGCTGATCTGATCCAGGGTTCCCGGAATATCCGGGCAGTCCTCCCGCACCAGGGCCAGGGCGTAGGCAGGGGTGTTCTCGGCCAGCAGCAGACCGGTGCGGTCCCGAATGATGCCGCGCGGGGAGAACATGGTGCTTTGTCTGGTTCGGTTTTCCTGGGCGCGGCCCAGATAGAAATCGTGCTTGTAAATTTGCAGATACCAAAGCCGGATTCCGAAGATGCAAAAAAGAATGACCACGAGGACGAGCAAAAGCGGTGGGCCGGAAAATACCTGCGGCCTCTCGGGAGTATTAAACGCGCCCATTCCTGCCCCCGCGACGATAAATGAGCAAAGCCACGCCCCAGAAAAGCACATATGCGGCCCACTGCTTGGCGATCCACGGCCAGGGCGAGTGCGGACGGACGGGAAGTTCCTGGAAGTTTATGGCCCCGCTCAGGACGACCCAAGACCAGCAGGCCAGCAGTAATGAGAAGAAGAGGATGAAAAGAGGGTTCTCCGGTTCGAGAAGCCACTTCGAAAGCAGGAAGAACGCCAGCATACCGGCGTAAAAGAGAATGCTCACCCCAAAAACCAGATTTCCGCCCCCCTCCTGTACGAGCACCCACAAAACGCCCATCCACAGCGCGGTCCACCACTGCCCTGACTGCAGGCAGATGAGCACTCCGGGAGTGAGGAAGTCGAGCCCACCCGACAATTCCTGCGCCCAGATGGCGATGATCAAAAAATCCATCCACCAGATGATCGCAGGAATCCGACCACTTCGCGAGGACGAGGGATGCGTGGCTGAAAGTCTCACGGCTTCTTGCGCACAGGATGGCGTGTTGCGGTGGCGGGCTCAGGGGCCTGAGGCGCCGAGACAGCCGGCTCTTGCGCAGGTGCGGCTTCGGCGGGCTGGGCGGGAGAATCGCTCGCAGCCCCAGGCCCATCGGGCAAGGACGCATTGGTCGCGGGGGGGCCCATGACCTGCTGGCCGGGGTCGAATCCGTCCGTACGGTTCAAGACCAGAAGCTCTTCGTAATAACGCAGAGCAAGCAGGGGCTCGGCATAAACCCGTTGAAACAAAGAGACGTCCGCAGGCGTGACTTCCACCACCCTGGCCACGGGAAGACCCTTGGGATAAACACCTCCCAGACCGGAACTGAGCAGGATCTCGCCGGGGCTGACCGGATCGTTGCGGGGGATGAACTTGACTTCCAGAAAGGCGCCCGGTCCCTGGCCCTGAACTATGGCCGGGACGCGACCCTCGCTGGTGATGACGGGAATGCGGCTGGAAGGGTCTGACAGGAGGACCACGGAGGAAAAATGAATGCCCGGCTTGGCAATCCTGCCGACCACGCCCCTGGGGGATATGACCGGATCATTGACCCGCACGCCGTGCCGCGACCCAACGTCGATGAGCAACGTCTCCAGAATGGCGTTGGGACCAAGCTTCTGGCCGATGACCCGCCCCCCGCGCATCTCCCAGGGCGGCTCGGGGCTGAAGCGCAGCAGGGCGTTCAGACGATCGACGGACTTGGCCTTCTCGGAAACGCGGCCAAGCTCCTGCTCGAGTTCCCGCACCCGCAGAACCAGATCCTCGTTTTCCTGGCGCACGCCGACAAGATAAACGTAACGGGACCAGAATTCATCGACGTTACTCTGCAACCATCGTCCAGGGGCGAGGACCCACCCGGTCAGCTCCAGCCCGGTCAGGGCGGCCAGGCGATCCAGGTGCCCCGTCTTCCAGTTCCACGTGTACATGGAAAAATAGACGAACAGAGGAAGGAAGAAGAAAAGGACCAGGCGTTTGAAGCGAGGAGACATCACGCTACTCGATGGTTACCTCGCGCAGGACATCAAGGTTGTCCAAAACCTTGCCTGAGCCCAGCGCCACGGTGGACAACGGATCATCGACCACGGTGATGGGCAGGGAGGTCTCCTCGCGCAGCAGGCTGTCGAGGCCCTTCAGGAGGGCACCGCCGCCGGTCAACACGATGCCGCGATCGACGATGTCCGCCGCCAGCTCTGGCGGGGTTTGCTCCAGGGCGATGCGTACGGCCTGAACGATGGAATCGACGGGCTCGGAGATGGCCTTGCGGACTTCTTCGGAAGTGATGGTAATGTTCTGGGGGATGCCGGAGACCAGGTCGCGGCCCTTGACGTTCATGACCAGTTCCGGGTCCAGGGGATAGGCGGAACCAATGGTCGTCTTGATGTCCTCGGCCGAACTCTCGCCGATGAGCATGTTGTATTTGCGCTTGACGTGCTGCAGGATGGCTTCGTCCATCTTGTCGCCGCCAATGCGAACGGATTTGGAGTAAACGATGCCCGAAAGGGAGATGACGGCCACCTCCGTGGTGCCTCCGCCGATATCCACGACCATGTTGGAGGTCGGCTCGGTGATGGGCAGGTCCGCGCCGATAGCTGCGGCCATGGGCTCCTCGATGAGGAACACCTCGCGCGCACCGGCGCTCTGGGCGGATTCACGCACGGCGCGTTTCTCGACCTGGGTGATGCCCGTGGGCACGCAGATGACGATACGAGGGCGAACCAGCCTGCGGCTGTTGTGCACTTTGGAGATGAAGTGGCGCAGCATGGCCTCGGTCACCTCGAAATCGGCGATAACCCCGTCCTTCATGGGCCGGATGGCCACAATGTTGCCGGGGGTACGGCCGAGCATCCGCTTGGCCTCGGAACCCACGGCCAGGACCTTGTTGTTGCCGCGGTTGTCGCGCTTGACGGCGACAACGGATGGTTCTCGCAAGACGATCCCCTTGCCCTTCACGTATACGCAGGTGTTGGCAGTGCCGAGATCGATGGCCAGATCGTTCGAAAAGAACCCCAAAATTTTATCCAAAATCCTGGACATATATTTCCTCTTTTATCATGTTCGGTGCGGTAGGCTCAGCGTCTTCAGTCCTGGAGCGTGATCAAGCGCGGGGCCCGGAGGGCACGACCCCAAAAAAGATGTGTAATGAGCCGCTTTTGATATCCGAATTTCAATGCACAGGCAACAAGCGCCTCGGACAGGCACAAACCTCAATCATACCAGGCATGTCACCCTACAGATATTATCCCCTGTCGCTCTATTTCAAGCGACGCTTCGGACAGCGCGTGCGTAAAATACCGCTGGACGCCGGAAGCTCGTGCCCCAACCGGGACGGCACCCTGTCGCGCAGCGGCTGTGCGTTCTGCAACCAGAAGGGGTCGGGCACCGGCCTGGCCGACACAGGCATGTCTCTGCGCCAACAGTATCTCCACTACCGGGATCGGTCCAGAGACCGCGACACGGGCGCGCGGTTTCTGGGTTACCTGCAGTCCTTTTCCAACACCCACGGCCCCGCGTGTCGTCTGCAGTCGATTCTGCAGGAACTGACCGATCTGCCCGATCTCGCCGGACTGGCCATCGGCACCAGACCCGACTGCCTGGACGAGGAAAAGCTGGACATCCTGCAAAACGCCGCGTTCGATGAACTCTGGCTGGACCTCGGACTCCAGTCCGCTCACGACCACACCTTGCGACGCATCCACCGCGGCCACGACGCCGCCTGCTTCGCGACCTGGGCCGAGAAGGCCGCAAAACGGAACATCAAGGTCTGCGCCCACGTCATCACCGGTTTGCCGGGTGAGAATGTGGCGGACTTCGAACAAACCATTCTCTTTGTCAACAGCCTGCCCGTGGCCGGTATCAAAATACACAATTTGTACATTACCCGGGACACTCCCCTGGAAGCTTCGTGGCGCACCGGGACGTTTGAACTTCTCTCCCGGGAGCAATCCCTGGACTGGCTCGTGCGCGGCATCGCCCTGCTGCGCCCGGACATCGTCATCCATCGTTTGAACAGCGACCCAGACCAGGACGAGCTGCTCGCGCCCTCCTGGGCGTATGAAAAAAGCGCATTCCTGAATGCGCTCAAAGAACGTCTGCTCGAGGCGGACACATGGCAGGGCAAGGCTCTGGGACTTAAACTACCGGAATGGATCAACCACTAAACACGGAAATAAACATGGCCAGCTTCGCGGAAACGTTTTCCAACCAATGGTTTTCGGCCACTTTCGTCTGGACGGACGGACTTCTTGCGCACATTGACTTAAGCGGAGAAATCAAGCCCGCCACCCCGCCGAAATCACCCTTCGGCAGCGCCCTGGAGCGCATCGTCACCCGCTACGACCTCCTCGACGCGGACCACTGGCCTGACCTGCCCCTGGACAGAAGAAGCCTGGGCGAATTTTCGTGGATGGTGCTGGAAAATTTGCGCATGCACGCGCCCAGGGGAACATTCACAACCTATGGCCGTCTGGCCGCGCTGTCCGGCTCACCCAGGGCAGCCCGCGCCGTGGGCGGCGTCATGGCTCGAAACCCCTGGCCCCTTCTTTACCCCTGCCACCGGGTATTGGCGGGCAACCTGGGCCTCGGCGGCTTCGGCCCCGGACTCGCGCTCAAACGGACTCTACTCACTCTGGAAAAGACTGCCCTTCCGGCTTGAACGCGGGATGGCGCAGCTCCTCGTCCACCACGTCCGCATCTTCGGCATAAAGGCGAACCAGGTTGCGCAGGTGGGCGAAGCTCGCCTCGTCCATGCGGATAAAATCAATGGCCCCATCCTGTCCGGCACGGATAATGCGGCCATGGACATGCATGCGCAGCCCGGACTCAAGTTCCAGGGTGACGTCGCACTCCTTGCCGGGAAGAATCCATTCCTCCGTGGAACAGGCAAGGCCTTTCAGACTCAGATCATGAACCTTGCCCCGCACCCTTTTGCCCTCGAAAGCGATGGTCAGCGGAAATTCAAGGCTGACCCTGCTGCGCTTGCGTCGTTCTTGCGTCATGAACCCTCCCCATACGTACATACTTCATCTCGAAAAACCCCGGTCGCCTCCGCGGCGGGATTATTTCCCGGCCACGCAGACAACACATACTTGCAATTACCCGAATTCAGCCTGCGCGTCGACACCCAACCCGAGATACGCCGCAACGTACGCGCCGAACCATTCCGCGCTACAAAATTCACACGCCAAAGATAAGAAAACCCCGGACCTGAGCCCGGGGTTGACGTTATTCGAGGAAGATCTTCTTTTTAGCCTTTGGCGGATCGGCCTTGGGCTGAGCGGCCTTTGGCTGCTCGGACTTTGGTTGCGCGGCCTTTGGCTGCTCGGACTTGGGCTGACCGGCCCTTGGCTGCTCGCCTTTGGGCTGCTCGGCCTTGGGCTCGGCCGGCTTTCTGCGACCGGGACGCGGACTCTCTTTGGGCTTCGAAGGACCACCCGGCGCCGCAGTATCAGCCGCCTTTGATCTGGCGTCTGCGCGCGGAGGACGAGGGCCCGAAGTCGGTGCCGCCGGAGCAGGCGCTGCAATCGGAGCCGGTGCTGCGCTCGGAGCCGGCGCTGCACTCGGCGCAGGCGCGGAAGCAGTGCCGGGCGCAGGCGCGCTTCCGTCAGTCGGGGCTTCGCGACCAGCCTCGGCCTTGGCACCCGAGGACTTGCGCGGACGACGCCGACGACGCTTCTTGGGCGCGGTCTGCTGCTGATCTTCAAGCGCACCTTCGACTGAAGGTTCGGATGCCGTGGCATCTGCGTCAAAAGCCTGCGACTCGGCCTGGGTCGGAGCGGGGATCTGCGAGGCTTCGGCCAGCGGTGCGCGGGGAGCGGGTCCAGCCTCCGGCTGAGAATCCCGGATCGACCCGACGTCAGAGTCCGCAGCAGCCTCGACAGAAGTTTCCGCAGCGGCTCCCGCGTTCACGGACAAGTCAGGCCGGGCCTGTTCCAGAGCTGCGGCCTCACCGCCGTTGGCCGGCTTCTTGCGGGAGCGCTTGCGCCGACGCTTCTCACCTTCGGGGCGTGCGCCTTCGGGGGCCATGGCCGCATCATTCTCGGACTGCTCGGCCACGATGGTTTCGAGCTGCTCGGTCGGAACAATTTCAGGCTGCTTGGCCGGAACGGGTTCGACCTGCGGGGCAGGCCGGGGCGCAGACGGCTGAAGGGGACGGGACTGAGGCTTTGCCGGGCGCACCATGTCAACCAGCTTCTCTGATGGCTGCTCAAGGGGAGCGTGGAAGGTGCCCTGGTAGAACTCGTCCACGAGCATGGCCAGAAGGGCGCGGGATTCCTCGTTGGCCGCCAGTTCGCCCACGGCTCGCATAAAACGCTGCATCCGCTCTTTTTGGATGTTGTCCGCCTTGCGCAGGCGTGCTTCCAGCAGGAACACGGCGCGCTGGGAAATGAGGGGCTCAAGCTCCTCGTCGGCGGGCACGGAATGCTCGACCATGGGAATGGAGAACTTCTTGGCAATCTGCTCAAGCTCAATCTCCTCCATGCCGGAAACAAAGGAAATGGCCACACCGGCCGCTCCGGCCCGACCCGTGCGTCCGGTGCGGTGCACATAGGCCTCGTGGTCCTGGGGCGGTTGGTACTGGAAAACGTGGGACAACTCGTGGATGTCGATACCGCGCGCAGCCACGTCCGTGGCCACCAGGAACTTGAGCTTGTTCAGGCGCAGCTTTTCGAGCACCTCTTCACGGGCACCCTGGGTCAGGTCGGCGCTGATCTCGCCCACATCGTACCCGAAGCGCCGCAGCACCGTGGCCACGAAATGCACGTCGGCCTTGGTGTTGCAGAAAATGATGGCCGAGGCCGGATTCTCCATCTCGATGATCTTGACCAGGATGCGGCTCTTCTGCATGGCCGGCACCTTGTAGAACACGTGCAGCACCTCGCTGACGTGCACCTGTTCCTGGCTTAAGGACACAAAGACCGGGTCTTTAAGGAACTGCTGGGCGAGGCGCTTCACGTGGCCGGGGTAGGTCGCCGAGAACATGGCCGACTGCAGGCCGCGTGGCAGGTAGCGCTGCAGCTGTTTCATGTCCGGATAGAAGCCCATGGACAGCATGCGGTCGGCCTCGTCGAAGATGAGGATCTTCAGCCGGTCCAGGTTGAGGTTGCCCTTGAGCAGGTGGTCGAGGATGCGGCCGGGCGTGCCGATGATGAGCTGCGCCCCGTCCTCGAGCCCCTGGATCTGAGGCTTGTAGCCCACACCTCCATAAATGGAGAGCGGCTTTATCCCGGACTCCCGGCCCAATTCCTCCGCATCGCGGGTGACCTGCACGGCCAACTCGCGGGTCGGAACCAAAACCAGGGCCTGCGGCGCGCCGAGCCCCGTTTCGATACGGTTCAGGATGGGCAGCAAAAAAGCCCCGGTCTTGCCGCTGCCGGTCTGAGACTGAACCATGACGTCCTCTCCGCCGAGCATGCGCGGAATGGTCTGCACCTGCACCGGCATGAGTTCGGGCCAGTTCAGGCGGGACGCCGCGTCCCGCAGGGCCTGCGGCAGGTCGGCCATGGAAAATGCCTTGCCTTCGAAATTCTCGGCTTGGGAGCCCGCAAAGGGGGCGTCACCAAAATCAGTAGTGTCTGTCATACGTGTCCTACACAGTGTCTGCGTGCATGCGGTCCACAATTCCAAGCACCATCTCGATGACGGAATTGCTGACCAGCATGCCTTCGCGTGTCAGTTGAAGATGACCGTCACGGTGGCGGACCAGCCCGCTGGAGCGCAATTGCTCGACAGCCGGGTGACGCCACGGAAATTCCGTTCCGGTCGTTGCCTTAAATTTTTCCAGGTCAAGCCCTCCTGCCGTGCGCAGGGCCAGCATGACCATCTCCTGCCGCCGCATCTGCGTCGACAATACCTCCACTTCATTTGTCCCGCCGCCCCCGGTCACAACCGAGGCATACTCCTCAAAAGCGACGGGGTTCGACCATCTGCGGTCCCCGATGGTGGAAACCGCAGCCGGACCAAAACCCAGATAGTCCTTGCCGGCCCAATACCCCTGGTTGTGCCGGCTTTTCCGGCCCGGACGGGCATAACTTGAAATCTCGTAGTGGGCATAGCCCACGGATTCCAGAAACTGCGTGCCGTCCAGATACATCCGGGCCTGCGTCTCTTCGCCGGGCAGGTCCAGATCCCCCTCTTCCACCTGTCGGGCCAGAGACGTACCGTCCTCCAGACTCAGCCCGTAACAGGAAAGGTGCTCCGGAGCCAGCGCCGCGACCTCGGCCAGATCGTCCATCCACCGCTTAAGCGTCTGGCCGGGCAAGCCCCAGATCAGGTCCAGGCTCAGGTTGAACCCACTGTCCCTGGCCGCCTGCACAGAGCGCCGGGCCTGTCTGCCGTCGTGCGGCCGCCCGAGCATGGCCAGCAGGTCGTCCTGCAAACTCTGCACTCCGAGGCTGAGCCGATTCACCCCGAGACGGCGTATGCTGCCTAAAAATCCGGGCCGAAGCACCGAATCCGGGTTGGCCTCCAGGGTAATTTCGGCGTCCGCGTCCAGATTAAAACAGGCCCCGGCGCTCTGCAGCAGATCCTCGACCTGCCCCGGTTCCAGAAGCGAAGGGGTCCCGCCTCCGAAATAAACAGTCTCCACCGCTACCCGGCCAAGGGTTCGCCCCCAGGCCTTCATCTCCCGCAAGACCATCTCCACGTAGGCCTCTGCGGCATCCCTGGAGAACGGACCGGAATGAAAGGCGCAGTACCCGCATTTGCGCACGCAGAAAGGCACGTGAACATACAGCAGCATGGGCTAGGATTGCCTGCGCAACTCCGGGGAGTAGCGCTCGAATTCACTGTAGAGGCAACCACAGTACTGCTGCCGGTACATCCCCCATTCCTTGGACAGCGCGATGCCTTCAGACCATCCGGAACGAAAATCCTGATAGTGGAACTCCACGTCAGATCCTGTCGCCAGGTCGCTTCCCAGGGTCCGGATCAGCTCGTGCTTCTGGAACTTGCTGTACAGCAGAGTGGAGGTGAAGACATCAAAACCCCCGCGCCTGGCGATGGACAGGGTCCGCTCAAGGCGCATGGAGTAGCAGGGCAGGCAGCGGTTGGTCTCGCGATAGGCCACGGCCCTGAAATAAGCCTTGGGGTCGTATTCGTCGTCCTTGAAAATGACCGCAATGCCCAAGCGGTCGGCCATCTGGGCCACGCCGTCGCGACGGCGCAGATACTCCTGCAGGGGATGGATATTGGGATTGTAATACAGACCCGTCACGCCCATCCCGGCCTCAAGCAGGTCCCGGACGGGCGTTATGGCGCACGGCCCACAGCAAATGTGAACCAGAATCTTCATGCGAGAGCCTAGCAAAATGCGCAGTTAGGCGTTTCCGTGGGCATGACGAAAATCTTGCGACCAAAGGTCAGTTCAAATTCCATGAGCTTTTCACGCTTGCGGTTGACCAGATACTGCATCAGGTCCGCGTCCGTCTTGTAGATGAACGTCTCGGAGCTCTTGTCCTTGCGCAACTCGCGATAAATGTCTTTCAAAGCCTGCATGGAGCGCCACTCCAGGTTGCGGCGGGTGCCGGCCCCGGAGCAATGCGGGCAGGGCTCCAGGCTTCCGGACAAGGCCGAGGTGCCCAGGCGCTGGCGCACGATCTCAAGCAGGCCGAACTTGGAAATGCGGCCGATGTCGGTGCGGGCCCGGTCCACTTTCAGAGCCTGACGCAGCACCTTTTCCACTTCGCGGATGTGCTTGCCGTCCTTCATCTCGATGAAGTCGACCACGATCTGGCCGCCGATATCGCGCAGCATGAGCTGGTTGGGGATCTCCTGGGCCGCTTCGATATTGGTTCGCAGGGCCATTCCTTGAAATTCTTCTCTCCGCCGATCTTGCCGGAGTTGATGTCAATGGCTGTCAGGGCCTCGGTATGGTCGATGACCAGCTGGCCGCCGCTGGGCAGATTGACGCTGCGGCTGAAGATCTTCTGCAGCTGCACCTCGATGCGAAAACGCTCGTAGAGGGTCCGCTCGGTTTCGGAATGCACCTTGATGAAGGTCTTGCGGCGGGGAAAGATGAGCGCCGCGAAATCCGTGATCTGCTTGGCGGTCTCGTCGTCATCGGCCCAGCACTCGGCGATGTCGGGGGTGAGATAGTCGCGGATGGCGCGGAAGGCCAGATCCTTTTCCTCGTAGATCACGGCCGGGGATTCCGAAGAAATGCCCTTCTTGCGGATGTCTTTCCACAGGCGCTTCAGAAACTGCAGGTCCCGCGACAGGCTGCTCTTGCTCTGGGCTTCGCTGACCGTGCGCACGATGACCCCCAGGCCCTCGTCGAGCTTGAGCTCCTCCACGACTTCCTTGAGGCGGTCGCGCTCCTTTTCGTCTTCGATCTTGCGGGAGATGCCGAGCTGCTCGCGGCCGGGGGTGAGCACGAAATAGCGACCGGGAATGGACAGGTAGGTAGTCAGGAAAGCGCCCTTGGAACCGGTTGGTTCCTTGACGACCTGGACCAGAACCTCCTGGCCGGGCTTCAGAACTTTCTGCAGGGGCGGGTACTTGCCGCGGGTCGGCACATCGCCCTGGTAGTATTCGGGGTGGACCTCGTCGACCTGCAGAAACCCGTTCTTGTCCGCCCCGTAATTGATGAAGGCGGCCTGCAGGGCCTGATCGACGTTATGAATCTTGCCCTTGTAGATGTTGCCCTTGGTTTTGCTCTGATGGAGCATTTCAACATAGTATTCAACCACTACGCCATCTTCCATGATGTCCACTTCGACCTGTTCACCAGGGAGCACGCTGATGAACATCTTGCGCTTCTGCTTCTCGCCCATACATATCCTCAAATGAAAAAAGTTTCCGGCAACGCCGGGGAAAAATGAAAAATTTGCGTCAAAAAACCGGGGAAAATTTACAAAGCCGTGGCGTGTGGCGCAATAAACAAAGCAATGACCGGTCTCTGCCGGGCGCACAGCACGCCGAGTATCAAGGAGCTTCTCTACTCGGCCAACGCCCCTATAGCAAGAAAAACCATCCCCATGGCGGGGCGGATTGCTTGACATCCCAGTATGCCATGGCTACTCCCGCCTACGCACTTCACAGGAGGCCACATGCTCGAACCGGGACAGCTGGTAATGCTGCTCAACGCAAACGACAAGCGATATTTTGTTACCGCCCAGGAAGGGCAGGTCATGCATACCAACGAAGGACTTTTGCATCTCGACGAAGTCCGCGCCGCAGGCTGGGGACAGCAGGTCATGACCCACAAGGGCTATCCCTTCACCGTCATGCGCCCCACCCTTTATGATCTGGTCAAGTCCGTCAAACGCCGCACCCAGATCATCTACCCCAAGGAAATCGGCTATATCGTCATGAAGCTGGGCATCGGCCCCGGTTGCCGCATCGTCGAGGCCGGCTGCGGCTCCGGCGGCCTGACCACGGCCCTGGCCTGGCTGGTGGGCGACACGGGCAAGGTCTACACCTACGAGCGCCGCGAAGAATTTTACACCCTCTGCCGCCAGAACCTGGAGCGCATCGGCCTCGCCCACCGCGTGGAGCAGTTTCATCACGACATCGCCGAGGGCTTCCACCCGCATGCCGCTGACGCTCTCTTTTTGGATGTGCGCGAACCCTGCGACTATATCCATCATATCCCGAACGCGGTAGTGCCGGGCGCGCCCGTAGGGTTTCTCCTGCCAACCACCAACCAGGTCCAGGACCTGCTAAAAGTGTTGCAGGCCGGCCCCTTCCGCCAGATCGAAGTGGTGGAGATATTCTTGCGCCACTACAAGCCCGTGCCCGAGCGCCTGCGCCCCGAAGACCGCATGGTCGCCCACACCGGATTTCTGGTCTTCGCGCGGACTTTCGCGGAGGCTCTGGTGCCGGAAAGCGTGGCCCCGCAAGCCCCCGCAGACGAAGATCCCTCAGAGCAACCGCTGGACGAGTAATTACAACAACCCCTGATATCGTTCTATTTCAAGGATTTGCAAATACATACTTGCAAATCCTTTTTTTATTCCTGTATAAGGACTATTCGTAAAACCATTCAACCCCGACCACCCCGGCCGGACCACGCCACCGCAAGGAGGAGTGCTGATGACCCGCAAGGATCGCACCGAAGGCATTTTCAGCCGCCGCGAAGTTCTGGATGCCACGGAGCGCCAGAAATACTACCAGATCCAGCTCAAAGAGCTGCTCTCGTATGCCTATAGATACTCCGAGGACGTGAAGAAGCGCTTTGACCGCGCACAGTTTTCCGTGGAAAAATTCCGCGACCTCATCGACCTCAAACACGTCCCTATCCTAAAGAAAAAGGAACTCATCTTCCTGCAGTCCATGGGCCCGCGTCTGGGCGGCCTGTTGACCAAGGATCTGGGCGAACTGCGTCGCGTCTTCCTGTCTCCCGGCCCCATCTTCGACCCCGAGGACAGAGGGGACGACTACTGGGGATGGACCGAGAGCTTTTACGCCGCCGGTTTTCGTTCCGGTGACCTGGTCCAGAACACTTTCAACTACCACATGACCCCGGCCGGACTCATGTTCGAGGAACCCCTGCGCCAGCTGAGCTGCGCCGTGGTGCCCACTGGTCCCGGCAACACCGGCAGCCAGCTCGACATCATGAAGAAGCTGCGCGTCACGGGCTACGTCGGCACGCCGAGCTACCTCATGCACCTGGCCCAGAAAGGTGAGGAAAAGGGCCTCAACCTGCGCAAGGACCTCTACCTGGAAGTAGCCTTTGTCACGGGCGAGAAATTCTCGGAGAAGCTGCGCTCCACCCTTGAGAAGAAATTCGACCTTATCATGCGCCAGGGCTACGGCACCGCCGACGTGGGCTGCATCGGCTACGAATGCTTCCACAAGAACGGCCTGCACATCGCCAACCGGGCCTATGTAGAAATCTGCCACCCGGACACGGGCATTCCGCTCAAAGACGGCGAAGTGGGCGAGATTGTGGTCACGGCCTTCAACAAGACCTACCCGCTCATCCGCCTGGCCACGGGCGACCTGTCTTACATCGACCGGGCGTCCTGCCCCTGCGGCCGGACCTCCCCGCGCCTTGGCACCATCGTCGGCCGCGTCGACACCACGGCCCGCATCAAGGGCATGTTCGTGTACCCGCACCAGGTCGAACAGGTCATCTCCAGCTTCGAAGAGATCAAGAGATGGCAGATCGAAGTCACCAATC
>Ga0180017_100217_pt1 | contig 22902 bp, 26 predicted proteins | sample KR46_S_MetaG_FD_129674 | JGI IMG/M metagenome (GOLD analysis project Ga0180017, IMG submission 129674) | Groundwater microbial communities from the Olkiluoto Island deep subsurface site, Finland - KR46_S_MetaG | ecosystem: Environmental > Aquatic > Deep subsurface > Groundwater | place: Finland...
ATAGGTTAAATCGTAACTTGTATCTGGATTCTTACTATGGTTCAAGGCATTCGTACAGGCCTCAGATACAGCAACCTTCAAATCTTCCACATCGCCAATGGAAAAACCCATATTGTTTGCTACTGATGCTATTGTAAGGCGTGCTAAGCTGACATATTCTGGTTTTGTCGGCAGTGTCAGTTTTATCCTATCCATTCTTTTTCCCCTTCTCAATTTGCTTAGTTAGCTGGATTGTCTACAATTTCGATTATCTTATCGACTCCTGTAAGCGATAACAGCTTTTTGATATTGGGTCGCGGATTCATCATAATAATCTTTTGTCCCATTTCTTTGGTTTTATTTCTTAACTCAATTAATACACTCATGCCGGTGCTATCCATATAGGATAACTCGGAACAATCTAAAATGATTTGCGTTGCCTGAGTCTGAATTTCTTTTTCGATTGACGCTCTGAAATTTTCAATAGAATAAATGTCGATTTCGCCTTTAATACTGACCATACTTGTTTTACCCATTCCAATTATGTTATTGCTGTTCATATAATCTCCATTTCACAATTAATCTGTTTAAAAAAAGCTAATTTTATTGATAAAGCTTTTTGTCACAGGCGCTCGCTAATCGGCCTTTTCATAAATCCAAAACTAGACCCAATGCGGTGATTACCATCATTGGGCCTAGGGCTGTAAATCCACGGCCTATACCTTATTTTTGCTATTCTTTTTTTGAAAAACTTCCAAGCCTCTTTTTAATACCGCTGTAGCTTTTACAACTGGATCAATAACATCACGTTTGATGGTATTTAACGCGACTTCAACCTCATCCACCATCATGCTGGACTTGTCAACGATATGGGCAGTTGATTTAGTTATGCCATCAGCATTTTCCATAATACTGCGAAGCGCCAGACGATTGTCCTCCATCAGCTTAGTGGTTGTGTCAAAGGTTGCTGCCAGACTCTTAAGCAGCTTAACTAAATAAACCGTTCCGACCACAAAGGCTACTCCTACTAATAGCAGTGCCAGTTCCCATAAGCTAAAATTTAACGTTATCATTTATAACATCCAATCCTTACGCTTCTTCTTTATCAGCAACTTCAACTTCTTCAGTCATTTTTGCATCTTCTTTTTCAAGGGCTTCCAGTTCTTCGTTTAAATCAGCAATATCCTGTTCAACTTCATCCTGAATTTCCTGAATCTTACTTTCAATCTGGTTTTTATACTCATTAACGCGTTCAGTAAACTGTTCTTGCATGTCCTGGAATTGTTCTTTGAGATTTTCACCATATTCTATAGCTTGATCATAGGCATTGCCCAGGGCTTCTTCTGTGCCTTCAGCCAATTTTTTTCGAGTTTCATCACCTGCTGCCGGTGCTAATAACACGCCTAGTGTTCCGCCAATGATGGTTCCTAGAAAAAGTCCGCCAACAAAATATAATTTGTTACTGCTCATTTTAAATTCCTCTACTTTCATTGTGATATATACTACATTTTACCTCAAAACACCCTTAATTAACAGTCATTTATTTTATTTTTTATTTCAAAGAAACTATTCGCCAAACTTATCATTGATTAATTGTACCAAGGCATCCACTGCTTCGGCTTCATCATCCCCTTCAGCCTGAATTTCAATCGTTGTGCCCTGAGAAATCCCCCCTGCCATAATGCCCATAATACTTTTCGCATTAATTGAGTTTCCCTCTTTAATCACAAATATCTTAGACTTGAATTTACCGGCTGTTTGTACAAACATTGATGCCGGTCGGGCATGTAAACCCGTCGCATTTAATACTGTCACTTCTTTTTTTACCATTGTAATTCCTCCTAATGATTTTCTCTAAATATCTAAATTCAATTTTTTCATTGATTTTTGAACAAAATCCATTATTTCCTCACCGGTTTCCATATTAAGAGCAGCATCAGCTATTTTTTTTGCGTCTTCATAAGTGACACTGCGAATGATCTTTTTAATCTGGGGAATTGACAGGGCACTCATGCTGAATTCATAAAGACCCAATCCCAACAGCAGTATCGCCGCTAACGGATCACCTGCCATTTCACCGCACATTCCGGTAAAAAAGTTATCTTTCTTTTCGGATGTTGCCGTAACCTGCTTAATCAGACGTAAAATCGCCGGATTAAAGGGATCGTAAAGATAGGAAACTTCCTGATTCATTCTGTCTACCGCCAGGGTATATTGACAAAGATCATTGGTACCAATGCTAAAGAAGTCGACCTCTTTGGCAATGATATCGGCAGCAATGGCGGCTGATGGTATTTCAATCATCACCCCAACCTTGACAGTCTTATCATAGGGCAGCTGTTCTTGATCCAGCTCTTTCATGCAATCCAGAAGGATAGCCTTAGCCTGTCTTACTTCTGTAATTGATGAAATCATCGGGAACATGATGTGAGCCTGCCCATAAACACTGGCTCGCAGAATCGCCCTGAGCTGGATTTTAAACAGACCAACCTCTTTAAAGCAAAGCCTGATTGCCCGTAAACCCAAAAATGGGTTCAGCTCATCATCCATCGGCAAATAAGGCAGTTTTTTATCGCCGCCAATATCCAAGGTGCGAATAATTACCGGCCCGTTGGGAAAAGCTTCTAATACTGAACGGTAAGCTGCAAATTGCTTTTCTTCACTGGGCATGACATCGCTGTTCATGTATAAAAATTCAGTTCGATAGAGTCCGACCCCGACCCCACCGTTCTTGAGAATACCAGCCACGTCATTGGGCTCTCCGATATTCCCAACTAATTCGACTTTCCTGCCATCTAAGGTGATGGCTTCTAAGTCTTTTAATGCTTCCAGCTCTTTAAGATAATCCTGATACTTCTGTTTTTCTTTTTCATATGATTGCAGTTGTTCATCACTGGGATTCACGCATACCTTGCCGGTTAGTCCATTCACCACCATCAAATCACCATTTTTGACCGTCTTCGTGATATCGCCCAAGCCAAGTACTGCGGGTATTTCCAGGCTGCGAGCCATAATCGCCGTATGGGATGTGCGACTGCCGATGTTGGTCGCAAAACCCATCACCCGTTTCTTATCCATCTGTGCCGTATCTGATGGGGTCAGATCATCGGCAATGATAATCACATCTTCTTCCAATTGGGACAAATCTGCCTGGACAATTCCCAGAATATTCTGAAGAACCCGGCTACCGACATCTTTAATATCAGCTGCCCGAGCACTGAAATAGGGATCATCCATCTGATCAAAGATATCAAAAAAACGATCGGTGACGATCTTTACTGCATAATCGGCTGCTAAATGATTATTATTGATCTCAGCTTCGACGCCTTCGACAAATTCTGGATCATCCAAAACCATCGCGTGAGCCTCAAAAATTGCGCCTTCTTCTTCACCAAGCTCGCTGATGGCTTTTATTCGGATGGCTTCCAATTGCTGATGGCTGTGCTTCACCGCATTTTGAAATTTAACAATTTCAGCCTCGGTGTCGTTGATTTTATTTTTGTTTACTTCCAACTGAATCTTTTCATAAACAAGTGACTTCGCAATAACAATACCCGGTGATGCAATAATTCCTTCTTTAATAAACATCTTTAATTCTCCTTTATTTAAAGGTTTAGATCTCATTTCTTCCTTCAAAGGCTTTAATTAATGTTATTTCATCTGTGTATTCAAGATCAGCACCAATCGGGATACCCTTTGCCAACCGGGTAACCTTTACTCCAAGTGGACTAATCAGATTTCCTAAATACATCGCTGTGGCTTCACCTTCGACTGTCGCATTGGTTGCCATGATAACTTCATTTATGTCGCTTTTGCCAATCCGCAGTAATAATTCGCGGGCTTTGATGTCCGCAGGACCAATCCCGTCAAGCGGCGAAATGGCGCCGTGGAGCACATGGTATAAGCCGTTATACTCACGGGTTTTTTCAATTGCGAAAATATCCCGACTATTTTGAACCACACAGATGGTTTGTTGGTCGCGCTTTGGATTCTCACAAATATCACAGATTTCTTTATCGGTTATTGTAAAGCAGGTCTGACACAATACTATTTTTGATTTCGCTGATAATAATGCCTCGGACAAGCTTGAAATTTCTTCGACAGATAGATTGATAATGTGAAAAGCTAGCCGCTGCGCCGATTTTTCACCGATGCCTGGCAGTTTTCCCAATTCCTGAACCAACCGCTCAAGCGTCTTTGGGTAATATCCCATCGATAACCTACATTAAACCGGGAATATTCATTCCCCCAGTAATTTTTCCCATTTCACTATTAACCATCTCTTCTGCTTTGACAATCGCTTCATTAACCGCCGCCAATACCAGATCTTCGAGCATTTCAATGTCATCCTCATCAATCACTTCGGGATCAATCTTAATCGATAAAATTGTTTTCTTGCCAGTTGCGACTACTTTAACAGCGCCGCCGCCAGCAGTGGCTTCAACTTCCCGTTCTTCGAGTTCTTCCTGTAATTTCGCCATATCTTGTTGCATTTTCTGCACTTGCTTCATCATATTGTTCATGTTTCCGCCACCCATTCCGGCCGGCATTTTTCTTTTTGCCATTCTATCCTCCTGTGGTTTTCCATTCTTTATAACTTCCTCATTATAACACTAATGACCTATTATTATCACTATCTTTTTAAGCTAATTTTGTGGTTTATCGGTAGTTGTGATTATTTTCACCGCTTCGTCGTTAACAATGCGCAGGGTTTTTTCCAGCAGATCAAGCTCATTAAAATTTTCTTCTTCCAACCTTATTGAAACCGTGATGGCTTCTCCCGTCTTTTGAAGGAGCGCCGTTTCAAAGCCTTTAAGCAGCTCGGGTTTATTGACGAACTGATAAAAATTCTTGTTTTCCACCGTATAAATTATTGCCAAGTGGCCCTCACCCTCGAGTGCCGGTTGACCCCGTTTCAAAAACATCGCCTGACCTGAGTTCGTTTTTGCTATTTCATCACAGAGAATTTTGAAGAGTCTCATACCATCATGGCGACTGCTTCCGGTCTTTACTTTTTTATCAGATCCGGGCTGATTCAGATTATCTTCCTGCCCTGACAAAGCAACCTTGACTTTATTTTCAGGCACCGCTTCAAAAGCCTCAACCCCGGCTGCGAAACGGTCCTCGTCTTCGGGTTCTGGTCGTTCTGCATCAAGCGAGCGGCTCTCTGACAGCTGGTTTTCGGGTTGTGGTAAATTTTCTGGAGGAACCTTTTTTATCGCTATATTGCTTTGCGGGTCAATCGGCGGTAATGGTTTTACTGCTTTTTTTTGTGAAACAATTTCTGTTGCTGGAATCGATATCGCTATTTGATCCCTTAGACAAAGCTTTAATAGCGCCATTTCCAGGATTATTCCCTGAAGACTGCTGTATTTCAGTTTATTTTTTTCGTCAATCAGTTGACTAATCATCTGATACAATTGATTAAATGTCAGTTGCTCACTTAATTGCTGGTAGACAACTAAATCCTCAGCCGTACAGAGTAGAATTTCTTTTGCCGTCGCTTTTGCGGTTTTAGTTATCAGAACACCCCGCATAAATTCAATTATCTGGTCTATCAGTAAGTTATTATCCTTACCTTTGCTGACCAGTACCCTCAGACATGTTATCACACCAGCGCTATCATAATCGACAATTCTTTTTACCAAATCACTGATACTTTGTTTATCAGCCATACCAGTAAATTCCAGCAGGTCAGTGAAAGCTACATTCCCATTTTGATCCTTCAGATCGATGATCTGGTCCAATAAACTCAGCGCATCACGCATTGAGTTTTCACCCCGGGCGGCAATAAAATCATAGCATTCCTCTGCCATTGTCACCTGAATATCCTGACAGATCTGCTTCATTTGGATAATGATCAAAGCTTTAGGAATCGGGCGAATTTCATAGCGTTGACATCGCGATAATATCGTCACTGGACACTTATTCGGTTCAGTAGTGGCCAGGATAAAAACGACATGTTCCGGCGGTTCCTCAAGGGTTTTTAATAAGGCATTAAAGGCTTCCTTGGTGAGCATATGAACCTCATCAATAATATAGACCTTATACTTGCCAATTGTTGGCGGGTATTTTATTCGCTCACGAATTTCACGTATTTCATCGACGCCACGATTGGAAGCGCCATCAATTTCGATGATATCCATAACGCCGGGGCGATCAATTTTTTGGCAAACATCACATTGATTACATGGATTTCCGTCAATTCCATTCGGGCAATTGATGGCCTTGGCAAATATCTTTGCCAGCGAGGTTTTTCCTGTTCCTCTGATGCCTGAAAAAAGGTAGGCGTGACCAATCCGGTTATATTTAATTTGATTTTTAAGTATCCGGGTAATACTATCCTGACCCACCACCTCATCAAAGGTTTGTGGACGATATTTCCGATAAAGCGCTAAATATGACATTTTTCCCTCTTTAGTTCTGTACTTTTAGTAGTTTTATTATATTACACTCTGTATTAATTGTATAGCTAAATGCACTCCACCATTTATGGGTTGTTCAAAAAAAAGAAGTCCCTCTAAAAGGAACTTCTTTTTTTTATAAAAGGTGGAAGGGCAGGTCTTTTTCGCGCCGCGCTTTTTTTGCCTGTTCTTTTTCGGTTTGAACTTTTAGTCTTTTTTGTTCAATTTCTGCCCGAACTTTTCGCTCTTTTGATATTGCCCGTTCAGCTGCCTTTGCCGTCAATTCTTGAAGCGCTTTAGCTTTGTCCCTGATTTCTTTGCGCAGCCGCTCCTCAAGCTCGATTCTACTTTCCTCTTTTTCTTCGGCTTCTTTCTGACGAGCCATTTCTAACCTTTTCGCATCTTCTTCAGCTTTTAACTTAGCTTTGATTCGAGCTTCTTCCTCAGCTTCTTTTTTTGCTTTTATTTCTGCCTGTTTTTTTTCTTCTTGTTGTTTTTTAGCTTCAGCCGCTTTTTTTATTGCTATTGCCTCGTCCTGAAACTTCTGATGCAATTTTTCGATTAAAGCCTTGGATTTTGCAGCGACAGCTTTTGCCTTCTTATCAGCTTCAGCCTTTGCAGCAGCAGCTTTTTGGGCAAGTTCCTTTGCTTTTGCTTCAGCGGCTTCTAACTCAGCCTTTATTTTAGCCTCAGCATCTTTCTTCGCTTTTTCTTCGGCCTTCGCTTTGGCTTCTGCTTGAGCCTTTGCCTTAGCTTCTACTTCCGCCTTTGCCTTAGCTTCTGCTTCCGCCTTTGCCTTGGCTTCTGCTTGAGCCTTTGCCTTGGCTTCTGCTTCCGCCTTTGCTTTGGCTTCTGCTTCCGCCTTTGCCTTGGCTTCTGCTTGAGCCTTTGCTTTGGCTTCTGCTTCCGCCTTTGCCTTGGCTTCTGCTTCCGCCTTTGCCTTTGCTTCTGCTTCCGCCTTTGCATCTAATTCACGTTCTATTTTTGTTGAGTTCATTTTCTGGGGATTCTTGTCACTGAAATCCTCGGTGTTATCTTCTTTACCCGCAATCACTCTGCTAACCTTTTTAATTAAATCATCAAACTTCACCACTTCTTCATTCCCCGCTTCACTTGAATTCGTTGTATTCAAATTACCTTGAATCTCTGTGTCTTTTATTAATTGTGATTTAGGTTTACTTTTACGAGCCATGACAATCTCCTTTTTAATGACATAGTATGGTTCTATTTTTTATAAATGGCCTTGGTGCATTTATAAAAAATAGAAATCTGATGTATAAAAAACAAATGACCGAAGCCATTTGTCTTTTATACATTTTAATTTTTACAGCTTGTGTTAAAACAGGATTCTTGCGATATCCTTATGCGGTGAAGAAATAACCGAATAGCTCGTAATGAGATTCGATTCAGCCATCTCTGTCTGAGCCGTTTGAATGGCCATTTTAACAGAAGATATTTCACCAGTGATTAATACAAAGCCTTTTCCACCCAAGCCTCTTGCAATTCGAATTTCAAGGAGTTCTACGTTTGATGCTTTCGCACAAATATCTCCGATCAAAATTGAAGAAATAGCATTAATCGTTTCAACAATACCTAGTGATTTCACATCACCGATCTCACCTGCACCTAACATGGCCGGCAAAACATCGGGGTGAATATTCGGTATAACGTGAGACTCTAACATGTGGATACCACCCACTTGTTCACCATTCTTTATTGATGCTTCGACGGCTCCCACATCTCCAGCTATAATACTGACGTACTTACCAGGACATAAAGGTGATGCCATCAGCAGCTCAACATTTGCGGATTTTAGCATTTCATCAGTGGATTCTATACCAACTGGAATGCTCTTAAATTCAATAAAACCAACTGCTTTTTTCAAAATATCACTTCTTTCTATACTGTGAATGATTTAAACATAAAACCTGATTTAACGGTTTTTCTAACTAAAAGAGTGCTGGTACGATTAACCCACCAAGAATGGTGAAGTTAATGAGCTGTGTAATAAAGATTACTACAGCAGGAGGGTCGATATGGGTATCGCAATGGCTGTTAAGTGTTTTTGCAGCCCATTCGCCCAAGAAAGCTGTAAACATACCTGTAATTGCTGCACCAATAATTGCAGCAATAGGACCTGCGCCAGCTGTGAATAAAATTACCGCTGTTGAACCTGCAGGTAAAACGATATGATGCCATCCTTCAAAATAGTGTCCACAAGTGATGAAGATTAGCGAGATCGCAGCAACTGCGAAACCGATAACTGGTGTCATGTTAAATAGGTAAGCCGCTTCAGCAACGCCACCTTCTAAACCAAGTGTTCCTAATGTAGCAGCTATACCACCAATTAAGATACCAATACCAGCACCATAGGTAAGAACAAATCCTAAACGGCTTCCAGTAGAAACCCATTCGCGTTTTTCACCAGCTGGTGTTTTTCCTGTTAAACCTGTTTTACCAAATACTAAACGTACAATAATACCAGAAAGCATAACTGTTAAAGCAACTGAATCAGTCCAACCTGCTCCACCGCCTTCACCAAGCAGTCCATCAAATACAGCTGTTCCAATGACTGGACCAACAATGTATTGGATCAGGAAACCAACCATACCGAAGATACCACCAACGATTAATACCATTGGATCACCAAATTTCACGAGTGGTGTAACAATATCTTGACCATTTTCAATGTGATTTCTTGTCATTGCAAACGCAGCACCAGCTACAGCACCAGCGAAGGCAACATGTGGACCAAACCAAGAACCGAAACTAATAATACCAACTGCAGGTGCCCCAAATTCTCCACCCATAACTGCCGCTAAAACAGTTAAACCAGTGAAAATAAACGCTTGAAGCCCGCCCATAAATGTGGCTAATAAGCCACCGCCAAATGCGGCGATTAACATTGTAAAGTCCATAATTTCCCCCTTAAAATATGATTTAGGACTCGATAGTGATTTTCTCACTATCCGCGGCTGAAATCCTACCGCTAATACTAGCAAAAATTTTTGCGCTCAGTTTACCCTCAGGGATATCCCCGATAAGTTGTCCTCGCTCCACATGATCTCCAACGTTTACAACTGCTACTGCAGGAGCACCTATATGTTGTGACAATAATAGGTTGACTTTAGAAAACGTTTTATCCGTTTCAACCATCGGAGCCGGAAGATCATACTTCGTCAGTCCCAATCGTGATACTAAACGGTAAACGTTAAACTGTTTGCCTTCTCTGAAGGGCACAGCTGATGTTGGTACAAGGTGGTGAGGATTTTTGATCCCTTTGCTTCCAAATTCTCGCTTGAGCATGGCATTGAACTTCCAAGGTTGTAGGTCCATTACACATGCATATTGACATAAGCCACATTCACAGCATAGAAAAGCGTTTGTAGCTTGGGTGGACGTGTCGCAAGTCGAACCATAGGCAGCGATCCGCATGAGTTTATGGGGTTCCAGGTTATGACCCAAAGCGTATCTCGGACATAGCTCTGTACAATAGTTGCATTGCATACAAGCCATCCCTGCCATTTTCATGGTTTCCTTGATGGACTTCGTTTTAGAAACGATCAACGGATGATCTTTTGCTAAAACAATCAGTCCTTTAGTTGTTTTTGTAATCACTGACTCAACATCAACGATTTTTCCCATCATCGGACCGCCGTTGATCACGACAAAATCCTCAATGGTTGTTCCTCCGGCTAATTCCAAAGCTTCACGAACGGTAATACCCAAAGGTACCTTTGTTGTAAGTTTGTTCTTAACCTCGCCTGTTAATGTCAAATATGTATCCATAACCGGCTTATTGTCTACCATTATATCATAAATGTTTATAAGTGTCTCGACATTTATCACTAATGTACCGACATTTAACGGAATTCCGGCTTCAGGTACAATCCGCCCCGTTGTTTCATAGACAAGCACCTGCTCATCTCCAGCTGGGTAGAAGTTCTTTAACAAATGCATTTTAATCTTAGGAAATGCTGATAATTCTTTGTTTATCGCATCAATAGCATCTGTATATTTCTTTTTAAGGCCAATAATGCCTTCCTTTGCTTGTGTTTGATCGATAACAGCCTGAAGAGCTGTTAACATTTTAACAGCCTCCAGTGCCATCAGTTGTTGATCAACGCGCAATAATGGTTCGCATTCTGCGCCGTTGACAACAACTGTTTCAACGGTGCAATTTAATTTGACCTGGGTTGGAAACCCTGCCCCGCCTGCACCAACGATGCCGGCGTTTTGTACCAATTCTACTAAATTTGCGCTCATGAACAACACCTCTATTATTTAATCGTAAATCCTCCTACTAATACACATCGTCGTTTACGCGTAAATGTCTTAGCAGATGTTAGGCCTTCTCCAGTCGGACCGGCAATGGTAAAGGTTGTATAGCCTTCCCCACCAACACCGATACCAGCATATGAAGGACCATTTTTAACAAAAATAGTGGTTTGCACTCTTTTTGCCATTTCCGTTAGGTTATTGATATTTGTTGAATGCATGATCGCAGTATGTCGGTAGCCATGTTCCAGCGATACGGCCAGATCAATTCCTTCAGCAACATTCTTAACCCGAATAATTGGAAGGATCGGCATCATCAATTCTTCAACTGCAAAGATATGATCTTTGCCTGTTTCCATAATGATAACCCGAACCGAATCATCAACCTCAATACCAATTCCTTTTAGAATAACCTTAGCACTTCTGCCGACGTAATCGCGACTTAAGCGACCACCGGGTATAACCAGTTCTTCCAATTCGGCAATTTTCTTGGCGTCTTTTAGTTCATAAGCACCATTCTTTTTCATGTTAAAGATCAGATAGTCGGCTACCTGTTCAACGACAACCACTTCTTTTTCAGCGATACAAGGTAAGTTATTATCGAAGCAACAGCCATCGACAATATCTTTTCCCGCTTTTTCTATATCAGCCGTTTCATCAACTAATGCCGGTGGATTACCCGCTCCTGCACCAATCGCTTTTTTGCCGCTTTGCAAGACCGTTTTTACCACTCCCGGACCACCGGTCGCACAAAGTAGGGTAATTTTTGAACTGGTAAACATGGTGTTTGCACTATCCAGGGTTGGTTCTGCCGTTGTAACGATCAGATTCTCTGGACCGCCAGCTTCTACAATGGCTTTATTTAGCAACTTAACAGTCAAAGCGCTGGTTTTTTTAGCACTGGGGTGTGGCGCAAATACAACGGTATTTCCTGCCGCCAGCATCCCAATCGAATTACAGATAACCGTCTCGCTGGGGTTGGTTGAAGGTGAAACTGAACCAATTACACCATATGGCGATTGTTCAACTAAGGTTAACCCATCATCACCGGTAAATGCTTCGGCCACAAGATCTTCGACCCCAGGCGTTTTAACCGTCGCCAACTCATGTTTTAAGAGTTTATGTTCGTAATTGCCCATGCCTGTTTCTTCGACCGCCATCTGACAAATCATTTCCATATTTTCTTTTTTAAGCATTTCTGCTCGCATTGCTGCAATCAGCTTGCTTCGGAACGCCATTGGCTGTCTCATAAATGACTTTTGAGCTTCAAAAGCAGCGTCAATGGCATTCTCCATGTCATTGAAAATTCCAAGCTCACCATCTCTTAAAGGTTTTCCGCCTTCAACTGCACAATCAATTTCTGCCATTACTTTTTTTACTATAAATTCTATACCTGTTGTATCAATATTCATACAAGGTACCTCCTGGATCGTGTTAATTTTTGTCTTATTTTAATGCGTCTAGTCCAGCTTGAGCAACAATCATGTCGTCGGCGACACTGCCACCGCTTACTCCGATACCACCGATGATTTTATCGCCTTCGAAAATAGGGAAACCACCGCCAAAGACAACCATTCTTCCCTTATCGCAGGACGCGATTCCGAACAGCTGGCCAGATTCTTTGGCAAGATCAGCTGCCTGATCGGTACCCATTTTGAGAGCAACGGCTGTATAAGCTTTATTGGTTGCTATATCCATACTGGCGAGTAACGAATCTTCCATCCGGTTAAATAATACCGTGTTTCCGCTGGCATCGCAAACTACAATAACCATTGGCACATCAATTTCGATTGCTTTTGCAGCAGCCGCTTCTGCCATCTTTTTTGCCATATCTAATAATTTTCCAGTAGTCGTCATTTTTTCTTCCTCCTGATTAATTAGTATTTTATAAAACAGCCAAAGCACTCTTTGCAATAATCATATCTTCATCCACACTTCCACCGCTGACGCCAATTCCGCCAATAATTTCGCCATTGTGCTTTAGTGGATAACCACCTCCAAAAACGACCATGCGACCATTATTGGTCCATTGTAGGCCGTATAGAGAGCCATTCTCTTTCACCACATCGGCAACCTTATCGGTCGACATTTTCAGTGCATTAGCGGTATATGCCTTATTGACTGAAATATCAATGCTGACCATCAGGGCATCTTCCATGCGTTCAAAGTAGGCTAAATTGCCTCCGGAGTCGACAACTGAAAAAACGATTGGTACATTGATTTCTTCAGCCTTAACTCTGGCTGCAGCAGCCATTTTTTTTGCTAGAGTGAGTAATGAATAATCTTTATTCTTATCTTTGCCATCAATGGCATCTGTTTCGACTTGTTCTAACTGATTCAGTTTTTCTTTAACCCGGCTTACTACTTCTTTTACCACTCCGTTAAACTCTACTGTTCGAGCTAAAACAAACAAGGTATCAGAAAGTCGATTAACAAATTTTACCAATTCTGGCCGACTTTCTTCATTTTCACGACTATATTTGACAATCAATCGTTCACCCCGCCTAACAACTGTCCGGGCAACGTGAAGTGCCGCCGACGCTGGACTGGCTCCTGGGATAATAAACGCCTTTTGGGGACCAATCATTGCTAAGTATTGTTCCATCGTGCATTCCATATAATCGACATCAGCCTGAGCAATTCTGTCTACCAGCATCGCCTTGCCTTTTTCATCACTGGCAAGTTCTGCACCTAAAACAAAAATTCGTTTCTGTAAATAGTGCAGTATTTCTTTGATATCTTCATCTTCGCAAAGTGAATACGCTAAACCAATCGCCGAATTCGCTTCGTCCATGGTTCCATATGCATCGACACGGATATTATCCTTCGGTGTTCGACTCGCTCCAAAAAGACCGGTCTCACCCTTGTCCCCTCCTCGGGTATACACATTTGGCATTACTCCACCTCACTAAACAATCTGAATTTCATCAACAATGCCGACAATGGTCATATCAATCGGAGCCATTTTATCGCCATACACATAGCGGGCATTGCTCCCCGATGTCACGATAACTGTTTCTCCAATACCCGCGCCGACCGAGTCCACGGCAATTGCTGTAGAAGAACTTGAATATTTTTCAAACTCGCCGTATTCATCAATTTTTTTAATAATTAACAGTTTACATCCCACAAGATTAGGATCTTTTTGGGTTGATACTACGTTTCCGACTACTTTTGCTAACTGCATATATTCACCACCCTCACTAAATCCTGATAATCTGGAGCCCAAATTCTTTGGCCGCATCCGCAGCATAACCTGTTAGAATTGATCCAGCTGGTATCTTAATCACATTTGATCCCTGAGCTTTTAAAATATCCACCCGCGAGACTACTTTTTTATCAATCACACACTCGCCCTGATTGACAGGCAAGGTCTGATTTTTAACCACCGGCTCTTTCCCGACAGACTTATCTGTCTTTTTTACGATTAAGTCACTTGCTTCTGCAGGTGGGTCACCAATACATGTTGCATACAAGTCTTTGCCACTTACTAATTTCATTCCAAAATCCCGCAATGTTGCGATATTGTTATTCAACATTTCGCGATACTTTGGCGATGATTTCCCCATCCCAAGTTTGGCTCTCTGGTGATCATCGGGGTCACACGCATTGATCGCAGCAACCACCGGTGTACCAGCCATGAAACCGTGATTGACGAGGGATAACAGGACTGTGTCGGTTATTCCCACAGCCAATTTAGCTGCTGTATTGACACTCATGGTAGCAATCACAAACATGTCTGCTGATCCGTATAGCTCTTTTTGACTTTTGATGTTGCCACTGTGATAAATCACGTCAAGACTTAATTCTTTTTGAATAGCAGCAGGATTTAGCACCTTCATGCCATCATCAGAAAGAACAACTTTTAATTGCCAACCATCTTTTTGTAATTTCAACAGTGAATCCATCGAATCCTTAAAACCAATCGTCGCTCCGGTAAAGAAAACAACTGCTTTTTTAGGTTGATTTTTTATTCGCCTGATAACCTCGTCAACAATTTTTTGAATAAGTGTATCCAACAAACCATTTTCGAGCATTTTCTCCATGTCCAAATTCTATCACCACATTTCTTACCTTTGACAATTAAAGGCTATCCCTAAGGGTGTTACCAACAATGGTTCTACTGGTTTAATGGTTTTGATACCTGTTTCGTCTTCAAATATTTTTTCAAAATCATCAAAGACACAAGCCCCGCCAACCACATAAATAACGTCTACGTCATACCCGACTATAAAGCGATTGACGATCGACGCCATCTTCTGGACAACGGGTTTGATAATTGGAAATATTTTCTTTTGTGATTCATTTTTTTTAAGTTCCTCAGCTTCTTCAAAGCTGATGTGATGAAAACCTGCCAGTACCAGACTCATATGTGTTCCTCCGGTCGCTTCGTCGGCCGTGAAGATAACCTCACCATCTTTAAGAATACTGATTCCCGTGGTTCCACCCCCAACATCCACAACAGCGCCATTTTGAATACCCAGAACGGTTGCTGCGGCAGTTGGTTCATCAACCACGTTGGTGACAATAAAGTCAGCTGAGTCGACCACATTGGAGATAATTTTCGTGTTTCCAGCCAGGATACCAGGGGGAATGGCTGTGGCAGCTTTGGCATATGTTAAATCTATGCCCAGGATTCCCTCAACCTCACCTTTAAGTTTTCGCACAATTTGGCTCGCTCCGAGATAGTCGACGACAATTCCGTCGCGAACAACTGACGCACCTTGCGTAGCTCCGGCAATCGGACGATTGTTCTCGTCAACTACCGCGATGACAATATTTGCAGTACCAAGATCGACGCCAACTTTTAGCTCACCAGTGTAAGCATTGGCTTTTTTCTCCCGAATTAACTCTACAAATTCCAATATTGCGTCGTTACCAGATTTCCAATCCATTATTTCACCTGTTTGGGATTATTTTTAAATAATCATCGTTATTTAGTCCTGCTGCGTTAGCTTCATCCGTATCTAAATGCATTTCAAAATCAAATTTATCGGATACTCGAGCCAGCACATTACAAAAAACCGTTTTGCGAACACCACTAGTTTCAACACAAACCCAATCTTTATCTTTTATACCAAGCTTATTGGCTACATCTGGAGGCATATGGATATGTCTCAATGCCACCATCACCCCTTTAACCAGTGTTACTTGACCACAGGGTCCTTCGAGAATAATTCCCGGTGTGCCTTCAAGTTTACCTGATTCACATACTGGAGCTTTAATGCCAAGCGTTCTGGCATCGGTTAATGATACTTCAATTTGACTTTCCGGTCTGGCTGGTCCTAAAATACGAACCTTGTCAAAACTGCCCTTAGGTCCAATCACTTTAACCGTTTCTTTTGCTGCATATTGCCCCGGCTGTTTTAGGTCTTTCATATTGGTCAGTTGATAACCTTTACCAAAAAGTGTTTCAATATCTTCCTGGGAAAGATGAATATGTTTGTTGGAAATACCCAAAACAACACGATTTGGACTGTCTTTTTCTTCCATCAATTTCTTAACCGTGTTGATCACGATTTGTTCGATGACTTTTTTTTCGTCTGCATTCATATTAAACACCTTTTCATCAGAAGATCATTTTATGAATTAACGAAGCATTCTCCGTTTTACTCTTCTGTTGCTTCTTCTGTTGCTTCTTCTGTTACTTCTTCTGTTACTTCTTCTGTTACTTCTTCTGTTACTTCTTCTGTTACTTCTTCTGTAAATTCTTCCGTCGTTTCTGCTACCACTGCTTCGTTTGCTTCCGCTTTTGATTCTTCAACAACGACTTCAGCTTCGGGCTCGACTGGTGGTGTATATCCCACCGTTTGACTATTGTAAATCAGTTTTTCTATTCCTTCACTGGGCCTGGCGATTACCTTAGTAGCCCAAACGCCCCGACCTTTAGCGCAGGCAGCCGTAGCCGCATCAACCGCCGCTTTTACAGCACCGATATCACCCGCCACCTTAATGGTCGACATCCCGTCGCCCTTACAGGCTTCATAGCCAATCAGTCTGACATTTGCTGACTTGACTGCCGCATCGGCAGCTTCAATCGCCGTGGCCAACCCAATAGCCTCAATTAGGCCAATGGCCTCTCCTCTATTCAAATTAACCCCTCCTTACGACAGCTCAGTATTATCAAGATTTTTAAAAGGCATTCTTTTTACCAGTCGGGCGGCATTGCTGCCGATTGCTCGTAGTGTCGCCTCATCACTGTAGGACGGAATTCTGAAAATTGGCTGATCCTCTTTTAGTTTAATGTAATGGAGTACCACTTCTTTTTCGGTAATTCCGATTCCAACCCCAAGATGAGACAGTTCAGCACCTCGAAAAGCAAGCTCTACCGGGTTGCTTTCGTCGAGCTTTTCAATGCAAAAAGGCACTCCTTCTTCTTCAATTCCATGCAATACTTCGTCAACAACTTTTTGATACGTAATATTTATACCGTGAACAACTTTAATTTCTGGTTTTGGAGCATCGAAATCCATATGCATCTTATTCACCCTCTTTGTAAGCTAGTACTAGACCAGTGGCGACTGCATTACGTGGACCCTCAACCCCTCTAATATTTGCCCGTCCTGAAACAATACTATACTTGGATAAGGCATCTGTTACTAATTGCGGGATCTCAAAATCAAGAGCTGATCCACCAACCAGAGTAACAAATTCAATATCCCGGACGTTTCCGGTGGGGCTGACTCGTTCTAATGAACGAATGGCATTGACAACAAATACTTTAGTTTTCGCTTCTCGACGTACTGCTCGAATACGTTCTAGTGAGTAGTTACCCGGCATGGGTATCATACCATTCGGTGTCAAAATGACAACCCGTGCAAAAGTTCTGGGATCAAGTGGCTTGTCAAAAAATTGAACGGTTCCATCTTCATGACGAATATGGAATAAGCTTTCAACCTTTGCTAACGGATACTTTTTGATATCTTCCGCCAGCGCCATGTTGTCATATCCTAATTCAGATGCAATGAGCAGTGTGACCATATTCCCGGCCCCTGCTAAATGGATGGACTTGATTTCACCCGCCCTGTTAATAATTGCTGCATCTGTCGATCCTGCACCCATATCGATAATTGCAAGAGGGGTATTGCTTCCCGGCGTTGTTAAAGCACCGCGGATGGCCATATCAGCCTCTACTCCGCCGACTTCAACTTTAACACCCAGTTCAGCTTCCAATTCATGGGCAATCATATTCATCTGTAATTTATCGGCCTTAACCATAGCAGCAATACCAACGGCATTTTCCATGGAAAATTCTTCGGCAACCCCGCCTTTGACAGTTTGAGGCACAAAAGTATCGACGGCTAATAAATCCTGAATCTTAATTGCACTTGGCAGTTGATCTGTCAGGTTCGACATGACTTGTCTAACCTTTTCAAGCATTCCACCGGCATTGGTGCCAGCTTCCCCTTTAATATCTTCTACAGGAGCTACGGAACGTATTGCATCCATAATTTTTTCAGCGCCATCATCGACATTAACCTGGGCTTTTTTATTAGTGCCCTGAATAATGATTTGGCCAGCCGGGATTTTTCTTTCTTTGACATCCCCTGCCGGCGTTTTGATAACAACTGCTGAACGATTTCCAATAAGCGCTCGCGAAACAGGGACAACCTGTTTGGTCTCGTCGGAGGTTAAATCAAATACGGTTGCAATGCCGTATGGGTTCGATAGCTGTTCGACTACTGAACCTGGTGCGGCAACCTCAATGGCTGCGCGCATGTTTCTTGGCACCTTTTCAATCAGTGAAACTTCATCAACAATCGGAATCTTTTTGACAAGTCGGTTATTAATTAAAACGCCATCATCACGTTGGACAATGGCACCATTAATAAATATGCCGTTATTAACAGCATGGTTAATAATACGAGAGGAATCTTCAAAATCCACCTCTCTTGGGATAACAACGATGATTGACTCGCCCTTATCACAATTATTAACTTCTCTTATGTCTACGGTCACACCCACACCGATCCCCAATCCCCCTGGTGTAGAGGGATTGTGACCGATCATGGTTGATTCCGTAATTATTGTTTCCGTAATTGTTTCCATTGCTACATCGCCAATAACGGGAGCAGCTTCATTGATCCGGATTAAATCAACATTTTCTACGGTTAAACCAGCTTTTTCAAGGGCTTGTTTGAGAGAGGCGAAAACTCCATGAATATTTTGACGGGTTCCCTTCATCCCAGTGGTATCAACAATACCGCTACAAAGAAATTCAGGCTTTCCATCGACATATCGGGCAAGAGCTGTTTCAGTACTTGCGTTTCCAATATCTATTCCTGCAATAATCATATGTTAGTCCTCCCAACACTTCCTATTTATGCTAATTCTATAAGAATTCTTTTGATCGTTTTCGGTTATAGTATACTTCAGCAGCTTCAGCTACTAAAGAAGCGGAAATTGGAGCATTGAACTGGTTTTTAAGTTCAGCAGCAATCGCCAGTAATTCGTCTTTAGTCGATTTGTATGGACGCAGGGCATTGTAGATTTCTAATAAACGAGTATCTGGAACAGCAATTAGTTCAGCCGCTCTTCTTAGATTTCTGGCAAATGCATCACGTTTTACAGATTCAGCAACCTGAGCTTGAAGTTCAAGGGTTTCTGGTCTGATTCGTAAATCTTCTGGTGTTAATTCCCCAGCTAATAATTTATCTAAGGTTAATTCTTTGTAAGCTTTACCAGTAGCGGATTTAATCAACTCTGGTCTTTTATCACCGATAGGGTAATCAGCTTTTGAAACAGTTCCGCAAGATTCTGTAGCAGGAGCTGCAGCGGTACTCATAGAACTCATAACTTGTTTAACGATCTGTTCCAACATTTGTTCTTGTGTCATTCTGGTCACCTCCACTTATACAAACGAAACTTGTTGTTCGACGGCTTTTTTACCGGCTTCAACATGTTCTGTTTCTTTAATATGTAATAAGGCTGCTTTCGCCTGGTAAGCTGGACGAGCCATTTGGTCGTTTCTTACTGGAACGGGTGCTGGGCTTTCGCCTTTAGCATATTTAGCAGCATTTTTCCCAATCATTCGATATGTTTCTAAATCGATCAATGGTGCTTGAGAAAATAATTCCAGGTTACTTAACTGTGGTAAATCTTTTTGGTGAATTACGGAAGTACCTTTTGATTGGATACCAATGCCGATACCTGATCCAGAAAGTTTAGCGGCAGTATGAGCGCATACAGCAACGTCAGAACTTCGGTAAATTTTGATAACGCGGGCTTTTAAGCCTTCTTCTTCGATACCAGCGATAATTTCTTTAAGAACTTTATCGTGTGGAATTCCAGTGATTGTGACCGTTTGAGATTCTGCAAAAGCAGGAGCTAAACCGATTAATACTTCATCACTTGCCATTCCTTGTTTTGCTTCTCCGATTGGAGAAAGTTTAACAGCGCCGGCAGCAGTAACAGCTGGTGCAGAAGCTGGTGCAGAAACTGGTGCAGAAGCTGGCGCAGCGCCAGTCATTTCTTTTAAAACATCTTCAATAATGCTTTTTAACATTTGTTCGTTTATAGCCATTTTTTTACACCCCTTCCTATATGCTTGCTGGGTCAACAGCCCATGGAATATTTTGGATTTGTGCCCATCTTTCATCACTGATTACATAACCAGTTTTTACTCCATGATAGGTATTTGGATAGTTAACTGCTGAAATACATTCCCATGAAGAGCTTAATTTAGAAGCAGTGTGTAAATAGTCACCAGCACATTTCTGTAACTGAATGTTAAAGATCGATTCAGCAACATCTCTCATGCCGCCTCGGTCTAAAGCTTTAATAAAGTCTACTGCTGTTGCGCCACGGCCCATTAAATCTTCAACAGATTTTAAATCAGCTACTACGTCACGGTCAGGCATATCTTGAGATCCGTGAGCATAAGTTGCAGCTTCAACTTCAGCATCAGTGATTTCTGTCAAACCTAATTCTCTGAATAGGATCTGCATTGCGCGAGCGCCTTTAGCACGAGCAGCAACAACTGTATCTTCATCAGCAGGTTGTAAACCGGCATCGATTTTTAAGTCACGTTGGATTACATTCCAATCATCATAATCATCTGCATCCCAGTTAGAGCCTGCAAACATATTATCATAGTTAGGTGTAGAAGAGTAACCAGAACAGATATAGTCAGTTCCTGGTACCATTTGCATCAATGAACGAGCAACTCGTCGTAAGTCAGAGTGAGTAAAGGTCTGGTCATTAGAAGAAGCACACTCTAAATCGAGGCATGCTGCCAATAAGTTTTCAGCCAATACTTCGCGGATACCGCCTGGTACACCAGCTGGAACACCGATACAAGAAACTGAACCATTCTGGCTTCCTTGTACGCCGGCACCCTTCGTGATGTATAAGCATCGAGCTTCAAGATAAAGCATTGATTTGCCTTCTGCATAACCCATTTGTACTTCTGATCCAGAACCAGATGTAAAACGCATTTTCAAACCACGAGAAGCGTAGCTTGATGCTAAGAAAGCTTTAGAGTATGGAGTATCATCACCATCCATGAAAACTGGTTCTGTACCATATACAGAAATTGTTTCAGCGTAAGCGGTGTAACCCTTCATACCAAGATCAAGTTCGGTAGCTTCTTCAACAGCACATTGTGTTAAGATACCTGGTCGACCAACATTTGCACCAACCATGATGGCAAGCGCATTAAATGGAGCGTAACGACCGATACCTACTGTTGTTTCCATTTCATCAAATCCACGGATAGCAGCTTCTGCAGCATCAGCAGCGATTTGAACCATGTTATCTTTTACGTTAGTAACATGACATTGGTTAGAAGGCATTAATCGAGCTCGCATTTTACTTTGAGCCATCATCATTTCTAATACGGTCATGTGACCAAGAACTTCTGTGATTTTAGCAGGAGTGATCGAGGTAGTAATATCTACAACGATATCTCTTGGGACATTAATATCAACAAGCATATTGGCAATTTTTAAAGAATCCATTGCCATATATTCCTGGGCTTTTTCTAAACGGATCGCGTAGTTAGCAATGAAAGTATCAAGCATATCAAATTCAGCTCGTTTTTTTCCATCTAATTCTACAACCACTCCATTTTCAACAACCAAGCTTGGTGTTGGGTCTTGCGGGCTGTTCATTGCAATGAGACCTACTTCTGGCCATTCTTTAACGAAACCATCCTTTTTGACTGGACGAGCTGCTAAAGCTTCAAATCGTTTTGACTTCATAGTCATTATTCCTCCTTCTTTCTTAGAAAACTAACAACAGCTACTTAAATATAAGGAGTTGTTACAGGTGGGCAAGGACCGCCAAGAGCTTCTAAAGCTTGTTTACCAACTTCTCTAGCAGCGTATACGGCTTGACGAACTGCACCAGCGTCTCCAGAAATGAAGATCATTGATTCATTCGAGAATTTAGTACCACCATTATCAGGTGAAGCATAACCACAAAGTTCAACGTTAGCAGCTTTTAAAGCAGCATCTGACATTAATACGCCGATACCAGCTGGAGCACCAACAATAATTGCGAAAGCTTTTCCGATTGGAGCACCTAATACCATATTACAAGCAAAGCTTGCGCGGGCTGTATACTGGAATTCCAGATGTCCGGCAGCATTTGCATATACATCTCCGAAGGTTCTGTTTAAGTCGTTAAGAGCAACTTCAACAGCACGTTTTGCATCAGATACGTCTTCAGCACCAAAGATAATTAAAGAACCATGACCTGCGCCACCTTCAGTATCTCTTGCAAATTCACAAGAAACAACTTCACAATTAGTCGCTTTTACAGCTTCATCAGCAGCAAAAACTTGTGGGCCAGCACCTGTTCTGGCGGAAAGAATACCAATTGATCTGTATTTAGGATCAATTTTCATTGCTTCATGTAAAGTTCTGTCCACGTTTGCAATAACAAAACCTATCGTGTTTCCTACTGCAGTACCAACAAACTCAGTTAATCCGCAAACACCAGTTGCAGCGGCTACTGAGCCAGTTTCTTCAACTTCGCTCATTTTTTTCATAACTTCTTCCATCAACTTGTTCATTAAATCATCTTTCATTAATTTACACCTCCGTTATTATTAAATATTATAGACTTGGTAAAATTTTCTCCACATCACCGTGTGGTCTTGGGATTACGTGTACTGAAACAACTTGTCCAACTTTGTCAGCTGCTGCAGCACCTGCATCAACTGCAGCTTTAACTGCTCCAACATCACCACGAACCATTACAGTTACTAATCCAGAACCGATTTTTTCGTAGCCCATTA
>Ga0180017_100218_pt1 | contig 22832 bp, 20 predicted proteins | sample KR46_S_MetaG_FD_129674 | JGI IMG/M metagenome (GOLD analysis project Ga0180017, IMG submission 129674) | Groundwater microbial communities from the Olkiluoto Island deep subsurface site, Finland - KR46_S_MetaG | ecosystem: Environmental > Aquatic > Deep subsurface > Groundwater | place: Finland...
CCATCCTGGTTCCGTTGTGGGCGGCGAAGCCCACAAGGACGGAGAGCATGGCGAAAAAAAGCGAGGTGACGACAAATGCACCATGACTATTCATGTGCGTACCTCATGCTGTTTGGGGTGATGCTGCCGGCGACGGGAGAGGGGAGGGTGAGCCGAAGAGAATGGAACGGGATAATGCCGGCCGCATGGATAAAAGAGTTCATAACAGTTGAGGTCTCTACCTGATGAGGGCCAAGGATGCAACCCCTGATCGCCTTGTCTGTCCGGCAGAGGTGTCCCGGAATAAATATTATTTTATTCCGGGGCATTGCATTGTCATTCGGGCGCCTGGGTCGTAAACCGCAGAGCCAGAGAATTGATGCAGTAACGCAATCCAGTGGGGGCTGGTCCATCGGGAAATACATGTCCCAGGTGGCCGTCACACACGGCGCAGAGCACCTCCGTGCGGACCATGAACCACGATCTGTCCTCATGCGTTGCGATATGCGTTTCACCCACCGGCTGGAAGAAGCTGGGCCAGCCCGTCCCGGAATCGAATTTCGCGTCGGAGCTGAAAAGCGGGTTGTCGCAGCCGGCGCAGACATAGGTTCCGTTGTGGTGATGGTCGTTGTATTCTCCGCTGAAAGCGGGCTCGGTGCCTTTTTGGCGCAGCACCTTATATTGTTCGGGGCTCAGGATTTCGCGCCACTGGGCATCGGTCTTGATTATTTTTTCCATGGATTGTCCTCCCATCGGCCACATCAGGATCAGGGCCAGGATCAGAAGCGAACGGATTGTTGTGCGATAGTGCATGCTTTCTCTCCTTTTCCAGGCAGGTAAGGCCTGTGCGGAAGCTGTAAAGGAGCTGGTTTCACTCGACGATCTTTTATGCTAGCTTTCATCAACCCAACGACACAGATATAAGAGTTTTGAGGAGGCATGATGACGAATCCGGACAGCTCTCAGCACGTGAATTCCCTGAAAGACGACATACAGCGGCATGTGGCCCTGACCCTGGGCAGCGACCCCTTTCCTCCGCGCAAGGAGCGCTATTATCTCGGCCTGTGCTACAGCGTGCGTGACCGCCTGCTCGAAAAATGGCTGGAAACCCAGCGCTCATATTACGACTCCATCACCAAGCGTGTCTATTACATGTCCTTGGAATTTCTGCCCGGACGTTTCCTGATGAATTACATCCAGGCGCTGGGACTGGAGGAGGAATGCCGCGAGGCGGTGCGCGATTTCGGTCTGGACCTGGACGAACTGCTGGAAGAGGAATGGAATCCGGGTCTGGGCAATGGCGGCCTGGGCCGGTTGGCCTCTTGCTACATGGATTCCATGGCAACCTGCAAAATTCCCGGTTACGGTTACGGAATCCTCTACGATTACGGCATCTTCTACCAAACCATTGTCAACGGCTACCAGCATGAGGGCTGCGACAACTGGCTGCGGCAGGAATCGCCGTGGGTACTCAGACGTGGGCACTTCATGTTCCGAATCAATTTCTACGGACGCAGCGAAGCCTACGAGGACAGCGCCGGCCACGAACGGTTCCGCTGGGTGGATACGGAGTCGGTCATGGCCATGGCCTGTGACATCATGGTGCCCGGCTACAAAAATGCCCATGTGGTCAATATGCGCCTGTGGAAGGCCATCTCCACCCGCGATTTCGAACTGGAGCATTTCAATCGTGGAGATTACATCGGCGCGGTTCAATCCAAAGTCGAGAGCGAGAACATCTCCAAGGTCCTCTATCCCAACGACCAGAGCCCGCGCGGCAAGGAGCTGCGGCTTCGGCAGCAGTATTTCTTTGTGGCCGCGACTTTTCAGGACATCCTGCGCCGGTTCCGCAAGAACAACTACTCCTCGTTTGACTGCTTTCCGGACCAGGTTTCGGTGCAACTCAACGATACTCCCCCGGCCATCAGCATCGCCGAACTGATGCGCATCCTGGTCGACGAGGAGGCCCTGACCTGGGAGTCCGCGTGGTCCATCTGCCAGAAGACCTTTTCCTACACCAATCACACCGTACTGCCCGAAGCCCTGGAAACCTGGTCCGTGGAGCTCATCGGACGCATGTTGCCCCGGCATCTGCAGATCATTTTCGAGATCAACCGCCGCTTCCTCGACGATGTGGGCAAGCGCTTTCCCGGCCGCGTGGATCTGCAGCGCACCCTTTCGCTCATCGCCGAAGGCGGCGAGAAACAGGTGCGCATGGCCCACCTGGCCATTGTCGGCAGCCATACCGTCAACGGCGTGGCGGAACTGCATTCGCAGATTCTGCAGACCCGGTTGTTCAAGGATTTCCACCATCTCTATCCGGGCAAGTTCACCAACGTCACCAACGGAATCACCCCCAGGCGTTGGCTGATGCAGGCCAACCCGTCCCTGTCGGAGCTCATCACCTCGGTTATCGGCGACGAGTGGACGCACGACCTCTCAAGGCTCACGGACCTGACCGCCTACGCCGACGATACGGAATTCCAGCAGCGCTGGCAGGAGGTGCGCAGGCGCAACAAAAAGCTCCTGGCCCGCTACGTGCTTCGTAAACTTGGGGTCGGCATCAACCCGTCAACGCTTTTCGACATGCACATCAAGCGCATCCACGAGTACAAGCGGCAGGTGCTCAATGTCCTGCACGTCATCACCCTCTACAACCGCATCCGTTCGGAGAGTCGCGAGCACCATGTTCCGCGTACGGTATTCTTCGCCGGCAAGGCCGCTCCGGGCTACGTTCTGGCCAAGCTGATCATAAAACTCATCAATTCGGTGGGGCAGGCCGTCAACGCAGATTCGGCCGTGGGCAATCTTCTGCGGGTCGCCTTTTTGCCCAACTACTGCGTTTCGCAGGCGGAAACCCTCATCCCGGCGGCGGACCTGTCCGAGCAGATCTCCACGGCAGGCATGGAAGCTTCCGGCACGGGCAACATGAAGTTCGCCCTCAACGGGGCGCTGACCATTGGCACCCTGGACGGTGCGAACATTGAAATCAGGGAAGTGGTGGGAGAGGACAATTTCTTCCTCTTCGGCCACACGGAGGAGGAAGTGCAGAAGTTGCACGCCAATGGGTACGACCCCGTGCGCATCTACGAGAACAACATCGAGCTCAAGAAGGCCCTGGACATGATCGCCACCGGGCATTTCTCGCCGGAGGCCCCGGACCTGTTCAGGCCCATCGTGGATTCGCTCCTGGCCCACGGCGACTATTATCTGGTCCTGTCCGACTACGAGCACTACATGGAGGCTCAGGCACGCGTCTGCACCGCCTACGAGGACATCCGTCGGTGGACGCGCATGTCCATCCTGAACACCGCCAACATGGGGAAATTCTCCAGCGACCGCTCCATCATGGAGTACGCCAAAAACATCTGGAAAGTTTCCCCCCTGACCTGATTGCGCAGCTCAGGCGCCTTGGCCCACGTCCAGTATGGACGCGGCCCAGGCGCCTGCCTCGCAGTGCATCCGGCGCATGGTCCCCTGCTCCAGATTCAGCTCCTGCAGTACCTTGTCCAGGCTTTCTTCGTCGTGGTCCTCAAAGGCGAGCATGAGCGCGATGAGCGGCATGTATTCCGTGGTGTTTTCGCCTCGCAGAGCCTTCTTCTGCGCGTCGTTCAGCGGCAGAAAGGCCAGAGCATCAGTCATGGGGATACCCAGGATGGCGTCGAGGAGCGAAAACATGCCCAGCAGAAACATCTCGTCAGGCTTGAAATCCCAGTAGTCGTGCCTGGCCACGGTCTGTTCCAGGAATTTACCCCTCCACAGCGACAGGTGAAGCAGTTCCGTCTGCACCTCGCCCTGGGCTATGTCCGCCAGCAGCACGGCGCGCAGCCAGTTGCGCACGTTGATCCAGCCGAGGAGGGTGATGGCCTGGCGGATGGAGTCGATCTTGCGCATGAACCCGAAGGTCGGGGAGTTCAGATAGGTCAGCAGGCGGTAGGAAAGGCTGACGTCGGCCTGGATGGTCCGGGCCAGGAGGTCGAGATCGGGCGACTCGTCTTCGATGACGCGCAGGATCTGCAGGCGCGAATTCTGGTGCGAGGACAGCTTCTTGCCGGGAATGATCTCCGGGGTTTTGAAGAAACGCCCCTGAAACAGGGTGACGCCGAGGCGTTGCAAGCTCTCCAGTTCCTCTCTGGAGGTCACGTTGCGCGCGATGACGGTCTTGCCGCCGGGGATTGCGCCAAGCTCTGCGCCAAGTTCCGGGGAGGACAGGCAGAGCACGGCGGCCATGTCCATGACCTCAGACGCGGGCGTGAGGCGTGAGTTCCATTCCAGGGCGATGGTGTGCCCGTCGGCCGCCATCTGTTCCAAGGCCGGTAGCAGGCCGGGGTCGTTCTGCTGTTCAGCGCTGATGAGGATGGCCGAGGACTGGGAGGGGAAGGCGTAGGGAACCTGCTTGTACAGCTGCTCCCGAGTATAGGAGAGCAGAATTTTCTTGTTGCGGGCCAGGATGGTGTTCAGGCCGATGTAGTCGCCGGAAATGACCGCCGCCCCTACGTTCGTCTGTGGCACGTCTGGGTGCGGACCAGAGGTCAGGCTCGCGGTGGTCTGGATTTCGTAGCCCCACACTGTCTTGGCCGCAGTGAAAATCGGGTTTCGGGTCAGCAGATGCAGGTTGGTTGGACTCGATTCAACTGCAGGCATGGTCGGCTCCGGGTTGGTGTGGTGGTGTACAGCGCTTCTAGCAGTTTCGTGCCCATTTTTGAACTTTTATTTACGGTACTTTTCTCTTTGTTAACATTTATGTGCATGATTCGTGGGCCCATTGCGGGCCGGATTGTTTCGCCATCACTGTTTTTCACGCATCCCGAGTCATGACGCGGCTCGCGCCGGGTGGTTCATATTGGACAATGGTTAACAAAATTGTAATTTAATTCCCGATATAATCGCCATGGACGGGATTGCATATTTCAAAAATGTAATCTATTTAGTTCTCATGTCGAGCCCATTTCAATATTTCAGGTAGTTATGGGTGTGGCATCTGAATTGCTTGTATCTGTGCAGATGTAATCATGGATCAATGTTCAAAAGCATACATTAACTTGTCCTGGAGGATAACATGAACGGAATTTCGGCCCGTCGGGACGCCATCAAGGCCATCACCGATTATAAACCCATGCACGCCCCCCTTAATTTCAGCGAGGCTTCACTCACCGAGATGTTCGGCTCCAACGTGTTCAATGACCAGGTCATGCGCGAACGTCTGCCCAAGACTGTCTACAAGTCCCTGAAGAAGACCATCGAGCTGGGCGAAAAGCTGGATCCGTCCGTGGCCGATGTCGTGGCTAACACTATGAAGGATTGGGCCATCGAGAAAGGCGCCACTCACTTCACGCACGTTTTCTATCCCCTGACCGGCCTGACCGCCGAGAAGCACGATTCCTTCCTGTCTCCGGACGGCAAGGGCGGGGCCGTGGCCGAGTTCAGCGGCAAGATGCTCATCCAGGGCGAGCCCGACGCCTCCAGTTTTCCTTCCGGCGGCCTGCGCGCAACCTTCGAAGCCCGCGGCTACACCGCCTGGGACGTTACCAGCCCGGCTTTTATCCTTGAGAACCCCAATGGCGCTTTCCTGTGCATCCCCACGGTTTTTGTATCCTGGACCGGAGAGGCTCTGGACAAGAAGACCCCGCTGCTCAGATCCCTGCAGGCGCTGAACAAGCAGGCCAAGCGCGTGCTGAAGCTTTTCGGCGTCGAGACCAAGCTGCCCATCACCTGCTACGCCGGTCCCGAGCAGGAGTATTTTCTCATTGATCGCAACTTCGTATTCGCCCGTCCCGACCTGCTCATCGCTGGCCGCAGCCTGTTCGGCGCCAAGCCCCCCAAGGGTCAGCAGTTCGAGGATCAGTATTTCGGAGTTACCCCGCGCAGGGTCATGTCCTTTATGATGGAAGTGGACCGCGAGCTCTTCAAGCTCGGCGTTCCGGTCAAGACCCGCCACAACGAGGTGGCCCCCAGCCAGTTCGAGATTGCTCCCGTTTACGAACAGGGCAACCTGGCCACGGACCACAACCAGCTGGTCATGACCGTGCTGCGCAGCGTGGCCAAACGCTATGGCATGGTCTGCCTGCTGCATGAGAAACCCTTTGCCGGCATCAACGGTTCGGGCAAGCACCTCAACTATTCCATCGGCAACGACGAAGTCGGGTGCCTGTACGATCCCGGCGACACCCCGCATGATAACGCCCAGTTCCTGGTCTTCTGCGCCGCCGCCATCCGCGCCGTGCACAAGTACGGGGCCCTGTTGCGCGCCACCGTGGCCAGCGCCTCCAATGACCACCGTCTCGGCGCCAACGAGGCCCCGCCGGCCATCATGTCCGTGTATCTTGGCGAGCAGCTGACTGACGTCTTCGAGCAGTTCAAGAGGGGCGAGGTCAAGGGCTCCAAGCAGAAGGGCATCATGAACATCGGCGTTGATGTCCTGCCGCCCCTGCCCATGGATCCGGGCGACCGCAACCGCACCAGCCCCTTCGCCTTCACCGGCAACCGCTTCGAGTTCCGCGCCGTGGGCTCCTCCATGTCTATCGCCGGTTCCCAGGTGGCCCTGAACACCATGATGGCCGAATCCCTGGATTTCATCGCCACGGAGCTGGAAAAGGCCACCGGCGGGAAGAAGGCCAAGTTCAACGAAGCCGTCCAGGGCCTCTTGCAGAAGATCATGATCGAGCACGAGAAGGTCATCTTCAACGGCGACGGCTATTCCGAGGAATGGCACAAGGAAGCCGAGCAGCGCGGCCTGCCCAACCTGAAGTCCACCCCCGACGCCCTGCCCATGCTGTCCGCTCCTTCGACCATCGAGCTCTTCACCAAGTACGGCGTGCTCACCGAGGCCGAACTGCGTTCCCGCGAAGAGATTTACCTTGAGCAGTACTGCAAGACCGTCGAGACCGAAGCCAACCTTGTGCTGCGCATGTCCACGACTGTCATCTTCCCGGCCTCTTTCCGCTACCAGAGCGAGTTGGCCACGGCCTGCGCCAGTCTCCAGGCCATCGGCAAGGAGTTTGGCACAACGACCCTGGATCAGCTGACCACGAACCTGCGCGCCATGCAGAAGGTCACCTACGAGCTGGAGACTTTGCTGCAAGCCGACAAGGGCGCGAGCACTTTGGAACACGCCAACTACTTCTGCAAGACCATCCTGCCCGCCATGAACGAGGTCAGGAAGCATGCCGACCTGCTGGAGACCCTGGTCGCCGACGACCTCTGGACCCTGCCCAGCTACCAGGAGATGCTTTTTATCCGCTAACCCTTTTCCGCCGAACCGGCCTGTCGAAGCGCATCCTCCCCTCGCCAGGTTTTAGCCGAATACCGGCCGGTTCACGGATTTTTTCAGGCCGCCTCCGGGCGGCCTTTTTGCGTCGTGTTGACGGAGCGGGTCCGTGTGTCTAGATATATTTGCTGCATGCAGATCTTTCGTCCAATTGCGAGCGGGGCTACACCACGTTTTTTAAGTTTTGTTTACGTGCATCGTGCGCGACTCCAAAATGACCTTACAGGAAGATTCGATGAATAAATACGACGTCTACGGAATGGGCAACGCCCTGGTGGATATGGAATTCGAGGTGCCCGAAGCCTTTCTGGAGACCATGGGCGTGGAAAAGGGATTCATGACCCTGGTCGATGAAGAGCGACAGTTCGAGCTGCTCGAATATCTGCGTAGCGAGCGCAGCGTGCGTTCGGGCGGAGGATCGGCGGCCAACACGGTGGTGGCCAACGCCTTTTTGGGCGGAAAGTCCTTTTACACCTGTCTGGTCAGTAATGACGAAATGGGCGATTTCTACGCCCAGGAACTGGCTCACGCCGGGGTGGACACCAACCTGGCCGAACGCCGCGCCGCCGGTGTCACGGGCAAATGCCTGGTCATGATTACCCCCGACGCCGAGCGGACCATGAACACCTATCTGGGCATCTCCGAATCCCTGTCCGTGGCGCAGCTGTGCCCCGACGAGCTGCGCGAGTCCGAGTTCCTGTACGTGGAAGGGTATCTGGTCACTTCGCCCTCGGCCCGGCCCGCCGTGGTCGAGGCCATGAACATTGCACGCGCCGCAGGGGTCAGGACGGCTTTAAGTTTTTCCGACCCGTCCATGGTCAAGTATTTCCGCCTTGGCCTGGAGGAGATCGTCGGCGAAGGGGTGGACCTGCTGTTCTGCAATCGCGAGGAAGCGCTGCTGTGGGGCGAATGCCGCACCCTGGCCAAGGCCGTGGATGTGCTGCGGCAAAAAGCCGGGGCCTTCGTGGTTACCATGGGCGGTGAGGGGGCTCTGATCTTCGACGGATACGCCGTACACGAGATCGCTCCCTGCCCGGTCACGCCCTTGGACACCAACGGGGCCGGTGACATGTTCGCCGGAGCCTTCCTGTATGGAATCACCCATGACATGAATTACGTCCAGGCCGGTGAGTTCGCGAGCCTGGCCGCATCCAAGGTGGTTCAATCCTTCGGCCCCCGGCTGAGGCCCGAGCAGTATACTCAGGCCCTGGCCGAATTCCGGGCCCGGTAGCACGCCATGCTCGCGGGGCCTGGAGAGTGGGGAGAGGTGCTGGGTTGGCTGGCCGCCATTTCCGCTTTGATGTTCGTTGGATCGCTGGTGGTTATCCCCCTGGTGGCGGCACGCATTCCCGCCGACTACTTTTGCGCGGACAGGCGGGGCAAGACCCTATGGCGCAGGCGGCGTCCGGGTCTTCGAATGATAGTGCTGATCCTCAAGAACATATTGGGCCTGGTCCTCTTCCTGGCCGGGGTGCTCATGCTCTTTCTTCCCGGCCAGGGCCTGCTGACAATTTTCCTTGGCATCATGCTCATGGATTTTCCCGGGAAATATCGGCTGGAGAGATACATCATCTCGCGCGGGCCACTACTGCGTGGCATCAACTGGATCAGGAAGCGCTCCGGGGTTGCGCCCCTGGAAGTGCAGGAGTGTGAAGGCGGGTTTTAAATGCCTGTGACCTCCAATCGCTCGGAAAAACAGGCCGTGTTTGACAGGGCATCGTGACGCTGGGAAGAATATGTTGTCTGATTCAAGGGTATTGCGGATTGCTGTTGGCGAGAACGCCCCTGCTCACGATGCTTGATTGAGCTTTAATAGTTTGAAATAATTAGTTTAAATTTCAATTTGAAATTCTCCGAAAAAAAGTCTTTGACAGTGGGCATTGGTCCCTATAAAGACTGTTTCTCGTTGGACGGGACGGGGCGGTTAGCTCAGCTGGGAGAGCGTCGGCCTTACAAGCCGAGGGTCATAGGTTCGATCCCTGTACCGCCCACCACGAAGACAGAAATGCGGGGTCGTAGTTAAGTCGGTTATAACGCCGGCCTGTCACGCCGGAGGCCGTGGGTTCGAGTCCCATCGGCCCCGCCAATAGAAGATAAGGGATTTCAGATTAAATGCTGAAGTCCCTTTTTTCTTTGTGGATTCCCGTGTGGGTTTGCAGGGGTACTCTTCGAAGTGAAAATACAGGGCCATCCGGTTGCGGGTGACTTTTGTCGTATCATGGGGCTTGCGGACGGATGAAGTTGATGGTGATGATTTGAAGGCGAGACATTTATGGGAGTCTGTAGGCAACCGTTGTCTCGGTGGGGATTACGTACTTAACAGAACATTGCCGAAAAGACATAAACACGAGTACGTATGGCAAAGTAAGCACTTGCCGTTACCGCAAGTTTTCTTGTAGCGATGTGCGAATAATTTCCGGCTCGGAGAATGTGCCGGATGATTGCGAAATTCAAGATTCAAGATATCCCCTTGCTCCGACAAGATTCATTCACATTAAAGCCAAAGAATGGTTAACGGAAGACCTGGCCCCGCGCTTGATGACCCCGCGCTTTACCCTTTGTCTTTACACATAAAAGGAGCCAATTGATGCAAAGATATTCGGATATCGACAGAGATTCTGGAGTACGTGAATTCGAAATACATGACACATCAATTATCATAATTTTTTCTGGCTCCCGAAAAACATATACGTATAGCTACCAGTCAGCGGGACAACACCACATAGAGCAAATGAAGCGACTTGCCTTGGCCGGAGAAGGATTAAATGCATATATAAACAAAAACGTGAAACATAAATTCTCCCGTTGATCTGAGTGAGAAACTTTATAATTACTTGCTAGCTATCGAAGATATTGGGGAGCCAATGGAAATTATCAGCATCCAGAAAGACGACATCGAAACACTTTTGGCACTGAATGAAGATCACTTCAATGATGTCAAAAGTAAGAGAATTGCTCCGGCAAAACTTCAGGAGACTTTCGTCGCGTTTGCGAACTCTGATGGTGGCGATTTGTACGTCGGCATTGAGGACAAATCTACCAAGGGCGAACGCATTGCTGGTTTTGCCGAACAGGAGGAGGCGAACGCGATAATTGCGACCCTTCTAGAAGAAACACTGCCGGCTGTTGAGAATGTTTTTGTAGAGTTTCTGGACACCAATGGAAAAGGGTTGATTCTCCATTTTGCTATACCGAAAAGCCCCAAGGTTCACTACACGGCCTCAGGCGATTGCTTTATCCGTGTTAACGCCGCAAAGCGAAAAATAAAGGGTGAGCGGATCACTCAGCTCGGGTACTCGAAGGGTGCGGAGCTATATGAACGGAAACCTGTTAATGACGTCGATGTAGATGAAATTGCAGGGAATGATTTGCTTGCTAACTATATGCGTCGAGTGGGCACTCATTTAGAGCCTGTTGTATTTTTGAGGAAGCAAAGGCTGTTAACTTTACAGAATGAACGAAGAATCCCAAACGTCGGTTGTGTTCTTCTGTTTGATGGAGAACCACAGGCCACTTTGGATACACGATGCGCTGTCAAAGTGTATAGGCTTCGCACTACAGAAAAGGAATATAAAAGAGAGCAACTAGAAGAAATGCCAATCACAATTAACGGAGGTGTTGAAGAAGTAATTCACAAAACCATCGACCAAGTTGCGAAATACATTGATGGCGCTGCGTTTCAAGACGGGGGACGCCTCGTTAAGCTCAGCTACCCATCCGAAGCCCTAAAGGAAATCTTGGTCAATGCGGTTATTCATCGTGATTACAGCTTAAACGACGATATTCATGTTCGCGTGTTCGACAACCGCGTAGAGGTGCAAAGTCCAGGCAAATTGCCAGGCTACATGAATTTAGACAACCTCTACCAAGAGCGATTCTCGCGAAACCCCAATCTTGTGCGGATGCTTCACAATCTTCCGGATCCTGTAAATCATGACATAGGCGAAGGCTTGGATACTGCGAAAAACGAGCTCAAGAAGGCGGGCTTGATTGAGCCTATTTTCGAAGAGAAAGAAAACGCCTTCGTAGTAACCATTAAACACCAAAGAATTGCTTCTGTTGAAGAAGTGGTATTGGGTTATCTGCAAGACAATCCGGGAGCGGAAATAACCAACAAACTTGTCCGCCAGCTTAGCGGTGAAGACGACATGCAAAAGGTGAAGTCCGCTCTTCAGAGGCTGCGAGCAAGTGGTCAGATTAAGCCGGTCGATGAGAACGCCCGCGCATTCAACTTCCGCTACGTCAAAGCATAGAGCTTACAATCGCATGAACGCGGACAACCAAACGCTACGCTCCTTCGTCGCTACGCTTTCAGCCGCCAGTTGTGGGCGGCGTTAGACTTTTAATTCTGAGACGCCATGAAAAGGTATTGTAAGTAGCCCAAAGTTTGAGAGTCTTCCTCAGGGATTAAAGTTCGGCGGCATTGATACTGGTGACCTTAGAAAATATCTTCTTTATTGGGATGAACTTCTAACAAACGACAAGGCGGTCCGGCAACGGCTGCCCTTGAGTTGTTTCTTGGGGTGGGGATCGGATTGGGTTTGGTGGTGGTTGCATGCGTGGACGTGGTTGGCGCCAGACGCCATGAACGCATCGAAGCGATGTGGGACCCGTGTGGCGGTGCCTATTAAATCCCAATTGTTATAGCTTAAAATCCCAATTTGTTCGATGATAAATCCCAATTTGCAATTGACAAAATCCCAATTTTAGATATCAATTCAAGCATGAATACAGAAACTTATCATCGATTTCTGACTGAGCGAATTGATGACGCGATGCAGGATACGCCGGCAGTTCTTATCAGCGGTCCGAGGCAGGCTGGCAAAACAACGCTGGCACGTCGGATCGCAGGACAGGAGATGCGTTACCTGACTCTTGACGACGAGACCGTACTGCTGGCCGCCAAGGAAGATCCCGTGGCGCTTGTCCGTGACGCGGACAGGGTTGTCATCGACGAGATCCAGCGTGCACCAGGCCTGCTTATCGCCATCAAGAAGAGCCTAGACGAGGACCGGCGGCCCGGACGATTTCTCCTGACAGGATCGGCCAATCTGATGACTCTTCCGACTGTCGCGGACTCTTTGGCCGGGCGCATGGAAACCGTGACGCTCCTGCCCTTGTCACAGGCCGAAATATGCGGGTCGACGGTAAACTGGCTGGACAGCGTTTTTGCAGGCACCGTTCCCGTAGTGGATTCGTGCATGGTGGGGTCGGACTTGGAGGAGATCGTTCTGCGCGGCGGGTATCCCGAGTCAGTGCTGCGCTCGACGCATCGGCGACGGGCGGCATGGGCGAGGCAGTATCTGAACGCCCTGCTCCAGCGCGACGTGAGGGATATCGCCTCCGTCGGCAATCTTGATCTTTTTCCGCGTCTTGTGCGCGTGCTGGCGGAAATGTCCGGGCAGATGTGCAACTATTCGCAATTGGGAGGACAGCTTGGTCTCGATCATAAGACCACGGCCCGCTATGTGGGCATCCTTGAACAGATGTTTCTGCTGACCCGCGTCGAAGCCTGGAGTCGCAGCCGAATCGGCGGGCTGGTCAAGACGCCTAAATTGCACTTTCTGGATTCCGGCCTGCTCTCGACCCTGCTTGGGCTGACACCCTCGGCGGGCCTGCCTGGGCGAAACCGTTTTGGACACGTTCTTGAGACCTTTGTCCATGCGGAATTGCTTAAACATGCCGCCACGACCGATAACGAATATCGGATGTTCCATTACCGGGACCGTGCCAAGTATGAAGTGGATTTGGTCATTGAGAATGCCCAGGGGCAACTTGTCGGGGTGGAGGTGAAAGCTGCGGCTTCGGTCAACGAGCGCGACCTACGGGGGATACGACGCTTTGCGGAAGCGGCGGGCGACAAAATGCGCCTTGGAGTGATTCTTTACGACGGTGCGGAAACATTCTCACTGGGGCCAGACCTCCTGGCCGCGCCGCTGTCTACTCTATGGGGGCGGTGATTCGGCTGAAGCGCACCTATAGCGCCGTCAGCCCCCATCCTCCTGTCACGCCGAAGGCCGTGGGTTCGAGCCCCATCGGCCCCGTCAAAGAAATCAAGGGTTTACGTGAAAGCGTAAACCCTTTTTCTTTTGACGGGTGGGGGGCGGTGATTATGGACTGAAATGGACAAAATGGACGGTATGGACTTTATGGACCCCGCCTGGGAACAGGCCAGGGCATGTGATGGTTTCTTGTCCATCTGGGCCATGCCGTCCATTTCGTCCATTTTCCCCAAGTGTCATTTCCCCCGGCGTGCCGAGCGTACGCGGTAGAGGCGCTCTGTAAACCCGCCTTCGTCCGTGAAAGCCCGGGCCAGGGCGGATAGCTGGCGGTCCAGCAGGATGCAGGTGACTCCGATGAGGGTCAGGGCCGCGTTGGCGGAAATCTCCTGGTAGCCGGGGGCTGCCTGTATGTCTCTTCCATTCCGTAGCGCTTGGTTCCTGACATCGCGCACCCAGGCGGCCACTTCGTCAGCGGTTTCGCAGCGTCTGGCAACCAGGGAGGCGCGGCGCGGGTCGCTTGCAGGCCACTCGGGCAGGCTGCGCTGGCGCAGGAAATCCTCGTAGTCGAGGAGCAGTTCTTCCAGACTGGCCCTGGCCACACTGGTAAGCTTCAGTTCAGTTTTTTTTGAAGTGCCGCTGGCCTCGCTGCCTTCGGCGATGTTCTGCACCCCGCTGCGCGCTGCCTGAACCATCTGGTCCCGGGTACGGCTGCCCGAGGCGACATAACGCTCGCAAAACCGCACCGTCACATCGTAACACAGCCGCGCCAGCTGAAATGTCTTCAGCCTCCGGTATCCGCCATGTTTGGCAATGATCGACTCCAACGCACACCCCGCATGCAATGATGAATGTCACCCGGCCACCCGTCGTCCATGCGGTCCATAACGTCCACCCAGTCCATAAAGTCCATTCCTATCGGACCCTATTTTTACAATTTTTTGCGTGGTGCAAAGAAGCATAGGCGCGCACTTAAAACGCCGCGCTACCCCCGAACAAACGTTCTGCCAGGGGCGTCACGCCCCGAAAAGGGGCAGTCTTCTTTTGACTTTTCTGCCACCAAGATGTGGCGACGCCAGTTTCTCAGTCCGGGTTCAACTGAACGCTCCTGATATCCCCATTATATTCCAGTACCTGTTCCCGTATGCCATTGTCAGGCCTATTTCGCGGCCTGTGCTATGATGGCGCGGCAAAATGCAGGCAGATCATCAGGCTTTCGCGCGGTTATCTGGTTCCGGTCCACGACAACTTCCTTATCGACCCACGTAGCGCCAGCGTTTACCAGGTCATCCTTGATGCCGGGGGTGGACGTGCAGGTGAAGCCTTTAACGATCCCCGCGGAGATCGGAATCCATCCGCCGTGGCAGATGTGGGCGACTATTTTCCCAGCTTCGTGCATTTCGCGGGTGAGTTCCAGGCCCTTGGGGTCACGTCTGAGCTTGTCGGGGGCGAACCCGCCGGGAACGACCAGCAGGTCGAAGTCCCTCGCCTGCTGGTCCGCAATGGCGGCAGTGGATTTGAAGGGATACCCGTTTTTGCCTGTGTAGACGACTCCCGCCTGAGGCCCGGCGACGACCACTTCGGCGCCTTCTTCGATCAGGCGGTAGTATGGGTAGAGAAGCTCCATGTCTTCAAAGATGTGATCCACAAACATCAGGACTTTCTGGTCTTTTAATTTCATTTTGAACTCCGGTGTGTTAACGGATGATGGGCTTAGAGGGAACAGTTCACCTGTAACGAGATGCCTACCATCCCCTTAAGGCCTGTCAAATCTTTTCCCGAAAGAAAAGGGGGCGAAAAATGGGTCGAGGTTGCTTTTGACTATTCTGCCATCAAAACCGCACGAAGCATCCGTAGCTGCATCCAAGAACCTGGGTCTGTCCCGGATAACTCCACTAAATTTTCCAGCACAGTCCGAGGAATGTTGGTGAACTCCGCAATCACAGGATATATTGCCCTTGCAATTTTTCCGTTTTCTTATATATTTTTGTAAATTATCTTATAAAACAACAAGTTCTATATTTTTACGAACAGAATCAATACACAAGGACGGAATGCATGGAAAAAGAAATTGAACATAAATTACAGACGCGACATCTTTCCATAGACGACTTCGAAGCTTTGCGAGACCTCCATAAGCGGGTCTACAAAAGCCTCGATACCCCGTGGACGCAAAAGCAGATCGCCCTGCTGACCACCATCTTTCCCGAAGGGCAGGTTTGCATCGAGGACAATGGGAAAATCGTGGGCATCGCCCTGTCCGTCATCATCGACTTCAGCCTGTTCGGCGACCAGCACACCTATGACCAGATCGTTGGCAAAGGCACCTTCAAATCCCACGACCCGGAGGGGGACTACCTCTACGGCATCGAGGTTTTCGTGGACCCGGAATACCGGGGCATGCGACTGGGACGGCGTCTGTATGACGCCCGCAAGGAGATCGGCGAGAATCTCAATCTCAAGGGCATCCTGCTGGGCGGGCGCATTCCCGGCTATCATACGGTCTCAAAGGAGATGACGCCCCAGGAGTACATCCTCAAGGTCAAGAACCGCGAACTGTACGACCCGGTGCTCACCTTCCAGATGTCCAACGATTTCCACGTCCGCAATCTCCTCGACGACTACTGGCCGGGCGACCACGAATCCCGGGGCAATGCGGTGCTCCTGGAATGGATCAACATCTATTATCAGAAAAAGACGCGACTGGTGGGGCGCACCAAGTCCATCGTCCGTCTCGGCGTGGTCCAGTGGGAAATGCGTCGCTTCGAGTCCTTTGACGACTTTATGCAGCAGGTGGAGTTCTTCGTGAACACGGTCAGCGCCTACAAGGCGGACATCATCCTCTTTCCCGAGCTGCTCAACGCGCCGCTCATCCGCATGTATGATGACATGCGTCCCATCGATGCAATGCGCCAGCTTTCGGAATACACTGAGCCCATGCGCCAGGCCATGACCGAGATGGCCCTGAGCTGCAACATCAACATCGTCACCGGCAGCGTGCCCCAGGTCCAGGAGGATGGCACCCTGCAAAATGTCAGCTTCCTGTGCAGGCGCGACGGCACCTGGGACAGCCAGGCCAAGCTGCACATCACCCCGGACGAGGACGCGCACTGGGGCTTCACAGGCGGACACAAACTCAAGGTCTTTGAAACCGACGTGGGCAAGATTGGCATCCTCATCTGCTACGACGTGGAATTTCCTGAACTGGCCAGGCTGCAGACCATGAAGGGAATGAAAATGCTGCTGGTCCCGTTCTGGACCGACACGAAGAACGGGTATCTGCGCGTTCGCCGCTGCGCCCAGGCCCGGGCCATCGAGAACGAATGCTTCGTGGCCATCTCCGGCAGCGTGGGCAACATCCCCAAGGTGGAAACCATGGGCATTCAGTACTCACAATCCGCCATCTTCACCCCGTCGGACTTCCCCTTCCCCCATGACGCCATTGCCTCGGAGGTGACCCCGGGCATCGAGACCACGCTGATCACCGATCTCGATCTCGATCTGCTCAAGGAACTGCGCACCCTGGGCAGCGTGCGCAACGTCAAAAGCCGCAGGACTGACCTCTACGAGCTGCGCTGGAAAGGCGGAGAGTAGTCTGTTTTTTGCAGGGAGAATCGATGCCGAACAAACCGAAAGTTGCTGTCGTTACGAGTGGCGCACAGGGCATTGGCAAGGCGATCTCCAAAAAAAGATAAGGGATCTCAGTTTAAACGCTGAAATCCCTTTTTTGCGGGTCAAACCATGCTTTCATGGCTGACCTGTCATGTGCTGCCTGGTGGGGACGACTAAAATTTGTTGACCGGAAGCTTGATGAATTGCGTTCCTTCAACCTCTTTGCCGAACTGTCCGTTGCGCAGGTTGGCCTGAATGGACGGCAAGAGCAGTGGCGGCACGGCTTTGCCCTTGTCGTCGCGCTGTCTTTGCTGGACAAACTCTTCCTTGCTGATGCCCAGATGCAGGAGCACATTGGACTGTTTCTGTTCGCTGATGGTGGTCATGCACTGCGGACCGCGTCTGAACTCCGGCGGGTAGTCGTGACCCACGTAGACGCGGTGGTCATCAGGCAAGGCAAAAAGACGCCGCGAGGAGTCGTAGGAATGCTCCGCGCTGCCACCGGGAAAGTCGCACCTTCCAGAGCCTACGTCCGGCAGAAAGATCGTGTCGCCAACAAAGACGGCGTCGCCGATGACGTAGGTCGTGTCTGCGGGAGTGTGCCCAGGCGTATGTAAAATGGTGGCTGGCATGTCGCCGACGGTAAATTTTTCGTCGTTGTCAAACAGATGGTCGAACTGGGACCCATCCAGCTTTGTATCGTCCTTGGTCTGGAAAATGGGCACCCAGGTGGCGATGATGGTCAGGATATGCTTACTTATGGCGATTTTCCCTCCCAGTTTCTCTTGCAGATAATGGGCGGCGGTCAGATGGTCGGCATGGATATGTGTTTCGAGTATCCATTCCACGACAAGCTGTTTCTCTTTGATAAAGTCGATGATGACATCTGCTGAACGCGTGCTGGAGGAACAGGACGGAAGATCAAAATTGAGCACGCTGTCGATTATGGCGCAGCGCTTCTGCGCATCTGTCGCAGACCAGACCACATACGACCAGGTGGCCGTGTCCTCGTCAAAAAAAGCTCGTACTGTGGGCTTATGCATGGAATTTCTCCTTTTCGTCTATTTGCAGCTGGCGCCGGGGCTGCCTTTGGGCTTGCCGTCGATTGGGCACACACCGCCCGTGCAGCCGGTTTTGTTCCACGGTGCCCGCGTCAGCAGCATGGCCATGCCGCAGGTGTTGGTGATGCCGGCAAAGACAAGTCCCGCGCCCACAAAAAGCGCACCCCAGATAAAGCCTGGCGTCGCGAAATACCCCAGCAGCCCGAACAGCAGCACCAGGCTTCCGGCCGCAATGCGCACCTGCCTGTCCAGGGAGATGGGGCCACCGATGTTGGGAGCGGTGTTTGCGCCGATCAAAGGCAGTCCCTCACGTTCCCAGGCGTCGATACCGCCTTGCAAGACCTGCACGTTGCTGAAGCCGGCTTGCATGAATTTCTGCGCTGCCTTCTGGGCCCTGCCACCGCTGGTGCAAAGAAGGATGAGCGGAGTGTCCGGCAGGATGCCGCGTCGCATGGCAAAATCCTCAGGGATCAGGTCTGACAGCGGGGCAAAGGCCAGCGACCGCGCCAGGCGTTTGTTGGCAAACTCCGCCGACGTGCGCACATCGACAAAAATAGTTTGTTGGGCATCCGCCTTTGCGGCAGCGAGAGCCGAAATTTCCTGCAATCCCATAACGTCTCCTTTGTGAATATTCCTCCTGACCACGGTGCGCTGCGCGAAAAAGCATCAGTGCTGCCTTGATAAGGGATGGAAATATGGAACGAAGTTACTACTTGATGCGTACATGAAGTGTCAGAATTTCAATGTCCTGCATTCCCACAGGTCTGGCGGAGTGGTCAATGATCTTCAGGCAATTTTCCACATGATCCAGCATTTCTGATATCCTGTGCGGATCAAACTGCTTGGATTGAACGGCCAAAAAAGGCCTGGCCCCTGCTTTCTTCGTAAATCCCATTTTTCGCGTCGAGCAAAGAGGCATAGGCGCGCGCTCTAAAATGCCGCGTTGCCTCCAAAGAACCGGTCTGCCAGGGTCGTCATGTAGAAAATCTCGAATTCGATCATGTCCGCATCCTCCCGGCGCAACCATTCCGCCAGCCAGGCGGTGCGCAGGGCCAGGGTCCAGGTTGGCAGGTGCGCCTCCAGGTTGCTGTCCAGCAGGTCGCAGGATCGCAAGGTTTTCATGAAGGCCGTGACCAGGGGGCCGCTTAGCGCGGCCTCATCATCGCTGCCCACGCAGCCGAGGATCAGCGCCATGTCGTGCAGCACGCACTTGGGGCCGCAGAATTCCCAGTCAATGGCACCAAGGATGCGGTCCGCGCCCCAGATCATGTTCAGCGGATGCGGGTCGCCGTGGCAGAAGACCACGGGCAGGCTTGGACACGCGGCAAGCTGCCGGTCGATGAGGGAGAAGATGGGGCTGAGCCGTGCAAAGACGTCCGGGTGGCGTTTTTGGGCGTCGCCTGCGATTCTCGCGGCATAGGCGCGCAGGTCAAAGGTTTCCTCCCCGGCGTCAAGGCCCTGGGCGGCATGTCGCAAGTCCCGCAGAAACCGGGCCAGAGCCTCTCCGCGCCATGCGTCCCGCCAAAAGTTTTCCGGGTCCGGTGCGACCCCGTCCAGAAATGGGGTCAGCTGCCAGATCCGATCTCCGGCACGCTGCGCAAAGTTTCCGTCAAGTCCGGTCCGAGGCGCGGCCACGGGCAGGCCACTGGTCGCCAGGTGGGCGATGCGTCCGGCGATGCGTATTTTGCGCGTCAGGGTGCGGGAGTCCAGTTCTTCGAGGACATGGCGCGAACCGTCTGCGTCTACGACCACCCGGTACAGGCAGCGCTCCGGGCTGCCTTGGAGGGGAATGTCGGGATGGATGTCCTCGAAAGTTAGGCCCCAGCAGCTCAGTATGTCGTGCAGAAGTTCGGGAGATGGATGCATTACGAGTTAGAGGGAGCCCCTCACCATTTGCGATTTACGTAGCGGATGACGAAAAAGGCCAGGATGGCGATGACCACGACCATGGCCGCCATCAGGCCGTAGATGTCCGAGTTTTTGCCGATGAAGCGCAGGGTGCCCATGGTCAGCACCGCGACCACGCCGCCGGTCCACAGCAGGATGGTTTGTTTTTTCATTTCGCCCTCCGGATTGAAAAATGGCGGACCACCGCAGTGATCCGCCCAGTCCAGTCTAATGTTCCGCAGGCTGGTTAGTCAGGCCGAAGCGTTCGAGGAGATAGAAGATGATGGACATGAGCATGCCCACCACCGTGCCAAGGGCCATGCCCTTGAGTTGCACCGTGCCGACGTGCAGGGCCGCGCCGCTCAGGCCCACGATGAGGACCACGGCGGTGAGGATCAGGTTGGCGGGCTTGGAGTAGTCGACCTTGGCCTCCACCAGCATGCGGATGCCCGAGGCGGCGATGACGCCAAAAAGCAGGATGCAGATGCCGCCCATGACCGGAGTGGGGATGGACTGGATGAAGGCCGAGAGCTTGCCGATAAAGGCCAGGCCGATGGAGATGACCGCCGCCCCGCCGATGACCCATACCGAATAGACGCGGGTTATGGCCATGACGCCAATGTTCTCGCCGTAGGTCGTGACCGGGACGGAGCCGAAAAAGCCCGACAGGGTGGTGGAGATGCCGTCACCGAGCAGGGAGCGGTGCAGGCCAGGGTCCTTGATCAGGTCGCGGCCAACGATGTTGCCGGTGACGACCAGATGTCCAATGTGTTCGGAGATGACCACCAGGGAGGCCGGGATGATGATCAGGATCACGTTGATGTCGAACTTGGGCAGGTACACGGTGGGAAAAGAGAGAACGGCCGCCGTGGAGATGGTCTCGAAGTTGACCATGCCCATGCCGATGGACACCAGGTAGCCGACGATGATGCCCACCAGGACCGGGATGACCGCCATGAAGCCGCGAAAGACGATGGACCCGAAGGCGACCACCAGTAGGGTGACCATGGAGACGACGATGGCGTCGAAATTATAGGCTCCGGACTCGTCCGGCATGATGCCGGCCATGCCCGTGGCCACTCCGGCCAGTTCAAGCCCGATGAGAGCGACGATGGGGCCCATGGTCGCCGGGGGCAGCACGACCTTGATCCAGTCGGAACCGAAGCGGCCGATGATGAGCGCCACAGTGCAGAAAATCAGGCCCGAGGCGATGAATCCGCCCAAGGCGTAGGAATAGTTTCCGCCCCACAGGGACTGGTCCGCGCCGAGAACCACGAAGACCGGCGACAGAAACGCGAAGCTCGAACCCAGGAACGCAGGCGCCTTGCCCTTGCAGATGAAGAGGTACAGGAGCGTGCCGATGCCGTTCATGAGCAGCACGATGGCCGGATCGATCTTGAACAGAGTGGGCACCAGCACCGAGGCGCCGAACATGGCAAACAGGTGCTGCAGGCTCAAGGGGAAGCCCTGGAGTAAGGGAACCTTTTCATCGACTTGAATGATTCTTCTGCTCATGCGTTTCTCTCTTAAAAAAATGATGTGTTGCAAGGCCAAATGGGCCCGTCCCTCGCACACGCCGCACGGGGTCCGCCATGCAGACCCCAAAACTGCGATTTCGTACAGGTTGGGGCTGTCGCGGTCAAGAATGTCGTCGCGGGAACCGAATTTCCGACGGAGCGGGCCGCTATAGCGGGTCGCATAAGGTTGGCGTGGGGCGGTCCGGAAAAGGGGATAGTGTCTTCTGCCATGTCCGGACCGCGAAAACGATCACCAGTTCAGGGTTTACTGCAGGTAATGGAAGTCGAATTGTGATTCGGATTCTTCCGAAAAGGAGCGTGGCAATGTCACGGTGTCAATGCGCTCAAGTCGATCTGTTCCTATAATATTGAACAGATAGGTGAATAACTCGGCATGGATTGCAGGCCCGGGTTTGCTGGTCGCCGTAAGTGATTGCGGTGGAAGATCCTGTTCGACGGCCGACATGATGGATGGATATCGTCCGAAAACCGAGGAAAAAGAATGGATGACTTCGGCAAAAATGGCGTCGTGTCCGTCACCCTGATGCAATTCCGCCAGCACGAGCAGGATTTTGGCCAACTCGATATATACCAAAATGTGGGCATCGTGTGTGTCGGCGAGCCGAACAGCATGAAGCAGCTCGTCGGTGAAGACGCGAAGGATAGCCTCTGGACCTCGGGATTCGAGAATGCTTCTGTAGGATTTGAAGTAGTAGACGGCATCGCGCCGAACCTGCGCCGCGCGACGGATCTTGCGCGTTTGACGGACAGTGCCGGTTTGGTGAAGCACAATATCATGACCGGCTTGTGTGATTTTGCGGCAAAGATGCCAATCTTCATGGGTTCGTTGTTCGTACCCTTCAAGACCGTTCACCTTCGTGTAAATTTTTTTCCGCATGAGCCATATTTCACCGGATGCGAAGAGCGGACGTGCCGGAACAGACTGATACCGGGATCTGAGATGCAGGGCGCGAGACAGAATGTCGCCAAGATCGGAAGCCAAGGGCTGCGCTCCCACCAAGGCGACATTGGGGTGTTCGGCCATGACCGACAAGGCGCTCGGCAGCCAGATCCGGTCGCAGACGATATCGCTGTCGATGGAAAAGATAAATTCCGTGTCCGCATGGCCCAAACCTGTACGTTTGGCTGCGGCTGGACCCAGATTCGTCGGATGACGGAGAACTGTCACGCCGCCGGGAAAGCCTGGCACGGGTGGCGGGATGAAAGCTTCTTCTGATCCATCGTCGACGACAATGACAGCCTGGACCAGGTTTCCGAAGGACCCAAGCCGATCAAGCTGCGCCCGCGCAAAGTCGTGATCGTTGTATGTGTAGGTGACGAGGGTCAGCATTCGTTCTCCCGTCCGGTGTTCATTTCGTGGCTTCTGCCTTGTCAGATTTTCGCTGAGGCCAGATGACCTATCGCTGTCTCAATCACGGCCATGGCTGATTGCGGTGGGGAACTCAGATTCGCGATACGTCCGATGAACCCGTGCACGGGCAGGCCGGAG
>Ga0180017_100219_pt1 | contig 22819 bp, 17 predicted proteins | sample KR46_S_MetaG_FD_129674 | JGI IMG/M metagenome (GOLD analysis project Ga0180017, IMG submission 129674) | Groundwater microbial communities from the Olkiluoto Island deep subsurface site, Finland - KR46_S_MetaG | ecosystem: Environmental > Aquatic > Deep subsurface > Groundwater | place: Finland...
GAGGTTGCCGGCGACCCCGTCCTCCACGCGGTTGCCCTCTTCATCGACGATGTCCACTTCGATGCCGGGCATGGGTCGGTGCACGGAGCCGGGTTTTAACACCGAGACCGGGAAGGGGGTGATCATGCACCCGCCGGTTTCGGTCTGCCACCAGGTGTCGAGGATGGGGCATTGGGAGTGGCCGATGTACTTGTAGAACCACAGCCAGGTGTCCGGCGAGATGGGCTCGCCCACGCTGGCTAGAAGGCGCAGGGTCGAGAGATCGTGCATGCGCGGGTACTGGTTGCCGTAGCGCATGAGCATGCGGATGACCGTGGGCGCGGTGTAGAGGATGGTCACCCCGTAGCGGGCCACGATGTCCCACATGCGGTCGGCCTGGGGATAGAGGGGGTGCCCCTCGTACATGACCGTGGTCGTGCCGGCGATGAGCGGGCCGTAGACCACGTAGCTGTGACCGGTGATCCAGCCCATGTCGCCGGTGCACCAGAAGATGTCCGTGGGCTTGATGTCGAAGACCCAGTCCAGGGAGCGGTGCAGCCCGACCATGTATCCGGCGTGACCGTGCACGATGCCCTTGGGCTCGCCGGTGGTCCCGGAGGTGTGCAGGATGAAGAGCGGGTCGTCTGAGTTCATGATTTCCGTGGCCGCGTCGGAGCGCTCCTGGCGAACCAGGGCGTCGTACCAGATGTCGCGGGCCTCGCCCATGTCCACGTCCAGTTTGGCGCGGTTGACCACGACCACGGTCTCAACGCAGTCGCATCCGCTGACCAGGGCCTCGTCCACAGTGGCTTTCAAATTGATGATGCGCCCGTTGCGGTAGAACCCGTCGGCGGTGACCACCAGCTTGGCTTCGACCTCGGTGATGCGCTGGCGCAGGGCCTTGGCCGAGAATCCGGCAAAGACCGCGCAGTGCACGGCCCCGATCTTGGCGCAGGCCAGCATGGCCATCATGGTCTGGGGGATGAGCGGCATGTACAGGATCACGCGGTCGCCCTTGCCAAGACCCAGGGAACGCATGGCGTTGGCCAGCTTGTTCACCTCGCGATAGAGTTCGTAGTAGGTGTATTTCTTCGTGTCACCGGCCTCGCCTTCCCAGATCAGCGCCAATTTGTTCTTGTTGGCCGTGGCGATGTGGCGGTCGAGGGCGTTGTAGACGATGTTGCACTGGGCGCCCTTGAACCAGCGGTAGCGTGGCGCTTCGGAGTCATCAAGCACCGTGTCCCATTTGTGGAACCAGTCCAGCTCCTGGGCCGCGTCTTCCCAATACCCCAGACCGTCGGCCTTGGCCGAAGCCTGGGCCGTGGCGAATTCCTGAGGGTTGACATTGGCCTCGATGACCAGTTGGGGCAGTGGGCGGAAGACGAGTTCTTCGCTATAGGCCATGTCGGATTCTTTCATGGCGTTCTCCTTGTGCTGCAGGCCGCGTTTCATGCCGGTGCGTCGTTCCATATGGTGTACTCGTTTTGGTGTTCGGGAAAAGCCCATTCTCGGCTAAAGGCCAATTCAGGCAGGTAAGCGACGTTAGAGCTGCAAAATTTTCTTCAATTCGCCGATGCGTCGCCTGCTGACCGGAAGCTCGATCTTCTTGCGTCCGGCCGTGCGCAGCATGAAATTGCCGCCGGGCATGGACGCGATCTCCGTGACCATGTCCAGATTGACCAGATATTTGCGGTGTACGCGGCAGAAGCGGTGGGGCCGCAGCCGCGCTTCCAGGTTCTTGAGGCGGTAGGAGGTCAGGAAGCGGTCCTGGGCGGTGTGCACGAAGCTGTAGTCCTCGTAGGCCTCCACGTACACGATCTGCGTGTACGGGATGAGGATGTGGCGGCCTTCCTGGTTGACCGGGAGTTTCTCGATTTCGGGCGACCGCTCCCGGCTCATGTCCCAGGCCTGGCGCAGGGCGTTGACGAAGATCTCCTCTTCGTCGTCGCCCATGGGCAGGTGTACGGTCTCTTCGCTGATGTGCTGCCGGGATTGCAGGGGCTGGGTCGGCGGCGCGGCCTTCTTGCGCGGCAGCAAGGGGCGCAGCCGTTCGATGGCGCGCGCGAAGCGGTTCGCGTTCGCGGGCCAGAGCAGATAGTCGGCCGCGCCGAGCTCGAAGGCGGTGAAGGCCTGATCCTCTTCCGTAGCCAGGAAAATGAGCGCAGGCGGGTCGTCGCCTTGGGCCAGGTGCGCAGCCAGCTCCATGCCGCTGACCCCGTGGGGCAGCTCCGTGCCCATGAAGAAGACATCATAGGGAATAAACGCCAGCATTTCCAGGGCTTCGAACGAGGACACGGCTTCCCCAAGCACGGCAATCTCCTTGACAGGAGAGAGCATGTCTCGCAATTGGGACCGCACTTCGGGGTCCGGGTGAAGAAGCAACGCTTTGAGTTTGGACATGGCGCCAGCCTGGTCGCGGGTAATGGGATAAACGATCATATATCCCTGATTTCCAAAGTCCTCAAGTTCTGTTCACGTACGCTTTTCAGGCCTTTCGACCGGGGTCTTCCGGCACGTGCGATTCTGCTGTAAAAAAGCAAATCCACTTGATATCTTTAGATTTTTATGAAATTTGCGCCCCCGCGCATGCATTGGACATCGCAGGGGAAATAAAATATCAAGATGCGTTTAAACCGTAATGTACGCGATTACCCTTCCCCACACAGGAATTATGGCAACACAAGAACATATCAGAAATTTCAGTATCATAGCCCACATCGATCACGGCAAGTCCACTTTGGCCGACCGGATCATGGAAAAGACGGGGCTCATCTCCGATCGCCAGAAAAAGGACCAGTACCTTGACCGCATGGAACTGGAACAGGAGCGCGGAATCACCATCAAGGCCCAGAGTGTGCGCATTCCGTACAAGGCCAAGGATGGCCGCAATTACATCCTGAACCTCATCGACACGCCCGGACACGTGGACTTCTCCTATGAGGTCTCGCGCAGCCTGGCCGCGTGCGACGGGGCGATCCTGGTGGTGGACGCCACCCAGGGCGTGGAAGCCCAGACGCTGGCAAATGTCTATATGGCCCTGGACAATGATCTGGAAGTGTTGCCGGTCCTGAACAAGATCGATCTGCCCAGCGCCGAACCGGACCGGGTGGCGGAGGAGATCGAGGAAGTCATCGGCATTGATTGTACCGACATCATCAGGGTCTCGGCCAAGTCGGGTCTGGGCGTGGAAGACCTCCTCGAACGACTGGTCGAGAGAGTGCCCCCGCCCAAGGGCGACACCGACGCGTCGTTAAAGGCCCTGATCTTTGACTCCTGGTACGATACGTATCAGGGCGTGGTCGTGCTCTTCAGGGTGCTGGAGGGGCGGATCAAGAACGGCCAGCGCGTGCAGATGTGTGCCACGGGCAAGAAGTTCGAGGTGACCAAGCTTGGCGTGTTTTCCCCTGAGCCCATGGACATCAAGGAGCTTGCCGCAGGCGAGGTCGGCTTTATGTGCGCGGCCATGAAGGAACTCAAAGATGCCCAGGTCGGCGACACCATCACCGACCCCGACAATCCCACGGATTCCCCTTTCCCCGGGTTCAAGACCATCAAACCCATGGTCTTCTGCGGCCTCTACCCCGTGGAACCGGCCGAATACGACACCTTGAAGTCTTCCCTCGAAAAGCTGCAGCTCAACGACGCCGCCCTGTACTACGAGCCCGAAACCTCCCAGGCCCTCGGTTTCGGCTTTCGCTGCGGCTTCCTGGGGCTTCTGCACATGGAAGTCATCCAGGAACGCCTGGAGCGCGAGTTCCAGGCCCGGCTCATCGCCACGGCTCCTTCGGTCATCTACCGAGTTACCCGTATTGACGGCGCGACCTTTGACATTGACAATCCGAGTAACCTGCCTCCGCAGGAGAAGATCCAGTCCATCGCCGAGCCCTTCGTGCGCATGGAGATACACGTCCCGAACGATTATGTCGGCAACGTGCTGGGGCTTTGCGAGGAGAAGCGCGGCATCCAGAAGGACATGCGCTACCTGACGTCCACCCGCGTGGTCATCAGCTACGAGCTGCCCTTCTCGGAGATCGTCTATGACTTCTTCGATCGCCTCAAATCCGTGACCAAGGGCTTCGCCTCTCTGGATTACGAGGTCATGGACTACCGCGTGGCCGATCTGGTCAAGCTCGACGTGCTCATCAACTCCGAGCCCGTGGACGCCATGGCCGTCATCGTGCACCGCTCCAACGCGGCGTACCGGGGCCGGGCCCTGGCGCTGAAGCTCAAGCGGGTCATCCATCGCCAGCTGTTCGAGATCATCATCCAGGCGGCGGTGGGCAGCAAGATCATCGCGCGTGAGCGGGTCTCGCCCATGCGCAAGAACGTTACCGCCAAATGTTACGGCGGTGACATCTCCAGAAAGCGTAAGCTTCTGGAAAAACAGAAAGAAGGCAAGAAACGCATGAAGCGCATGGGCAGCGTGGAGATTCCACAGGAAGCGTTCCTGGCCGCCCTTCAGTCGGACGAATAGATTCCTTTCGATAACAACTGCATCAGCAGATTACGTACCAGGCAGGTATAGACATGAACCCTCGTTGGCAGACAATGCTCAAAGAATACGCCGAAGCCCTCATCGTGGCGCTCATACTGGCGTTTATCATTCGTTCCTTTGTGGTCCAGGCCTTCAAGATTCCGTCCGGATCCATGCTCCAGACCCTGCAGATCGGTGACCATCTGCTGGTCACCAAATTTGCCTACGGCGTGAAGATTCCTTTCACCAATTCCATGATCATTGAGCGCGAAGGCCCGGAGCGCGGCGACGTCATCGTCTTCGATTTCCCCGAGGACCCCTCCAAAGATTTCATCAAACGCGTCATCGGCGTGCCGGGCGATGTGGTCGAGATCCGGGAAAAGAAGCTTTTCCTGAACGGGGAGGAACAGCAGGAATCCTATATCCAGCATGTGGACACCTCCACGTCCGTGCCACGGCGGGACAATTTCGGGCCGGTCATGGTGCCCGAGAACAAATACTTCGTCATGGGCGACAACCGCGACGAATCCTACGACTCCCGCTTCTGGGGGTTAGTGGAGCGCAACACCATCGCGGGCAAGGCGCTGATTTTGTACTGGTCCTGGGAAAGCCTGACCAATATCCGCTGGGAACGCATCGGGCAGATGGTGGAATAGCATGATCGCCAAGGTCTCCACCGCCGCGCTTCTGGGAATCGATGGATTCTCCATTGAGCTTGAGGTGGACCTGGCACGTTCGGGCATGCCGGCCTTCATCATGGTCGGTCTGGCCGAGGGGGCGGTGCGCGAAGCCAAGGAGCGGGTGTTTTCGGCGCTCAAGAATTCGGGCTTCAAGTTGCCGCCCAGCCGCATTACCGTGAACATTGCTCCGGCCGACATCCGCAAGGAGGGTTCGGCCTACGATCTGCCCCTGGCCCTTGGCCTTCTGGCCGGGGCTGAAGTCATCGGTCAGCAAAAGCTCTCCGGCCTGTATCTGGCCGGGGAGCTTTCTCTTTCCGGGGAGCTCAAGCCTGTGCCGGGAGTCTTGCCCCTGGCCCTGCGGGCGCGCGCGGCGGGCGCACGGGGCCTCATCGTACCCGAGGCCAATGGTCGGGAGGCCGCTGTGGTACAGGGCCTGCCGGTTTACGCCTGCAAAAGTCTGGCCCAGGTCGTGCGCGTCGTGCTTGGCGAAGAAGAACTCAGTCCTCTGGTCTGCGATGTGGAGAGTCTGTGGGGCGAGCGGGAGCATTTCCGGTGCGATTTCTCCGAGGTCAAGGGGCAGGAGCGGGCCAAGCGGGCCATTGAGATCGCCTGCGCGGGCTCGCACAACATGCTTTTCATCGGTCCGCCCGGCAGCGGCAAGACCATGCTCTCCAGCCGCATCCCCACTGTGTTGCCGCCTTTGAGCTTTGACGAGGCCCTGGAGGTGACCAAGGTCTATTCTGTGGCCGGCAAGTTGCCCCCGGACCAGCCTCTGATGGTTTCCCGCCCCTTCAGGTCGCCCCATCACACCATTTCCGACGCCGGGCTCATCGGCGGCGGCCATTATCCCCGGCCGGGAGAACTCTCCCTGGCCCACCGGGGCGTGCTTTTCCTGGACGAGCTTCCCGAGTTCAAGAAGCATGTGCTAGAGGTCCTGCGCCAGCCCCTGGAAGAGGGTCGCGTGACCATCTCGCGGGCCGCCGTGTCTCTTGAATATCCTGGCGACGTCATGCTCGTGGCGGCCATGAACCCTTGTCCGTGCGGCTATCTGGGCGACGAGAAGCATCACTGCTCGTGCACGCCCATTCAGATCCAGCGCTATCGCTCCCGTCTCTCGGGGCCGCTGTTGGACCGCATCGACCTGCACGTGGAGGTTCCCGCCGTGCCCTACCGGGAGCTGAGGCAGGAGCAGGGCAGCATCAGCTCCGCCGTCATGCAGGAGCGCATCAACACTGCCCGCCGCGTGCAGCGGGAGCGCTACGCGGGACTGCATTTTTCCTCCAATTCCGAGCTTTCGGGCAAGTGGCTGGAACGCTTCTGCCGTCTGACCGCGAGCGAGCACGGCTTTCTGGAGGACGCGGTGCAACGTCTGGGCATGTCGGCCCGGGCCTTTGTGCGCGTGCTGCGCATCTCCCGCACCATCGCCGACCTGGCCGGGGACGCCGCTCTTACGACCACGCATCTGGCTGAGGCCATCAACTACCGGGGTCTTGACCGTCAGAGCCGTGAGTGATGCTTTGGCGGTTGTCAGTTTGAGGGCCATTGGTGTAGGCTTGACCCATGAATATAACCGGAGGAGCCGAACATGACCTCAATATTTGATGATCGCGCCTACAAAGGCACCCTGACCCGCCGGGATTTCATCAGGCTTTCCGCCCTGGCCGCCGTGTCTACGGCCGTGGCCGGTTGCGCGGCCAACCCCGTGACCGGACAGAGCCAGCTCATGCTCATGGGCGAGAGTCAGGAAGTCCAGATCGACAGGGTCAACACCCCGCATCAGTATTCCGTCGATTACGGCGTGACCCAGGACGCGGCCTTAAGCGCCTATGTCAGCGGCGTGGGTGCGCGTCTGGCCCGGGTCACTCACCGCACGCACATGCCGTACAGATTCAACGTGGTGAACGCGACCTACGTCAACGCCTATGCCTTTCCCGGAGGCAGCATCGCCATCACCCGCGGCATCCTGGCCGAAATGGACAACGAGGCGGAACTGGCCGGGCTCCTCGGTCATGAACTCGGACACGTCAATGCCCGGCATACGGCGGCGCGCATGTCCAAGAGTCAGGTTCTGGGCGCGCTGGTGGGCGGGGCTTCGCTCCTCGCCGGCACGGCCAGCGAGAGCCTGGGCAATCTGGCGGGATCCGTGGGCGGACTTGGCGCGAGCCTCTATCTGGCTCAGTACAGCAGGGAGGACGAACGCCAGGCCGACGAGCTGGGCATGGAATACATGGTCGGAGGCGGCTATTCGCCCCAGGGCATGGTCGGGCTCATGGACGTGCTGCGCGCCATGGGTAGGCGTCAGCCCAGCGCCATCGAGGCCATGTTCTCCTCGCACCCCATGAGCGCAGAGCGCTACGAGACGGCCGTGGCCCGTTCGCGCACCCGCTTCGGGGGTAGCCAGGATCTTCCCGTTTACCAGGAACGCTACATGGATTCAACGGCCGGGCTGCGCAGGCTCGCGCCCATGTTCAAGCTCTTTCAGGAGGGGGACAAGGCCATGGGTGCCAGGGAGTACGCAGTGGCTCAGGGCCGGTACGCCGAAGGGCTCAAGCTCTCTCCCAATGATTATGCGGGGCTGGTCATGATGTCCAAATGCATGGTCGCCCAGAAGAACGGGTCGGCCGCTGCGGACTATGCGGCCAGGGCGCGTCGGGTCTACCCCACCGAAGCGCAGGCCCACCATATGCATGGCGTGGCGTCCATTCTGAGAAAGGATTATTCCACGGCCCTGGCTGATTTTTCGGCCTACGAACGAATTTTGCCTGGTAACCCAACGACGGTGTTCTTTAAGGGTTTTTCCTACGAAGGCATGAAGAACAAGCAGAACGCGGCTCAGGAATACCAGCGCTACCTGAGGGTCGTGACCCAGGGCGAAATGGCCAAGCACGCCTATTCCAGGCTCAAGACATGGGGATATCTGTAAACCTGACGGCACACAGCACGAAGAGGCCATTCGGGAACGGGTGGCCTCTTTGTTTGAGGGACGAATGAACGCCAAGATTCTGATTTTGACCATTATGGCCGCCAGCCTTTTCTTTTTCGGCAGCCTTGGCCAAGCCCAAGAGGCCAGACCTGCCTCTGAGAGCATGACGGTGCTCTCCACCTTTTTCCAGAGCAAGACCAAGGAAGTGGCTGATCTGGAACGGGAAGCTGATGTTTTGCATGAGCAGCTGGAAAGGCAGGAGCCGGGATTCAAGGCCGCCATGGACGCGGCCCACAATCGCCTGCAGACCCTTGAAGTCATGGCTCGCATGGTCAAGACCAATCCCTACGACATGCGCGTGGCCCTGGCTGAGGCCAACTACCTGCAACTGACCCTGGCCAAGGACTCCGAACCCCTGAATATTCTTGTTCGAGAGGTCGGGGCCAAGGCAGTGACCCTCGATTCTCTGCAGGAGGACTTGGAGCGCAAGTGGGCCACCGGCCAGGACAAAACCGTGCGTGAGGATTTGCTGGCCATTCGCAAGAATGTCGCGTCCGTAGCCCAGAAAGTGAAAGAGCTGCAGGGCCGGATGGAAAAGCTGCAGGCCCGGTCGGTGGAAATCCAGGCCCGTACCGCCGAGTGGATCTCTACTTTTCAGGCCCAGCTCCCGCTGATCTGGAAGGCTGAGTTTCTGGATGCCAAGGAGTTCCGGCTACTGCCTGCCAGCGGGACCGATATCCGCAAGGACCTGCTCGACTGGTTCATAAACCTGAAGACTTTTTTTGCCGGACAGTACTCATCCGTCACCCAGGAGCGTGGGGACTGGGTCGGGATGCTTGTCCTGTTCTGGCTGCCTTTCGTGTTCATCGGCTTTGCCTCCTACCGCTTTCTGGAGGGGGTCTTTGAAGACGCCCGCGCGGGCGGACGGGTGACCTCGGCTTTGGGCATCCTCTGCCTGTCCCTGGCTTTGTCCCTGCTCGCCGCTTTCCTGGCAGGCAAGGTCAAGCAGACCTCCCTGCTGTTGGTTGCCACGCATGTGTTCATGCTGCTGGGAGTGCAGGCCCTGGCCTGGGTTTTCCGTAACGTGCGCGGAGTGTTGCAGAAAAAAAGCCTGCAACCTTTGCTTCCGCTGGTTTTTTTGTCCATGAGCGTGTCCGTTCTGGACCTCCTGCGCCTGCCCCAATGGCTGGAACATGTTTCATGGGTTGGCCTTGTGGTGCTGAGCAGCCTTTTCTTCGGGATGATTCAGCCCGAGCTGCGCTACGAGCGTCTCATCCGTCGGCTGCACCCTTATGTCATGGCGATCCTGGTGGCCGTGGCCGTGCTTGGCTGGGGCAATCTGGCCGTGCTGACCAGCACCCTGTGGGGCGTTCTGGCCCTTGCCCTGCAACTGGGGATCGGGGCATCGAGCGTGGTGCGGGTGGTGTTTGAAAAACTCGACAAGACCGGCTTCAAGGCTTTGATGGCGGATCTGGCCGTGACCTTCCTGACACTTCTGGTCTGGCTGGTCGTGGTGCTCGGTGTCATGGCCTGGATCTCGATCAACCTCGGCACCAACGTGGTTTATGAAAAGCTGTCGACACTGGAACTGAACTGGGGTGATTTTTCCTTCAATTTCCTGCGGCTGGGCATGGTCTTATTGCTGTTTCAGGTCGCGCGCTCCCTGGCCATGGCCTGGAAAACGGTTCTGGACAGCGAGACTCTGCGCTGGAAAAATATCGACCACGGAGCGGCGGCTTCATTGCAGCGCATCGGCATCTACTGCTTGTGGCTGCTTTTCGGACTGTTCAGCGTGAACCTGCTGGGGATCAGCCTGACCAACTTCGCGGTCATCGCCGGTGGCCTTTCCGTGGGTATCGGCTTTGGCATGCAGGCCATCATCAGCAATTTCGTCAGCGGGCTCATCCTTCTCTTTGACCGCGCCATTCAGCCCGGTGACGTCATCGAGGTGAACGGAGTCTGGGCCAAGGTCATGAGCGTCAACATCCGCAACACTGAAGTCCAGACCTTCGACAACGCCAAGATATTTTTGCCCAATTCGACCCTCATCGCCAACCAGGTCACCAACTGGACGCACCGCAACGATGTGCGCATCCGTCGCGACGTGGCCGTGGGCGTGGCCTATGGATCGGACGTGCAACTGGTCAAGAAGCTTTTGTTGGAAGCGGCCGTTGATCATACGGCCGTGATGAGCAGCCCCGAGCCTTTGGTTCTCTTCAGCAACTTCGGTTCCAGTTCTCTGGATTTCACCCTGCGCTTCTGGGTGCGGCATGTGGACTTTGGACTGTCCTCGTGTTCCGATATCCGTGAAACCATCGAAGCCAAGTTTCGCGAACACGGTGTGGAAATTCCCTTTCCGCAAATGGACATGCACGTGCGCTCCGGAGACGGGTTTCTGCGGGTCAAGAACGAAGAGTAAGCTTTTTGCGGACCATGCGAAAAGGGCCATCCTCCTGCCGGGGGGTGGCCCTTTTTTTCATGGATTGTCCTTGCCGGAAACTCCACCACATACATGAAGCCCGCAGCCAGCAACACTGCCGGGTTGGCCAGCATTTCAAGCCCTGGCGGCAGGGTCACGCCCCCGGTCATGCCCATGAAACCGAGCATGAGCACAGCCGCGTAAAGGTTGATACCGCTGGCCCAGGCCGTGCCCATGGTCAGGGCGATGATGGCGACGACGCTCGTGAGCTGGTCCATACACACTCCGGTTTTTTCTGGTTGCTCCGTTTTTGCCCTGTTCATCAATCCCGTCGCATAGTTTGGAGCAGCTTTCGTACAAGATCAGAACAGGTTTTGAACACGAAACGAACAGGCTTGTTTGAACTTGGCGACATCCATACACTTTGATGTTTGTATGTTCAAAAACAATTTAATATCGTGGAATAAAAAAGAATATTACGAATAGGTAGTGTTCTTCTCAACGATGCCGGGCAGAAACAAGGCGTTGCGCACAGCAGCTCTTCACGGTGACGAAGTTTTCTTTGTACTGCGAGTTAGGAACACGGAAAGAACAGTGTCGGGATCTGGACTGTTCCGATTTCTCCGCCGCGCGGACGGGGTTGTTTCTGATGTTGATAAGTTTGTTAATAAGTTGATTTAAAAGGATATTTTTTGAACAATTGAGATTTTGTCGCGGCAAGAAAGTCGAATCACCGGGAGGCGGACTTCGCGGCGGATTGCGCGAACAGGAAGACGTCGTTTTGTTCGTTTCTTGTTTAATTATATGAAATATTGCAGGAATTATTGTTCTTCAGGGTGTTCGTTCCAGTTGAACGTGAACAGGCATTGCGATGCGCCCTGCATGATGGTGTCGGAGCGTCGCATGGATAGGCAGGGGCTGTAGCCCTGGGCAAAGGGTTCGTCCCGGGAGCAGGACAGGATGTAGCCAAGTTCCGGGCCCAGGCCCATGTCCGCATAGGCGCGGGCGTAGGCGCAAGCTGTGACGGAGAAGGAAAGGGACGAGTCCGTCAGGTTCACGTTTTCCACGACCAGGGCGTCATCTTCCTGCCAGCGCGCAAGGACCGTGGCGAAGTGCCGCAGGTCAGGCGTGTCCGGTGCCAGAAGGGCGAAGGCCTCTCCCGCCGCCCTGGCATCGGCTGTGATGGCCTCGGTCAGAATTTTACCTGCCGGCCCTGGGCCGAATTCCTCTTTCAAGGCCTTCCAGATTCGGGCGACAAGCCCGGCCTGGGCCGTGCGGACGGCGATCATGCTCATGGCGCCTCTTTGCTTTCGGTGTATACTGGGGTACTAGGCGGGGCATGCTTGCAATGCATTTTTCCCTGCTTTTCAGGGACAGCGACTTACCCGCCCAGGGACCGGCCCTGGCGGACCGGGACCACGCCGAGCTGGACGAATCCGGCCGCAGGGCCCTTTTTTGCCGGACCTGCGGCCAGCCCGTGGCCCGCATGCGGGACCGCATCAGCGTTGGCGGTAAACATATCCACTGCGTGTTCAACCCCACGGGAATCCTTTTCGAGGTCGGCTGCTTTGCCCAGGCCCCGGGATGCCGTTTCGAGGGTGAATTCACTCAGGACTTCACCTGGTTTGCGGGCTATGCGTGGCGTTTTGCCATGTGTCGCCGGTGCGCCGCCCATCTGGGCTGGGAATATCGCGTCGCGGAGGACGGGTTCGCAGGACTCATCATGGCCGAATTGCGCGAGTCATGATCATGACTTATCTTTATCTTTGGGCTGCAGACCGCAGCTCTTCGATGCCGGGCCTCAGCCCTTAATGCCCATTTTGGGGAACACGACCTTGACCACCACCAGCCAGATGCCGACTATAAGCAACAGATACAGTAAGCTTTCCATTGAATCCTCCATGAGTTTTCGTGACGAACTCTTTTCATGTGCACGCCGAGGGCCTGCGTCAACATGCGCGGGTATAATCACGCCATGAATACGATGGATTCCTTGTCCGAATCTGGCTTTGCGGACCTTGTCGACGCGCACTGTCACCTGCAGGACGGTTTTCTGCGCCACAGTCTGGAGCCCGCCCTGATAAGGGCGCGGGCGGCCGGGGTGCGCATGATGTGCTGCAACGGGACCCATGAGGGGGATTGGCGGTATGTGCTGGGGCTGGGCCGTCAGCATGGGGACGTCTGCGTGTCGCTGGGACTGCACCCCTGGTACGTCGGGGAGCGGGGGGCCGATTGGCTGGCGCGCCTTGAGGCGCTGGTGGCGGGCAACCCCGTCGGGATAGGCGAGATCGGGCTCGACAATGCCCTGGAAGCGCGCAACGACGCCGAGCAGGAAGAGGTTTTTCTGGCCCAGATGGAGCTGGCCGTGCGCTATGAGCGGGCTGTGACGGTTCATTGCCGTAAGGCCTTCGGGCGGCTGGCGGACTTGGTCGGGGTGATGCGTAAGCGGCCGCCTTTCATGATGCTGCACGCCTACGCCGGGTCCCACGAGATGGTCCCGGTGTTCGAGAAGTTGGGCTTTCACATCTCCATCTGCGCCTCCATTACCAGGACCGCGAATCGCAAGGCGCGCACGGCCTGCGTAAGGGTTTCGCCCGAAAGGCTGCTGGTAGAGTCCGACAGCCCGGCCATCGCGCCGGTCGGTGTGGATTTTGAGCGCAACGAGCCAGGGTATCTGCCCATGGTGGTAGAGGTGCTGGCAGAGTTGCGGGGCGAGGAGCCGGAGGTGGTGGCGGCGCGGACGGCGGCTAATGCGCGGGATTTTTTTCGATGTTGCGGGGGTGGGGAAGCGAAGTGACTGTGGCAAACGGCAGTCCTTGAGTCGGAATCGGGATTTGAATTTCGTAGAAAGAGAGTGTGGCGCGTCGGCCCGGCGGTTCGCTTCATCCGCGACGTATCGAAACTCCTTCACCGGCCTCGTAAGTGCCAATCGTCGCTCCTCGAACATCGGTTTGCGCTTCGGGCGGCCAGCGACGATTGACCCAACGATGCCTGGCTCAGTCAGACAGTCGATCCGCCGCGGATGAAGCGAACCGCCAGGCCTCGGACCGAGACATCAATAAAGATATCGCTGCAAAAAGCAGCCAAGACCTGGCACGGAAGCAATGGCTTTAAAATATATACGAAGGAAAAGATTATGATGCGATTCGCCCGGACCATGCAATTGATCGGAGAGGACGGGCTGGCACGTCTGCAGGGCGCTACTGTGGCCGTGTTTGGCCTCGGGGCAGTGGGTTCTTACGTGGTCGAGGCCCTGGCCCGGGCCGGGGTGGGGAATCTTGTGCTTTTTGACCATGATACGGTGAGCCTCTCCAACATCAACCGCCAGTTGTTTGCCCTGCAGTCCACCGTCGGGCGGCACAAGGCGGAGGTCGCCAGGGCGCGGGTGTTGGACATCAATCCGGATTGCGTTGTCGCGGCGCGGGTCCAGTTTGTGGATGGGGACAACGTGGCGGGCTTGTTGGAGCCGCGTTTCGATGTGGTCGTGGACGCTATCGACGGGGTCAATTCCAAGGTCAATCTCATCGTTGCGGCCCGGGAGAAGGGGCTTGCCGTGGTGGCGAGCATGGGCGCGGCGGCCAAGCTTGATCCGTCGAAGATCAAGGCCGCAGACATCTCCAAATCTTTCATGTGCCCCCTGGCCCAGATCATCCGCAAACGCCTGCGTCGCCGGGGTGTGACAAGCGGCGTGCGTTGCGTTTTCTCCACGGAATGCGCTCAGAACAAGAACGAACCCGTCATCGAGGAAGCACCGGAGCAGGGTGTCAGCGGCAGGCCGCGTGCACCCATCGGGTCCATCTCGTACCTGACGGGCATGTTCGGCCTGTATGTAGCCAGCGAGGTCGTGCGCGAGCTGCTCGGTGGGTTCGAGCCGGACAAAGGGGTTGAAAAAAAGGTGGAGGAAGCATGAGGATGCGTGTGCTTATGCTGTGCGTCGCGGTTTTGCTGGCCGCCTGCTCCCAAAATCAGGACTGGCGCACGGCCAGTAGGGAGTCAGCGGGAATTGCTCCGGACCCGGCCGTGACCCCGGAAGCCGTGTTGCATGTCTACGGGGCCGATGCCTGGGGGTGGCGCGGCTGGTTCGCCATTCATACCTGGATCGCGTCCAAGGGGACCGGGGAATCCGCCTACACGGTGTACGAGGTGATCGGCTGGCGCGCGTCACGGGGCTTGTCCGTGGTGCGCATCGAACAGGATTATGCGGATCGGTTCTGGTTCGGGGCCACTCCACGGCTGCTCAAGGAACACCGGGGACCCGCAGCACAAAAATTGATCGAAGCCGTGGACCGGGCCGCGAAAGACTACCCCTGGCCAAGGGAATACAAGGCCTTTCCCGGCCCGAACAGCAACACCTTTATCGCCTGGATCGGTCAGCGGGTGCCGGAGCTGGGCTTAAAGTTGCCCTTCTCGGCCATCGGCAGGGGTTATTCCGGGTCGAACTGAGCACCGTTCGGATCGCGGCTGGCATTTCGCCGCACGCCGCGCCGGTCAGCAGGCAAAACAAAACCCCGCAATCCAGGGACGTGCGGGGTTTTTGTCTTAGTTCAGCTTGAGCTTCAGCGCGATTTTAGCCAGGTGCCTGGCCTGGAAGCGCATGCCTTCAAGGTCGTTTTCCGATGGCTGGCGCGAACCGTCGCCGCCAGCGATGGTGCTGGCCCCGTAGGGTGAGCCTCCGGTGATCTCATCCATGCGCATCTGGCCCTGGAAGGCGTAAGGCAGGCCCACTACGACCATGCCCTGGTGCAGAAGGTAGGTGTGGAAGGACAGGATGGTCGATTCCTGGCCACCATGCTGGGTCGCGGAGGATGTGAACACACCGCCCGGCTTGCCGACCAGGGCACCCTTCATCCACAGCCCGCCGGTGGCGTCGAGGAACTGCCGCATCTGGCCGGTCATGTTGCCGAAGCGGGTGGGCGTGCCGAACAGGATGGCGTCGGCCTCGGCCAACTCGTCCACCGTGGCCACGGGCACTTCGGCCTGGGCCTTGGCCGCGTCCAAGGCGCCCATCATGGTCAGGATGTCATCGCCCAACGTCTCGGGCACGCGGCGCAGGATTACCTCCACACCGGGGACTTCAAGGGCAGCCGCAGCCGCCGCTTCTGCCATGGTACGGATATGTCCGTAGGTGGAATAATAAACTATGAGCATTTTCATAGGCGCTCTCCATGTTTTGGGTTCAAGTACTGAGTATCAGACAAACTTGGTAAGCATTACTATTGATGATCTGGCAGGCTGAGTCAAGGGGGGCTGGAATAATCAGGTGTCACTGCAAAAAGATGTCATCCCCATGAATAAGGGAGGGATGGTTTTCAATATTGTGAAATAGCAGGGTTTTCGATTGCGTGGGAATGGCTTTTACGGTGTTCGCCGGGTTTTGCAGGGCACTTTAAGCAGACAGGTGGGCGCAATAGCCGCCTGGTCGGGCCCAGGGGAAAGGGTCCGGCTGTAAGGAAGGGGCGGCTGTGATGGCGAGTAAGCGGTCAGCCCCCGGCCAGATCCCTTTCCCAGACCTTTTGCTGCGCCCTGGTCTGGGGCCAGGTCAAGGTGTCTCCGAAGCCGTGGGGCATGTCGGGACGGACCGCAATGATCTGCTCTTCTGCGTGCCGGATCACGGACACCTCCACGGCGCCGTCATGGTTCCTGGCCTTGGGGGAAAAGGACGCCAGGCAGGCGGCGGCTTCGGTCAGGACCTCCGGGCTCCAGTCCTGGCCTGGTGCCGGGATTCCCACGGCGTCGGGCCCGGGAAAGCTTTTGAGCTCGAAGACGTAGTACTCGGGGGCGATCAGGCGCAGGAGCTTCTGATTGTCCTTGTGGTCGCGGCCCATGACCATCCACTGTTCCCCTTCCCCGCGCCAGAGCTGGCGGCCGACGTTGGCTAGGTCGAAATACGGGGCCAGTGGCCGGGAGAAGGCGCGCAGGATGGGCCAGTAGCGCCGGGCGGATTCCCTCTCGCCAAGGCGGCACCCTCCGGCTTGGGTCGGGATTATGGTCACGCCCAGCTCTCTGGCCAGGGCGTACTGGCCCTTGCGGCCCCGTCCGCACAGCGAGGGCAGGCGGGAGCGGTCCACCAGCCCCGATTCTTCCATGGGCGTGAGCGGCAGGAGCCCGGCGCTCAAAGGGCGCAGCAACACGTCGCGGACATCGGCATCGTTGCGGATGATGTTTAACGTGTCGGCGCGCTGGGACATGGGACGCTGCCCGAGGACCTCACCGGAGATGAGGAACGACGCACCGTAAACCGGCAAAAGGTTTTTGGCCCGGCGCAGCATGAGGATCTTGCAGTCCACGCAGGGGTTAAGGACCTTGCCGAAGCCGTACGGCGGGAAGCCCGCCATGAGGTCCACGAACTCCTGGCCCACGTCGATGACCTGTACGGGAATGCCGTATTCGCGTTCCCAGAACGCTACCTTGTCCGGCTTGCCGAAAAAAGGGCTGACGAAATGCAGACCCAGGACCTTGTGTCCGTGGCTTTGCATCAGCTTGCTGGCCAGGATGCTGTCCAGGCCTCCTGAAAAAAGGGAGAGGGCGTCGAAAGTGTCCATGCCCCGTGCTGCTAGCCAAAGCCCGAGAGTGGCGCAAGGACCAAAAATACGGACTAAGTCCCCATTTTCACGCACCCTGCGGGAATTGTACGAATTTCCAGGCCTGCTGAAGAATTGTCTTCCAAAACCATATTTGCTATAAATCTCTGCTTGTCCGTTTTTCGGAAACCCCAACTTTCATGGAGCTGCTCATGGCCCGACCAAAAACCGTTTCTCCCGAAGATGCCCGCCGCGAAGCGCTGGAAACCGCGCTGGCCACTATCGAGCGCCGCTATGGCCTGGGCTCGGTCATGCGTCTTTCCGATACTTCCCATCAAGTGGTCCCGGTCATCCCCACCGGCTCCATCGGCCTCGACCTGGCCCTTGGCGTGGGCGGTATCCCGCGCGGACGGGTCACTGAAATCTTCGGCCCGGAATCTTCGGGCAAGACCACTCAGGCCCTGCACATCATCGCCGAGGCCCAGAAGCGTGGCGGTATCGCGGCCTTCATTGACGCCGAGCACGCCCTGGATATCAACTACGCCCGCCGGCTCGGGGTCAAGACCGAAGACCTGCTCATCTCGCAGCCCGATTACGGCGAGCAGGCCCTGGAGATCGCGGACATGCTGGTCCGCTCCAGCGCCGTGGACGTGGTCGTGGTCGACTCCGTGGCCGCGCTCATCCCCCAGGCCGAACTTGAAGGGAGCATGGGCGAGACCCAGGTCGGCGGGCAGGCCCGGCTCATGTCCCACGCCATGCGCAAGCTGACCGGCACCATCCACAAGTCGCGCACGTCCATCGTCTTCATCAACCAGCTGCGCATGAAGATCGGCATGACCGGCTACGGCAGCCCGGAGACCACTACCGGCGGCAACGCACTCAAGTTCTACGCCTCCGTGCGTCTGGACCTGCGCCGTATCCAGACATTGAAAGACAAGGAAGAGTCCTACGGTAACCGCGTGCGGGTCAAGGTCGTCAAGAACAAGATGGCTCCGCCCTTCCGTGAGGCCGAGTACGACGTGCTCTTCGGCACGGGCATCTCCCGCGTGGGCGAACTGATCGATCTTGGCGTAGAGCACGGCGTCGTCGACAAGAGCGGTGCCTGGTACGCCTTCGGCTCCGAGCGCCTGGGCCAGGGTAAGGAAAATGTGCGCGCCTTCCTGCAGGACAACGATGACCTGCGCACGCAGATCGAACGTGCCCTGCTCGAACAGCTGGGCATTCCGGTTGCGGTAGAAGCGGCCGCCGCAGCCGTGACGGAAGTTGTCGAGTAGCAGTCTCTGCCATTTTTTTCATAACATCAGAGGCATGGATTCCCGCCTGCGCGGGAATGACGCAATTCCGGGGCGCTCCTGTGATGTCATTCCCGCGAAGGCGGGAATCCATGCCTTTCACCATATCATGCCCTGACGAGAACGGGGATCAACGAGGTAGACAACGTGATCAGCGCCGGTGAAATTCGTAAACGGTTTTTGGAATATTTTCAGCAGCACGGCCACAGTGTACAGCCCAGCTCTTCCCTGGTGCCCCAGGACGATCCGACCCTGCTGTTCACCAACGCGGGCATGGTCCAGTTCAAGAAGATCTTCCTGGGCCAGGAAAAGCGCGACTACACCATGGCCGCCACGTCCCAGAAATGCCTGCGCGTGGGCGGCAAGCACAACGATCTGGAAAACGTGGGCCGCACGGCGCGCCACCACACCTTTTTCGAGATGCTCGGCAACTTTTCCTTTGGTGACTACTTCAAGGAAGAGGCCATCCGCCTGGCCTGGAATTTCGTGACCGTAGAGGTCGGCCTCGACAAGGAAAAGCTGTTTGTCTCCATTTTCCGCGACGATGACGAGGCCGGTGAGCTCTGGCAGAAAGTGGCCGGGGTGCCTGTGGAGCGCATCTTCCGCCTGGGCGAGAAGGACAATTTCTGGGCCATGGGCGACACCGGCCCCTGCGGCCCGTGCTCCGAGATTTACGTGGACCAGGGCGCGGACATGGCCTGCGGTCCGGACTGCGGCATCGGCAAGTGCGACTGCGATCGGTACCTGGAAATCTGGAACCTGGTCTTCATGCAGTTCAACCGCTCCGAGGACGGAACCCTGACTCCCCTGCCCAAGCCGAGCATCGACACGGGCATGGGTCTTGAGCGCATCACCGCCGTGTGCCAGGGCAAGCGCTCCAACTTCGACACTGACCTTTTCCAGGGCCTGATCCAGGCCATGGCCAAGAAGGCTGGCGTTGCCTACCATCAGGGCGAGGACTCCGACACGGCGCTGCGCGTCATCGCCGACCATAGCCGCTCCATCGCCTTTCTCCTGGCCGACGGGATGCTGCCTTCCAACGAGGGCCGCGGCTATGTGCTGCGCCGCCTGATCCGCCGCGCCTACCGCTTCGGCAAGCTGCTCGGCTTTAACGAGCCCTTCCTGTTCGAGACCACGGCTCAGGTCGTGGCCGAGATGGGCGACACTTTCCCCGAGCTTGTCGCCAGTCGCGAGTTCATGGTCCGCGTGGTGCGCCAGGAAGAGGAGCGCTTCGGCGAGACCCTCGACAAGGGCCTGCGCATCCTCGAGGACGAGATGGCGGCCCTGGCCGCTGCCGGGACCAGAACCCTCGGCGGCGAGACGGCCTTCAAGCTTTACGACACCTTTGGATTTCCTCTCGATATCGTCAACGACATCGCCGAGAAGCAGGGTTTTGTCGTGGACGAGGACGGCTTTCGCGAGCACATGGCCGTGCAGAAGAAGAAATCCAAGCAAGCCTGGGCGGGGTCCGGCGACAAAGGGCTTGCCGGGCAGTTTGCCGCCCTCATGGGCTCGGGCCTTGAATCCGAATTCATCGGCTATGACTGCCTGGCCGCCGGGAGTCGTATCGTGGCGCTGCTCGACGCCGAAGGCCAGCCCGTGGATCGGCTTGCTTCCGGCACGGGTTTCATGGTCACTTTAAAGACCCCGTTCTATGGCGAATCGGGCGGCCAGATGGGCGACACCGGCCGGGTGCAGGCTCCCACGGGCACGGCTCGCGTCATTGATACCTTGAAACCCGCGCAGGCGCTTGTCGTGCACAAGATCGAGGTGAACGGCGGCGAGATCCTGGCCGATCAGGAAGTGGAACTTTTTGTCGAGGAAGGAGAACGCATCGCCACGGCGCGCAACCATTCCACGACCCACCTGCTGCACGCGGTCCTGCGCCGGGTGCTGGGCGAGCACGTCAAGCAGGCCGGGTCCCTGGTCGGTCCCGCGCGGCTGCGGTTCGACTTCACGCATATCTCGGGCCTGTCCGATGAAGAGTTGCAGAAGGTCGAGGACGAGGTCAACCGGGCCATCCTGGCCGACGCGCCCATCCTCACCCAGGTCATGAGCTACGACGCGGCGGTGAGCGAAAAGCAGGCCATGGCCCTCTTTGGGGAAAAATATGAGGCCGACGTGCGCGTGGTGGAGATGGCCGGGGAGTCCGTTGAACTGTGCGGTGGCACCCATCTGGAATCCACGGGTCAGGCCGGATCGTTCGCAGTCCTGTCCGAGGCGGGCATCGCCGCCGGGGTGCGGCGCATCGAAGCCCTGACCGGGTGGGACGCCCTGCGCTACTGGCAGGCCCAGCGCGAGGAAGTGCGCACCGCGGCCGCTCTGCTTAAGGCCGCCCCGAGTGAAGTCTCGAAGAAGATAGCCGCCCTGCAGGATCAGGGCAGAGCCCTGTCCAAGGAGCTGCAGGCCCTGCGGGCCCGGGCCATGTCCGAGAGCGGCAAGGATCTGGCATCCGAGGCCAAGGACATTGGCGGCATGAAGGTGCTGGCCAGGAAGGTGGACGCCCCGGACATGAACGCGCTCAGGAATCTCATGGACGACCTGCGCTCCAAGATCGCCAGCGGCATCATCGCCCTGGCCGCCGAGATCGACGGCAAGGCCATGCTCGTGCTCGCGGTCAGCAAGGATCTGCACGGGCGGTACACGGCCCCGGCACTGATCAAGGAGGTTTCGGGCGAGATCAAGGGCGGAGGCGGCGGACGCCCCGATCTGGCCCAGGCCGGAGGCTCCGAGCCGGCAGGCATCGACCGGGCCTTGGCAAGGCTTGAGGAATATCTGGCCGGATGACAAAAAAATGGGCCGCCTAAGGGGCGGCCCATTTTACGTCGGCACAAAAGAAGATTTTTCGGCGCGCGGTAAGCGCCTAGACCACGACGCTGATCATCTGGGATGGGTTGCGCATGGAGGCTTGTTGGCTGTAGGCCGTGGCGCCGAGCCTCTGGGTGGTGGCGTTTGGCGCATAGGCTCCGGCGGGCCGGTAGGGCGAAATGTGCTGGGTCAGATACTGGAGTTCCAGTTCCTGGGCGAAATCCTTGAGGATTTTTGGAGCGGGTTCGTCAAGGGAGATGTTTTGCGTGCTCAGGCTAACGCCGAGCTTGCCGAGCTGTAGGCCGATGGTGCGCGTGGAGACGCGGGCGGAAAGCATATCCCGCATCGATCCACCATTCCCGTTCGCATCAAAGCCGAGGCTTTGGCGCGAATATGAACTGATGTGATCGATGGTCATGGGGTAATCCTTCCAATAGAGTTTGCTATTTCATACGATTGTCGACGCATTTTGACAAGCATGATAAAAAACCAGTTTTTCCGATTGGTTGTGTAAATTTTTGTCCAGGCCGGTTATGGATTGGCGTACCGGACGCGCAATGGGCATGAGGGACGTGCGGCCTTCTCCGGCTTGTCACTTTCGGCTTCTCCCGGTACACAACCGGTTCCGGGCATCGGCCCGAACCCGGAATATTCGCGCTTCTGCGCAGCACAAGTCCGTTACCGTTTTGCCGTTGCCTGCAACGGGTAAATTTCAGGATATCTTATGGCTCAATACGTTGGTGTTTCTTTCAGACGCCAGGGACAGATATATTTTTTTCTGGCCACGCCGTTCGTGCTTTCATTGCACGACAAGGTGCTGGTCAAGACCGAGGAGGGGATCGGCTTCGGGGAGATAGTGGCTTTGCGCGATACCCTGCCCGAAGGTATTGACCCTGACGCGATCAAGCCCATCTACCGTCCGGCCACGGCCGAGGATGTGGAGATCGGCCGTGAAAACGACGAACTGGCCAGGGACGCCCGCAAATACTGCCAGAAGTCCATGGCGCGCATGAATCTGGACATGAAGCTCGTTGATGTCGAAATCTATTTCGACAAGAGCAAGATGATCTTCTATTTCACGGCCCCCGGCCGGGTGGATTTTCGGGAGCTGGTCAAAGACCTGGTGCGCAACTACCGCACCCGCATCGAACTGCGCCAGATCGGCGTACGTCACGAAACCCAGATGATCGGGGCGCTTGGCAATTGCGGCCAGATGTGTTGCTGCCGCCGCTATCTGCGCCGCTTCGAGCCGGTGACCATCAAGATGGCCAAGGATCAGAATCTGTTCCTGAATCCAGCTAAAATTTCAGGTGTTTGCGGACGCCTGCTGTGCTGTCTGGCCTACGAGAAAGAGAATTACGCCGATTTTCAGCGCCGGGCTCCCAAACTGGGTCGACGCTACATGACCACCCAAGGGCCCATGAAAACGCTCCGGGCCAACATGTTCCGGGATTCGGTCAGCGTCCTGAACGAGGTTGGGGACGAGCTTGACTTTTCTCTGGAGGATTGGGCGGTCATGGTTTTGCCGGATCAGCCGCGCATGGCCGCGCGCGACGACGCGCCCGAGGATGTGCCCGCTGAACTGGCCGCGCTGATGGACCCGGAAGTCCGGGGCAAGACCTCCCGTCCGGATCGACGCACCAATCCTCCTCGCAGGGAGCAGCGCCCACAAGGCCCCCGCTCGGACCGCCCTGATCGTTCCGAGCGCCCCGACCGGGCGGGC
>Ga0180017_100221_pt1 | contig 22749 bp, 25 predicted proteins | sample KR46_S_MetaG_FD_129674 | JGI IMG/M metagenome (GOLD analysis project Ga0180017, IMG submission 129674) | Groundwater microbial communities from the Olkiluoto Island deep subsurface site, Finland - KR46_S_MetaG | ecosystem: Environmental > Aquatic > Deep subsurface > Groundwater | place: Finland...
ATCCCTGGTGGCCAGTTCCATCCTATCATCATAGTTTCCCATGAAGCGTTCTTTTTTGTTGTTGAGTAAAATCCCACCTTCACCCCGTACCGCTTCAGTGACCAGCACCCCCTTACGTGATTCAGGAAATACCATTCCTGTGGGGTGAAATTGGACCTGTTCCATATCTATTAAATCTGCCCCTGCATTCCAGGCCAGAGCGAACCCATCCCCCCCTTTTTGCATGGTGTTGGAGGTTACCGGATAAATCTGCCCCGCCCCCCCGGTGGCCAGTATGGTGGACCTGGCTTTGAATATGATTAATTTAGAATCCTTTAAAGAAAGACCCACCGCACCCTGCACTTTGCTCTGGGCATCATCCAGTAAGAGGGAAATTACCATTATTTCATCTAAGGTGGAGATTTCCCTGCGATATATCTCCTCCTTAAGGGCAGTTATAATTTCATGACCGGTCCGGTCTCCTTGAAAACAGGTACGACGAAAAGTCTGCCCCCCAAATGGCCTTTGATCCAGTTCACCTGATTCCTGACGATCAAAAAGAGCCCCATAGTTTTCAAGATCTACCAGACGCTCTGGAGACTCATCCACTAAAATACGGGCCAGTTCAGGATTATTGAGGTATCCTCCTCCCTGGAGTGTATCCTGGTAGTGAATATCCAGGTTATCATCACAGTCCACAAAGGCAAAGGCAGCATTATATCCACCTTCAGCCATTCCAGTGCACCCTGATTTGAATGATAATCCCTTAGAAATTATTAAAGGTTCTAAATTATGGTCTGAGACTTCTATGGCAGCTCTGCATCCAGCCCCTCCCGACCCAATAATCAGCACATCACATTCATATATTTTGCTTTCCATGTTTTGATAATTGATGATAGTGGGTATTTAAATTTGTGATAGGTGGCCACCCTGAAAACCTGACTTAATTTTAAAATATATGATATGAAAATCAATATAAAGATAATAAAGCCAATTAATGTTTTAGTGTAAGTTAAAAAAATAGTGCAAGGCATATTTTTTAGATTTAATTAAATAGTATTAGGGCATTATGAAACCTTTAAGTAATTATTTCAAGTTTTAATCCCTTAAATAAGAAATAATTCATTATAATCACGATAATGATTCTAAAATTAAAATCCAGTGCGAGGGTGGAAATTGAACAAAAAAAAGATTATTAAACTTTCTAAAAAAGATTTTGAAAAAGCCTGGGTTGAAAGTGAAAAGCTTTTAAAAAAGCCCCACCATGACCAGCAGTACCCCCGATTGAGGCTTAGTACCGGGAAATCTCACCTTTTATACGACACCATAGGGGAGATAAGACAGGCCTATTTAAGATTGGGTTTTAGTGAAATGGTAAACCCTGTTTTTATTGAAGAAGAGCATATATACAAACAGTTCGGACCAGAAGCTCCCGCAGTCCTGGACCGTTGTTTTTATTTAGCAGGGCTTCCCCGACCAGATATAGGATTGGGAATAGATAAAATAGAAAAGATTGAAAATCTGGGAGTGGAAGTGAATGAAGATCGTTTAAAAGATCTTCAAAATGTATTCCGAGGGTATAAAAAAGGGGAACTTTGTGGGGACGACCTGGTGCATGATGTTTCAGCTTCCCTGGAAGTGGGAGACGACACAGGCTTAAGGGTTCTGGAACGTGTTTTCCCGGAAATTCAGCAGTTGAAACCTGTGGCCGGTAGAACTACCCTCCGATCCCACATGACTTCAGGATGGTTCATCTCGCTTCAGAATATACATGATCGCTCCAAACTGCCTTTGAAATTATTCTCCATTGACCGGTGCTTTAGAAGAGAGCAAAAAGAAGACTCCAGTCATTTAATGACCTATCATTCTGCTTCCTGTGTTGTTGTGGATGATGAAATTTCTCTGGATATGGGAAAAGCTGTATCTGAGAGTCTACTGGAATATTTTGGGTTTTCCCAGTTCAAGTATCTTCCTGATGAGAAAAAATCCAAGTATTACCTCCCTGGAACCCAGACTGAGGTTTATGGTTTCCATCCCCTTCTTAAAGAGTGGGTGGAAATTGCTACCTTTGGTTTGTACTCACCACTGGCCCTTGCCCGGTATGGAATTGAAGAAGAAGTGATGAACCTGGGGGTGGGGGTAGAGCGTATGGCCATGGTACTGCATCAAGAAAAGGATATCAGGGAAATGGTTTACCCCCAAATATATCGAACATGGGAACTCACTGATCGGGACCTGGCCACCATGCTTTCCATAAATTATTATCCTGCTACTACCGATGGTAAAAATCTCATGAACCTCATACTGGAGGTATGGCAACAAAACGCATCTGCATCATCCCCCTGTGAATTTCCCGTATTTTCAGGGAAATTTTTAGGTAAAAATATCCAGGTGACTGCTGTGGAGGTCGAAGAAAACACCAGATTACTGGGACCCGCTGCCAAAAACCAGGTTTACATTTATCAGGGAAATATATTGGGCATACCTCCTGAAGGACAGTTAGATAATCCTTTTATTAAAAAAGCGGTTGAAAAAGGGATACCCACCAGGATAAGTTACATGGAATCACTGGCTGCTCAGGCGGCCTACCGCATAGAAGAAATGGTGGTGGGAAATATGAATGAGATTAAAGTAAGAAGCACCATTGCCCGTTCTCTATCTGATATTAATCTACTGCTGGATGAGGTGGCTTTAAATTACATCACTGGTAACAACAAACAAATTGATATACGAGGCCCTATCTTCTCCACCATAGAAGCCCGCCTGGAGAGATGATTTAAATCAAAATTTTTTAAAAAATCAGGATTTTTAGATATTATCTAAAGTGAACTGGTCCTTAAAAAAAAGTATAGTGGATATCGATTTAAAAAATTCCTTCAATTAATATCACCTGAGGGGTCAATTAAATTAGTAGGTATACATACTTTAATATCAGTCCACTATATGATTATTTAAATAGGGATGGGGTAAAAGTATAATAATTTTAAAATTGGCAGATATATTCTCAAGGATTATTATGCTGTTTAAGAATTAAGAGGAAGCCATTATGAAAATAAAAGGTCTTGTAACATCTGGATCACAAAAAGGCATGTATTTCATGTCACAGGAAGTATATTCCTCCCAGTTCAAAGAAATATTAGGTTTTGCTCCTTTTAAAGGAACTTTAAATATTTTAATTGATGAAAAAAATTTAGAAAATCTCCAGCCAGTTAAAGAACAACAAACCGTAATGATTAATGGTTCGGATAAATTTGGAGATGTTTTATTACTGAAAGCCCGTCTGGAAGATAAGATAGAAGGAGCTGTAATTTTTCCGGTTAAAACCCACCACCCGGAAGAATTTTTAGAATTCATTGCCCAGGATAATCTTCGAAAAACCCTGCATCTGAGGGATGGAGATGAAGTAAGCCTTATTTTTTAATAAAAGAAATTTTATCCCTGAAATAGTCCCTTTATTTAATTTGAAAACTCATCAAGTGATTATATGATTCAAAAAGCATTAGAAGCCTTAAGAAACGGAGAAATAGTTTTAGTTTTTGATAATGATAACCGGGAGCGGGAAACTGACATGATTGTCGCTGCTGAATTTATGACCAGTGCCCATATGACCCGTATCCGGAATGATGCCGGGGGTCTGGTATGTGTACCTATTTCATCAGAACACTCTCAAAAATTAGGCATACCATTTATGACCGACATAATGGAAGTTGCTGCAGAAAAATATCCAGTTTTAAATGAATTGTCACCAACCGACATCCCTTACGATGAAAAGTCCGCCTTTTCCATTACCCTGAATCATCGGGAAACATTCACCGGTATTACCGATAATGATCGGGCTTTTACCATCAAGGAACTTGCTAAGCTGTGTAAAAATGATAATCAGGAGGATTTAGGTAAATTATTCCGTGCACCGGGTCACGTGACTCTTCTCAGGGCGACAGAAGGACATGTACTTAAAAGAAAAGGGCACACCGAAATGAGCATTGCCCTCATGGAAATGGCCGGCCTCACCCCGGTGGCGGTTTGCTGTGAAATGATGGATGATACTAATGGTGAATCTTTAAGTACTGCTGATGCCCAAAAATATGCCGAAAAAAATCAGATGGTATTTTTAAATGGGGATGACGTTATAGAATCTTATAAGAAATATACAAAAGATTAGATTGGTTATAATATCCCCCATATAATAAGCACACTTTTAAAGACTTACTGATCTGTTTAATTAAATAAAAAAATTATAATTATGGAAATGATAAGAGGGATGGTATAATGGAAAGGATTGGAACAGGTATAGAGGGATTAGACGAGGCATTGGGAGGTTTTCCAGCAGGAAGATCCGTTCTTATAACCGGAGACGCTGGCTGTGGGAAAACTATATTTGGTTTGAGGTTTGCCAAAAGCAGCTGTGATATGGGTTTTAGTACGGCTTATATTACTGCTGAAGAAGATTCCTATGATTTACATGTACAGGCTAATTCCTTTGGTTGGAATACCCAGGAATTGGAAGAAAAAGGAATGCTCACCTTTATTGAATTAACCGGGATCCGGGCCAGAATAACTGAAGCAGAAATCAGTATGGATATGGATCCCATGAAGGGTAATTTCACCAAAATACTGCATGACATACCCCCTGAAACAGAAGTGGTAGTTATAGATAGTTTAGGAGGATATACTGCAAAGTTAACTCCTTATGATTTCCGTAATCAGTTTGATCTTTTGGTTTATGAATTAAAACAAAGGGGAATTACCTCTGTATTAATACTGGACTCGGCCACTTCCCATGAATTCAATGAGCTGGCCCTTTTTTCAGTTTATGGTGCTATAAAATTAGCCCGGCGGGAAAATCCTTACACCGGACGTAGGGAGAGAGTCATGGACATTATAAAAATGAGGAGCACCAAAACCCCCACCCAGTTTTTAGCCTATGGTATTGGCAGTAATGGTATCGAGATACAAAATGATGGGGAAGATATCTTTGAAGGAGAAATAGAGGATTAAAATTATATTATTAAAAAAAGTTTTCAATATCCCTAAAGGTGAAGTAGCCTCTAAATTCAGGGTTCTGGGCCATTATTAATATTTGATTAAGGTCCAGGTGTTCTTCAACTGTTTTAAGTGCTGAAATACAGAATTCCTCTAATTTTATTTCCACCTCCGGGGTGGTGCCCCTTTCTTTCATTTTAACTTTAGGCATAGCCATTACCTGCTCGACCCCGGTATCTTTTTTAATATATTTTTTTACCCGGTTGAAGATGTCCTGATTATAAACCCGGTTAAGAATTATTCCCGGAACTTTTATTCCCATTTTTTGTAAGAGTTTAACCTGAGACGCCACATCCACTGCTGCAGTCTCTATTCCTCCTTTATTACATCCAGATACCATTATGACCGGAATATTCGCACCCCTGGCAATTTCTGCTCCGGAGTATGGTATTTTTTCATTTAAAATACCGGTGAAAACCCCCATGACCCCTTCCACAATTACCAGATCAAATTGATCTTTTTTTAAATTTTCAAGAGTCGCAGGGAGCTCCATCCAGCCCAGATGCCCTATTTTTATGGAGGAATACTTCTCCATTTTTCCCTTGGTGAGGTAGAGTGCCGGTACGATGTCCCTGATATCCGGTCCCACCTTCAAGATAGCTACTTTCAGTCCTTTTTTATAGAAAGCACCGCCCAGCCCGGTGGATATAAATGTTTTACCTGAATCAGATCCTGTGCTGGCAATCATTAAAGTAGGGGGTATCCTATCAGCATCTTTCTGGAATTTTTTCTGATTCATGACCTCCGGAGTAGTTTTAGATCGTTTTAATCCCGTTTCTATTCCAATTTCCTGTTTTATCTTCTTTAATAATTCTTTATTAGCGTTATAAATGCCCTGCGTTTGTTTTTCGCTGGCCCCTAAAAATTCCAGGATGTTTTTAACTAGAGGAGGATTTTCATCCAGAGATCCATGGAGCATGGTACCCACCACATTACCCTCGAGATTTTTTACTCCGGCAACTACTTCCTGAGGGTTATCCGAATAATTAACTCTTTTTATTTCAGATTTTAAAATGGTTGAGCCTTCCCCTTCCAGCTGACCATAGGTATGGCAGTGGAATCCAGTTATGGTTTCTCCACATAGCCCCCGGGTTAGAAAAGATTCCTCAACAATGGTGGCCTCCACCCGATCATTACTTATCAGGGGACTGAAATTAACATCCAGAATTCCCAAACCTTTTTTTATGATGGGGCAGGGTGATCGGCGGCCGATATCTGTTTTATGGGCCAGTGCCTGAAAACCAGAACAAATACCCAGAATGAACTTACCCTCCTGATTCATCCGATGGATTTCCTCTCCCAGTTCCAGGGTCAGGCTTCCTGACTCCATGATGCTTCCCCCGGGTATTATAAGGCCATCTAATACTTTATGGGCTCTTTCGCCTTTAACCAATCCATTGCCTTTAACCAGGTGGGTTGGTAAAAATCCGAAGTCTTCGAAAGCAGGAACCGCTCCTTTAACATATACCAGTCCGATTTTCATATTTAACCCTTGATTAGTCCGGTGGATATTATAAAAAAATAGTAGGGAATTTTAAGACTCAGGTTATTTATTTAAATTTTCAAATGCATCCATGGCCTGTATAATCTTTGCATCTTCCAGTGGTTTGCCCTGCATTTGCAGTCCCACCGGTACTCCCTTTACTTCTCCTGCTTTGAGGCTGCCAGCAGGTATACCTGCCAGATTAGCCATAACCGTCAGCACATCATAAGCATACATTTCCAGAGGTTCCAGAGTGCTTCCCACCTTATGTGGTAGTTTGGGTACAGTGGGACCCACCAGTAAATCCACATCCTTCAAGAGCCGTGTTACTTCTTTTCTAATTAAAGAACGGGCCTGTAGGGCTTTTTTATAGTATTTCCCACTGAATTCTTTCTGGGATATGTAGGATCCCATGTGAATTCTACGGAGTACTTCCTCCCCACACACCTCTTCTATTTTGGAACCATATTTTCGGCCATCGTACTTACGGGTGGCAGAGAACAACTCCACATAGTTTATCAGGTAGTAAGTAGGTAGGCACAAATCTATGTAGTCGAAGCTTAATTCCACTACTTCAGCCCCCATCTCCTGCATTTGATCAATGGATTTTTCAATAATTTTAACTATAGGTCTATCAGTGACCTCCTGAAATTGTTTTACTATACCCAGCTTCATTCCTTTTAGTGTTTCTTTTGCATTTTCCCCTACCAGGTTACTAAAAGGGGGTACCTCCCACTCCATGGAAGTGCACTCCTGAGGATCCAATCCCGCGATACTCTCCAGCATAAGTGCAATTCCAGATGTATCTCCAGCAAAAGGTCCTATTTGATCCAGGCTCATGGCCAGATCCAGTAGTCCCTGCCTGGAAACAGCACCATATGTGGGTTTAAATCCAATTACTCCACAATGAGAAGCAGGATTACGAATAGAACCCCCAGTATCTGATCCCAGGGCCAGGTCACACATGCCCGCGGCAATAGCAGCAGCACTCCCCCCACTTGATCCGCCGGGTATTAATCCTGGCGCAGCCGGGTTGTTGGTAGGACCATAATAGGAACTTTCAGTAGAGCTACCAGCAGCAAATTCATCCATGTTGGTCATTCCAATTATTATACCATCTTCTGCTTTTATCCTTTTTACAACAGTGGCATCATAGCTCCCCAGATAGTTTTCTAGAGTAGGAGATGCCGCAGATATGGTAAAATCCTCCACATTAATATTGCTTTTAATACCAATAACCAGTCCGGCCAGTTTTCCAACTTCTTCCCCATTTTTAAGACGCTCGTCGATTTCAAGGGCTTTTTTTTGGGCCTGTTCCTTATTAATTTCCAAAAAAGCATTGATCTGAGGGTTTTTCTTCTCAATTATCTCTGAAAATCTTTCCACATTTTCCCGGGCAGTGAATTCCTGATTTTTTATTAATTCTGATTTTTCCAGAATATTCATAATAACACCTTATAAACGTCCTTACTGAATTTTAAAGGTTATAATATCATATAAGATTCTTAAGACTACTAAGTTGAATAATATGTTATACTTTTTCAAGATTATAAAAGGTTGCTAAGTAAGATAATTTACCATAGAACTTATAAAATAATTCTTATACTATGTATTTAATAATATGCTCATGAAGGATTTAAGTTAAGTGAAATCCCTACCTGAGGAATATCATGTCCTTCCAGGTTCAGATACTATGAAAACACCACATAACCCCGGGGTTAAGATTTTTTTGATTATGCTACTTTCAGTACCCTTATTATTTATTCCAGATTTCTATTTACATTTTCAAACCTACCTGAGCAGTAATATCATCACCATGGTGGTCACCCAGCAGTGGCAGGTGGTGGTTTTTTTTATTTTAATCTTTTTAGCATTTTTAATACCTTTATCTTATCGCAGGAAACCCCAGTGGATAGAATATGGTCTGGTAACTGCATTTTTTGTGTCTTTATTTGTGGAAATGTATGGAATTCCCTTAACCATTCTTTTAGCCTCTAAATATTTCTTTGTACCTGGAACCCAGCTACCCCCTAACCTGCTGGTAATTAACTTTATGGGGGTGGAGCTGGGCATGGATCTGGCCATGGTTTATGGTTCTATTTTAATCCTGGGGGGAACTTTACTAATTATCATAAGCTGGATTACCCTCTACCGCAATTCTAAAGATAATAAACTGGTGGATAAAGGGATTTATGCTTACAGTCGCCACCCCCAGTATCTGGGATTTATCTTAGTTATACTGGGATGGTTTTATGGGTGGCCCACCCCTTTGACCTTTATTTTTTCCCCAATATTGATTTATAAGTATTTGAAGGTCTCTAAAAAGGAAGAAGAAGAAATTTTAAAGGAAAATCCTGATTATGAACAGTATAAAAAGAAAGTGCCCTTCCTGATTTGAATATTCTCATAAAGTGAAATATTATACACTAATAGTTAAATTTATCTCTGGAGAAGGATATAATCCCCTACCCAATTGTTATAAACCCCGCTTAAGAAGGATGACCTCATGCCTGAAACCATTATTCTAAATCAAAGTGAAATTAAACAGCTTGTTGAAATGAAAGACGTCTTGCACGATGTGGAAACTGCCTATGTGGAGCACTCCCTGAAGAACATCCAGATGCCAGCTAAAGAATATCTTTATTTTAATGAATATAAGGGAGATCTAAGGATAATGCCCTGCTATCTGGAAGAAATGAAAAAAGCAGGGGTTAAGATGGTTAATGTCCACCCGGAAAATCCATTGCAGCATAATCTTCCTACTGTAATGGCTGTAATTGAACTGGTGGATCCTGAAACTGGTTTCCCCCTGGCCATAATGGACGGTACCTGGATTACCAATATGCGTACCGGGGCAGCCGGAGGAGTAGCTGCCAAATACCTGGCCCGGGATAACTCGGAAATAGTGGGAGTTGTAGGAGCAGGCAAACAGGCTTATACTCAACTAATGGCCCTTAATGAAGTTATGGATATTAAAGAGGCCCAGGTTTACTGCCGTACCTGTTCTTTCCGTGAAAATTTTGCCCGGAACATGACAGAAAAATACGATATTCCGGTTAAAGCCGTGGACAGTATTCAAAAAGCGGTTAAAAATAAAGACGTGGTGGTCACCGTGACCCCGGTGGATGATCCCATTATAAGTGGTGAATGGATATCTCCCGGGACCCATATAAATGCCATGGGAGCAGATGCCCCTGGAAAGCAGGAGTTAGAATCGTCTATTTTAGTTAAATCCAGAATATTCATTGATTGCTTGGATCAGGCCAGCCATAGTGGAGAGATAAATGTACCTTTATCCCAGGGAATTCTGAAAAAAGAATCCATAAAGGGAAAGTTGGGAGATGTAATTACCGGTAAAGTACCAGGCAGAATGTCTGATGAGGATATAACTATTTTTGATTCCACTGGATTAGCAGTACAAGATATTACCACTGCCTGGACAGTTTATGAGAAAGCAAATGCTGTTAAAAAGGGTTATAAGATAAATCTGCTGGAATAAATCCTTTTTTTTGTACCCGGGGTTAAAAAAATACATATTTATATCCCGGAAGGGCCAATATAGGTGTGGTGGTTTTATGTATCAGGAAGGAGTCTACCTCTCGGAAGTTTTAAGTAGAATGAATCACGTTTTTGAGCGTTTCAGACATTTAAGTCGTACCCGATCACTGAAAAAACATCAGATAGAAGAGATTGATTATCATATCACGGAGATTACCCGGATACTCAATGAATGTAATTAAATATTCGGGTAGTATTTTAATTTTAAAAAAATAAGTTAAATGTGATTTTATGATGGAATTGGCCTTATTTACTGCCACTTCTTTTTTGGTGGGGCTATCCGGAGCACTGGCCCCCGGGCCCATGTTAAGTGTTACCATTTCCGATTCTGTAGAAAAAGGATTTATAGCCGGACCTTTAATTGTTTCAGGACATATAATAAGTGAAATCGTACTGGTAATTCTATTATTTGCAGGTTTAGGGTGGTTGGTTGGTTCTGCTCCAGCAGCATTTATAATAGGAGTTGTAGGAGGATTAGTACTCATAGTGATGGGTTTGCAGATGGTAAAAAGTAAACTATCCTTTAAGGCCAGAGCGGGAGATGTGAACTTGAAATCTAAATCCCGTTCAATTTTTGAGGGCATATTAAGCAGCATAAGCAATCCCTATTTTTTTATATGGTGGGCTACTATTGGAGGTGCATTTTTATTTCAGGGAGTTGCTCTGGCAGGTCTGGTGGGAATTTCAGGCTTTTTAATTGGTCACTGGTCCTCGGATTTATTATGGTACAGTACCGTGTCTTTTTTAAGTTCCCGGGGGTCCCGCACTATGAATCCCCATACCCACCGAAACATACTTAAAGTTTGTGGATGTTTTCTAGTAATAATTGGTGCTTATTTTATTATAAATGCCCTTAAAATAAGTTTTTAAGTTATTTAATTTTTTTAGTCTTAAAAATAATTATTGAGGCCCTGTTATTCAAATTTAAAGGCTTTTAATTAAAGTTTCTATTTCAGGGTAAGAGGTATAGTTTTTTAATGAGGTGTTCCAAATCCCTATATATGAAACCCCAGGCCGTGGTTTTTGATAACTCTGGAACCCTTATTCGAAGAGACCGGGTATTGAAACATATAAAAACTGGAGAAATTTGTGATCATTTGAATTCTATGGATGTTATTGATTATACACCAAATCTGGCACTGGTGGTGCTGCAGACCGACCCGGGTAGATGTCTACTGAATGCCAGATCCGGGCAAACCATTTATGAATTCATAACTCTGAACAAGGTTGGTTTTGATATAAGTTATTCTTACCAGGACTACACTAAAAAAGAAGTATTAAAAGCACTTGAAAATGATAATTCAACTGTAAAAGATATTCAGGATACCATTCAAGCAGTTATGGATAAAGATTATGACGTGGAAATATGTAGTGGTTCTGGTTTCATCATTGATATGGCCCAGGGCAGAGTGGAATTTGCCATCAGTTCCGGGGGCCGGATATTCCCGGAAGTTCGTTCTGTGGTGAAATATCTTAAGAAGAAAGGAGTGAGTATTTTTATTGCCTCGGGAGATCGTAAAGGATCTCTTAAACAACTGGCCAGTTACATTTGCATTCCCCAGGAAAATGTATTTCCCACCGCAGATACCCGGAGGAAAAATGACATTGTAAAGGAACTTAAAAAAAAGTATCAGGTGATGATGGTGGGTAATGGATCCAATGATATTTTAGCTTTAAAGGAAGCAGATTTAGGAGTTTTAACAACCCAACAAAAGGAAGATCTCCCTCAGAAGGTTTTTGATGCAGCAGATGTGGTAATTGAAAATATAGAAGAAATAAAGAATCTGGATTTTTAAATATTATTATTTTGGGAGACTATTCCATTCTTTAAGGGAATTAGTTAAGCGTGTTTTTTTCTTTTCGTCCTGTATCCAGTTTTTAACTTCTTTCCAGACTATGTTGCATTTTTCATCCTTTTTTTGATCTGTTGCCTGGCGAATTGCCAGATCAACGGCTTTTCTTTCCTCTTTGTTTTGAGGTTCTATACCTGCTTCCTCTAAAATGGTCTTCATGTGTCTTAAATAACAGCTCATGGTGGGGCCTCATTTAACTTAATTGCAGTAATAAATTATATAACCTGATTATAAGATTAATTTTATTATGTATAATAACTAAAAATATAGTATATGCATATGAAGGGATTTTTATGAAGCCCTGCCACCCCTTAACCATAGTCCAGTTAAATGATAGTCATGCTTATTTTGAATTACATAATGAACTCTTCTGGAATGGCCCTAAGCCCATCCATAAATTAACTGGAGGTTATGCTCGCATCGGGTCTCTTTTAAATAGTATTAGAAATGAAAATCCGGGATCTGTAGTTTTTTTAGATGGGGGAGACACCATCCACGGGACCTACCCTGCAGTTAAATCCGAAGGGTTTTCCATGGTACCTCTCTTGAATCAGCTGGATTTAAATGCTATGACCGCCCACTGGGAATTTGCCTATGGACCAGAAAAATTTAAAAAACTGGTCAAAAAACTGGATTACCCCATGCTGGCCCTGAATTGTTACTACAAGAAGAATAATAAATTGGTTTTCCCTCCTTATGTAATTGAAGAGTTTAATGGATGCAGAGTAGGTATAATTGGAATTGCCGCCAGCATAGTGGACCAGGTCATGCCTCCCTATTTCAGCACCGGGATTTATTTTACAGAAGCCAGGCTGGAATTAAAACACTATGTGGGTCACCTCAGAAATGAGGAAAAGGTGGATTTGATTATCCTCCTTTCTCACCTGGGCTTTCCCCAGGATATCCAGTTAATCCAGGAGGTAGACGGTGTGGATGTCCTCTTAAGTTCCCATACTCATAACCGGATTTATCGACCGGTGCTGGTAAATGATACTGTGGTGATTCAGTCCGGATGTCATGGATCATTTTTAGGTCGTCTGGATCTGGAGCTGAGTAAAACAGGGATAAAGAACATATCCCATCAATTAATAACAGTGGGGGAAGATATTGTACCGGACCAGGAAATAGAAGAAATGGTAAACCATGTAATGGATCCCCATAAAGAGTATCTGGATGAGGTGGTGGGACATACCAGAACCCCTTTAAACCGGAATACCGTTCTGGAATCTAGCATGGATAACTTCTTATTAAAAAGTGTATTAAATAAAATCCCTGCAGATGTAGCATTTTCCAATGGATGGCGCTATGGTGCTCCTATACCTTCCGGAGACATGACTGTGAATGATTTGTGGAATATCATACCTGTAAATCCCATGATTATGCAGGCTAAGATTACGGGAAGGGAGATATGGACCATGCTGGAAGAAAATTTAGAGCGTACGTTTTCTAGAAATCCATATAATCAAAGAGGAGGATATGTGAAACGTTGTATGGGTCTTAATCTTTATTTTAAAATTGAAAATCCCTATGGTCAGCGCATCCAGCAGATTTTTATCAGAGGTAAAAAAATAAAGCCAGATCAACTTTATGAGGCAGTTTACCTTACCAGCCAGGGGATTCCTCCAGAATATGGTCGGGATCATTCCACCACAGAATATAATGCTATTGAAGCAATGCAAGAGTATTTAGCAAAGGAAAAGAAAATTGACACCCCACTAAGTGGTAGTGTGGTGGCAGTATAATAGAGGTGATGAGATATGGTAGATTATAAAGTAATATTCCATTTAGATGAAAATGACCCCCAGCGGATTAACCTGGTTTTAAATAATCTGAATAATCTGATGCAGGATATGGGAGAGGAAAATCTGGAACTGGAACTGGTAACCTATGGACCGGGTTTGCAACTGTTTTTAAAGGGTTCGCCATTTTTCCCCCATATGGAAAGTTTGGCCCAGAAAGGAGTGATATTTGCCGGTTGTGGTAATACCCTAAAGGGGATGGGTGTTGCAGTTGAGGAGCTTCTGGATTCAGTGCAGGTGGTGCCTTCTGGTGTAGGGAGCTGGTTAAAAAGCAGCACCAGGGCTGGATTTATATCAGACCCTGAATTATTTTTCAATCATATATATTTTTTGTAATTATATCCCCTATTCTCTTAATAATAGGTATGGTGGCATAGACAGTCGTACTAAGAGCAGGATGAACTAAACTTACTCCTATAGCTATCAGTGAAGCCAGAGGAAAACTTAGATTGATTCCCATATAGCGTCGAAATGTTGGGGGCTTTTATCCATGTCAGTCAGGTCTTTTTTGTAGGCATAGTACCAGTTGGTAAATAATAATGCCCCGATAATAAACATGTTGGAGTTAAAAAAAAAGGCCGCAGATTGAAGGTCCCCATATTCTCCAATAAGTATGGTGGAAAAGGGCACCAGAGCCACAAAAAGTAGCCAGGAAACATTAATCCAGATAAGGGCCATGTCTGCTTTTTTTATAAAATGGAATTGGCCATGATCACCCTCCAGAAAACAGCCAGAAGAATGAAACTAAGCCCATAAACATAGAACTTGGGAATCATACCTATTAAAAATGTGGAAAGGGTGGCGTCAGTTACATCAGATGGAAAATCAGATATTTCAAGGTTTAAAACCAGTAGAGTCATGGCAAAGGCAAAGATTCCATCAATTAATGTTTGTATACGGCTGGTATTCATCCATTCCTTTTTTGGGCTTTTTTTTGATTCCATATTTTCTCTCAACTTAATTTATGGTCTTAATCAGTTTTCTGCTTTTTAAGACATTTTCATATTTATTTAATTCTATTATTCCCTTATCAATATTATTCAAAAGTTTTAAATCCAGGTCCCCCTCTCCTAAGGGCATGTGCTGGTCTTTCACCCCATCATTATCACTCAGATGGTAGTAATAAGTGTTTTTTATCTTTAAGAAATCCTCCGGATTTCTGCTAGTATTAGCATGTCCCATATCCACCGTGGCCCCACATCCGCATTCATTTACTACTTTCTGATGTTCGGGTGCACTGTTACAGACATAAGAGAACCGATGCGGCATGTTTTCCACTGAAAAATTAATTCCCCTGTCTTTAGCATAATCCGTGCAGAGAGTGAGGGTTTCTATGGCATGTTCTAGGGCAAATTTTCGCACCTGTGCATCCTTGCGCCGGATAATTCCCGGGTGAGTGGTTATGGTTTGAGCCCCTATTTTCACCGCCGGATCCACTGTTTCAATTAATTGTAGTCTGGTTTCTTCCCGGATCCCCTGGTTTAAGCTGGCCGGTTTAAATCAATGGTGGGGGAGTGAAGGAATACGGTTATATCATAGGATTGGAAAATCTCCAGTTCCTTTACTCCGTTTTTGAGAATATTTCGAGGCCCGTAAGGCCCTTCACAGAGTATCTCCATTAAATCAAAACCATCCCCCGAAGCCTGGTCCAGCATATCTTCAAAAGATTCCATAAAGAGGGCCAGGGTAGAAAAACCTATTTTCATTATAATTCCTCTTATTCTTTTAAACGAACTATTTTCAGACTTAATGAGTACCGGGTTTATTTTTTGTTTAAATCAGAGATAAAATTGTATCTATAGCCTGGATAGGATATATTTTATCTGGAGCTTGTTTTTAGAAAATTTATATATCAAAAAAACTCTGTACTTTATATCGAAAAATGATATATTGTAAATGGATATATTGTGGCACGATATAATGCTTATGAAATGTTTAGTGGATTAAATGGCCGGGTATTATATTCCCCTAAAGTAGAAAGAGATAAAAATTTGGAAGAAGATAACCCTGATAAGAACTCAGATAAAGAAAGGGTTCCAGAAGAAAGCCCCCTGCAGGGTTTTGACCAGAAAATGATCAAGAGTTTTATGCGAGGATTTGGAAAAACCATGGTATTATGGATGATCAGCAAAAATCGGTTACATGGATATGAAATCCTGAATAAACTCCATCATTACTATTCCCTGGAAGAAGCCCATGCTAATCTAAAGCCACCCGGACCCAGTGTAATATATCCGATTTTGCATGACCTAGAAAAAAAAGGTTTAATTAAAGGAGTCTGGGAAGCCCAGGGCAAAAGGAAAGGAAAGTATTATGAAATAACTCTGGAAGGTGAGGCTACTATCCAGCGCATTAAAAATGTTATTGAAACACGAATAGCCCCTTTATGGGAGGATTTCTGGGGTGAAATGTTTGCCCTGGATAAAGAGAAATAAGGTTTTAAAAGGAGGGAATTTTGAATGAAATATGCTATTGAAACCTTTGGCCTTAGCAAACAGTATGGAGATTTCACAGCAGTGGATGCCCTTAACATGAAAATCAAAGAAAAAAGTATATTTGGTTTTTTAGGGCCCAATGGTGCAGGTAAAACCACCACCATAAAAATGCTCACCTGTCTTATCCAGCCCACCAATGGAACTGCCCGGGTGGCAGGTTATGACGTGCGGGAAAACCCCAATGAGGTACGTAAAAAATAGGCATGGTTCCCCAGATGGTGAGTCTCTATGGAGACCTCACAGTTAGAGAAAATGTGGAGCTTTGTGCCGATTATTATGGCATGCCCCGGGACCTTAAAAAAGAGCGAATTGTGGAATTAATGGAACTGGTGGATATTAAATATGCTGAAAATAAAATGGTGAAACATCTTTCAGGTGGGCAGAAACAAAAAGTTTCCGTGGTGGCCAGCCTGGTGCATCAACCAGATATATTATTTTTAGATGAACCCACCATTGGACTGGATCCCAGCACCAAAAGAGTCCTGTGGGACTTGATTTATGATTTGAATGAAAAGGGCCATACCATTGTACTGTGTTCCCATGACATGTATGAGGTGGAGTTACTGTGTGATAAGGTGGGCATAATCAACCAGGGAAAAACTAGCCGCATTTAATACTCCTCAGAGCCTTAAAAATTCCCTTATAAAAAAATATAACATTAATGGGCCGCTTAAAGATAGTTCCAACCGGGAACTGGAAGTAGATGAGGGAGAAGTGGAAAATAAGCAGATGAGTATCATGGTTACCAACCTCAATAAAGACATTATAAAAGAAATAGAAGATTTACCTGCAGTCTGTGGATTGAAAGAGCACTCCTCCGGACGTATAATTATGGATATGGATGATGCCTCTAGTTGTGCAGTTAATGATGTTATAGAAACCGTGCTTAAAAACCAGGGCAATATCACTTCCATAGTCACCAGAGACCCCTCTCTGGAAGATGTTTTTATGGAAGTGACTGGTAAGGATCCGGGGGAATAATATGGAAACTAAAAAAATTATGTGGATGCTGAAAAAAGACCTGATGGTACTTTGGAGACATAAACCCCATTTAATGTCCCTTTTACTTTTCCCCATAATCATGATTACCCTTTTTGGTTATGGTATGGGAAGATCCCTGGAAAACATACCGGTGGTGCTGGTAGAACAAAGTGAAGGCCCGGTAACAGACCAGACCGTGGCTGCCGTACAGAACATGAGTTTGTATGACGTGAAAGCGGCGATGGATGACCCGGATAAGGCTGGGGAATGGTGGAAAATGGGGAGGCTAAATCAGCCATAGTGCTTCCCCATGATTATGAGGACCTTCAAAATATTTCACAAAAAGATATGGTGCTTTATATTGATTCCTCAGATCAAATGGCCAGCCAGGCAATTATACCTGCCACACAAGGCCTTTTCAACCAGATTTCCAGTGAGAGGGGTATAAAAAGAATGGAGATGATGACTGCCAGTAGTGGTATTGGAGTTAATTCCGCCCCTATTACTCCCAATCAGGCCCCAGGATTATCTACCAGTCTCCAAAATGTATTCTACTCCATTAATTTCCAGATAGATAAATTATATGGAGATATTGATTATATTGACTTTCTGGTCCCGGCGGTGCTGGCCATGACCGTCATGTTCTCCTGTATGTTTGGTATGGGTGAATCCATTGCCGGTGAGAGAGAAAGGGGAGAACTGGCCCGATTATTTATGACACCCACCAGTGTTAGCACCGTGGTGGGAGGTAAGATCATATCCAAGCTTATAGAAACTGGTAGAGCGTTGATACTGATCATAGCCGCCATACTGCTATTTGGGATAGTTATAAAGGGAGGGATGGGCCTCACCCTTTTTTTACTGGTACTTTCCGCCCTTTGTTTTGTAGGGTTCGGGATTATGATTTCCGCCCGGGTGGGAACCCAGGAAGATTACATGCAGATGGTAATGCCCTTTACCATGCCCATGATGTTTGTATCTGGAGTTTTTTATCCCCTGGAAACCATGCCCTGGATATTCCAACAGGTGGCCTATCTGGTTCCCTTAACCTATGCAAATAACGCCTTAATATCCGTAATGCTAAAAGGAGCCGGTATGGGAGATATATGGTTGGAAGTACTGGTGTTAGTGGGTTTTACCGCACTATTTTTTGCACTGGGTGTGACCAAATTCAACCGGGATATTTAAAAATAATGAGAAAAGATTTTATAATCCCTTATTTTTTACAATAGAGAATATAAAAAAGCAGCATATAATATTAAAAAGATTATATTAAGGTTTAAAAAAAATATCTATCTTAAATAGACTGGATTAAAAAAATATTAAAATAAGTAAAGATTAATTTTTTAATCTTTTATAATTCTTTTCGAAGTTGGATTTCAATGGCAGAAACATTAGTAGCTCCGCCTTCATTTCCTACGATTTCCTCTGTAGATATGTCAATGTTTTCAATTTCAATCTCTGGTATGAATCTGTTTCTAACTATTTCGGCAACGTCTACTGCCCTGCTTATAGCCCGGCCCCTAGCTTTTAAAACAACTTGAGCGTTTCCACCATTCACTTGGGTCACAACAGCTAATACATAGTTCATTACAGGCTTGTTTCCGATGTATACAATATTTTCCTCTGGCATCACTTCGACCTCCGTAAGAATGACTATAATATGTTAGAGTAGCTAATTATTATATATATTTTGTGTTATTATTCCCCAAATAGAAGAATAAGATTTAATTCCTTATTCAAATAATTAAAATTTTAATATTTTAGTTTTAAGGACTTTAAAAGATAAAATAAGATTTTTAGATATTTTTAAAAGCTTAAATCAAGATTATATCCATTATGAATTAAAAAAAAAAAATGGATATTATCGAGGATTAAATACCAATAAAAACCCTTCAAATTCATCTTTTTCATTTATAACCGGAGTTATTGAACCCTGAATTAGTATCTGGAGATTATCCCTGGTCTTGATCCCTCCTTCAAAAGTTAAATTAGAAGGTAATGTTTCAGAGGTCATTTCTTTTTTTAAAGATTCCAGAAGATCAGATACGGGATTTAGTAATTTAAATAGATGGTTTCCCAGGACATCCACCCGGAGACAGCCGGTGAGGTTTTCAGTCACTGGATTTAAAAATTTGACATTAAAATCAGGATCAGTGGCAATACCTGCATCTGAAACATTCTTTAAATGGTGTTCAGCCATCTCTGGTTTTCCCTTAACCTGGTTTCTATCTTATGCTTATGCAGGGTTATTTCAATAGTTTCATGAAGTTCATCCGCTTCATAGGGTTTATTAATGAATCCCATGGTTCCTTTGAGAATATATCCAGAGGGTTCAGTTATTTTAGCTCTTTCCATTGTGCCTTAGAAAAGATATCACTCCAATTTGTATTATCATCGGCATGCAGGTACTCCCTCCAATTACGGGTATCATGATACAGTTCCTGGGGGTCTCTACCCCAGATATCTTTAAAGGCCAGGCTGAGGTAACTGATCTTTTATTTTTTAAGTCAAATATACAGAAGACCTCATTCATATTTTCTGCCAGCTGCCTGAATTTTTTCTCGCTTTTTTGAAGGGTCAGGTGGGAATTTTCCAGTTTTTCCATCATTTTATTTAAGGATCGGGTAAGAAGAGAAAACTCATCATCTCCACTAACCGGAAACCTGGCTGAGAAATCCTTTTTCTCACCAATGAGTTTTATATTGGCACTCAAATGGGACAGACGGGATAGGACTGATTTATCCAGATAGATTAAAATTGAAAATCCCATGACAAACCCGGCAATGATAATCATGGCCATGAAATAATAGATACTGTTTAATGCTTTAGCATAGTAAAGACGGGAATCAGTGATTTTAAAAATAATTGCCGGGTTATTTTCAATATCCTTTAAAAATCCATATGCGGAAATGCTTTCGCTGCCATTGTAAATGATAAAAATAGTTTCGTCTCCATTAAAAGCTGCCTTAGCATCTTGAAAATCCCCTCCCAAATCGGTCAGGTTATAGGGGATGATTTCCAATCTCAACTGGGTGAAGTTAGAAAAGGAGGAAATAAAATGTTTATTTAAATCCTGGCCCATCAAAACAGCCCCAAGAGCCGTGCTGTTAGGGCTGGAACCGGTTACCGGACTGGCAGATATTAAGAGGGGTTTATCAGGGAGGTTGATTATGCCACTTTGGGAGGGGGTGGAATCATTAAAAAGCAGGAGTGGTGTAAAATTATAGTCTTCCATTCCCTCAGGAAGAGTAGATAATACCTCATTATCCCGATCCAATCTTTTAACATATACCAAACGACCCTGATTATCTAAAAAAAGAATTATATCGATTCGTATGGAGGAAAATGAATTATCATCCAGATTATCGTCAATGAATTGCTGATTCTGATTAAGCATGAAGTTATAAGTCTCATCAGAAGAGGCCATATCCCGGGCGAAGGTATTTAAATTATATTGCTCCCTTAAAAAGGCTTCTTCGAATCTTGCAGCATCCTGTTTAATATTGTCTTCTTCCAGATTGGTTAAACCACTTACCAGGATAATCTGAGAGGTGGCATATAAAATCAGAACCAGGGCCAGTAAGGTGGCCCCAATCATGAGCAGTGTTTTTTTTCGAAGATTCATAAAAGCCCCAATATGAAAATATTAAAAAGAAATTGAATTTTTAAGGGATTTAAAAGCCATATATAATCTCCCCTTATTACTTCACCATCAATATTTACGAAAGCCTAGATATCCGCTCCCCCTCACTACTTCACCATTAATATTTTGTTTATAGAATCTAAAACTGCTTCCACACTGGCCATAACAATATCTTCACGAGTGGAACGACCTGTGGCCTGGTTACCCTCCATATCTCCCATCACCACAAACACCTCAGCCAGAGCATTGGTACCACCAGTTATAGCTTCAATATTATACTCTTTAAGTTCAATATCGGTTGTTTCGCTGACCAGACTATGGATAGCATTTATGGCAGCGTCCACCGGTCCCACCCCTGTTTTAGAGGCAGTTTTTAGCTCATCATGGATGCGCAGTTTCACGGTGGCGGTGGGCATCACATTTTCTCCAGTCATAACTGCAAATCCTTCCAGTTTCACTGTTTCTTTTTTGGCCCGCCCCAGTATAGTTACTGCAATGGCCTTTAAATCCGCGTCAGTCACCTTTTTACCCTTATCACCCAGGTCCTTGATTTGATCATAAACCGTGCAGAACTGTTTTTCACTCATCTCAATGCCGTATTCGTCCAGTTTAGAGCGCAGAGCATTGGCCCCGGTGTGTTTACCCAGTACAATTCTCCGGGTGTGCCCCACCATCTCCGGAGTGATGGGTTCATAGGTCTCAGCCTTTTCCAGAACCCCGTGTACATGGATTCCGGCCTCATGAGCAAATGCATTTTCACCTACAATGGCCTTATTAGGTGGCATTCTAACCCCGGTGATGCGGGAGACAAAATCCGATAAATTAACCAGTTGGGAAGTTCGGATATCCATGGGTATGTCGTATCGAGTTATGAGGGCCATGACCACTTCTTCTAAAGAGGCATTGCCTGCCCGTTCTCCCAGGCCATTTATGGTGGCATGTACCTGCTGGGCCCCGGCTTCCACTGAAGCCAGGGAATTGGCCACTGCCAGTCCAAAGTCGTCGTGACAGTGCACACTGATAGGAATGTTGATGTTCTTTTTAAGTTTCCTTATAAGCCAGTGCATGGCAGTGGGAACCATGACCCCTACTGTGTCCGGTACATTGATGTAATCTGCCCCGGCATCCTCCACTGACTGGTATATTTCAGTAAGGAAGGGAAATTCAGTCCGGGTGGCGTCTTCAGCTGAAAATTCCACCAGCACCCCGTGGTCTTTCACATATTCCACTGCCTCAACTGCCTTATCCAGTATTTCTTCCTGGTTCATTTTGAGTTTGTATTCTCGATGCAGAGGAGAAGTGCCAATAAAGGTATGGATGTAGTCCAATTCACTATCCAGAACTGCATCTAGATCATTTTTCAAAACCCTTGCCAAACCGCAGACTTTTGCATTTAATCCCAGATCTAAAATTGCTTTTGCTGCTTCCTTTTCACCTTCAGAAGCAGCTGGAAACCCCACTTCAATAACATCTACACCTAGCTGGTCCAATTTTTTGGCTATACCTATCTTTTCATCCACAGTTATGGCCACACCCGGTGTTTGTTCGCCGTCCCGGAGGGTGGTATCAAATATACGCACCGTTTCCGGTAAATTCATGTTCTTTTTTACTTTTTCTATGTACATAGACTTATCCTCATTGGTTTGGCTTCTAGGTTTAAAATTCCATCATTAGTAACTGATTACTGGAATTTTATCTATGAATAATCTATTCCCTATCTACTAAATAAAAATATTTGTAAAAAAAATGGGCTCTGTCAAAAACTTGGGGGTTAAATGTCAAAAAGTTCTTTCTGGTTTTGAATTTCTATTTTAATGTTTATTCGTGACATTACTCCTATTTTAATCTTCATTAGCCTCTTAACACTTTTAGGAAAGGTTTTTTGAAAGATATTTTCTATTTTGTTTGAGGA